>Ga0068871_100003548_pt1 | contig 10735 bp, 7 predicted proteins | sample KBSMisM72_FD_72750 | JGI IMG/M metagenome (GOLD analysis project Ga0068871, IMG submission 72750) | Miscanthus rhizosphere microbial communities from Kellogg Biological Station, Michigan, USA - KBS Miscanthus M7-2 | ecosystem: Host-associated > Plants > Roots > Rhizosphere > Soil ...
CCCTTCGGTACTGGTTGTTGCGTACCTGGCGCCGGTGCAGTCTGCAGTTGCAGGAAGAGTAAGGGCGCAAGCGCGCTCGATCTCATGCCGATTCTCCTTGTAGAGGACGCGGTCGGAAAATTGGGGTAAGCATAGACGATGAAAAGAAAATGGGCCAGACCCGTCAGGCCCATTTTCCTACTTTGCGCTGAATTTCACGGATTGAATCACCTTGCCATAGACGGGACCCAGCTGCGACCAGCGCGATTCCGGTCCGATGAAGATGAAGTACAGCAGCTGATTCTGATACGGAACGGAAACAACATAATCATGTTCCGTATCGTTCTTGTATGGGGACGGGCTCGTCATGCGGCTGACAAGTCCGTTCTGGCCTCCAACCTTTTGAGACTGCGGTGAACCATCCGCCTTCATCTGCCCCTGGTTCTGATCGGAAAGCGCTTGTAGAAGTTCCTGATGGGCGTCTTGAAGGGTCTTCGCATTCTTTGGTTGATGTGTTCCGACCAGGATGCCCGCTCCGATGCCGCCGCCTTCGACGGGGCCGCCATCCGGAAGAATCAGCAGTTGTCCGCTCTGCGAATCGTTGCCGGCCTGCCAATTATCCGGGGCCGACAGAGAAAAACCGCCTGTACTGATCTGACGGTAATTTTGAGAGATCTTGAAATCCGGCGCGGGGGAATTCGCAGCGACAGCCCTGGCGCTGATGCCGAGAGCTGCAGATTTCGGCAGCGACGCCACGACCTGCCGCATGTGGGCGAGGTCTCCTTCACTGGCGGTGTATGGACCTTGCGCCATGTACGGCGTTTGTTCCTGAATGGAAATGTTGCGGTTGCCGGGATTCGGGTGCGAGGAGAACCATTGGGCCGTCTTGCCGGGATCGCCTCCCATCTCTTTTTCGAGCTTTCCAAAGAAGGCAGCCAGCTCGTTGGGGTTGTAGCCGGCCTTTGCCATCGCGTAAGCACCCAGGAGATCCGCTTCGCTTTCCGCCGTGCGTGAATATTTCGTCGCCCATGCCTGGGTTCCCACTTGAGCACCCTGCGCCGCAAGATCCCCCAGACCGCCTCCAATCAGGCCTCCAAGAACTGCACCCGCAAGTGAGCCAAGACCGGAAACAGTCTGACTCTTCGATGAACTCGACATGCCATGGCGGAGCGAAACGTGAGACAGTTCATGTGCCAGGACACCTGCCATCTGAGCTTCATTATCAGCGGCCGCGATAAGGCCGGTATGGACGAACATGGGGCCGCCCGGAAGCGCGAACGCATTGATGCTGGATTCTTCAACGACCTTGAATGTGTATGGGAAGTCGCGATCGAGCAATCCCGAATCGACGAGCCGTTTGCCGACCCGATTGATGTACCCCGTCAGTTCCTCGTTTGAAACCACGTGCATTTGCTGCTCAATCTGGGCGGCATATTCCTTTCCCAGCTGGATGTCCTTATCCTTCGGCCCCTTGTATTTTGAAACCGGTATTGGCTTCTGCTTGGCCTCCTTCTTTTCGGAGGCGACCGTTTCGCTGCCCGCCGCCGCGATAACGAAAAACAACAGGAACAGTGCGGACATTTTACGAATACTCATGATTCAGCCCTCCGCTGCCGGTTCAGATTCGGCGCGAACAACATGACGGAACGCGCACAAATGGTACGCAATCGCACCCGTGCGGAAACCTGTCAGGACATACAGGTCATTACACGCTCGGAGGCTTCGCCGGCAGCGCGCGGGCGATGATGATCAGCAGCGCCGCAACGACAACTGCAAGGCTGATCCAAAGTAGCGGCCCACCGCTTCCCGGCAGGGAAATGCCGTATGAGGATTTCCTTATCTTCTCCTCCCCCAGTAACTCTGCTGTAGACCGTTCTGCAGACATCAACTCGTCCGCAACCAGGCTAAGATCGTAACGAGGCGATTCGGCTTCAGGATTTCCATAGTATAGAAACAGTTCATCGTTCGCGTTGCTGTTGAACACCAGTCTGGTGACCGGATAAGACAGCTGAAAACCTGCAAACTCCACCGGGGGATTGTCTCCGTCATTCGTCTCCAGTACCACGGTATCGGTCAGAGGAAGTTGATCCAGCGTGATGACGAATTCCCTGGTGTTGTGGTTCGGTGCCTGGACCCATGTTGCTTGCCCCAGCACATGCCGATAGCTGTGGCCGTGAGAATCCGCGGCACTTTCAAAAAGTGTCACGTTTCGTTGAAACAGAGGGGTTGGCGAGACGCAGGTTAGCCGGGTTGCAGGCAGGTGGGTGTTCGGGAGCTTCAGTTCCCACCGATGCAGGTGCGGATCTTTCCCATCCACAACCGCCTTCACGGCAGGTTCCATTGTCTTGTTCGTGGGTGTGAATTCGAGCAAATACGGAACCTGCCTGCCCGCATGCATGAGGCGGAGGTCCTGAAATCCCGGCTGGGCATGAGCGAGAACTTCCAGATCGAGTTCCGCCTGCGTGCTACCCGCGGAAGAAAGCTTCAGTCTCTTGCGATTCTCCCAGGCTGAAACATCCAGCGTCGCCATATTTGTTTCGGTGCCCGGCAAATGCGCGGAGGGACGAAAGTCCGGATTGTCCGTTATCGGCGCAAACTTGACTGGCGATACTGCGAGATTCTTCAAACTCAGATTCAGTGTCGATAGATCGTAATGCGGAGCAGCGCTATAGGGATTGCCGGTCAGTAGAGAATGGATGCCGCCCTGCCGGGCATAGAACGTCAAATAAACCGGCATTCGCTCGGCGCGAACTCCGGTGATCGCCAGTGGCGGACTGTCCAGATCACGAATAATCACCAGCAACTCCCGCGATCTTATCTGGGCAGCAATCGGAACGGAGAGCCTTGCCGAGACCTGATGACCATCACTTTCAACCCGGTAAATGACGGCCTGCGCAAACGTCTGCTCCCGCACACTGGCGCCTTGAATCTGCGGAGCCACAATCGACACCTGCCTTGCGAACAACGGCTCGCTGGATTCCAGTTGGATCGATGAGAGGTTCAGGTTGGCTGCTCCTAAACTCAAAGTCAGCCGCGTCTCGCCGGGACTGACCTGACGCTGAATGATACGCACGGGTAGGGGTTCGCCAGTCCGACGCTCCACGGCTGCACGCACTCTCGCTCCCGTGAAGGGAATGGGTTGCGAGCGCGCATCATCTACAGTCAGCTGCAACCACTTCCATGTTCCTGCAACCGGCAGCCGAATTTGAAGCTGGCTTGTGCCGTTGGGCTGTCGAAAAATGAGCTGGCCATTCGCAAGCGGAGTCCACGATTGAGAATCCGGCGAACCCTCCACGCGAACACCTTTGACGAAGCTCGCCGCCGGGCTCTCCAGCGTGATTTCATCGACGGGTTGCGTCAAACCGGATTCGACAGTGATTACCGTCGCCGAAGGAGCCAGCGAAACGTGAAACGACGCGGCCGGCTGTGCCAAAGGTACGGAGTATGTCGGGCGCTCGATCTGGTAAGGCAGTTCGACTCCGGAGCTGTCAAACAGACGAACATCCTCCAGGCCTGCGCGGGCGGCGTCCAGAGTCTCCACCGGCAGGCTCAATTTCACAAGACCAGGTGCAGTGACACGGAACTCCTGGGAATGACGCCAGAGCGATGGAAGAGATGCTGCGGCAGATTGCATCGCGACGATCCCGAAAAGCGCGGCGCTACAGATCCAGAACCTCCGCTTCATTTTCGGTGCTCCTCTGAAAAGAATCGTTGATAAGAAAACGATGCCAGCATCGCCATTGCCGCGACTCCCAGAAATGCACCGATGCGATAGAGCTGATCGAGTTGCGCTAAATCGTGAAAGAACAATTTGACCAGCGTGACGCTGAGCAGAACCAGTGCGGCATACCTTGGAGCAGGTATCTTCTTCAGAAGTCCCACTGTCAGTAGAATTAGGGCGAACATTGCCCACGCGATCGAATACGTGGTGTCGCGAGCAAGATTGCCATGAATATCGAAGCTCAGCGAATCGCCGGGCGCGGTGAAGAAGTCCGCGATCTCGATGTTGAGAAGCAGGAAGGCCAGCGCCGTGCCCAATCCCGAAAGGATTGGCGGCACGTTCAATTCCCGCACGACGTTGCGGGGCGGCGCAAGCAGTCGTGCCCCGACAAATAAGCTCAGGGTCACGATTCCGTAAGAGTAAAGATACCAGTTCAAAATCGGAAATGAACCGCGGGGATAATATTCCAGCACCGCTGGATTAAGTGCGAGACGGATAAATGCCGCCGCCAGCAGGCCGAGTCCGGCAAGCGGCAGGCCGCGATGGGGAACCCGATGAAATAACCAGAGCAGTGCCACACCCTCAAGAGCCCAACCCAGAGTGATCCACTGCCGGTCAAATTGAATTGGGAATATCAGAGTAATAAAAAGCAGCGCAATTCCGCCAAACCAAGCCAGTTTTGTCATTCGGGCCGATTCACCTTCCGGGCTGATCTTCAGCACAAGAACCAGACTCAGGAGCGGAGGAATGGCAAACGCTGCCGGCAACAACCCCATCGTGTGATTCGGATATGATGAATCGACGAGCCTGTGAATCAGAAAGAAGTGCGGCAGGCCGGCAACAGCTGCAACGGCCCAGGGAACAGTTTTAGTTGCAAAGTGCCGCCGGAATACGAATGGATAAACCGCAAATGCCGCGAAGAACAACAGGTACCAGACCAATGGCAGAGAAGGCGCATCGGCATTGAAACGGTTAAAGTGCCAGACGAATTCCAGGGACGATACGCTCGCCAACGCCACTGCCGGCATCCATTCCTGAATGAAGATGCGCGCCAATCCAAGCAAGAGGATGACGAGAAGCAGTGCCAGACCGAATACCGGCGATGGATTGCTCAGCGGCAATCGCAGGGTCGCCATGATCAACAACATGAATGGTAATGCCGCCGAACACGCCGGCAGCATCACGGAAAGAAGATCGGCGGCCTGGGTATCCCGTTCTGCAGATTCCGAACGGATTCTCCGAACGATCCACGTCGAGACGGCAACGAAAAATACGGCGAACAATCCAAGCAGGACCAGCGAGCCGGACAAACCATCTAAAGTCTGCGGAACCCTTCCCATCAATCCGCCGATGGCAAACAGCGTCAACAGCATCACCGCAAAAACAGGAAGCAGCGACGCGGTCAGCGCCGCCAGCCCAATCGCCAGGAGATCGACCATCATTACAAATGGCCAGACCATGAACGACAATTGATCGATCTGAAAAAGCGGAATCAATACCAGCGCGATGGCGATGGGAGGAAATATCTGAATCACCCAGGGAGTGGTGCGGCTTCCGCGCCGGTGCTTCAGAAAGACTGGAAATGCAGAGTGAAACGCGGCAAAAACAAAGAAGCAGGCCAGGGCGGCATTGAGGTTCTCCGGCCGCAGGGAAACGGCCGTCCAGATTGCCAGCAGAAGGAACACCGCAATTCCCGCCGCAGGCTGGGCGGGCGCAATCGCATCGTCGAGAAGCGTCAGCGCTGTGACGATCACATCGACGACAAACACGAATCCAAACATCAGCCATGGACGCGCTCCCAACGGCTCGAATGACAAGAACCACAACGTGAACGCCAGCGTCACTGCGTTCAGGCCGAGAGCCGAAAAACAGAGCCACGTGCTGGATTGCCGGCGCGACTTCGCCCACCACACGGCTGCAAGATACAGCGCATCGAAAACGAGCAGGGCTGCAAGTGCAACCAGAATGTGGTTGCCTTCGAAATAGCGCCCTTCAACAAAGAACCTTCCCGCCCAACCGATCTGCATCACGACGGTACCAAGTGCCGCGAGGCTGGTCAGGAAATACCAGCGGCGATGCATCGCCACGATGATCAATCCAGCATCCAGAAATAAGATGTAACCGAAAAGACCCAGAGGATTGTCCTGGCCAGTGTTGATGAGGATCGGCGTGAGAAAGCCACCCAGCATGCCGAGAACCGCAACCACCAGGGCCTCTGATCGGATGGCGAGCAGCAGGGCGGTTGTTGTAATCAGTGCCATCAACAGGAACGAGACGAGCGGGCCGAAGAACGCGAAATGATAGATCGCGCGACAGGCGAACGTCACGGCGTAAAGAATAACGATTCCCGTAGCACATAGCGTCTGAGCACCGACTGCATATTGTCTTTTGCCGAGCAGCCAGGAGCCGCCGGCCAGCATTGCTATTCCGAAAAGAAAACCCAGAGCAACGCGCAGTTCGGGCGTAATCCAGTTCTGCTGAAACGAATATCGAACAAACAGCGCCACTCCGAAAAATCCTGCGAGTCCGGCGGCATAAGCGAATCCCTTGACGCCAAGGAATTGCTCGAAATCGATAGATGGGGCGGCGGCGCGCGGCGTTTGCGCGGGCGCTTGTGGAATTGGAGGAAGAACCGGACGCACTTCCGGAGGTTGCGGCCGGGGAGTTTCGAAGACTGGAGGAGGAACGGGTCGTGAAACCTTCTCGGGAGTGGGGTCGGGCGTCGGCGGCACAGCGGTTGCAGGGGGCTCGGCAGCAGGCTCGGATACTCCTGCGGGTTCTGATATCGCAGCGACATCCTTTGCCAGCTGCGAGAGCTTTCGATCAAGACTATCGATACGGCGACGGAGCAATTCGTTTTCGCCACGCATCGCAGAAGTGCGCAGGATGAACCACATCAGCAAACCGAAAAATGCGAGTACCGCGAAGTATTCCACGAAGTTATTGTTTCGTCTGTGCGGGGGGTTATGAATCGACCGCCTTCCGCAATCTCCTTGAGAAACTCAAGAGTCTGGTTCGCTCCGAATCTCCGCGACGGCTCGAGTTTTTCGTGGATAGTCGCCGATATCGGAGCGCGAGGATAATAGCATGTGGTCCAGCGAACGCTCATCGCGAGGTATTAACATACTGGACTGATGAGCGCCAATTGCCCTTCTGCCGAGGATTTGGTTTCCAAGTTGGAAAATGTGTTTGTCACGTGGAGGGCAATTGGCTCGCCCGGATTCAGGAAGGTTTGATGGCGAGAACCAATGGATAGTGATCCGATCCAAAGTGACTCGACATGCGCATGCATCGGCCGCTTTCCCAGCTTTCAGGGACGCGCGCAAAGATGTAATCGAGAATCAGTCCGGAGCGATGGGTTGCTTTCAGTCCGTGTTTCTTTCGGCGAACTATTTTCGAAACCGCCTTTACCGATGCTTCATTCACCCCGAGGTGAGTATTCAAGTCGCCTCCGATGATCAGCGGCAACCCGTCATTGCTGACTTCTTCCAATGCAGAAACCAGAGCCTGGGCTTGCCTTTTTCTTGCACGAGGCCCGCCAAAAACCCATCCGCGCGACAATGACGCGCGAGTGTCCAGATGCGCCGCGGCAACGCGAAACAGCGGCCGGCTTTCTTCACCAATAATGGCCATGACCGCAATGCGGCGATGAACACCGACCGGCAGCTCGATCTGCTCGACAGAGTTCATCGGTAGATTGGTGAGAATCGCATTTCCTCGATCTTCAGCCCGAGTGCCCACCAGACGTCCATTTCTCACCGACGGCGCATAAAACATCCGCCATTTCATTTTTTTCGCCCAGTCGACGATGTCGCCTCTCCTGACCGGCGGGACTATCCTGCGCGGGACGCGGTTACGCCCCGGATTGGGAATATCTTTATCGCGGCGCAACGCTTCCTGGAGAAGCAGTACGAAATTCGGTGTGCCATATCCCGCCGCGGATTCACGTCGCGACAGTTCCTGAAGCAACGCGGTGACATTCCCGTGGCACAGATGAACATTCCAATTCACGATCAGAATGCGTCCGTCATGCTCGGCCGCCGGAGCGGCCGGTGAATAATGGACTGGGGGGCCGACGCTATGTTTGTTGCTTAAGGAAGACACACACCGCTCCCAGAAGACGGGTTTTCCATCCGCGCGTAGACCAGGATGCGAGCTGTACCTGCTGGCAGTCCTTAAGATCCTTGAAGAAAATGTCTTCGAGTTGTTTCGCCAGGCCCCGGTCGTGAACGGAGATGTTGCTTTCTTCGTTGAGGGCAAATGATCTGTTGTCGAAATTTGTTGTACCGACGGTCGACCATACGCTGTCGACGACCATCGTTTTCTGATGCAACATCGTTCGGTTGTACTCGTAAATTTCGATTCCGGCTTTCAACAGTTTTCCATACAGATGAATACTGCTGTAGCGGCTGACCCGCATGTCGTTATATATGCCTGCCACCATCACTTTCACGTCCACGCCGCGATTCCTGGCTTCAATAAGAATTTCGACGGCCGAATCGTCTGGAATGAAGTAGGGATTGGAAATAAAAATCCTTTCGCGGGCAGAAACAATGGACAGGTAATACATGATACGGATTGCGGACGATCCGGAATTCGGAGTGCTTAATATCGTTTGAACTCCGATGTTTCCCATTTTAGGACACACTGGGAAATAGCCGTCACCGACGATGAGCTCTCCGGTGATGTTCAGCCAGTTCTGTGCAAATCCGGTTTGTAGTCCGAGCGCCGCCGGACCTTCGTATGAAACCTGAATGTCCCGCCAGTGCCGCGGATCCGTCGCGTTTCCTTTCCAGTGATCTGCAATCCCGGCGCCTCCAGTGAATGCAATGCGGCCATCCACGATAAGAGACTTTCGGTGGGTGCGGTTGTTGTACTGTCCGATAGTACGAAGCCGAAGGGGGTTAAACCAGACCACATCGCAGCCGCCGTCCTTCAGGACTTTCAGTATTTCTTTGCCGATCGATGCAGAGCCCATCGCGTCCAGCAACAGCTTTACCTCAATGCCTGCCCGCCGTTTTTCGGCGAGTGCATTCGCAAAACGAAGCCCGATTTCGCCTTTCCAGTAAATGTACGCTTCCATGGTTATGGTATTGCGCGCATTGGAAATGGCTTGCAGCATGGCAGGGTAGAACTCGTCTCCGTTGTTCAGTACGGATAGTCTGTTGCCCTGTACAACCGGAACTCCGCAGGCTCCGGTCACGTTGGCGAGAAATTCCGAAGAGTCCACAGACTGTGAGGATTCCAGACCGTAAACGGGAATATGCTCACGCGGTGCGACCAGATAACAAAAGAAACCGACAGACGCGCATGCCACGGCCCATCCCTGATGGTCGAGTGTCTCGAGGACCAGAGCCGCTGCAATCCAGATCCACCAGGACCAAAACAGGTTTCTTGCGCGACCGAGCCAGCCGGCTGCGCCTTTCTCTCTGCCACGACGTGGTTTCCCGTGACGTTCCTGAAAAATCTTGGGTGGCGAGGGATGCCGTAATCGAATTCGGGACACGCGTACCTCTGGATTGACGTTCACACGGGGATGTGACTTTCCGTGGAGTTGTCGTCCCCCTGTTCTTCCTGAGAAGTTTTGATCACAGTCGTGTGGCCGCTTCCTTCGATATGCGCGGCCTTCACATCGGATACTTTTTCCACACCGTGTTCGCGAAGAATGCTCATCAGTTGTTCGTGAGTGACGAATTCGCGCCGCATGTTTTCCGGAACGGTGTGTCCTTTTCGAACAACACGAAGACCACGAGATACACCATGCTCCCCCGCAGAAACAACTCTACGGGCGACACAGTAAATACAAACAGTTCGCTCCATTCCACTGCCGGCATTACCGACTACCAAGCACTTTCCGTTCCTTAAGAGGCTTCTTCCTCCGCTCTCACGACGTGCGATTCGATCGTTGATCGAACGCGGGAATGCATTCGGAATGAATCGACACATCACGATCGAGAAGGGAAGTGTCGCTGCCGCTGCCGGTGGTTGGACTAGAGGCGTCTGTTGTCAGGCCGGCAAGGACTACGGCTGACGCAACGCGGGAAGTTTTGAATCGTGGAATTATCTCCGGTTGGTATCCGAGGCCTCAAAAGTGGCCATCGAGGGATATCGGCCCGAGATGGTGCTGAATGAGGCGGAGTCGAAACTCCACTTTCCCAATGACAGTTGATGTCGCAGCCCGAATTCGTGCAAGGGCCCGTCCTGCTGAAAAACCGAACCTTGTTCTGCTGAATGGACTCCTCGCACCTGCAAATCGAGAATCCGCGATGAAAACGTACTCCCCGCACCTGCAAATCGAGAATCCGCGATGAAAATGTACTCCTCGCACCTGCAAATCGAGAATCCGCAATGAAAATGTACTCCCCGGACCTGCAAATCGAGAATCCGCGATGAAAATGTGCTCCCCACACCTGCAAATCGAGAATCCGCGAGGGTGTTTTGAATTTGTGTAAGTGCGCGTTTCTCTAGAATGGAGAAACCATGGCACCCCGCTGAAAACCTACGACTCCGGCCTGAAAGTCGACCCCCCCGGCGGACATCCGGAAGTTCCCAACACGCCGCTGCCCGTCCCGTCATGGGAGCGGCATTGTGCTGAATTCGAAATTGACGTCGTCTTCATCAACAACAATGGTCTTCCTGATCGTCGTGTAACCAAACGCCTGGACCTCAAGTTGGTAACTGCCGGGCAGCAATCTTGTAAATTCGAAGTGGCCATCGGGGACGAGCGAGCGGGATGCGCCATAGTGGCCCGTGAGATAAACCGTCCCCTCCGTAATCGGTTCCTTTGTCATCTCATCGCGAACCACACCTCGGATCACTGCGAGAGGAATCGTAGAACCGGGAGTGTGGTTGCCGATGGGGTCGGGCGGCACCGGCGTCTTGATGTTTAACGGCAACAGTGGAGTTGAGGTGAGTTCGATGCCCGTGACATCCTGATTTCCGACGACAATCGCTGCAGCCACTGGCCTCGACGACGATGGATTGTCGGGAGTGGACACGGTGTATCGTCCCGGCTGCACCCCTCGAAACTCGAAC
>Ga0068871_100003552_pt1 | contig 10732 bp, 10 predicted proteins | sample KBSMisM72_FD_72750 | JGI IMG/M metagenome (GOLD analysis project Ga0068871, IMG submission 72750) | Miscanthus rhizosphere microbial communities from Kellogg Biological Station, Michigan, USA - KBS Miscanthus M7-2 | ecosystem: Host-associated > Plants > Roots > Rhizosphere > Soil ...
CCCTGGGCAGAACACCGCCAGGTGGAAGAGGATGTGCCTGCTTCAACTGAAGCAGGCGGTACAGGACGCTCGCGTCGCGGTCGCCCTGGGGCGTCGCGTCGCGCTCGTTCAGCACGGGATGGAAGCCCTTCGCCCGCCACCCGGCGTTGGTCTGCGCGTCGAAGAAGAGCCGCGTGGGCGGCGCGGCCAGCACGCGCGTCGCATACACCTGCTCGGGGTTCGCGCCGCGCGTCAGTCCCTGCCATGAGGTGAGGGTGAGCTGGCAGGGAGCGTCGTTGCAGCCGTGGCAGACCGCGCAGCGGTTATCGATGATCGACTTGACCTCGGCGAACTGCGGGGCGCCGGAGGGCGCGGCGCGGTCATAGCGCGCCGGATCGGGCTTGCCGTAGCGCTGGTCGACCTGCGCCGCGTAGTACGTCGCGCAGCCCGCGAGCGCTGCGACGGCGAGCGGCGCCCACAGGCGCATCAGCGCTTCTTCTTCCCGCTCTTCTTCTGCCACTCCTCGCAGCGCTGCATCGCGAGCGGCGTGAACTCGGCCTGCGGCTGGTTGCCGCCGATGATGAACATCAGCAGGTGCTCGCGCCCCGGCTCGTCGTAGGTCACGTTCATGAAGCGGCGCGCGACGCCGGTGGGAAAGGAAATCACGTCGTACGGATCGAGGTCGACGTGCTCCATCGCCTCGCCCTCGTTCCACTCGCAGCGCCAGCGGCCGGTGAGGGCGATGAACGTCTCGTTGGTGTCGTGGTTATGCATCAGCGGCCCCTTGCCGGGCTTCGCCTTGCAGTAGCCGAGGTTGAATCCCTCGGCGATCGGAATCGCCGGCATCGACGAGGCGTCCTGCCCGACGGGGGAAGTCACCGCGTCGCTGTCGCTCATCGGCGGCTGGAAGCCGATCACCGCGTATAACTTCCTTCTGCATTCCGGCAGCGGGCTGTCGGGAAGCCCGCCGTCGGAGCCTTTCAGCTTCCTGAAGCGCGCGACGCGCTTCATCATCTGCGCCTTGGGCAGCGTGCGGATGGTTTTCCAGGGTTCCATGCTTTTCGCTCCTCCGGAGTGCGTCGCGGCTATTATAGGAGCGCATGACGCCGCACTCCCGTGCCCTGACCGTCGCTGCCGCCGCGCTCGTGCCGGTGGTCGCGTGCGCGCTCGCGGCGGCCGCGGTGCTCATAAACGACGAGCGGCAGGCGACCGAGCGCGAGGCGATCTCGCGCGCCCGCGGCGCGATGACCGCAGTGGACGCGCATCTGCGGGGCTCGATCGTCTCGCTCGGCACGCTCGCGTCCTCCAAGAACCTCGAGGCGGGGGACATCCGGGCGTTCCACCAGGAATCGCAGCGCGTCCTCGGCACGCAGCCTGCCTGGGTCAATATCGGCCTGATCTCTTCCAGGAAGATGCAGCTCTCCAATGCGGTGGAGGCGTTCGGCAGGCCCGAGTCGCTGCCGCTGCTTCCGCCCGAGGACGATTCGTTCGAGATCGCGGTGCGCACCGGGCGGCCTGCCATCGGCAACGTAGCGGCCGGCAATGTCGTTACCAGTCCCACCGTGCGGGTGCGCTACCCGGTGACTTACGGCGAGGAAGTCCGATATGTCATGTCGGCGCCGCTCAACCTGCGGCACCTTGCCGCCCTGCTGGAGGCGCAGCGGGTTCCGGCCGACTGGGCCCTTACGCTCCTCGACCGGCGCAAGCACGTCATTGTCCGCCATCCGCAGATCCTGGCTGCCCCGGCCGGCGTCGCCGCGCCGGACAGCTTCGGCGAGGCGATCGGTCGCTCGCCCGAAGGCTGGTTCCGCAACCGCGCGGGGGAAGGGCGGCAGACCTATACCGCCTATGTCACTTCGGAGATGAGCGGCTGGGTGCTCGGCATCTCGATCCCGGTGGAAGCAGCCGAGGCCGGCGAGCGGCGCATCTATGCTCTGGTCGGCGGCGGGCTGCTCGCGGCCCTTGCGGCAGGGCTGCTGCTTGCCTGGCTCATGGCAAGCCGCCTGTTCTACCGGGACTAGCCGCTCAGCGCCGGCGCACGCCGCTCATCTTCTCCAGCACGGCGCAGACCGCGCCGGTGTCCTGCTGGCCGAATCCCTGCGCCATCGCCGCCTTGTAGACGCCCGCGGACGCCTTGAAGGTCGGCGTCGCCACGCCCAGCGTGCGCGCGTAGTCGCCGATGATCTTCATGTCCTTCTGCCAGACCTCGTTCTTCATCGTCACGTCGTCGTAGCGCCCGGCGACCATCATCGGCCCGCGCACCTGGAACATGCGCGAGGTGCCGGCGCTGTTCGCCTGCACGTCGAAGATGTCCTTCGGCCGCAGGCCGGCCTTGATGCCGAGCGCGAACGCCTCGCCCGCGGAAACGTTGTGGACGGCGACCATCAGGTTGGCGACGAACTTCATCTTGCTGCCGTTGCCGAACTCGCCGACGTACTGCTGCTGGCGGGAGAAACCCTTCAAGGTCGGAATGGTCCTCGCGAAGGCCTTCCTGTCGCCGCTGCCGAACACCACCAGGTCGCCGACTTTCGCCTGCGCCCCCGTGCCCGAGAGCGGGCAATCGAGCATGGTGATGCCCTTCTTCTTCAGCGTGTCGCGCGCCTTGGCCTTCTCTTCGATGGGCAGGGTGCTCGTCTCAACGATGACCATTCCCTTCGCGCCGAGGGCCGAGCACACGGTGTGCAGCGCGGCAGCGCTGGGCAGCGAGGTGATGACGATCGAAGCTTTGATTCCGGAAATCGAGTCGACCGGCACGCCGCCGGCGCGCTTCAGTGCGGCACGAGCCCTGGGCAGCACGTCGAAGCCGTAGACCTTAAAGCCGTTCTTCGCGAGATTCGCGGACATGGCCGAGCCCATGATGCCCAGCCCGATGACGCCGACCGCCTTGCTCATCGGCTCAGGCGACCGCGTCGCTGGCGGCGATCTTCTTGCGCGCCTTCTTCGCATCGGCGCGATCCGCGGCGAGCTTGAAGTCGAAGCTGAGCTTGAGGCTCTTCTCCGGCATGCCGAGCTTCTTTGCTTCGGCTGCGCCGAGCTTCTCGTACCGCGCGACGAGCGAGTCCTTGACCGCGAACACCGCGTCGCCGTCGAGGTAGGGATCGCCCTCGACGAACACGTGCGTGATCACCTGCTGGTAGCCCGGCGCCGAGACGATGGCGTGCATGTGCGCGGGCCGCATGTGGTGGTTGCCGGTGGCGGCCACCAGGTCGCCGACCGGGCCGTCGACCGGGATGCTGTAGAACTTCGGCTTGTAGCTCTTGAAGGCGTACTCGCCCTTGTCGTTCGCCTTGACGCGGCCGCGCAGCTCGAATTCGCCCTCGGTCTGCAGGTCGTAGATGCCGTCCGCCTTCGCCTGCCAGATGTCGAGCATGGCGCCGGGAATCGGCTTGCCGTCGATCGAAGTCACGCGGCCCGCCACCCACACGTCCTCGCCCTTGAGCGTGGCGCCCTCGCGCAGGTCGCCGCCGTAGCCGAACTCCTTCGCGCCGTGCGCGAAGAACGGCCCGAGCACGGTCGCCTCGGTCGCGCCCGGATCGGTCTTGTGGTTGATGGCGACCGTCATCATCGACAGGCCGAGCACGTCGGAGAGCAGGATGAACTCCTGGCGCTTGTCGTCGCACTTCTGGCCGACTGCGGTGAGGAACTTGATGCCCTCGAACCATTCCTCCTCCGTCAGCTGCACGTCCTTGGCGAACGCGTGCAGGTGGCGGACCAGGCTGGTCATGATCTCCCGCAGCCGGGGATTCTTGGTCGCCTTGAGCCGCGCGACGACGGCGTCGGTGAGCGTGTCTTCGGTGAACTGGCGCATGGATGCCTCCTCGAGCGCATTCTAATTCAATGCAATTCAGAACCGGTAGGCGATTCCCGCGTTGGCGTAGTTGCTGCGGCTGCGCTCGGCGAGCGGGCTGCGCGAGGCGTCGCCCTGCAGCCAGCGCTCCTGGATCGAGCCGACCAGAGTCCAGCGCCGCGTCAGGTCGTGCGAGGCGAGCAGGCCGAGGCCCACGTGCTGCAGGCCGCTGCCGGCCTCGTACGCCGGCAGGCCGGTGGCCGCGGCCTGCGCAGGGCTCACGCCGAAGAACGTGTTGGTCGCCTTGCTGCTCGCCCAGGTGGCCTGCGTATAGAGGGCGATGATCGTGTTGTTCTGCCCGTACAGGCCGACGTTGAAGCGAAAATCGGCGAGCGCGCCGCGGTCCGAGTCCACGTCCTGGCGATAGCGCGCGAGCAGCGAGACCGGGGCCGGCCCGAGCTTGGTGTCCCACTCGACATGGGCGCCGACGGAGCCGCTTGCGTCGACGTCGTCGCCGAAATTGTGGTTGCGAAGGAAGGCGGACTCGCTCGTGTCGCGCCCTTCCTCGTACGCGAGCTGCACGCCGACGGCAAGGCCGGGTCCGAGGTTCCAGCGCGCCCCGCCCTCCAGGATTCCCTGCGTCGTGCGGGCAAACAAATGCTGCCCGTAGTAGCGCACGACCGGGACGATATCGTTGACCTGCGACTTGGAGCCGTCGTAGGCGGGCCGCGTGCGGATCGCGGCGCCCAGCAGCGTGTAGTCGTCGGGCGTGATCTGCATCTGCGCGGCCGCGGCGAGCGGCGCGAGAAGCGCCAGCGAGACGAGGATTCTCTTCATGATCGAAGCCATCCCTATAATGAACAAGAGGGCTTCTACATGTTATCCAGATTTTTGTCTTGCGCCCTGGCCTTGGGCTTTGCCGCGGCGGCGACGGCGCAGACCTTCCGCTCGGACGAGGAAAGCTTCCGCGTCGTGCGCATGGCCGAAGGCCTGGAGCAGCCCTGGTGCGTGTCTTTCCTGCCCGACGGCAGGATGCTGGTCACCGAGAAGCCGGGCAGGCTGCGCGTGATCGCCAACCAGAAGCTCCTCGCCGCGCCGGTCGAAGGCATGCCGCAGGTCACCGTGCACGGGCAGGGCGGATTCTTCGACGCGATCCCTCATCCCCAGTTCGAGAAGAACCAGCTCGTCTACTTGTCGTACGCGGCGCGCGGCGAAGGCGGCGTTGGAACCGAGCTCGCGCGCGGCAGGCTGGCAGGCAACCGGCTGGAGAACGTCGAGGTGCTGTTCCGGCAGAGTCCGAAGAGCAACGCGGGCGTGCATTTCGGCGGGCGCATCGCCTTTGACCGCGCAGGCTACCTCTATCTTACGCTTGGCGATCGCGGCGACATGCCGCGCGCGCAGAAGCACGACGACCACGCGGGCTCCGTGATCCGCCTGCACGACGACGGGCGCGTGCCGGCCGACAACCCCTTCGTCGGCAAGGCCGGCTGGAAGCCGGAGAAGCTCGACCTCGGCCACCGCAACCAGCAGGGCGCGGCGCTGAATCCCGCGACCGGCGTGCTCTGGACGCACGAGCACGGCCCGCAGGGCGGCGACGAGATCAACATCATCCGCGCCGCGACGAACTACGGCTGGCCGGTGATCACCTACGGCGTGAACTACGGCAGCGGCACGCGCATCGGCGAAGGCACGCACAAGGAAGGAATGGCCCAGCCGATCTACTACTGGGTGCCGTCCATCGCGCCCTCCGGCATGGCCTTCTATGCCGGCGATCGTTTTCCGAAATGGAAGGGCGACCTCTTCGTCGGCTCGCTCAAGTTCCAGCTCCTCGTGCGCCTGCGACTCGACGGCGAGAAGGTGGTCAAGGAAGAGCGCATGCTGCACGGCGTGCTCGGTCGCATACGCGACGTTCGCGCCGGGCCCGACGGCTATCTCTATCTCACGACGGACGAGAATCCGGGCGTAGTCGCCCGGCTGGAGCCCTAGCGGCCGGTCAGGCCGAGCAGCGCCCTGGTCAGCGTGCCGCGAGGCGAGGCGAGCTCCTCCAGGATCGTGAAGTGGTCGTGGCCTTCGAGCCCGAGCGCCTTCGCGTTCACTTTCCGGGCGAATTCCTCCGACTGCCGTTGCAGCTCCGGCAGCTCGGATTTGCCGTAGGCGACCACCAGCGGCTTTTTCACCGCCGGCAGGAACATCGGGCTGTTCCGCTTTTGCTCCGCTTCGTCGAGGCGCAGCTTGTCGTTGACGTAGCAAAGGCGCATCGGCTCGAGGTCGTAGAGGCCGCTGATCGCGAGCCCGGCGCTTGCGGCCGGGTGCGAGAGGCTCATCGCAGTGAGGTGGCCGCCCGCCGACCAGCCCGAGACGACGATCTCGGAATATCTCTCCGACAGGTAGTCGAGCGCGCCTCGAACCTCGGCGACGATGGCGTCGAGCCGCGCCTGGGGCGCGAGCGTATAGCCGATCAGCGCGACGTTGATGCCGTGCTCGAGCGGGCCGGAGGCGATGAACGAGAAGGTCTCCTTCTCGCGCATCTGCCAGTAGCCGCCGTGGATGAAGGCGAGCAGGGGAGCCCGCTTGCCGGTCTCGAAGAGGTCGATGCGGTCGCGTTCGGCCGGCCCATAGCGCAGGTCGAGGCTGGCGCCGGCCCGGGTTCGCAGCGCACGGCTGCGCGCCTGCCAATCCGTGACAATTTCCGCGCTGTTCCGCACGGCGGCGCCGTTGTTGTAGGCGGCGTCGAGTGCCGCCCGGTCCATTCCGCGATAGAGTTCAGCCATGGGACAGGTCACCGATGCGATAGAAGAAGTGTACCGGCGGATCGAGGCCAACGCCTCCAATCCGGTTTTCCTCCACGTCGTGCCCAAGGCCAAGGCGCTCGAGCGCGCCGCGGCGGTCGAGAAAATGCCGAAGGTCTCGCCGCTCTGGGGCAAGCCCTTCGTCGTCAAGGACAATATGGACGTGGAAGGATTGCCGACGACGGCGGGCTGCCCGGCGTTCGCCTATACCCCGAAGAAGACCGCGACCGCGGTGCAAAAGCTGCTCGACGCCGGCGCGATCCTCGTCGGCAAGACCAACCTCGACCAGTTCGCCACCGGGCTGAGCGGCACTCGCTCGGCGAGCGGCGCCGTGAAGAACGCATTCGATGCGAAGTACATCAGCGGCGGCTCGAGCTCGGGCTCGGCGGTCGCCGTGGCGCTGGGCATCGTCGGCTTCTCGCTCGGCACCGATACCGCGGGCTCGGGACGCGTGCCGGCGGCGTTCAACGGCCTGGTCGGCTTCAAGCCGACGCGCGGCCTGGTCTCGACCGCGGGCGTGGTGCCGGCAGTGCGCTCGATCGACTGCGTGTCGATCTTCGCGCTCTCCTGCCCCGAGGCGCAGCAGGTGCTCGACGCGATAGTGGGCGTCGACGGCGAAGACCCGTATTCGCGCACCGGGACGCCGGTGCAGTTCTCGCCGCAGCAATTCAAGTTCGCCGTTCCCTCGCACCTGGAGTTCCACGGCGACTCGGGCTACGCCAAGCTTTTCGCCCAGGCGATCCTCAAGCTGCGCCAGCTCGGCGGCACGCCGGTGGAGATCGACTTCGCGCCGTTCCTCGAGGCGGGCGCGCTGCTCTACGGGCCGTGGGTCGCCGAGCGCGCGGCGCATCTCGAGCCGCACCTGGAGAAGATGCTGCCGGTGATCCGCGAGGTCATCGAAGGCGCCAAGAAATACTCGGCGCTCGACTTCTTCAAGGCGCGCAACCGGCTCGACGAGCTCAAGCAGAAGAGCCGCGAGGCCTTCAGGCAGGCGGACGTGATCCTCGTGCCGACCGCTCCCACGATCTATACGGTGGCGCAGCTGGAGAAGAAGCCGGTCGAGCTCAACAACCACCTCGGCCATTACACGAGCTTCACCAACCTGCTCGACCTCGCCGCGGTCAGTTTGCCGGCCGGCATGCGCCAGGACGGCGTGCCCTTCGGCATCAGCCTGATCGCGCCGGCGTTCACCGACAAGGCGCTGCTCGCGCTCGGCCAGCGCTTCCAGGGGTAAGGTCGCGCGAGGCTCGCGCCTAGACCTTGAAGGCCTGCAGCGTTTCCCTGGCGAAGAGCTCTTCGGGCTTGAACAGGCGCTTCGAAAGCCCCTGCTCGTGGTGGTAGCGAAGGAAAGTTTCCAGCACGTGCAGGTTCGGCGCCACTCCGTACGGCCACCAGTCTTCGCCCATCTCGCTGCGCGCTTCCTCGGCTTGCGCTGAGGTCCACGGCAGCATCGTGGTCATCGCCGCGGTCTGCGCGTACATGTCGTACGCGATCTTCTTCGACGCCGTGAACGCCTTGTAGAGCGACTGCGCGACCCACGGATTCTTCTCGTACACGTCGCGCCGGATCACCACCGTGTGCATGATGGGGAAGATCTTCGTGCGCTTGTAGTACTCCTTCTCCTTCGCGACGTAATCCGGGAACAGCCGGCTGACCGCCTTGGGAAACGTGGACGGCGCTCTCGCCGTCACCAGGGCGTCCAATTCACCCGACGCAAGCATCGCAGAGAGCGTTTGCGTTCCCCCGATCGGCTTCAATTTGATTTCACTTGGTAAATTCAACTTCTGCTTCTCGTCGCGGCCGGGCTCTTCCTCGCCGCCCGAGAAATGCTCGACGTCGGTCACCTTGACGCCGTAGTCGTCGGACAGGATGCCGCGGATCCACACCGGGGCGGTCATCTGGTATTCGGGAACGCCGATGCGCTTGCCCTTGAGCTCCTCGGGCCTTTTGATGCCGCTCTTCGCCGAGACGAAGATGCACGAATGGCGGAAGTAGCGCGACGGGAACGCGGGGATCGCGATGAACGGCGGCTCGCTGCGGCCGAGCGAGGCGACGTAGGAGGACAGCGACATCTCCGAGGCGTCGAACTCGCGGAACTTCATCATGCGGAAGAAGGTTTCCTCGACCGGCTGGTTGAGGTAGACGAGGTCGATGCCGTCGGGCTGCACGCGGCCGTCGGCGAGGGCGCGGGTGCGATCGTAGTCCCAGCAGGCAAGGCTCAGGCGAAGCATGCCGAAGTATACTTATCGCAGGAGGAGATTTTTCCATGCGCTATCTCGTAGCTGCGTTGCTGCTCGCGGCGGGCATTGCGTCCGCTCAGGATTTCCCGAACCGGCCGATCAAGATGATCGTGCCTTACGCCGCGGGCGGCTTGCCCGACACGATGACGCGGATCGTGGGCGTGCACGCCTCCGAGCTGCTCGGCCAGCAGATCGTGGTCGAGAACCGCGGCGGAGCGGGCGGCATCAGCGGCAGCGAAGCGGTGGCCAAGGCGCCCGCCGACGGCTATACGCTCCTCATCGCCGACGTCGGGCAGGTGGCGATCAACCAGCACATCTTTTCCAAGCTGCCGTACGACCCGCGCAAGGACTTCGCGCCCGTCACCCTGATCGGGACCTCCGCGCTGTTCCTCGCCCTGCATCCGTCGGTGCCCGCCAATAACTTCAAGGAGCTGGTCGCCTACATCAAGGCCAACCCGAACAAGGTGAACTACGGCTCCTCGGGCGTCGGCAGCATCCATCACCTCGCGACCGAGGCGCTAGCGCATGCGCTCGGGCTGAAGATCGTGCATGTCCCCTACAAGGGCACGGGCCAGGCGGTGCCCGCGCTCCTCGGCGGGCAGGTGGCGATGCTCTATTCGTCGCTGCCTTCCCTGGAAGCGCAGATCAAGGCGGGCAAGGTGAAGATGGTCGCCATCAGCACGCTGCGGCGCTCGCCGCAGGCGCCCGACGTCCCGACGGTCGCCGAGATGGGCGTGCCGGGCTACGACTTCGCGCCGCAGATCGGCGTGCTCGCGCCGGCGGGGACGCCGCCTGCGGTCGTGCAGAAGCTGTCCACCGAGCTCGCCAAGGCGGCCAGGCATCCGGACACGGTCAAGCGCTTCACCGAGCTCGGCATCGACGCGGCCGGCTCCACGCCGGAGGAATACGCCGCCATGATCCGCGACGCCGACAAGCGCTATGGCGAAGTCGCGCGCGTCGCGGGCGTGAAGGCGGACTGAAGCAGATCGGCGACGCGCCCGGGCGGCATCTGCGCCGCCATGCGCGCCTTCAGATCCCGGCACGCCGCGCCTACGCTCTTCGAGGACAGGAGATCTGCCAGCTTGTCCGCGACCGCCTGCGCTCGAAAGTCCTTAGGTAGCAGGTAGTCGCCGACGCCCAGCCGCTTCAGGCGCTGCGCCTGGTCCGGCTGGTCGTGCGCCATCGGCATGATGAGCTGCGGCACGCCGGCGGCGAGGCCCTGGGCCGAGGTGCCGACGCCCCCGTGGTGCACCACCGCGGCGCAGCGCTCGAACACGCGGCCGAACGGCAGGCTGCCGAACGCGCGCACGCCTTGCGGAAGCTCCCCGGGCAGATGTCCTGAATAGCCGCTCACCAGCATTCCTCGCTTGCCGAGGCGCGCGCATGCTGCGGCGGCCGCCTCGAAGAAGGGCTTGCCCCACATATTGGCCGAGCCGGGCGTAAACAGAATCGGCGGCGTTCCCTCGGCGAGGAACGCTTCCGCCGCAGGATCGGGAGCCGCCTCCCCGTCGTAGAGCGGAAAGCGCGTGAGCACGGTCTGCGGCGGCCAGTCGGCGCGCCGTGGCGCGTACCAGTCGGGAAAGAGCGCGAGCACGCGTTGCGGCGAAATCCAGTAGTCACGCATGATGCCGCGCACCGGGTCGCGCAACCCGTTCTCCGCCCGCACCGTGTTGACTTGCGCGGCCACCTTCGAATCGATCGCCCTGTGGATCAGCCAGGAGAACGATCGCCAGACCCATGCGGGCGAGCGCTGCAGGAAGGCGGCGCGCGGGTCGAGCAGGGGCCGGTCGTCCTCGCTCATGAAGACCGAGGGCTGCAGCTGCACGGTAATGAGCGGCAGGCGGTCCGCTTCGGCGGCGATGCGCGCGCCGATAGCGATCGCCGCGGCCACCAGCACGGTGCCGCCCGGCACGACTTCGGCGCGGATCGCGGGGATC
>Ga0068871_100003558_pt1 | contig 10723 bp, 8 predicted proteins | sample KBSMisM72_FD_72750 | JGI IMG/M metagenome (GOLD analysis project Ga0068871, IMG submission 72750) | Miscanthus rhizosphere microbial communities from Kellogg Biological Station, Michigan, USA - KBS Miscanthus M7-2 | ecosystem: Host-associated > Plants > Roots > Rhizosphere > Soil ...
AGTCTTCCGGGACGACCGTCTGCGCCGGGGTTTGAGCCCAGTGGATCGAAGAAGGATAGATTGTTGAACTTCTCTTTGAATGGAGCGATGTAGTCCCAGCGAATGCTGTAGTTGAGGGTGAGTTTGGGAGTCATTCGCCACGAATCTCCGGCGTGTGCTGCCCAGGCAGGTTGCCGCGGGTATTCTGCTTTGACGTTGTAGAAGTTCACATTGGCATTGGAGACGGCGCCGAGATAGAAGCTCGCCATCGCATCCCCAGGGCACGAGCCACCGCAGCTGAGGTTTCCTGTTGTGCCTTTATCGAACGAGAAGGTCCCGCCCTGGTTCGTTCCCAGATGGATAGCGGTTCCAGCCAGCCGATATTCAAAGCCAGCTTTCACGGTATGACGACCCATAACGCGTGTTAGAACTTCGTTCAGTGCGTACGTACCACGCGTGGTTTTGTCGAGAGTCGCATCGGGCACTCCGCTATTGCCAAGCTGGCTATAACTATCGATGTTGATCTGCGGATTGAAGCTTTCATCTGCCACACCGGCAATCTTTGGCAGATCGGCCTTTCCGTTCAGTGCATAGTAACCTTCGTTCCGGTTCAAGTAGCCGAGCGTGAGGTGGTTTGTCATCACGTTCGAGAAGGTATGCTCCCAGTTCAGCCGCTGGATTGGCGCGTTCTCCGGGTTGGCGGGACTCGCCGTTGAAAGGGCGATTGGAAGGTCGCTCTGCGTATTCACTCCGGCGTACTGCCACCAATAGGTGTAGTAGAGATGATCGCTCTGGCCGAGGTTGAAGTCGGCGCGCCAGAAATACACGTTTTCACTGTTGGTCAGCGATCCTTGTCCAGACTTCGGCACAAAGTAGTTGTTTGATTGACCGCCGTTGGTTGGAGTTGGCAGCAGCGACATAATCTTCTGAGCATTTTGATCGGCATATTTCGGGTCGATGACGTTTTTGTTCCCGAGGTATGCGATCGGCGTGCCCGCGTCTACGCCATACTTGGCCGGATCGTTCGGATAATAGAGCTGACTCGCGATAGCGCTGAAGTCGCCTCCCCGGTTCGCCACAGAAGCGATCGACAATGTCGAGGATGTCGCGCTGCCGTGATCCTTAAAGCCCTCCCAGTTGAAGTAGAAGTAGCCCTTGGCCCAGGAGTTGGCGCCGTGCAATTTCGGCAGAAGAATGGGGCCGCCGATGTTGGCTCCGTAGTCGTTCTCCTTGTCGGCTGGCTTCTTGCTTCCCGGATCGATGCCCCACACGAATGAATTGAACATGTCATTGCGGAGGTACTCGTACGCTGCACCGTGGAACTGCTCACCGCCGCTCTTTGTGGAGATGATCAACTGACCCGAAGTCGAGTCTCCATATTGAGCCTCATAGTTCGAGGTAAGAACCTTCACTTCGCTGGTGATGTCAGGGGACATGCCGAAGTCGGTCTGCAGGCTGACCATGCCGCTCTGGTTCATGAAGCCTTCAATTGCCGTGGCGCCGTCGACGATTGCCTCGTCGCCTGTCACCAGACCGCCGTTGATGCGGGCATTGAACGCGTTACCGCTGCCGGCTGTCGTGACACCGGGCATCATGATGGCAACCGCTACCGATGATCGAGGAGCGCCATTGACTGTCAGAGGAAAACTCTGGAGGACTTCTGGAGACACACCGCCTTCCAAAGTCGGGTTCTCATAATTGATCAGTGAGGCATCGCCGACTACGGTGACCGTCTCGTTTGTCTTTCCGACCGACATGTGAAGGTCGAGACGCGCGGATTGGTTCACCGCGAGTTGAATGCCTTTCTGAGTCGTCGATTTAAATCCGTTCGCGGCAACATCGAGTGTGTAGTTGCCTGGCGTGAGATTCCGGAAGGTAAATGCGCCCTCAGAATCCGATACAAAGTTTGACTGAAATGATGTTGCCTCATTTGTCAGAGTGAGCTTTGCGCCTGGTATCGCGGCATTACTGGGATCTGTCACCGTTCCACTGAGAGAGGCGTTGGTATCTTGCCCGAAACTCGAGTGTGAACCGGCCAACAGCAGGATCCCAAGAAATGCCAGCAAGGCGTAGCGTCGAATGGCGGTAGACCTGTTTGCCATGGGCCTCTCCTGTCCTGGTTTGAGCTCTTGCAATGAGAACTCCTGTTTGGTTATGCGTCGGGCATGCAGTCCCGCACGCTTGATTGAAGCGGCGCTGTCCGGTTCAACAATAGCCGGGAAATTCGGTTACCGACATTTAGCACTGCGAGACACCAGCACCGAATCAACTAATCAGTGAGGACTATAAGACAGCAAGGATTGACGTCGCATCCGAGTACGTCTGTTGCGTGTAAACGTTGTCACGCCGGATTGGCAGCGATGCTAGAGCACGCGGGGGGCCTTGTCAATTTCTTTTTGACGATCGAGGGCGCTTGGCCGGTCCGGGGCCGATTGACTGGAATTCGGTCGGATTGTCACGGAGCCAGCCTACGAGCCGTCTCGAACCAGTGGGTGTTCTCCCAGTCATCTCGCGGGTCTGCAGCTGCTCTTCCAAACGTCCATAACGAAGACAGTCCGCATCGAGATCAGCAAGACCGGCGAGCCGCTTGATCAAGCCAAGAGGGTCACCATGAAATCGGCTCTCGCAATTGAAAATGTGTTGAACAAGATCATATGTGCGATCCCCGCGATGGGCAACGGATCGGCATTCAAGAAGGGCCGAGGATTTGCAGCCTGGTTAGGAGTGGTACCTGGAGAACACTCCACCGGCGCCAAGCAGAAACTGACTGACACCCAGAGGCCCGGGAACAGATATCTGCGCAAGCTCTTCGTGCAGGGTGCTCATGCCGTCCTTCAACAGAGGATGAAACAATCGAACGGCCTCAACACGTGGCTGGCGCAGCTCACCTCCCGCAAACGCATTCGGTGACGGCGGTAGCTCTGGCAAACAAGATGGCGCGCATAGTCTGGGCACTGCTCTCAAAGGGAGAAGCCTATCGCCCTGCACTTTTGCTTGGAACTGCCGCAGTTTGAAACAACTGGCCTGCAATTGACACCTGGCGAAAGACGCCAGGCTTGGAAATCGCATTCGCGATTCCCACAATTACAGACCAGAGGCGAGTGAGAAGAAATGTTTGATTTTCCTGCCAGGTTTGCTGGCGAACCATGACGATGGCACAACGGTCGAACCCGGCACTCCTGAAACCTGTAATCCGGAAAAGGCTTAAAAGCCCGCATTACTAAATAGGACAAGAGTGCAGCGCATTCCATCGAGGGTCAGAGCAGTAGCTCACACAAAGGCCGGATACATTCGCGCAGACCTACAATGTCATTTTCATTTTTCGCTTGCAATGCGGCGGCGGACCATACATTCCGGATAAGCGACAACACGACAACAACGATGAGAAACGCCCGATTCGAGCTGTACCTGTAAGCTGATCGGCGCAGTCGGCAATCGAGATCGGACACGACGGGAGCGCGAGCCGCATGAAGTTTTTGGCATGCATGCTCGCTGCGGCCTTATTGTCAGCTTCGATGCATTCCCAGGAATGCCAATTGAACTCCTCGACACAGTCTGTGAGGTTGACTCACTTGACTCAGATGGCTCGGCGAGTCATCGAGAGCGGAGCTTACACGGGATGGAATGAAAAGGCGTTCGTACGGGCAGGGCATCTGGGGTCGGTCGCAATTGTGCGTGCTCTCCCAAAAGACGGCCCTATCACTCCGCTGCAAATCCGGTCTGTCCCGCGCTTAGTTCGTACCTCTTTCGAGTGTCTTGGCGTTTGTGTACAGTCCGAGGATGACAAGGAACCAAAGGTGACATTACTGTTGCTGCAACAACTTCGCGAACATGGATCTCCTGACACGCAATCCGACAGTGAGATTGAGGAGGTCCAAACATTCGTTCTGAGACAGGCCGAAATCGCTAAACACGCGAAGTAGATCGAACTGATTCGATGCCATTCACTTGCAACGAGCGAGTGACTGCCCATTAGACATTACCTTGCTTGGTGCAAAATCGAGTAATGGAAGGATGGGCGACGATCCAATCGCTACTCTGTTTGAGACACAGCAACAACGCACATGCTTCATCAGAAGTCCAAAGGATTTCTGACCCAATTTGTACGCTCGATAATTGCTTTGGGTTCGTAGGTTATGCCGTGTGCGAGGCGACGTGCCTCCCGTTTTGCCGCTACGAGCAACAGCGGCCCCAGATACCGTTCCGACAGCATGCACGCGATTCCGAACTCGCGCCTTAGCACCTCGCGCAGCAGGCGGATCTCCTCTGCTATCCGCTCATTTGTGGGTCTGAGAATGCGTTCCATCGCCCAGAGCAGTCCGCTATAGCTCCACTTCAACGCCTTCGCCTCGTGGCAGAACCTCCGACGTATCCTCAGATCCGGATGGTTCTTGTAGCGTATCCAGCCTTGGAGCGTTGTTCTGCAGACCCTGAATAGACTTGGCCCGTTTCGCTCAAAGTCGAGTCGGAACGCGCCGTCAAGAAACTCCTTCGACTGGTCGCGCGAGATTGCTTGGTGCTGAAAATTAAACTTGAATTGTCCGTGGATGTCCGCCAGATTGATATCCAGCAGCCGCTGCTCTCGCTGCATTTGCTGATAGAGCGGTGTGCCGGGCACCGGCGTGTAGAGCATGAACTGGTGAAAATCAGTGTCATGGGAAACCGCGTACTCGAGCTCTTCGCTGATGTTGTCCGGCGTGTGGTGCTCCATTCCCACAATCGTCGAGCCTAAGACGCGTATGCCGTGCTGTCGCAAGTCAGCCGTCTTTGCGAGTGTGTCAACGCCATCAAGCTTACGGTACCCCGACATCGGCGACTCGAGGCCCATCCACACCCAGGAGACGCCGAGCTCCACAAGTTCATCCATGGTGTAGTTGGCGATCGCGTTCACGGATGAGAATACGTAGAACTCCCATGATTTCCCATCGCGCTTCATGCAAGAGAGCAGGTCCATTGCGCGCCTCTTGTTCAGCAGAAAGTTCTCGTCCATGACGAAGAATGAACTCACGCTGAGCTTGCTCTCCATCTCGGACATTACGCGGTACAGTTCCTCTCCTGTGTTGTAGAAATTGAAGACATTTCCTTTGCCGCCAAAAAATGCTGAGGTAGTGCAGAAGTTGCAGCCCATCGGGCAGCCCACCGAGGGCACTATTGTCGCCGCAGTTGAACCGAGATTAAACGGCAACTTCAATCCCATAACGCGATGACCGAATCCCGAAACAATCGCCGGATGGACGATGGGCGCCTTGTCATCGAGACCGAGGAATCGTCTCATCCATGAGATTCCTTCGCCACGCACGATGAAGTCAGCGCTAATCATCGTTTCGATTCCCGGGATCGCCGTTATGTGTCCGCCAACGATAATCGTGGACCTCGGCGAGATCTCCCGCACGATGCGGCACATCTCACGGACTTTGCCGATGTTCACGATGATCGATGTGATCCCGACAATGTCGTAGTGGTGTGCGCGCAACTCTCGATCGAAGATTTCACGCGTAGGGAAGTCGAGCACTGTGGTTGGGGCGGGAATGTTTGCCTGGATCATCATGATCCCCCAACTCCTGTGAAACATCCTCAGCGAGAATGCGCCCTGAGACCGGGTGACCTGATTGTGATACAGCTCCATCGGATTTATCGAGCGGCTGCCGAACTCGTCATCCTGTGCGTAGGGTCCAAAAACAGACGATAGAAGAATCCGGGCTCGTGCTCCTTTGGGATGAGTCTGCATCGGTGGACCTCCTGACTACAATCGGAACTCTCGATGGGAGCTGCTTCTCGTTCGCTCATGAGAACTGTTAGAGAATTTGGTGCGTCGTCTGCTCGGAACCGGGAGTCAAGAAAGAAAGCTGATGATCACTGCGCAGAGATCAGGGGTCTGTTCTTGGCTTCATCATGGCGGAAGAGAAAAGCAGCTTTAGGTGCGTCATTCCATATAGAGGAACGTGGAGAGGAGACCGCTTTGCTGATAGTGCAATGCGAGCCTCTCCTTCGTGCATCCCCAGCCATTCGCGGCAGGCGGTTATTACGTCTTTGACTTTGGTGGGCATGGACTCATTTGGAGTGCCTCCAAAAGCGAACTGTTCACTCTCAATTGAGAACCATTCCGTAATGACATGCATACTGTCTCACTCTTGCCGGCCGAACGTCGTATTCAGAGCGTCGGCATAGGTTGTCGTTGGCTGACGGACTACGAATATAGTTGCGACTGAACTTCAGGGTTACTCGCGCGATGAACGACTCGAGGCCGCGAGGGAGGTGTGAGATCGACCGGCTCTATGATCGCGTAGTAAATCGTCCGATGACAGGATGTGCAATGTGCTTCTCTAATAAGACTGAGGGAGCCGCCAACATGCTCATGGAAGGCGCGGTGGCACTCTGGGCAATCGATTGTGACGCAGGGTTCGTCTGCGGGGTCGTGTTCGCTGTGAAGAATCCACAAGAGCGATGACGCAATTTCATTTTTCGCGGGTAAAGGTCGGGGCTGGTCAAAACGTTTGATGATGTTGAGCAATGAGTGCATGCCGCTACCCTTCGCATTGAAGGCATCGGCGGTAAGACCAGAAGGCACTTCATCGCCGGAGAAGGCGCCGCTCATCGCGATCAGGTGAATTGATGGAAAATGACGTCGGACGACCTGGAGGAGTTCGAAGCCCGACATGCGCGGCATGTTGAGATCGGAAATGACAATATCCGGGACTTGTTTTGCGATCTCTGCCAGCGCCGACAATCCATTGTCGGCTGATCGAACGGTGAAGCCAATCTCATCCAGCACGGCCACCATCGAAGATCGAATCGACGGATCATCGTCCACAATCAAAACTCCGGGAAGCCTCACTTGCTGGCCATTCCGCATCTTGCGCCTTCTCGTCCGACTGCCTGAAGGGTCGGAGCTTTCATGATCCGCTCGAAACGCTCTAAGAGATGCCCCTTTTTGAACACCCTTACATGGTGGTCGCCTAACTGTCGGCGCTACATCTGGCTGGCTACCTTTTTGCCGGGATTGTGTCAGGCAGTAGATCGGTCGACACTCTAGGAATCGCCCAGCGTAGTCCAGAAAGACCGGGTCGCAAATGTGGTTCTGCTCGCATCGCGTGAGATCGGCTTCATTTCGTGCCGACGCCACAGTGGCAAAGCAGGAAGTGCAGATTGAATCATAGGAACCGTCTATGTTGTGCCTGTGGGGAAAATGGCAGGTTGAGGGAAAAAAACATCACGCACTTCCTTCCTCAAAATGAGCGAATGAGCTGCTTTGCCAAACTTATTTGAGACCGTTGTGCTGGCCTGTTCCAAACTGATCGGTCTTTCTTTGGGGATCCTCCAGAGGAAGCGCACGGGATCGCTGAGACCAAGGTAGCCACCATTCCTCTCTGTAGAGCAATGGCGATCGCTCCGGCCGTAGGCGCGGAGAGACCTTAAGCTGTTCGTCAAACTCAAGCTCAGCGATGCGGTACCGGAGGTGGGCTTTGAGGTTTTCGACCGCGATGGGGTCGTTGTTCGGATAGGAGCGTAGTTCGATCTTTTTAAGAAGGGCGCGGATCACTTGCAAAAGATTCGGTGACGATGGAGGCTTCATCTTCTTCTCTTTCGACGGGGGCCCAGACATGCTCTTTAGAGCTTTGGCCTAGACGTTAGAGGGAAGAAGATAACCTTAACGCTCCCGCAATGGCCACGCTGGCCAGTTTTGAACACCGCATCATCTGTGCTGTGTAACTTTATACCGTTGCTGCGTGGCCTTCGCGGCAATCGTTCAGCGATCAGGAAATAAGTGTGAGCTGCATCACGTTGGTTGGGCCTTGCACAAAGTAGTTCGCTCGAATTACAAAGAGTCAGACACATTTGAGCAATTCTGAACAGCTTTCTTCTTTGTCTTCGCGTGACGATTTTTCTGATCGAGGCTGACGCATATGTGCTGGGTGTTTTCAAATAGCTTCGCGACGGCCTTAAATTCCTTTGCTCAGCAAGGCCTCGCGATGAGTTAGGCTCGTTGCGGCCTGCTTAAATTGCAGCCGATTCACTGGACGTTTTGCATGACCTGTGCGAAAGCATTTTCACGCCTTTTCTCTGTTGCTCTCTTCGCGATTTACTTCACGGGCTGCGGCTCACCCCATGTAAGTTCCCCGCTATCAATTGAGCTCACAGTCCAGAAAGAGGGGAAGGGCGGGGGAACCGTTTCGAGCAACCCATCGGGGATCAATTGCGGCTCTGCATGTAATGCCAGGTTTGCCAGCGGAGCAACAGTGACGCTGACGGCAAAACCAGACTCTGACTCGCTGTTCACCGGCTGGTCAGGTGCTTGCTCCGGCACCGGAACCTGCACGCTATCGCTTGCAAAAGACACATCTGTGACCGCAACCTTCATCGCGTCTGCACCGCCCCCTCCAGCTACCGTTTCACTCACGGTGACAGCTTCCGGCAATGGAACGGGAGCGGTCACGAGTACGCCCGCAGGCATAAGTTGCGGGGTTGTGTGCAGTGCGAAGTTTCTGAGCGGAACGTCAGTGACGCTGACGGCGAAACCTGACGACAACTCCCTCTTCGCTGGTTGGACGGGACCGTGCAGCGGCACCGGAACATGCACGCTGTCGCTTGCGAATGACACGTCTGTGACCGCAACGTTCAGCGCCTCCGCACCGCCGCCTCCAGCTACCGTTCAACTCACGGTAAAAAATTCGGGCAACGGAAGGGGAACGGTCACGAGCGCGCCCGCGGGCATGAGCTGCGGTCTGACGTGCAATGCGATCTTCGCGACTGGGACGACCGTCACGTTGACTGCTTATCCCAACGACGGCTCGAGCTTCAACGGCTGGACTGGGGCGTGCTCCGGCACGGCTCCGTGCAGCCTAACCCTGGAGAGCGATACCGCTGTAGGGGCGATCTTCTCTGCCGCACCGCCAGACGCTGGCTTGGCTTCGCTCAAGCACATCGTCTTCATGGTGCAGGAGCACAGCTCGTTGGACAATCACCTTGGAGCATTGCGGGACTATTGGGCCAAGAACGGCTATCCGGACCAGTCGTTTGATGGTCTTCCGCAGTTCAATCCGACTTCCGGTGCTGCGCCTCTACACGCGCCGCCTCCCACGAATCCCGGGTGCAACCCAGCTTTTCCTCCACCGAATGACTGCGTTTATGACTCCACCAATTCGGTAGCCTCATTCCATCTCAAAACGGTGTGCACTGAAAACACCAGCTCGTCTTGGAATGAGAGTCATGTGATCTGGAATTTCCACGACCAATTGGGTCTATATCCTCCCGCTGCAATGGATGGATTTGTGTGGGTCGCCGGACACGATGGCCGCAACTACCGGCCGCCGTTCATTGACGTAAATGGGATACGCGCCATGGGGTATTTCGACGGAGACGACCTCAACTACTACTACTACATGGCATCGAACTTCGCTACCTCCGACCGCTGGTTCCATCCCGTCATGGGCCAGACCGGCGCCAACCGGGAATTCATTATTGCTGCGACATCGCAAGGGCGCGTTTACCCGAACGGAGCCAATGAGAACGATTCTTCCTTGCTGACGGCAACCATGATCTTTGAAGTGCTCGAGAAGGCGGGCATCACGTGGAGGATTTATGTGAACCCGGATGGTAGCGGCTGCTCCGGCCCGCCCTACGATATGACATGCCTCCTCAAGCAGACCTATGTTCAGCCGTTTGTCTTTGGGCAGAGCATTCCGACCAAATACCCTCAGAACTTCGCGACGATGTCGCAATACTTTGCAGATCTGCAAAACGACACCTTGCCGCAGGTTGCCATTATTGAGCCTGCAACTGCTGCCGGTTTAGACGAGCACGCCTCGAGCGACGACGGGCGGGCAACGAATGTCCAACTGGGTGCGAACTACGCTGCCTCAATCATCAATGCCTTGATGAGCAGCCATTCGTGGAAGGACTCGGTCTTCATCTTCACCTACGATGAATATGGCGGCTTGTACGACCATGTTGCACCGCAGCCAACCGTAAGTCCGGACGGCCTCAAGCCGGTGGATCTAAACCCGGGCGACGTGTGTACAAAAGGAACAGGTCCGATCTGCGACTTTATATATACGGGGTACCGGGTTCCCCTTCTCGTGATCTCCCCTTTTACGAAAAGGAATTACGTGTCGCACACCATTGCGGATACGACGGCTATCCTCAGACTGATCGAGACACGCTTCAATCTGCCGCCTCTCACCAAACGGGACGCGGCACAGCCGGATATGACGGAGTTTTTTGACTTCAAGAATCCACCCTGGCTCACCCCACCTACCCCTCCAACACAGAACATCAATGGCGCCTGTTACATGGATCACCTGCCGTAATTCAGACGCACCGCTGGCTCGCAATGTGATCCAGCGTACTCTCCGCGCGGTAAAGGAGCCTTCCTCTTAGTCCTTATCCGTGAACGATTCACAATTTTCGGTTGGCGGGGATGGAGGATTGGTCAAAAGAAGACAGCCAACTCATTCTCGCAATATCTAAGCTGCGAGCGAGGCATCCGGTCATGAAATGACCTGGACTATCAACACAGCATTTCTGTTCTTGCTTCCGGGATCTTCTGCTTGCCTACGCACTAATACAACAGAGGGCGAAAGCTAGAAGCAAGAACAGAAAGACAAGAGCAGGCCAGACCCGAAAAGTAAGCCAATTCGACGAGTCGCACCACGGACACGACTGGTTATCTTCACAAATGTTTCGGCCGCCAGTCTATTAGTTCAGGAGCTGAGAGTTATCAGGCTGAAGGCTAACTCTGATGAAA
>Ga0068871_100003562_pt1 | contig 10719 bp, 10 predicted proteins | sample KBSMisM72_FD_72750 | JGI IMG/M metagenome (GOLD analysis project Ga0068871, IMG submission 72750) | Miscanthus rhizosphere microbial communities from Kellogg Biological Station, Michigan, USA - KBS Miscanthus M7-2 | ecosystem: Host-associated > Plants > Roots > Rhizosphere > Soil ...
CGGTGCTCGCCTACAACGCTTTCGTTCGCTCGAACCGCCTGGTGCTCGCCAAGCTCGACGGCTACGCACACGATCTCTATGCGGTGCTCACCACCGGCTCATCGATCGCCGACCAGGGAACCGTCGTGCCGTTCAAGCCCGCGCGCGGTGCCGCCTGATGGCCTTCGGCGGCTTCCGGCAGAGCAGCGAATCCACGCCGATGGCGGAGATCAACATGATTCCGCTGATCGACGTGATGCTGGTGCTGCTCGTCATTTTCATCATCACCGCGCCGCTCCTCACCCACGCAGTCAAGCTCGACCTGCCGAAGGCCTCCAGCCATCCGAACCTGACAAAGCCCGACCACATTGCGCTGTCGATCACGGCCGAGGGCGGCCTGTTCTGGAACGGCGAGCGTGTCGACCGGGCGACGCTGCGAGCGCGCCTGGGCGCGGCGTCGCACCAGCAACCGCAGCCGGAGGTTCACCTGCGGGCGGACCGCACGACCCAGTATCAGTCGATCGCCGAAGTGATGGCCGACGCGGCCAGCGCCGGCGTCGGGCGTATCGGATTCGTGTCCGATCCCGAACCGAAGTAAACAGGAGACGTCGATGGGCCAAATGATGGTGGTCACGCTGCGAGAAGGAATCGAGATGTTCCTGATCGTGGCCATCGCTGCCGCGTACCTCAGGAAGACCGGGCGCGAGGCGCTGCTCCCGGCCGTCTGGTGGGGCACGGCCGCCGCAGTGGCAGCATCGACCATCCTCGGCGTCTGGCTCGCCGAGGTTGCCGTGCAGCCCTTCTGGGAGGCTGTGCTTGCGCTGGTCGCGGCGGCGCTGGTTGTTTCCATGGTCATCTACATGCTCAAGGCGGCCAAGCACATGCGGGCGAACATAGGCGCGAAGATCGAATCGGCCGCCAGCCGGCAAGGCGCCGCCGCCTGGATCGGGATCTTCGCCTTCACGCTTCTCATGATCACCCGCGAGGGAATGGAATTCGCGTTCGTCGCCGCCTCGATTGCGGCGCAAGCCGGAAGCGAGGCGCTGCTTACGGGCGCTTTTGTGGGACTCGTGGCGGCCGGCTTGCTCGCTGCGGGCTGGATACGCTATGGCCAGCGCGTCAACCTCGGCCTGTTCTTCCAGGTGACCTCGATCTTCCTGATCCTCTTCGTGCTGCAGCTGCTGCTGTACGCGTTCCACGAATTCACGGAAGCGAACGCCCTGCCGCTCGACAACGCCTACTGGCACCTCGCGACCGAGGAATGGGCCGAGGGCACTTACGCCAACATGATCAGCATCGCGCTGATCCTGATCCCGCTCGCCTGGCTGACTTACGTGTCGTTCCGCGGGCGCGAGGACACGGGGATTTCGCAGAAAGCCTAGCCTCAAAGCCATTGCCAGCCAGCTAGCCGTCTCCCGACGGCGCCAGCCCGCGACCGAGGACTGACCGCCGTTCACCACCATCTATGGGAGACGATGATGAAAAGTTTCAAGCGCCGTCCGATTGACGCTGCGCTTTTCGCGCTGCTATGGGTTCCGCCACTCGCCCTGGCGCAAGCCGAGCAGACCCTGCCGGAAGTCAAAGTGCAAGGGGAGGCGGAACGCGCCGACGGTCCGGTCACGGGGTACCGCGCCACGCGATCCTCGACGGCGACGAAGACCGACACACCGGTGCGCGAGGTTCCGGCTTCGCTGACGGTGATCCCGTCTGCCCTGATGAAGGACCAGGCCATGCAGAGCATGGGCGACGTCTTTCGCTATGTGCCGGGCGTTCTCATGCACCAAGGCGAGGGAAACCGCGACCAGGCGGTCATCCGCGGCACCAGCACGACCGCGGATTTCTACGTCGACGGGATCCGCGACGATGCCCAGGTGTTTCGCGACCTGTACAACCTCGAGAGAGTGGAAGTGCTGAAAGGGCCGGCCGGGATGGTGTTCGGCCGTGGCGGCGCCGGCGGCGTGGTCAATCGCGTCACCAAGAAGCCGGATTTCGAAGGGGTGAGCGATGCGTCGCTCACCGTCGGCAGCTGGAATCAGCTGCGCGGCACCGCAGACATCGGCAGGAACATGGGCGAAGCCGGCGCGTGGCGCCTGAACGCAATGACGGAAAATTCCGAAAGCTTCCGCGACGGCTACAAGCTCGAGCGCTGGGCGGTCAATCCCACTTTCACGTTTCTCGCCGGCGCGGCCAACATCCTTACGGTCGGCTATGAGCACTACAACGATGAACGTACCGCCGACCGCGGCTTTCCTTCGCAGAACGGCAGGCCCTACAGCGCCGACCCCGGCACCTTTTTCGGCAACGCGGGCCAGAGCTCGGCGCATTCATACGTCGATTCCGCCTACGCCATCCTTGAGCACGACTTCGGTGCCGGCAAGACGCTGAAGAACACCTTCCGCGCCACGTACTACGACAAGTACTACCAGAACGTTTTCCCTGGCAGCGCCGTCGCCGCGAACGACACGCTCACCCTGTCCGCCTACAACAATGCGAATCAGCGGACTAATTTCTTCAACCAGACGGATTTCGTCCAGAAACTCTCCGCCGGCGGCATGGACCACACGCTCCTGCTCGGCGTCGAGCTCGGCCACCAGGACAGCACCAACAAGCGCAACACTGGCTTTTTCGGCCCGACCGGCAGCGCGATCGGCTCTACCGTCCCGGCAAGCAACCCGGTCGCGATCGCAACCGCCTTCCGGCCGAACGGCGCCGACGCGGACAACAACGTCAAGGGCGACATCGCCGCCGTCTATGTTCAGGACCAGATCGCGCTTTCGAAGCAGTGGAAGGCAATCGCGGGGCTGCGCTATGACAGCTTCACGGTGAATTTCGACGACCGGCGCACCACCGTGCCGGCGGTCGACCTCAAGCGCACCGACAACGAGTGGAGTCCGCGGCTCGGCCTGATCTGGACACCCACCGCCGCCTCGGTCTACTACGTGAGCTACAGCTACGCCTTCCTGCCCTCGGGCGAGCAACTGAGCCTCGCGACTACGACGAGCGACCTAGCCCCCGAGTCCGCCATCAACTACGAAATCGGCGGCCGCTGGGATCTGCGGCCCAGGCTCACGCTTTCGGCCGCGGTCTTTCGCAACGACCGCAACGACGTGCACGTAGCCGACCCCGCAAACCCCGGCACGTTCGTGAGAAGCGGAAAACAACGCGTCGAGGGGATGGAAATCGGGCTGCAGGGAGAAGTCGCGCGCAACTGGCAGGTCTACGGCGGCTATACGCACCTGGACGGCCGCATCCTCGAGCCGATCAGCAGCGGCACCGCCGCGACCGCGGCCTCCGTCGTTCCGGCCGGCAACAAGATCGGCCTCACGCCCGAGAACACATTTTCGCTTTGGAACATGTTCGGCCTCGGCAACGGCTGGGGCGCCGGCCTCGGCCTGATCTACCAGGACGAATCGTTCACTTCGTTCAACAATACCGTGACGATCCCGGCGTTCACGCGCGTCGACGGCGGCGTCTACTACGCGTTCGCCGGCGGCAAGACGCGGCTGCAGCTCAACGTCGAGAACCTCTTCGACAAGAAGTATTTCCCGACCGTCGACGGCGACAACAACATCAGCCCCGGTGCGCCGCGCAACGCACGGCTGACGCTGTCGATGAGCTTCTAGCGGCGCTAGCTCTTTGCCGCCGCCTGCCCCTGGCGGGCCTTGTCGAGCACCGTCATCGCGGTAGCGATCATGCCGGCGACGTCGCCGGCATTGGCGGGCAGGATGAGGGTGTTCGACTGCTTGGCGAGGTTGGCGAACGCCTCGACGTACTGCTGCGCCACCTTCAGGTTGGCGGCGTCCATGCCGCCCTTGTCGCCGATCGCCTCGGCGACGGCGCGCACCGCGGCCGCGTTCGCCTCCGCGATGACGCGGATCGCGGTGGCATCGCCCTGCGCCTTGTTGATGGCGGCCTGCTTCTCGCCTTCGGAGCGCAGCACCGCGGCCTGCTTCTCGCCGTCGGCGACGTTGATTTCCTGCTGGCGCTCGCCCTCGGACTTGGCGATGAGCGCGCGCTTCTCGCGCTCGGCGGTGATCTGCTGCTGCATGGAGCGCAGGATCGCCTCCGGCGGCGTGAGGCTCTTGATCTCGTAGCGCAGGACCTTGATGCCCCAGTTGCGCCCGGCCTCGTCGAGCGACGCGACGATCTGGCGGTTGATCTCGTCGCGCGACTCGAAGGTCTTGTCGAGCTCCATCTTGCCGATCTCGCTCCGCAGCGTGGTCTGCGCCAGCTGGGAGATCGCCTGCACATAGTTGGAAGAGCCGTACGAGGCCAGGCGCGGGTCGGTGACCTGGTAGTACAGGATGCCGTCCACGCCGAGCTGGGTGTTGTCCTTGGTGATGCAGACCTGCTCGGGCACGTCGAGCGGAACCTCCTTGAGGATGTGGCGGTAGGCGACACGGTCGAACAAGGGAACGATGAAGTTCAGGCCGGGCTCGAGGGTGGCGTGGTAGCGGCCGAAACGCTCGACGACGAACGCGCTCTGCTGCGGCACCACGCGCACGCCCTCGAGCACGAATGCGACTGCGACCGCGATCAGGAATACCCATACCGCGTAGACCGGCGCGTGGGTTATCCCCAGCGTTGCGCCCGCGAGCACGGCAGCGACTATCAGTTTGACCAGCATGTCTCCCCCTTCCGATTGCCGGCCGTCAGGCCGGACGTGTGGCGCTGACCCTCAGCGTGTTGCCCTCAGCAGCGAGCACATAGACGACGGCCCCGGACTGCAGCGCCGGCTGCCCCTCGAGACGCGCCTCCCAGCTCGCGCCGCGGTAGCGCACGCGTGCAAGACCCGAAGCCTGATCGACCCATGCCTCGAAGCTCGCCGGCTGCCCGGCGTCGATCGACGGCATCTGCTGCGCGCGGTTCTTCGCCCGATAGACATGCACGCCGTAGCAGCCGATCCCGGCAATCGCTACGAAGACCAGCGCCTGCGCGCCGAACGCCACGCCGAGCCAGGCTGCTATCGCCGCGCCGAACCCGGCGACGCCCAGCATCAACAGGTAGAAAGTGCCCGTCAGGAGCTCTGTGATGACAAGCACGAGCCCGACAACGGCCCAAGTCAGGGAGTGCTCCATGGAGGAGTTAATTTACTAGAATCGGCCGGTGCTTGCGGAAGAACTGATAGCGCAGAGCGACGCCACCGGCGAGATTCGGCCGTTTACCGAAACCTACCCCGGGCTGACGCCCGCGGCGGGGTACGAGGCCGCCGCAGCGCTGCATCGCCATCGCCTTGGCCGCGGCTGGAAAGCGCTGGGGCGCAAGATCGGATTCACGAATCGCACCATCTGGCCGCGCTATGGCGTCTACGAGCCGATCTGGGGCACTGTGTACGACCGTACGCTCACGCTGGCGAAGGATCATCGCGCGGCGGTGCGACTGCGCGGACTGCTGAACCCCCGCATCGAGCCGGAGATCTGCTTCGGCCTGAAGCGCGCTCCCCGCGGAGCGGGCGCCGAGGCTCTCCTCGACGCTATCGAATGGGTAGCCCATTCGGTGGAGATCGTGCAAAGCTGCTTCCCTTCGTGGAAGTTCCAGCTCGCGGATTGCACCGCGGTCAACGGCCTGCACGGCCATCTGGTAGTGGGCAAGCGCGTGCCGTTGAGTGAAGTCCCGGCGTTGGCGCAAGCGCTGCCTTCGCTCCAGGTCGAGCTCATGAAGGACAGCGTGGTGGTTGACCGCGGCGTGGGCGCCAACGTGCTCGACAGCCCGCTCCTTGCGCTCGGCCACCTCGTCGGCGTGCTCGCCGCTCAGCCGGCGGCGGCGCCGCTTGCGGCGGGCGAGCTCGTGACCACCGGGACGATCACCGACGCGCACCCGGTGCGGCCCGGCGAAACCTGGAGCACGCGCCTGCTCGGCCTCCCGCTCCCGGGCCTCACCGTGCGCTTCGAGGCCTAGCTGCCTTGAGGCCTCTCGACGGCATCACCGTGGTCGCGCTCGAGCAGGTGATAGCCGGCCCGTTCGCGACGCGCCAGCTAGCCGAGCTCGGCGCGCGCGTCATCAAGATCGAGCGTCCAGGAGTGGGCGACGCTTCGCGCAGCTACGATCGCACCGTCAAAGGCCTGTCCTCGCATTTCGTCTGGACCAACCGCTCGAAGGAAAGCCTCGCTCTCGACGTCAAGCACCCGGCGGCCGCCGAAATCCTCGGCCGCCTGGTGGCGCAGGCCGATGTGTTCCTGCAAAACCTCGCGCCGGGCGCGGCGGATCGGCTGGGTCTCGGCCCGTCGCTCCGCGAGAAGCATCCACGCCTCATCTGGTGCGGCATTTCGGGCTACGGCCCCGCCGGCCCTTACGCGGAAAAGAAGGCCTATGACCTGCTCGTGCAGTGCGAAGCCGGGCTGCTTTCCGTCACCGGCACTGCCGACGAGCCGTCGAAGGCCGGGATACCCGTCGCCGACATCGCCGCGGGCATGTACGCCTTTTCGGCGATCCTCGCCGCCCTCGTGCAGCGCGGGCGCACCGGCGAAGGCGCGACGCTGGACATCACGATGTTCGAAGCCCTGGGCGAATGGATGGGATTTCCGGCCTATTTCACGGCGTATGGCGGGACGCCGCCGCCGCGCTCCGGCGCCTATCACGCCACGATCGCGCCCTACGGCCCGTTCCTGGCGGGGGACGGCGGCACTGTCTTCCTCAGCGTGCAGAACGAGCGCGAATTCGTGCGCTTCTGCGAAACCGTCCTCGGAAAGCCCGCGCTCGCCCGCGACCCGCGGTTCTCGACCGGTCCGGCGAGGCAAGCGAACCGTGCCACGTTGCACGGCGAGATCGCGGCGGTCTTCTCTTCAATGAAGACGGCGCAGATCGTTTCGGCGCTCGAGGCAGCCGATATCGCCAACGCCCGCATGAACGACATGGAAGGGTTCTGGCGCCATCCGCAGCTCGCCGCGCGCGGCCGCTGGGCCAAGGTGGGCTCGCCGTCGGGCGAGCTCGAGGTGCTCAAGCCGCCGATCAACTTTTCCGGGATGGAGCCGCGCCTGGACGCGATTCCGGCGCTCGGCGAGCACGGGCGGAAAATCCTGGCGGAGCTGGGTTATGGCGCCGCGGAAATCGAGCGCCTGGCCGCCGATCGGGCGATCTAGGACCGCCCCGGAGGCTACTTCTTGGAGGTGTCTATCCCCGCGGCCTTGGCCAGGTCGCGGTGCACGCGGGCAACGCGCTCTACCTCGCCCTTGGCGGGAAAGCGCTCGTAGAAACCCTCGTCGCGAAACTGCTTCGCCAGTTCGCCCCAGGGCGCGAGGCGCTGTTCCCAGCGGGCCACGCGGCCGGATTCGTTGTCGCCGTCCTCGCGCGCCAGGTCGGCGCATACGCGAACCATCGCCTTGATGGTCACCGGCTTGGTGACCATGTAGTTTTCCTTGCCCCAGACCGCGTCGCCGAAGGCTGAGCGCGCGGCCTTGAAGAAGTCGCGGATCATGCCGTAGTAGCGCGGCACTTCCTTCGAGCTCCCCCCGGCAAGCTGGATCGAGCGCCAGCGGCCCCGCACCCAGCGGTGCAGCTCGTTGAAGAGCTCCGCCTGCAGGACCCACTTGTCGCGCTGGCTGCGCCCGCCCAGGCGGTTGATGCGATAGCGCAGCGGGCTGTCGCCCTCGACGTACAGTTTCTCCACCAGCCGTGCGGCGAACTTGCGGTCGGGCGCGGCGAACGACACCCGGTCGTAGAGGTCGACCAGGTGGCTCTTGTTGATGCGCGTCGGCGTCGAATTGATGATGACGAACATCTCGGTGGCGAAGTCCTCGCTGCGTCCGTCGAACACGATGCACGGCACGTTGATGGTCGCCGCGTCCTCCGGGCGCTCGTGCAGGTAGAAGCGCAGCGCCGCCAGGCGGTGCTGCCCGTCGATGATCAGGAACTTGGACGAGGGCTCGCTGATGCTGCCCTGGCCGCCCTCGCCGCTGCCCCGGAAGTTGAGCCGCTCGGAGGTGAAGAGGAGCACCGTGCCGGGAATCGGCGGCTGCGAGACCGCGGTCTCGTAGAAGTTCTTCAGCTGGCGGACCTTGCCGCGCGAGATGGAGCGCTGGAAGGCCTGGTCGTTCTTCTCGATCCTGGCGATGAACTGGGCGATGTCGTCGTCCTCGGAGATGCGGCTGGCCGCGATCTCCTCGCCCTCGCCGTAGAAGCGGCTGATGAAACGCACCTTCGCCAACAGCTCCTTTGCAGGATAGTTGACGAAGTAAAAGACGCCGTCCTTCTGTCGGATCTGCGTCGCTTGCATGGACGCTCCCTCTCTCACCCCGGCCCCCTCGGCCGGCGTTTGAACGCGGGAATATACCCGAAAGACTCAGCCGGGGCAGGCCGGCAGCATCAAGGCCTGCAGAACCTCGGCGGTGCGGCGGTTCTGGACGAAGCCCACGACGCCGGAATTGCCGGCATCCGCCCTGGGCAAAAGGGCAAGCTGGCGCCGTTCGAGGACGGCGGCCGACGGCCCGAATGCGAAGGGCCCCTGCCACTCCAGCACGACGTAGTCGTGCGCCAGCGTCCGCCCGCTGTTTTCGCCTGCTGTAACCGCGCTGGAAAGGCGATTTTCGTAGCTCGCGACGTACAAGGCCGCGTCATCCTTCTGGGCGGCGTCGAGCAGCTCGGCGCCAGCCTCCACCTCGACGGAGCGCGGCCCGCCCCGCCGGGCGGTGAGCGAAATGCGCGCCTTCGCCGGCTGCGCGGTGATCCTCGCGACGGCCGCGTCGAATGCGGGCGTCCCCCAGGCGCGGAAGTCGCGCCCCTGCAGGATCACCTGCGGCGTATAGACGAGCGCCATCCGCTGGAGCAGGGAGAGCTTGCGTTGGCGCAGCGAGAATTCGCGCTTGGCGTACTGATCCTTCCAGCCGATGTAGTCCCAGTAGTCCACATGCAGGGCGATGGGGACCAGCGTCTTCGGAATTGCCCCGCCCGAGCCCAGGCTGGAAAGCCAGCGATCCGCCGGAGGGCAGCTGCTGCAGCCCTCCGAGGTATAGAGCTCGACGAGCGCGGCTGTCTGCGGCCCGGACACCGCCCGGCAATCCGCGCCGGCAGCCTGCTTAGCAAAAATTGACAACGCGGTCGCAACCAAGAGGAAGCCTTTCATGCCGCTTGGTCGAAACGACCGGCCTGCGCTTACAGGTCGCAGCCACATAATGCGCCGTGCCCCACGCGTTCTTCTTCCTTGCCTCGGCCGTCTGGAATTTCGGCCTGGGCATGACCTGGCTCGCCGTGCCGCTTTACGCCTACAGCCAGGGCCTCACCAACGTGCAGATCGGGATGCTCTTTGCGGTCCCGGTGCTGGCGCAGGCGTGCCTGAACCTCATCGGCGGGGCCTATACCGACATCATCGGCGGGCGCCGGATCATGCTCGGCTCCTGCTGGGCGATCGTCACCGCAGGGCTCTGGCTGATGGTGGCCGAGGGCTTCTGGATGCTTATCGTCGGCCAGCTGGTCCTGGTCGTGTCGCGCGCCGCGTTCTGGCCGGCCACCTGGGCCATGGCGAGCGAGCTGCCTGGGCACCGAGGAATCCAGCTCGGGCGCCTGAACGCGGTGACCAACGTCGGGCAGATCGCGGGATCGGCGCTGTGCGGCTTCCTGCTCGCGGCCGGGGGCTACGACGCCACCTTCGCGACCCTGGCAGCGACCGGCCTGCTCGCCTTCATCGCCGGACTCGGAACCCGGGCGGCCGCCGGGAAGCGACCGGGGGTGCACGGTAAGCTCCTCGCCCGGTACCGGCCGCTCGTCGGCCGGCCGATCATCCTGTACTCGATGATCTGCGCCTACCTGTCGGCGCTGCCCTTTTCGCTTTCCATGTCTTTCTATCCGCTGCTGCTTTCCGCGTACGGCTACGGCGAAGAAACGTCGGGGGTGCTGGTCGCTTTGCGCGCCATCGGAGCGATCGCCGCCGGCCTGATCGCAGCCCGCTTCGTGCGCACCGGGCCCGATACGCTCTGGCCGGTGGTCTGCGGCGTCGGAGTAGCCGCTGCCGTCGGACTGCTGCCGCTCGTCAACCATGTCGCCCCGATCGCCCTCTGGATGCTCGTGATCGGCCTGGGCTCGGGGGCGATGACGCTCTACTTCCAGATCACCATCTCGGAGGCGAGCCGGCTCGAGGAGCGCGGCTCGGCGCTCGCCCTGGGCGGCCTGGGATGGAGCGCCTCGCATCTCAGCACGCCCCTCCTGATGGGCTTCCTCTCCGACCGTTACGGCATCGTCAGCGCGTTCTACGTGCTCGGCGTGTTCGCCCTCGCCTGGGCGGTGGCGCTCATCTTCATGCGCCGCTGGGCGTTCGGTCCGGCTCACCCGCAGCACGCGCCTACGCCGCCTTGAACATCCCGGGCTCGAGCGAGTGGCGCTCGAGCAGGCGGTAGAACTCGGTGCGGTTGCGGCCTGCAAGGCGCGCCGCCTTGGTGACGTTTCCACCTGTGATTTTCAGGATCCTCACGAGATAGTCGCGCTCGAACGCGCGACGCGCTTCGTCGAGCGGGGTGAGCGAGCTGTCGCCCGCGTCGAGGGCCTGCGCGACCAAGGACTCGGGGATGACTTCCGTCGCAGCGAGCGCCACGGCCTGCTCGACCACGTTGAGTAATTGGCGCACGTTGCCGGGCCACGGCGCGGAGACCAGGAGCTCCATCGCCTCGGGTGAAAGCGCCAGCCGGCCGCGCCGATAGCGCTCGGCAAGGCGCGCGAGGAAGTGGTTGGCAAGCAGCGGGATGTCCTCGCGCCGCTCGGCAAGTGCGGGGATATAGAGCTTCACGACGTTCAACCGGTAATACAGATCCTCGC
>Ga0068871_100003565_pt1 | contig 10708 bp, 9 predicted proteins | sample KBSMisM72_FD_72750 | JGI IMG/M metagenome (GOLD analysis project Ga0068871, IMG submission 72750) | Miscanthus rhizosphere microbial communities from Kellogg Biological Station, Michigan, USA - KBS Miscanthus M7-2 | ecosystem: Host-associated > Plants > Roots > Rhizosphere > Soil ...
CTCCAGAACCGATCATTTTTTATCGTATTTTGCCAATGCCGCTTATACCTATAACCAACGGTATACGCTGTCGGGCAGTATCCGCAAAGACGAGGGCAACCTTTTTGGAGTTGCAACGAATCAATCCGGTATTCCGCTTTGGTCCGCTGGCGCTGCATGGGCAGTCAACCGGGAAAATTTCTATCATTTCAAACTTATTCCAGAACTCAAACTACGCCTTACTTATGGTTACAATGGGAATATTTCAAGATCAAGCGCGGCTATTCCAACCTTATCAACTGGCTCGGCGCTAACCACAACACTCCCTATTGCCTTTATCCTGGGTATACCAAATAAAAGTCTTCGGTGGGAAAGAGACAAGGTTATCAATTTCGGTCTGGACTTCAGATCAAAAAACAATATCCTTACAGGTACACTTGAATACTACTATAAAAACGCAACTGACTTATTAGGCAATTCGCCGCTCGACCCAACGCTTGGTAATAATTTTTACAGTGGAAACACAGCAGCGATAAAAGGTCATGGTTTTGACATACAACTGGAAAGTCACAACATTGACCGACATTTCAAATGGTACACAAACTTCATATTCAGTCAAGCATCTTCAAGGGTAACCAAATACCTGTTACCGGTCAGCGCTTCCGGCAGTCATTATTTTACGGCATCAGCCGGCACTGTCAATCCTGTCATTGGAAAACCTGTCTACGGTTTATATAGTTTTCGCTCTGCGGGACTGGATGCATCCGGCGACCCGCTGGGATATACAGGAAAGGATATAAGCAAGGACTATACGGCCATTATCGCCAATACAAAACTGGACAGCCTTATATTCAGCGGTCCTGCTGTCCCTACCATTTTTGGCGCTTTCAGAAATACTTTCATGTATGGAAAGCTATCCTTGTCAGTTAATATCATTTACAGGTTTGGCTTTTACTACCGCAAGCCGTCGGTTAACTACGGCTCGCTATTTTATACCTGGACGGGCAATAGCGACTTTGCGAAAAGATGGCAGCAACCCGGAGACGAGAAACATACCAATGTGCCCGCGCTGCAGTATATCGACTATCCGCAATTTGATAACCGCGACTATTTTTATACCAACTCTTCGGTGCTGGTAGAAAAGGGCGATAATATCAGGCTGGAAGATATTACCCTCGGCTATGACATTGATAAGAGCCGGTTACACAAACTCCCTTTCACTCAAATTCATCTCTACCTGTACACATCTGGTTTGGGCATTATCTGGCGGGCAAACAAATCGGGTATTGACCCTAACTATATAGGAACACCGGTGACAGGAAAAAATATTGCTTTTGGCGCAAAAATTAATTTTTAAATCATTCACCATGAAAAAAACAAAGCGAAATATATTGTTACTGATGTTTGGCATCCTCGTTTATGCCTGCAAAAAGGATGCTTTTCTGGCTGTCAAACCAGACAATTCATTACTGGTGCCAAAAAGCGTTGCAGACTATCAACTGATACTTGATGCAGATTTTGTTATGAACGGCGCTTCGGTAGGGCTTACTCCAGACCTGCTTCTTACCGGAGAAGACAATTACTATATTCCCGCAAGTGTTTTTGATGTCTCTTTAAACCAATACTTCAAAAATACTTATGTGTGGGCCGATAAACCCTATCCGACCCAAACGGTAGACGGATGGAACCGGTTATATACCTGTATTTACTATTCAAATTTTGTGCTGGAAGGTTTGCCGGCGATTGCAGGTGACACAAGTTCCAGCTGGCTGAATGCAAAAGGGAGTGCACTGTTTTACCGGGCACATTGCTTTTACCATCTTGCCCAGACCTTTGCACCGGCATATGATAAAACAACCAGCGCCACAGACCCGGGAATTCCATTGCGCCTGCAAAGTGATGTCAATGAAAAAATGACCCGCGCCACGGTAGCGCAAACCTACGACAGGATAATCGCTGACCTGCAACTGGCGAGAACACTCTTACCCGCCCGGCAACCAACTTATCTTACCCGACCATCACAATCTGCCTGCATGGCCTTGCTGGCAAGGACTTATCAGACTATGCAACAATATGACAGCGCTGGCAAGTATGCAGATGCAGCCTTACAACTGCAAAACAACCTGCTTAACTATAATGATTATCCGGTTGCATCTTTTCCTTTTCCGCGATTTTCTCAGGAGATTATATTTCATTCAATAGCCAGTATCGGCGCAAATAACTATGGCAATATTGATTCGGTTTTATACAATTCATATGACAGCAATGATCTCAGGAAACCCCTGTTTTTCAAATTATCCAATAAGCGTAATAAGTTTATTGGCAGTTACGACGGAACCGCCCGTCTTTTTGGCGGACTGGCTACCGATGAAATGTACCTGATTAGAGCAGAGTGTTTTGCAAGGGCCGGCAATACGTCTGCAGCAATGAATGATCTGAATAGCCTGCTCATTAACAGATATAAAACCAGCACATTTATTCCGTACACTGCCGCTACTGCTTCCGAAGCCCTTGATAAAATTCTAACCGAAAGAAGAAAAGAACTTTGTTTCCGCGGTTTGCGCTGGACAGATGCCAGGAGACTCAATAAGGAAGGCGCCAATATCATACTTCAACGTTCCGCAAATGGTCAAAGCTATCAGCTGATGTCCAATAGTGCAAAATGGGTATGGCCAGTGCCAGACGACGTTCTTTCATTCAACCCCGGCATGGCGCAAAATCCACGATAATTCTTAACCATCATTATTTTAATAACTCATATATGTTTAGTAAAATTATTTACAGCCTTATATTATTATTGTCGTTCAACTTTTCAACGATAACGCTTCCTGCTTGCTACGGGCAACTGGCGCAGGCGGCAGCTAAAGACAAATCTGTTTTAATCGGCAATGCTCCTCCGGAATTTACCTTCAACGCGGACAACATTGGTCTCCGCAATGCCAGGCTTTCTGATTACAGGGGTAAATTAGTCATTCTTGATTTCTGGAATATCTGGTGCCCTTCATGCATCACGGCAATGCCGAAAATGCAATCATTACAAAAACAATTTGCTGATAGCATTGTCGTATTGCTGGTAACCGCCAATACAGCAGAACAGGTTGAAAAACTAAGATCACGTACTAAGATTCTGCAAAGCATCCGGCTTCCTATTATTACCGGAGACACTGTATTATCAGCATTTTTTAAACCAGTTGGTTTCCCATTGCACGTTTGGATAGATAGCACCGGAATGATTTGCCAGATGACCAGCGATTATAACACCACCGCCGCCTCAATTAAAAACTGGCTGAGTGGAAACACCAAAAGACTAGCGGTTAGGAAAGACCTGGCAGATTTTAATATCAATACACCGTTATGGGAGGAGGGAAACGGCAGGCAAAGGGAATACCTGAAATTATATTCTTTAATAAGTTCTCATATTGATTATAAAGATTGTCGCGGCAGTATTAAAACGGATTCAGTCACCGGTAAATTAGTCTGGTTCCACCTTATAAACTATCCCATTTACAGTCTTTACCAGAATGCTTTCTGCCAGGAAAATAACATTCCGTATACTCAATTTAAAAAGCGATGCAGCGTTTTATCAAAACGAATTGATAAAATAGTGTTGCCGTCTTCGGTTGAGGAACAAGACGATTGGGCAGAAGAAAATACCTGGTGTTATGAAATGCTGGTTCCTCCGGAAAAATCAGCCGATATGTATAAAATTATGCGGCAGGATATTGACCGGTATTTTAGCCTGAAAAGCGTTATTAAAACAAGATTGATTACTTGCCTTATCCTGAAAAAAATTACCCTTGAGGATAAACTCAACGCAAAGAACAGTGGCGATCTTGAAACTTTATCTGAAGATTCCTCCAGGTATATAATCAGTAACAGAAATATAGCATCCAGCTTGCTGATGTATTTACAAGGCACACACCCTAACGATATTGTTGTTGACGAAACGGGTTATAAAAAACCCATCAACATGATTTTGCCACGCGATATAACTAATTATGCATCAGTAAAAAAAACCCTCAGGCAATACGGTCTTGATTTAATTAAAGCAAAAAGAAAAATCAGCTTTTTAGAAATAAATGACCGCTGACTTAATTAAAAAAAGGATAATTGCGTTACAGTGGCAACCGCAATTATCCTTTTTTTTACGCTATTTTTAATTGCGCCTGCTCAATGTGCTGGGTTGATCAGTCCCTGTAGGCGAAATCCTGTATCCTCCGGAAACTGCAGTAGCCGAAAAATTCGTATTGGCTTCCTCGCATGGATCCCCTACCCCAAGACAATCCAGTTGTGGCGAAGTGTAAGCCATGTTGTTTGATTTAATATACGGTTGCAATACACCGGTTGCATCTGTTGGAAAATAATAAACGGTAAATGCACGGTGTTCTTTTGGTTTTGTAAATGCAACAGATGCTGTTGCAAGCACAACGGCGATGATGCCAAAAACATACTTTTTCATTTTGCTGTATTTTAATGTGGAAAATATATGCTTACTCATTTTTTACAGGACTTTTGGCTACCAACCTGATTATTGCAATAATGATTTCATTTTTTTAAGTAATTAAACCACCGGGATATGTTGTATTTTTTATCTTCTCCCTTTGTTTGATTCCGGCGATGCACAGCGCAATAAAAAAAAGATTAAACACCAAATGCTGCTTCCAGGTCATTTTTCTTAAGACACCGCCGCATGAGCAGGGCAAATGCTGTGATTGAAATACCAGGATATACAGCAGGTATCCGGTAAAAAGCAGCAAAAGCACCAATGAGGCATACAACCCGGCCAATTTCCAACCGGGCGCTAATAATAAAGCGGTTACAATTAATTCCGAAACAGGTAAAACCCATACTACAATAACACTATACCTGCCTATGAGCGGAGATCTTTCCAACATGCCTCTGAAAGAATCAAAGTCGGAAAGCTTGCTGAGCGCCGTGTATAAAAAAAGCAAAACAAGTAAGGCGCAAATAATCTCAGTATAAACAGATGGCTTCATTGCAATGAATTTTTATAAAGAAAAAGCTGAATTTCTATTTTTGCCGGTAATTATTGTTCAGAAAGACCTGGGTGCGCGCGTTGTTTGCTTTAATGATTGCCAAATATAAAATGAAGCTGTTGGCAGCCCGCTGAACAAAAAGCAATAAAAAGTCAGCGTTTATCTTTTCCTTCTCATCCGGCTAATGGTATGCACTTCTAAATCAATAAAGGAAGCCAGGTATTTGAGCGGAACCCGCTGTAACAATTCAGGAAAATGTTCTTCCAGGTAATGGTAACGATCAACTGATTTACGGAGCGCAATGGCATGCAGTCTCTTTTCCAGCAATGCATAGTATTGTTCTGCAGTTTTGCGGCCAATTACCTGCGCTTCCGGGAAATGACGGTAAATGTATTCCAGCGAGGGATAATCAATCAACCATGTGCTGCAATCCTCCATTGCCTGTATAGACTGGTTACTGCGACCCTGCTGATACAGGCTGCTGATAGCCAATACCATATTGTTTTGCGAAATAAAACATTGGGAGATTTCCTGCTGGCCCAGGCGATAATAAAAACGCACAAACCCTTTCCTTAACCACCAGACATTTCTGCATACGGTGCCTTCGCGCAGTAAAAAACTGCCTTTTTTATACTCCGCCGGTTGCATGGCACCAATTAAATAATCGTTGAATGGCTGGCTCAAAGGCGCAATCGAATCAAGACAAGTAAATAATGTATGGATACCAGCCATGCTGCGAAATTGGAAGCAACAGCCTATAGCCAGTTACCCTATGCGGATTATAACTTATGTTAAACGGATAAATTTCATCCCCATTTGCGCATATAACCGGGCGTACAAAGAAAATGCTTCCTGAAAGCCTTATTGAAACAGGGCACATTTTTATACCCGCATTGAAACGCAATATCCGCAAAAGGCAATTTAGTGTCTTTAACCAGCATCCCGGCTTTTATCATTCGGGCTTCTATCAGATACACATGCACCGGTTTACCATAGGTATACTTAAAATATTTTTTTAATTTAAAGTCATTGGTTCCCACTTTGCGGGAAAGCCCCGTAAGGGAATGAGGATTTTCCAGGTTAGCCATAATGATGGACTCTGCTTCATATATCCGCTCTAAATCATCGGCCCTTGGCTTTAGCAGCATGGCAGATTGCAGCGACAAAACCTTTAGCGCAAGGATCAATAGTTCGATGGCCTTGGATTCAAGATAAAACAACTGTGTGATGCCGGTGAAATCATTGCACAACATGCTCCTGATAATGCCAATTATTTCTGAGGTGGCTTTTTGTTTACCGGAACTGTATTGCGATGCCCGGTTATTGATAATATTGTTAAGAAAATTGTCAATTGCAGGATAGGAGCCTGCAAAATTGCAGAGGTAACTGATATCAAAATGGATATCGAAACTAGCATACCTGGCGCATTTCCGAAGGGTGGATCTATTTTCTATATAGGGAAGATAGGTAATATTAAATTCGTTTTCAGCCGTTGCAATATTGCCCAATTCCGTCAATCTGTATTCTATCTGATTGGCAAGCATAAAATGCAGTTCAAGACTGGGCTCATTCACGGCAAAATAGAACGCGGCGTCCCGTTCCAGTTGGTATTGACTATAATAAATCGTAAAAGGTCCCGCCTGTATATGCTGCACCAGTATAGTTCCAAAATCACCTTTCACTGTAGATAAGCCTGCTTCCGGCAACCAGGGTAAATTAGCAGAAGAGGATTCCAAAAAAATCAACTGCTCCTCCCGGTCAGAAATCAATCTCAGTTCCATATTATCCCTTTTAGATAATTAACAATCCGTTTAGCATAAGTCCAAAGAAAGCAATCAAAATTATCTTAGTTATACGCCAAAATTAAACGCCCGGGCATTGATGCAGAACGTAAAATCTATACGTCAATGTACGAAATTGCCTTTAACAATTAATTTAAATTTAACATATTAGAGCAGATGCCTATACGTTTATCATCCCACCCTCATTAAACCATTACTCAATGACAATCACAAAAGACTCACCCAGCATCCGTGAATTATTAAAGGATGCTTTTTTACCACCCTTCAAACCTGGTGTTATCAATAACCCCGGGATACGCTGGGAATGGCTGGAACTCTGCAGCCATATGCCGATAATCTTTAATTGGGTACAGCTTCCTTATGCAAAAAAATTCTGGCAAATGGATCATTTGTCTTTCGACCAATTGCATGCGCACTATGCACAGGTACTGCAATCCGGCCACAATGATTCACTGATTGGCTATTTTAATGGAGCACCCGTATGTCAGGTTGAAGTGTATTACTGCCTGCACGATGAAATCAGTCACCATTATACCGCCAGTCCGGGAGATCTTGGTATTCATTTTCTGATGGCGCCCATATCAGGAAAAAAAATTGATAACCTCTCAGTCACTATGATGCAATCAATCATCCGGCTGTTGTTTGCTTCTGCCGGTGTTGACAAAATAATGGGAGAGCCGGATATACATAATCAAAAAGCCAACACACTCGTGAAAAAGGCCGGCTTTGTATTTAAAAAGAAAATCAGTATGTCTTATAAGCAAGCCAATTTATATGAATGCACAAGAACAAGCGCTGCCGTCTGCGTCTAAAAAAAGGTATCCTGAAATAGATTTGGCCAGAGGCCTTACCGTGTTTTTAATGCCGGCCGTTCATGTAACCATGCTATATGGTAATGAAGCGGTCTACCATTCCTGGTTGGGTATTGCCATGAACTGGATAGCTGAATTTCCAGGTGCGCAATTGTTTATGTTGCTGATGGGCATGACGCTCAGTTTTTCTGATGGCAGGGATATAAAAAAAACTTTTTTCAAAGCCTTAAAATGGATGCTGGCCGGCTACCTTCTGAACGGTTGCAAATTTCTTGTACCCGCCTTTGCCGGATGGCTTCCAACCGGCTTTTACCAATACCTTTCAATTACGCCCGGTTTCCATGGTTGGTTAACACTCTTTCTATTGGGTGATATTCTTCAGTTTGCCGCGTTGAGTATTATGATTACGCATCTGGCCGATAAATACCTGCCTGGCAAATGGGCAATTTTATTGCTGCTTGTTTTTATTATTATATGCTCACCGGTTGTGTGGAGATTACAAATTGGCAGCGGCTGGGTCAATGAACTCATTTCATTGGTAACGGGCAACGATCCACTTGTATTCTTTCCCGTTTTTCCGTGGTTGTTATATCCGCTTACAGGATCAGTGATAGGAAAAATGTTAAGGAGGAGACAACTCAACTATGTCTGGCTGGCCGCAGCTGGTTTTTTACTCATGTGTCCGGGTATCCTTCTTGATCATATGAACTTAATTGCCAACAATGAAAATCTCTACCGCAGTTTTCCGCTTCAAACGCTGTTTCATGCAGGGTTTTGTTTTTTGTGGCTAAGCGGATGCTTTGTAATTAGTAAAATTACCAGTCAGTTTATTTTTTTTAAAATTCTATCGTGGTGCAGTGCACATATCACACTCATTTATTGTATACAATGGGTAATCATTTTTTGGTGCATCGACTTTATCCCTTACCGCGGATTGAATACATACGATACAATGCTTTATTGTTATGTATTATCCATCATTGTATTAATAACCGCCCGTGCATGGCAGCAAATTTTACAACATAGCAACAGATTAACACCCGATGGAACAAATTATTTATGATATACTCGGCATCGGCCTGGGCCCTTTCAATCTTGGCCTGGCTGCATTGTGCCAAAGCCTTGAACTCAACAGTCTTTTCATGGAAAAGGCAGACTCATTCAACTGGCACTCCGGATTGCTGTTAGACGATGCGCGGTTGCAGGTTCCGTTTTATGCTGACCTTGTAACACCGGCCGATCCCTGTAGTAAATTCAGCTATATAGCTTTCCTGCATGCCAGGCAACGACTGTTCCGCTTCGCCATCAGAAACAACCTCTATATTAAAAGACAGGATTACAATGATTATTGCAGATGGGTGATTGGCCAGTTATCAAATATCCGTTTTAGCTACAAGTGTGAAAACATTGAATTTGACGACGCAAAAAAATATTACCGCGTTTATTCAAACAACGAAGTATATCACGCAAAACACATTGTTATTGGCGTAGGAACAGTACCGCGTATACCTGGTTTTGTAAAAAATTGGCTGCAAGGACCCGTTTTGCATTCAGCCGACTATCTCCCAAAAAAAGATATGTTATTGCAGCAACCCGATATCTCTATAATTGGTTCTGGCCAGAGTGCCGCCGAAATTATTTTTGATTTGCTAAAATGTTACAAAGGCAAACTAAACTGGTTTAGCAAGGCCGATAGTTTTTTCCCTATGGACAATTCAAAATTTTCACTGGAGAAAACATCACCTGATTATGTCGATTATTTTTATTCACTTCCGGAAATTTCAAAAAAAGACATTCTTTCGCGGCAAACAAACCTGTATAAAGGGATCAATGAGGGGCTGATCGATTCAATTTATGGTATGCTGGATGATGCCGCTGTTCCATCCACCAGGCTTTATCCGGGTTGTGAATTGCAAAGCATACAAAATGGTTATACACTGGGTTTTCAGCACCTGGGTTTACAGCAGCATTTCGACCATTTAGCCAGTGCAGTAATTTTAGCCACCGGTTATCACCAATTGCTGCCCTCCTTTATTGGGCCCATCAGTCATCACATTCAATGGCATACACAACAGCGTTACAAGGTCAACAGGAATTATTCTATCGATAATAACAACAGCATTTTTGTTCAGAATGCAGATCTCCACTCACATGGATTCAATGCCGCGGATCTGGGACTTGGCGTTTACCGGAATGCCACCATCATTAACACCATTCTTGGATACACACATTTTAAAATGGAACAGGATATTGCCTTCCAACAATTTGGAATGCCTTAGAAGCTCTCTGGCTTCACTTTAAATACTCGTTGAAAAAATCAATCGTCCGCTTCCAGGCCAGTTCGGCGGCTGCTTTATCATACCGCGGTGTAGTGTCGTTATGAAAGCCATGGTTTACATTTGGGTATATATAAGCCGTGTATGGCTTGCCATTTGCTTTTAAAGCCGCTTCATATGCCGGCCAACCCTCATTTACACGGGTATCCAGCCCTGCATAATGCAGCAGCAGCGGCGCTTTTATTTTACTCACATCTTCGGCTGGTGGCTGACCACCATAAAATGGTACCGCGGCTGCCAGATCCGGTATGCGTACCGCCATCAGATTGGCAATACCGCCGCCAAAGCAAAAACCTACCACGCCTACTTTACCGTTGCAGTCTTTATTTTTTTTGAGATAGTCGTATGCGGCAATAAAATCTTCCAGCATCTCATCGCGGTTGCGTTTGCTTTGCATTTCGCGGCCTTTCTCATCATCGCCGGGATAGCCGCCCAATGGCGTTAAAGCATCGGGGGCAATAGAAATAAATCCCGCCAGGGCAGCCCTTCTTGCCACATCTTCAATATGTGGATTTAGTCCGCGGTTTTCATGCACCACCACAATACCACCCAATTTCTTATTGGCATCTGCGGGCATAGACAATAATGCCTTAATAGTACCACCGCCTTTTGGTGATGGGTAATTGATATACTCAGATTTTATACGGGGATCGTCTGCCTTTATTTGGATAGCACCCTGGTAATCGGGCATCAGAAAACTCATAAGCGCTGTTACGGTAAGACCGCCTACTGCATAAGCAGATAATTTTTGCACAAACTCGCGTCTGTTTACACGGTTGTGC
>Ga0068871_100003567_pt1 | contig 10703 bp, 8 predicted proteins | sample KBSMisM72_FD_72750 | JGI IMG/M metagenome (GOLD analysis project Ga0068871, IMG submission 72750) | Miscanthus rhizosphere microbial communities from Kellogg Biological Station, Michigan, USA - KBS Miscanthus M7-2 | ecosystem: Host-associated > Plants > Roots > Rhizosphere > Soil ...
ACACCTTACACTGTTACCGTACCAACATACGAGTATTACAAAATTGGCAGCCAGCGGGCAGGCACCAGTGTGTGGCTGTTTGCAGCCCACAAAACCAGTGAAAAGATAAAAGCCTTGATGAAGAACGAAGAAGAGATCCAGTTGGAATCTGATATCGACAGCACCCTCAACAGTATTGACTTTAGTGCGCCGGAATACAGAATGATGGCAAAAGTACATGCGGACAGGTACCAGCAAAAAAGTATTAAGCTCGCCACATTTGTAGATGATGAAATTGCAAAAACTGACCGTCCGGCCCTTGGTATTAACCAGCGTCAAAAAGGAATCTGGGTACTGCAGGCTACCAATATGCCTGCCATTTTGGTTGAAACAGGATTTATCACTAATCATGGTGACGAACGCTACCTGAATAGTGAAAAAGGCCAGCAGGAACTCGCTGAATCAATAGCCACAGCAGTAAAAAGATACAAAGAGCAATTAGAAAGTTCAAAGTCAAACGGCAGCAATGGCAATGAAATAAAACCGGAGGAGAAAAAAGTGCTGGAAGAAGCAAGCACTCAAAAATATGTACAGCGGGAAGAAAATGTCATCAAAAGAATCAACGTAAGCCAGCCCAATTTTAAGGTTGAGTTGTATGACGATGGTGATGTAGATGGTGATATTGTATCTGTATATTATAATGGTTCGATGCTTTTGGAAAATAAAAAACTTACCGATAAAGCGTTAGCTTTTAACCTGAGCATTGACCCTTCAAAAGCAGAAAATGAACTGGTAATCTATGCGGAAAACGAAGGTGATATACCTCCCAACACTGCGTTGATGATAGTAACAGAAGGGAATAACCGAACAGAAGTAAGAATTTCAGCAGATTCAAAAAAGAATGGTGTAATCCTGTTTTCAAAAAAATAACAGGTGCGCCTGCTGCCTTTAGTCTCCCAATTAAAGATACGTCAAAACAAAACTAAAGTAGCCCCGTATTACTTTTATCAATGTATGAATTAGCAATTTTCGGTGCTGAATAGGAACAGCTGAAAAAAATTAATCCTTACATTTGATCAATATTAATAAGACAACTAATGACGATTTCTAACGAAACAAAAATAGGTTCACTTACTGCTATCGCTATTACCCTGCTTATTTTGGGAGTGAATTTTCTAAAGGGAAAGAGTATTGGCGGCAGGAATAGTCAATACTTTGCCGTCTTTAATGATATACAGGGTTTATCAAAAAGCAACCCTGTAGTGATCAATGGTAAGGAGGTAGGCAGCATTTATGAAACCGACGGCGGAAGAGATATGCGCCGGATCACGGTAACAGTGAATATGAAAGAAGATGTAAACATTCCCGACGATGCTTATGCTGTAATATCAAAATCACTTTTAGGTAACGTGCAGTTAGAAATAAAATTAGGCAATAGCAATGTTTACAAAAAAAGCGGGGATACACTAAAAACACTTCCTACCAGCGATTTTCTAAATGATGCTATAAAAAAATTAGACCCTGTTTTACTGCAGGCTACTAAATCTGTCAACTCCCTGGATACTTTACTCAACAATGTGAACAGTGTATTTGATGCCCGAACCAAAAATAACATTAAGGGAATGCTGGAAAACCTGAATAAGACCACTGCTGCATTGGCGGTTTCGTCCAATTCATTACAGGCAATGTTCAACAACGAAACAGGTGCATTCTCCAAAACGATGGATAATGTGAGCGCCATCACCGGCAACCTGAAAGATAACAATGAAAAACTGAACCAGACCATGAGCAACATTCAAACTGCTTCTGATAAACTGGCAAAGCTTGACCTGGAAAAAACATTGTCAACACTGGAAAGCACTATCAATGAATTAAAAACAACACTTTCAAAAGCCAACAGCGACAAAGGCTCTCTCGGGTTGCTGATGCATGATCCTAAATTGTACAATAACCTGAATGCAACTTCCAATAAATTAAACCTGCTGCTGGACGATGTACGCCTGCATCCGAAAAGATATGTGAATGTTTCAGTGTTCGGTAAAAAAGACAAATCTGCTCCGTTAACGACGCCATTGCCAGATACCGTCAATGCACCTTATCTTAAGCAATAAAAACTTTTTTGAAAGATTAGAAGGTTTAAATTTTTATTTAAAAATGACAGGCTACAAAAAAGCAACACCAATTTCTGCTTTTACTGATAAACAGCAGAAATTGCGCCTGTATAAAATTTCATCACTGAAAAGAGCTATTAGTTCTGCCTGTTTATTTTTATTGATCTTATTGGCAGTTGTTAATGAAACAGCTGCACAGGCAGTAATACCACAGCAGTCTACTGATACAATAAGAATTATCCAGATCATACAGGGAAAAAGTTTAAGAGAGAAATTAATTGATTCAGTAACTTCTGTACAAACAATTGCCGGTGATGTGAGATTAAGAGAGGCCCTGACAATATTTACCTGTGACAGTGCCATTATCAACAAACGGACGAACGAACTGGAAGCGTTTGGCAATATCCATATCAACCAGCAGGACAGTATCCACAGTTACTCCCAGTATTTAAAATATGTTGGCCAGGACAGGGTTGCCCATCTTAAAAAAGATGTGCGGCTCACAGACAAAAAAGGAACCTTGTATACCCAGGAATTAGACTACGATCTTAAAACAAGTATTGGCACTTACAGAAGCGGTGGTAAAGTGGTTAACGGGAAAACTACGCTTACCAGCGACGAGGGTGTTTATTATGCTGATACCAAAGATGTATTCTTTAAAAAAAATGTTCACCTGGTAGATCCCAAATATGATATCAGCAGCGACAGCCTGCAATACAATACGGAAACACAAGTAGTAAATTTTATTACTCAAACACACATCAAAAGTAAAGATGGCGGAGATATTTATACTTCCAGTGGTAACTATGATCTGAAGAATGGGAAGGCATTTTTTGGTAACCGTACAGTTTTTGTTGACAGCACCCGTACTTACGTTGCAGACATGAGCGCTATAGATGAAGCGAGTGGAATAGCTCAACTGGAAGGTAATGCGGTAATAAAAGACAGTGTAGACGGTTATTCCGTGATAGCCAATCAAATTTATGTGAACAAAAATAATAAGTCATTTTTAGCTACACGTAAACCAGTATTGATTTTTAAGGGAGAAGCAAAAGACAGTACTTTCATCGCAGCAGATACTTTATACTCCGGAATTGAAAAAGTAGACAGCGCAGGAGTAAAAAAATTAGCCATTACGGATACGCTAAAAAAAACGGTGACAGTAGATGAAAACTTTAAACCTTCAGCAGAAAAAATTGACAGTGCAAAATCCATTTTTAATAAAGACACCTCACAAATAGACAATGCAGCAGCATTGGATACCAGCAAAGGATATCCGAAAAAAGACAGCGTACTAATTGAAAAGATCAAGGACTCTTCGATTAGTACAATACCTGGTCCCGCCTCTGTCACTAAAGAAGAACGAATAAAAGACAGCACCCTGAAGGCTCCAGCCGATACTGCTATTCGGTTTTTCCAGGCCTTTCATCATGTGAGAATCTTCAATGATTCGCTGCAGGCGGTTTGTGACAGTCTTTACTATAGTTCCAAAGATTCTATTTTCAGGTTGTATAAAGACCCCCTGGTATTTAGTAACAAATCACAGATAATGGGTGATACCATTAACCTCTTTACCAGGAACAGGAAGGCCGACAGGGTCCACGTTTTCGATAATGGTATTATCATCAATGAAGTAAACAAACAAATGTATAACCAAATTGCGGGGCGTACATTGAATGGCTATTTTATCAATGGTACTATTGATTACATGAGAGTAAAAGGCTCCCCTGCCGAAAGTGTTTTTTATCCCCAGAATGATGACAGCACCTTCACGGGGATGAATCGTTGCAAGGGCGATGTGATAGATATTTATTTTGTAGACAAAGCAGTAAATAAAGTAAAATTCATCAATGATGTAGATGGAATATTCTTCCCGATTCATCAAATTCCGGAAGACCAGAAACGGCTGTCAAAATTCAAATGGCTTGACAGCAGGAGGCCTAAAAATAAATTTGAATTATTTGAATAGAGATACTACAGCGCTAAACATATTACTACATCTCCTATTATTTTATTATTTTTTTAACGCAGGTATTGAACACCGGCACTAAATCAAAGCATAATTTCATTTTTATAACTAAACCCCATTAAAATAAGAACAACTAATGAAAAAAGTACTCTTAATCTGTTTGATCTCAACCGCAGCCCTCACATCTAAATCACAAAGCTACAGCACAGCTGCAGGTATTCGTCTCGGTCCTAACTCCGCAGCAGTAACTTCAGGTTTTACTGTAAAACATTTTTTGAATGAAAAAATTGCAGTGGAAGGAATTATTGGCATCAATGATGGCCTTGGTCTTTGTGGTTTATATGAATTCCATTTCCCAATTGAATCAGTAAATAACTTACAATGGTTTGCTGGCCCCGGCGCTTATCTTGCTTTCAGGAACAGTACTACCAGTTTTGGTGCGGCAGGTGTTGTTGGTCTTGATTATAAGTTTGAAGAGCTGCCCATCAATTTAACCTTAGACTGGAAACCTGAACTAAATTTTGTTCCCCAGGTAGCTTTTGAATCTTCAGGTCTGGGGCTTTCTGTAAGATATACTTTTTAAGGTTTTAAATTTCTTATAACGACAGCTCATAAAAATTGATTTGCTTAGACATTCCTGTTATCGGCTACAGGAATGTTTTTGTATTTTTAGTAAGTGAAGATATTTTCCGCAGCACAAATAAGAGAATGGGACAAATATAGCATTGCGAACGAGCCTGTTCAATCTATTGATTTAATGGAACGGGCCGCTACAGCCTGTTACCGCTGGATACTGGATCATACCAATACGAATAGCAGGTTCATTATTTTTTGTGGTAGTGGAAATAATGGTGGTGATGGATTGGTCATTGGAAGACTGCTAACCTCGGCAAAACTGCCGACCACAGTTTATATATTAAAGAGTGATAAAAGAACTGATGATTTTGCCATCAACCTGGACCGGCTCAACATTTTACAGCCCGATCTTAATGAAATTTCTAACGAAAAGAATTTCCCAATATTATCACCTGGATGTATCGTTATTGACGCACTTTTTGGAACTGGTTTGAATAAACCACTACAGGGTGTGGCCGCCAAATTGGTGGAGCACATCAACCAGTCAAACGCAAGAGTAATAAGTATTGATCTGCCCAGCGGTCTTTTTGCAGACGCATCTTCTGAAGGAAATATTTGTATCAATGCCACCGACACTTTGAGTTTTCAATGCGATAAACTCGCGTTTATGATGGCGGAAAATGAAATGTATATTGGTAAAATAACCTTGCTGAATATTGGTCTTCAGTATGACTTCTATAAAAATACAGATTCAAGGTTTTCCACTATTGATAGTGCCCTTGTACAATCTATTTACAAACCAAGGAAACAATCTGGCCACAAATACTCCTATGGGCATTCACTGTTATATGCCGGCAGTAAACAAATGATGGGTGCCGCCATACTCAGTGCAAAGGCCTGTCTTAGAAGTGGTGCCGGATTGGTGACGGTTCACGTTGCCGATGAAAACATACACATCATACAAACTGCTTTGCCGGAAGCCATTGCATCCTCAGAAAATGATTTTACCGTGATCAGCAACAAAAAAGCCGCTATTGGAATAGGTCCCGGTTTAGCAAACAATGAGGCAAATACCAGCCTGTTCGAAAAAATAATTACTGAATGGCAAGGGCCGTTGGTAATTGACGCGACGGCTTTACAAATGCTTTACCCCTGTATTGATCAATTAAAACAAAGAATCAGCAACCCTGCTATATTGACACCGCATACAGGTGAATTTGAAAAACTTTTTGGGAAGACCAGCAACGATTTTCATCGAACAAATCTTGCAATCGAAAAAGCGGTTACCCTTAACTGCTATATCATTTTAAAAGGTCATCATAGCCTTGTGGCATGCCCCGACGGTAGTGGCTGGTTCAACACAACAGGCAACAGCGGGATGGCCACCGCAGGAAGTGGTGATGTGCTTACCGGCATCATTACCGGTTTGCTTGCACAAAGCTATTCACCAAAAGCGGCTTGCCTGCTGGGAGTTTACCTTCATGGATTGGCGGGAGATATTGCAGCCGGCAAATATTCCGAGGAAGCGATGATTGCGGGAGATATTACTGAACAACTGGGAGCTGCATTTAGTGAAATAAAAAACGCTCCGTCAATGAGACGGAGCGATCAAAAATAACCCAATTAAAATCACCCTTTTTTATTAGCCTTATAGCGTTTATCCGGCGTACCGTCTTTTTTTGTTGGTCCCGTTGTCGCAGGCTTTGCTTTATTTTCTTTATACCTCATATCCGGCGTGCCGTCGGCTTTCTTAGGAGCTCCGGATTGAGCTTTGTCCACTTTTGCTGTTTGTGGAGTTGTAGTTGTTTTTGCAGCGGTAGCGGTAGTTGCTGCAGGTTTTGCAGTAGTAGCACTAGCCGCGGGTTTTGTAACGGTGGTTTTTTCAGCAGGTTTTTTAGCAGGCTGCTGGGCTGATGTGATGCCGGCTAAGCCAAGCATAAAACAGATGACAATTAATAATTTTTTCATACGTATATATTGTGAATTTTTAGCAATTTAATTTTAATCAATTGACGGGGTTGTTACGCAATTGTTAACTGATGTTATGATCTTATTTTAAATAAATCATCCTTTTAAACCTTATGTTATGTAATTTTAATTCACTATGACAGATCAACAGTTGAATAAACAATTTGGCGTTGCTGATAAAATATATTTTTATCGCACGGAACTGGATATTACCGTTGTAAGCATCATCAATCAATATGCAACGGCAAATATCAGCCTGCATGGTGCACATATAATCAGCTTTGTACCTGCCGGGCAAAAAGATATTTTATGGATGAGTGAAAAATCAGCTTTTGAGCCTGCCAAAGCAATAAGAGGTGGCATACCCATTTGTTTCCCCTGGTTTGGTCCACACCTGACCGATAAAACGAAACCCCAACATGGATTTGCCCGTTTGCAGCAATGGGATGTACTGGATATCACAGAGGCACCCGGTGGTTCTACGGTTGTTTCACTTTCTCTACGGGAATCTCCTTTTAGTCTCTCTCTATGGCCACATACATTCAAAGCCATTGCCGAATTTAAGATTGGTAAAATACTGGAAGTAAAACTTACAGTCACCAATACCAGCGACCAACCATTTGAATATTCAGACGCTTTACATACTTATTTTAATATCAGTGATATCTCAGCAATTAAAATATCAGGGCTGGCTAATTGCAGCTACTATGAAGCATTTGACATGGACCTAAAAACCCAGGAAGATGAAGTATTATCTTTTAAAACAGAAACAAACAGAAGGTACATTGATCACTACGGCGAATGCATTATTGAAGACCCGGGATTTAAAAGAAATATTCGTTCAACCAAAACCGGTAGTAAAGTTACGGTAGTTTGGAATCCCTGGGAAGCCACATCCAAAACGATGGGCGATATGACATCTGATGGCTACAAAACTTTTGTTTGTGCAGAGCCTGCCAATGCATATCCTGGCATTGATATGATCCAGCTTGCCCCCGGGGCAAGCCATACTTTATCTACCAGCATCGAGATCGTTTAGTAACAATTATTTATTAAGACTTCTGTTTTAGCAACAACCGTTTCATCAGTATCTTTAGAAAAATCAACTGGTAGCTGATGAAACAAATAAAAAAAATTGAACCACCTGCTAAATTAAAAAAGGCGCTGGGGCCAATCATGCTTTGGGGCCTCGGGGTAGGTTATGTTATCAGCGGTATGTATTTTGGCTGGAACCTTGGCCTCCCTGAGGGCGGCTCGTTAGGACTTGCTATTGCTACTTTTTTTATCATTATTTTATACGTCACCTTTACTTTTTCTTATACCGAACTGGCATGTGCTATTCCAAAAGCAGGCGGTGTATTTGATTATGCTTCCAGGGCAATGGGAAGGAGGTTAGGGTTTATTGCAGGCATGGCACAGATTATAGAATTTGTATTTGCACCCCCTGCTATTGCAGCGGCTATCGGTGCATATTTCCATATTTTTTTTTCCCAGGTTCCTGTAAATATTATAGCCATTACTGCTTACTTGTTATTTACTGCACTCAATATCTATGGAATAAAAGCCGCTGCTATTTTTGAGTTGGTTATTACAGTATTTGCAGTTTTTGAATTGTTACTTTTTTGTGGCATTACATTTCCGCATTTTCATTGGAGCAATATCACACATAATGCATTTCCAAATGGGTGGAAAGGTGCCTGGGCAGCCACGCCATTTGCTATCTGGTTTTTCCTTGGCCTGGAAGGAGTTGCGAATGTAGCAGAAGAAACAGTAAATCCTCAACGAAATGTGTTGCTGGGATTTGGTTCCGCATTATTTACCCTGATTGCATTATGCGCATTGGTATTTCTTGCGTCCATTGGTGTAGGTGGATGGGAAAAAGTGGTATATGCAGTGCCGGGAGCAGATGCTTCTGATTCGCCGCTGCCGCTTGCCTTAGCTCAGATCACTGGTAATACCGGCTGGTTATATCATCTGCTGATCACCATTGGGTTGATGGGTTTAATCGCATCCTTTCACGGATTGATCCTGGCTGCCAGTCGTGCCACTTACGAATTTGGATATGCCGGTTGCATTCCAACAATAATTGGAAAAATACATCCCAAATTCAACACACCGGTAAATGCATTACTGCTGAACATGTGTATTGGCATTATTGCCTTACTAACAGGCAAAACCGGCGACGTTATTACTATTGCTTGCTTTGGTGCAATTGTGTTATATATTTTTGGAATGCTCAGTGTATTGCTCTTAAGAAAAAAAGAACCGCAGCTCCCCCGCCCTTTCCGTACACCTTTCTACCCGGTCTTTCCATTGATCGCATTGGCGATTGCCCTGTTTTCTTTAGCAGCAATGATCTCATTGAATATTAAATTGTCATTACTCTTTACAGGTATAATGGCACTTGCTTATATTTGGTTTCATTTCTTTGTAAAACATTTTTCTGATGCAAACGAAACAACTTTCCCTGGATAACCTGCTGCAGCAATTAACCGAACAAAATACCGAAAAAGTGAAAATAGCCATCACAGATACAGATGGTGTGTTACGGGGTAAAATGATCAGCTTTGAAAAATTTATTTCGATTGTTGAAAAAGGTTTTGGTTTTTGCAATGTAGTATTTGGATGGGATGCTGCAGATGCAGCGTATGATAATGTGCAATACACAGGCTGGCATTCCGGTTATCCTGATGCCACTGCTGTAATTGATATTAATACATTCAGGCAGATTCCGTGGGAAGATGACACCCCGTTTTTCCTGGCAGATTTCAAAGATGCAAAAGGACAAAATTTAGGTATTTGCCCAAGAAGTTTATTAAAGAAGATCACACAACAAGCTTTGGATGCGGGTTTCACTCCTTACTGTTCCCAGGAGTTTGAATGGTTTAACGTAATGGACAATAGTGATGAATGGTATAAAAATAAATTCAGCAACATTAAGCCGATAACACAAGGAATGTTTGGCTACTCACTATTAAGGGCAGCCGAAAAAAATAATTATTTCCATGATTTATTTGACGGGCTAAAAAAAATTGGTGTACCCCTGGAAGGACTGCATACAGAAACTGGCCCCGGTGTATATGAAGCAGCCATCACCTATTCAGAAATAGTGGAAGCTGCAGACAGGGCTGTATTGTTTAAAAGCAGCGTAAAACAAATTGCAAAACAACACGGCATCATCGCCACCTTCATGGCCAAGTTCAATGAAACGCTGCCAGGTTGCAGCGGGCATGTACACCAGAGTTTATGGGATGCGGGTAAGAAGCAGAATCTTTTTTACGATAAAAAAACAAAAACCAACATCAGCAGTTTAATGGAAAGTTACATGGCTGGTCAATTATATTGTATGCCATTGATACTTCCCCTTTTTGCACCTACAGTTAACAGCTACAAACGGCTGGTAGAAGGAGCCTGGGCGCCAACTACTTTAACATGGGGAATCGACAACCGAACCACTGCGTTAAGAGCATTACCGGGCAGCATCAGCTCAACAAGATTAGAAACCAGAGTGGTAGGGAGTGACAGTAACCCTTATTTAGCAATGGCAGCCTGCCTCTCCAGCGGTCTGTATGGAATAAAGAATAAAATGAAATTAAAAACTACGGCTACTGCAGGCAATGGTTACACCGATATAAAAAATGGAGTGCTGCCAAAAAATTTATGGGAAGCATCACAGGCAATGAAATCATCAGGTGTAGCAAAAGAATTATTTGGTGATATTTTTGTAAACCATTTTGTTGCCACAAGAGAATGGGAATGGCAGCAGTATATGAAGGTGGTAACAGACTGGGAATTGAAAAGATATTTGGAGATCATTTAAGACAGTTTGAAGTTCGAGATTTATGGTCTTGTACGGATAGTACGAATTAGTCGATACCTATGGAGTTTAATCATTACCAGAAAAGTTTGATACAATAAAATAATATGACAGATTTTAATACCATCAGGCAATATAATTTTCCCACCACCATCCGCTTTGGTGCTGGTGCGATTAAAGAGCTACCGGATCATTTGGCAGCAAATGGATTGAAAAGAGTTCTACTGGTAACTGATCCTGTGGTAAGTGACCTGGATTTTTTTAAGGGTATCAAAAGCAGTCT
>Ga0068871_100003570_pt1 | contig 10702 bp, 9 predicted proteins | sample KBSMisM72_FD_72750 | JGI IMG/M metagenome (GOLD analysis project Ga0068871, IMG submission 72750) | Miscanthus rhizosphere microbial communities from Kellogg Biological Station, Michigan, USA - KBS Miscanthus M7-2 | ecosystem: Host-associated > Plants > Roots > Rhizosphere > Soil ...
CGAGTTCAGTGCAAGCCATCGGGATGTCATGAGCAACAGCAGCGTTACGGGTAGCGTAAAGTTTTTCAATGCCGCCAAGGGATTTGGTTTCATCGCGCCGGCCGACGGCGGCAAGGATGTGTTCGTTCCAGCCGCTTCCATCGCGGCTTCGGGCCTGGCCCGGCTCAAGGCGGGCCAGCTTGTCTCCTTCGATCTGGAGCCGGACACCAAGGGCCCCAAGGCCGTCAAGTTGACGGTGCTGCAAGACGCGCCCGCCCCGGCCCCCACGCCTTCCCCGGCCGTCGCCCAAACCGAAATCCGGCAAGCTGCGCCACAACCCGCCGTCCGGAAAACCATCACCGTCCATGCCGACAGCGCCAGCACCAATGGCGCGGTCGATGACGTGCTGGACGCGCTAAGCGAGGCGGGCGAGACGCCCGTCCTGGTGGAAGTTTCCGCCACCAGCCGCGAAGACCTCAAGCAGCTCTCGCTGCTATTGCGCGAAGCCGATCAGAGCCTGGTGCGCCGCTACGATCCCCTGTTCCTGGCCTTGCAGCTCGACGACCGCTTCATCAGCGAAAGCGATTTCTGGACCGCGATTGTCGAGCATCCCTCGCTGGTCAATGGGCCGGTGGTGGCCAAGGCGGGCAAGGCCCGCATCTGCAAGACCGCCGCCGACGTCAAAGCCTTTCTGGGTGTCGACAGCCAGCCCCAAGCCAATGGCAAGCCCAAGGGGATTTCTCCCCGCATGGCGGCCCTGATGCGGGGCGAAAGCCTGCCGCCCCAAGCAAAGGCGCCTGCCCCCGCAGCCAAGGCGGCGGAGCACAAGCCGGCCCCCGCCCAGCCCGATCCGGCGCCCAAGGCCAAAGAAATCCTGGTGGCGGCCAAGCCCGCTCCGCTTCCCGCCAAGGCCCCCCTTAAGCTTCCGGTCAAAAAAGCCGCAGCCAAGGCACCGCAAAAAACCGTCAAAAAACCGGCACCCGCCCCTGCAAAGGCCAAGAAGAAGAAGTAGAAAGGGCGCGTAACACCGGGCTGATCCCATGTTCGCCGTCCTGTTGCGCCTGCTGGAATCCCCCGCCCCCTTGCGGCCGCCGCACACCCGTTTGTCGGTGGCGGTGCTGCTGCTGGAAGCCGCGCGCCAGGATGATCATTTCGACCCAAGCGAACGGGCGGTGATCGAGAATATCCTTACGCAGCGCTTCCATCTCTCGGGCCATGAATGCACTCATCTGATCGAGGCGGCGGAGAAACATGTCCGCAACATGGTTCAGCTGCACGGCCATACCAACGACATCGCCCATGAGATGACGCCGCAGGAGCGCATCGATCTGATCGAGATGCTGTGGGAAGTGGCCTATGCCGATGGCGTGCTGGACCCGGAGGAAGACCATTTGATCCGGCGCATCGGCAAGCTGATCTATGTCGAGGACCGCGACCGCGTGCTGGCCCGCCAGCGGGTACTGGCCCGCATCAAGCACGACGGGCATTAACCGCCGGCCTGAAACAAAAACGCGACGGCCTGGCGGCCGCCGCGCTTTCTTATTCCTGCTTCCGATCGGTCAGGCCTGATATCAGGCTTGGGCCTTCTTGCGGCGGCGGCCGACCCAGGCTGCTCCGGCAAGACCGGCGCCGAACAGCGAGAGCGTCAACGGCTCCGGCACATTGGTGGTCAGGCGGGTGTTGGCGAAGGCGAAGATCAGGTCGTTATAGTCAAAGTCGCTGCCCTGCCCCAGCGTCTTATCCTCCCAGCCGATATAGGTGATGCTGCTGGTCAACAGCAGGTTGGCGATCACGCTGTCGGCACCTGATGGCAGTGCGCCCTGGCCGAAATCGGCATAGTTGGATGTGATCAGGACATGATAGTTGCCGTCGCTGTCCGGAGCATCGCTGGTGAAGTGATTGCCGCGGGTAATATTATCCAGGCTGAACACCATCGCGCCCAACTGGTTGGGCGGAAACAGGTTGAAAGTATCACCCGGATTATTGCCGGTGCAGGTGCCCGTGGGGTGGTTGCAGAATATCTGACTGAACAAGGCCGGTGTGTCTTCGTTCAGCACGCTGGTGTCGGCCGCATCGGCAAAGACATAGACGGCGGTGACGTCGCCAAAGGCGCTGAGGCTGGGGGGTGGCGTAGTGATCGGGCCGGCTTGCGCGGCGGCGGCGGAGAGCAGCAGTCCGATACCTGCGGCAAGAATGGATCTCTTCAACATGCGGGCTTCCTCCATGAAGCTTGTTGTGGGAACTGATGCTCTTTAACCAAGCAAGATCAGGGCCAACCGCGATTTTTCCCATTCATTGCGGTTTTGACGGATTTCATCCGTGCACGGCATCGCGTTTGCAAAGCGTGTTTACAGCGAAATATTTTTGCCTGTTGTCAGACCGAAAATATCGCGCGGAAGCTGCGGAACCTTTCGGCGCTACACGCACGTGATGCGCGAGAACCGCGCCAGCGCAACCTTCAGTATACGGAAGAGATGGAACTTGCGTGTTTCGCCGCGCGATCGCCGCAACACGGCCTTGTTGCCGCCGTCTTGCTTACCGAGTTTTGCGACACGGTCATTGCACGTTTGCAAATTTTTTTTACAAGCCGGAACTCTTCGGCATTGGTTCCATCGCTGCCGCAAATAATCGGCCTATGCAGGGTGGAACGATGCGGTCCGGTGCACGTTATGCGCGTGCGCTAGACGGTATAGCGGAAGGTGAAGGCGACAATATCGACATTGATGTCGTAGCGGCCGTTCAGGGTCGCCGAATGGGTGATGGGATCGGTATTGTTTACGCTGCTGTTCATGTTGGGATTGTTGAACGCGAAGGAATGGCCATAGGCCGCTTCCATCGTCATATGATCCGTCAGTTTGACCTGGGCGCCCACCCCCAAAAGATAACGGTCGGTATCGGCCAGGGTCACGGCGCGATACTTGCTGGTCACCGGGGTCTCGTCGAACGCAATGCCGCTCTTGATCGACCAGCTTTCATCCAGCCTGTAGACCCCGCCCAGCGACACCATCCAGCTGTCGCGATAACCCTCGACATTGGCGAAGGGCGGGTTCTGGCTTTCGATCACCACGGACTTGAACACGCTCCATTGGGTGAACTGCACGTCCGCGCTCACCGTCAAGTCGGGCGTCATCTCGCTGGTGACGCTCAGTCCGGCGGTGGCGGGCATCCTGGCGCCGGCATGGGCCGGACCGCTGACCATGCCCAGCAGCGGCGAGGCGCCGGTGAAATCCAGTATGCCTTCGATCCGGTGATCAATGTCCGAACGATAGGTCAGGCCGATGCGGGTGCCGCCCAGATCCACCAGCATTCCCAGATTGTAGCCGAAGGCCCAGTCATGCGCCTTGAAGCGATAGAAGGCATCGGGAGCGCCAGGGCCGAAAATCGCCGCCTGGTCGATGGCGCTGGTGACGTCGAGCTTGAGATACTGGGCAGAGAATCCCGCCCCCACCGACCAGGCATCGTCGATCTGCCAGGCGATGGCGGGATTGATGTCGATACTGGCCGCCGCAGTCTTGGTCCCCAGATAACGGCCGATCCAGCCTTTGTCATATTCATTGGAATTGCCGAAGGGCACGGTAACGGCGATGCCGGCCGCCAGATTGTCGGTCAGCCGCATCACGCCATAAAGATCGGGGACCAGCGCGGCGCGGCCGCTGTCGCCGCCATCGTTGCCGGCCAGCGGCACGCTGCCGGCCGGTGTCGCCTGGCGGGCGCTGCCATTGAAGGTCGCGGAGGGCAGGATCGCCGCCGCCCCGGCTTCAAACCCGGTCTGCAGCCGCGTCATCCCGGCGGGGTTGGCAAAGACCGTATCCGGCCCGGTGGCGCGGCTGCCATTGCCGGCATAGCTGGTGGCCACGGTAGCGGCGCTGTTCTCGCGCACCATGAAGCCCGCGGCGGATGCCGGCCGTGTGGCAAGCCCTGTGACAAGCAAGGGGGCGAGCAGGACGGCAAGCACCGGCAAGGCGCGGAAAAATCGAGTCATTTTGGCCCTGAAGGTCCCCAAAAAGGGTATGGCGAAGTTGTATGGCAGGCGGGATCGAGGATAGCCAGAACAAGTGAAAAACTAGCCGATTGTTCCCGTAAAATTCGCCTCAAAAGCGGCAACCTTGTGACATACTGAAAGGGTTCGGGCCGGCAAGAGCCCTGGGGTGGTTTTTGGGGAGGTGGACATGCGCGCTGTTTTTGTCACGCTTCTCCTGGCTGCGACCGCGGCGGTGCCGCCGGGCGGCACACGCCCGCAAATTCAACCTGCCGCACCCAAACCCCGCACGGTCGACGGCACCGCCTATAAAGCCTGCAATTGCGGCACGGCCTATCGCACCGTCCGCGAATGGCAACTGCATCGCCCTTCCACGCCCCAGGAACAGGCCCAGACCGCCGCGCTCAATCGCGAATTTCTGAGTACTGCGCGCGCCACGCCCTTGCCGCCGCCGCCCCAGCCGGATCGCGCGCAACTGGACTATCAGGTCCGGCTGAAGAATTATCGCATCCTCACCGAATCATACGAACGGCGGATGCGCGATTATTACCGGCTGCATCCCCCGGCTCAGGCCTTAATGCCCCCATCCGGCGAGGCGCGCGCGCAGGACGCCGCCCGGCTGGACCCCTGGCACGGCTATGCCCCGCATGGCGACAACGGCTATTGAGCGCCGGTCCGCCCAAGCCGGCGGCCCTCCTTAAAGCATCATGGCGTGATGGAACTGACGGTGGACGCGCCGCGGTGGTCATCCCACATCATCAGGCCCAGGCCGCCGGCGATCAGCAGCACCGCCGTCAGCACAAGCCCCAGCATGACGCGCCGCCCTCCATCCAAGGGTTGGTTGTCCATCGACAAGTTAATTGCTTCGTCCTCGCCTGCGTTAAGATATGCGTCACGATTTGGTTTCGCGCCGCCACCTGAAATTTTCGCAAGCTGCGTTCCCTAACGTACGCAACGACAAACAGCGACGGGCGGGTTTCCGTCACGGGAACTTCAACAAAAGTAAATCGAATAAAGCTGGCGCGGCGCGCCAAAGCGCGCTTTGATGGCGGCGATCAGGCAGGCAGGTCTCACAATGACGCGCTACCAAATCAGAATTCTCAGGGCCGCTGGCGAAACCATATTGCTGGAAAACAGCTATGCCAGCGATTTCGCCGCCGTGCGCCGCGCCCAACGCGCCGCCGAAGAAGATGACCGCGTTGAAGTATGGCGCGGCATGGATTGCATCTATTCGGAATACGAATCGCGCAATCACGCCGCGGCGTGAAACTTCGGCACGCGCCGGGCGACTAGCTCTTCTTGTTCTTGCGCCGCTTCGCCCAGGCCGCGCCGGCCAGGCCCGCGCCGAACAGCGACATGGTCAGCGGCTCGGGCACCCTTTGGGTGGTGGTATTGGCGAAGGCGAAGATCAGGTCGTTATAGTCGAAGTCGCTGCCCTGTCCGGCGGCCAGGTCTTCCCAGCCGACATAGGTGACGCTTAATCCCGAATTGATCAGGCCGGTGATCACCGCATCGGCGGCGCCGGGCAGCGCACCCTGGTTGAAGTCGGCATAATTGCTGCTGATCAGGACGTGATAGTTGCCGTCGCCGTCCGCGGTATCGCTGAGGAAGGTGCTGCCGGTATCGGTATTGTGCAGGCTGAACTGCATGATGCCGTTCTGCGGACCCAAATTCATGATGTCGCCCGCGCTGGCGCCGACACAGGGACCGATCGAATGGTTGCAGAATATCTCGCTGATCGAGGCCGGCATCAGTTCATTCAGGAGACTGGTATTGCCGGCATCGGCGAAAACATAGACAGCGGTCACATTGCCGATGGCGCTGAGGGTCTGCGGCGGGGTGGTGATGGGAGCGGCCTGGGCCGCGGCGGCGGAGAGCAGCAGCCCCAAGCCGGCGCCAAGTATAATTTTCTTCGACATGACAATATCCCGCGAATGCTTCCCGCCGTACAAAGCAAGATGGAGGCCACAGCCGGTTACCGGAAATTCGAAGGTTAGCGCGCGCGGCTTTGCAAATAGCACTTACATGTCTGAGAAATTGTCACGTTTAACCCTGCTCGCGCGCGCGATGTTGCCGGGCGCGCGCTAACCAATCCCGCAAATAATCCCAGGCTTCGGCTTGATCTCAACGCGCCGGTGAGACAGACGCGGCGCGGACACGGATTCAACCGTCCCGCCCCGACTCGCCTAAGGACATTGGGGGCCGCATGTCCAGCGCAAAATTGCGCGTCTGCCGGCGCTATAGGCAATCGCTGTTCTCCCCCGCTGCGGTTAATGTTATTGGGAAGTCTGGCGGGCGGTTCTCTCAGGATACGAAAACCACCAGGATACGAAAACCATAAGGCCCATCGCGGGCCAAGGACTGCAATGGCGGTATCACGGACGCAAGCTGCGGCGGCGGATTACCAAAGGCTGTTCGACAGCCTGCCGGGCCTGTATCTGATCCTCGACACCGGGCTGGCGATCACGGCGGTAAACCGCGCCTATGCCCGCGCCACCATGATCGAGCCCCAAGCGGTCCTGGGTCGCAATCTTTTCGACGTCTTCCCCGACAATCCGGACGATCCGGCGGCGGATGGGGTGCGGAACTTGCGCGCCTCCTTGACGCGCGTGCTGCAGACGGCCCAGCCCGATGCCATGCCGGTGCAGAAATACGATATCCGCAAGCCGGACGGCGCCTTCGAAGAACGGTATTGGAGTCCGTTGAATGTGCCGGTCCTGGACGATGACGGCAGCGTCCACCTGATCATTCACCGGGTGGAAGATGTTTCCGACTTGATGCATCTTCGCTCCAAAAGCGCCAGCCAGGAGGAGATTGCGCGCGACCAGCAACGGCTAATCGACGAACTGCGCCTGGCGAATGCGAAACTGGCGCAAACTTCGGCGGACAATGCCCAGCTGCAGCGCGAACATAGTTATCTCGCCAGCATTGTGGAGTCGTCCGGAGACGCCATTCTGGGCAAGAGTCTGGACGGAATGGTGACAAGCTGGAACAAGACGGCCGAGGCGCTGTTTGGTTACCAGGCATCCCAGATCGTGGGCCAGCCGGTGGCGCGCCTGATCCCGCCCGAGCTGATGGAAGAGGAGCGCCAGCTCATCGCCCGCGTGGTTCGCGGCGAGGTGGTGGCGCATTATGAAACCGCGCGCTTGCGCATGGACGGCACGCCGCTGCAGGTTTCGCTGACCTTGTCGCCGATCCGTGACACAGGCGGGACAGTGATCGGCACCTCCACCATCATGCGCGACATCACCGCCCAGAAGGCGGCGGAGGACGAAATCCGCAACCTGCAGGCCGAGCGCATCTTTCTGGCCGACCTGGTGGAGTCGTCCAATGACGCCATCGTGTCGCGCACCACCGACGGCAAGATCAGGAGCTGGAACCGCGCCGCAGAACGGATGTTCGGCTTTACCGCGGCGGAAAGGGTCGGCCAGGGCGTAACCCTAGAGCCGGAGCTGCAAGCCGAAACCAAGGCCGTGGTGGATCGGCTTTACCGGGGCGAGCCCGTCATCCAGTACGAAACCAGGCGCCCGCACAAGGACGGCCATGATGTGGAAGTTTCCTTTACCGCATCCCTGATCCGCAATCCCCAAGGCGAGATCGTCGGAACCTCCGGCATCCTGCGCGACATCACCGAGAAAAAGCGCGCCGAAGCCGAGAGCATCGCCTTGCAGAACGAACTGGCCCATGTCAGCCGGTTGAGCGCGATGGGCCAGGTCAGCGCCGCGATTGCCCATGAACTGAACCAGCCGCTGAGCGCCATCAGCAACTATCTCGCCGCCGCGCAGAAAATGATGGAAAGGGAGCCTTCGCTTTCGCCGATGGTGCAAAAGGCCGGCGATGCGATGGCAAAGGCGGCGGCCCAGGCCTTCCGCGCCGCGGCGATCCTGGGTACGCTGCGCGACTTTGTGGAGAACCGCGAAACTGTGCGGTCCCTGCAAAACCTTCCCGAACTGATTCACGAGGCGGTCACCCTGGGGATGCTGGGTCACAAGCACAACCACATTGCGGTCGATTTGGCGCTGGCGCCCTCCTCCGCCCCGATGATGCTCAACAAGGTGCAGATCCAACAGGTGCTGGTGAACCTGGTCCGCAACGCGCTGGAAGCCATGGCCGATACCGCCGAACCGCAATTGCAAATTTCCTCGGCAGCCGATGCCAAGGGTGTCACCGTCACGGTGCGCGACAATGGTCCCGGCTTTGCCCCAGAGATCGCCGGCCAGCTGTTCCAGCCTTTTGTCACCACCAAGAAGACCGGCATGGGGCTGGGGCTGCGCATATGCCAATCCATCGTGGAGGCGCATGGCGGGACCATCGAAGCGAAAAATGCCGCGCCCGGCGCGGTTTTTGTGATACGCCTGCCCACCGGGGAACCTGCGTGAACAGAGCCTTAATCAAGCGGGAATAGGATTTGCGGGAAATGCGAGGTCTGGCGTGATGACCCGGAAAAGCGTGGCGCTTGTTGTAGCCTCGGCTGCGTTCCTGCTGGTGGCCGGGCTTACCCGCGCCAGCGCGGACGTGGCGGCCGATCCGGCCATCGCCAAGCCGGCCGCTGAAGCACCTCTTCCGGCGGTCCCCAAACTGACCGCCTTGAAAAAGGCCCTGGTCCGCAACGCCATTCCGAAGAAAGTCGCGCGCAAAGGCGCCGCGCCTTCGCTGGCCATCATATCCAAACCGCCCAACGACGCGCCCGACTTCGACTATCAGACCCGCATCGAGCAAGCCCAGGCCCTGGCCGCTAGCCAGCCGGTGTTCAAGGACGACATGCAGTTCGACGCCTCGGGCAATCTTTCCCATTTTGTCTGGGTGCTGGTGGTGGGCCAGAAGACCGGTCCGCTCACAGTGGTGCGGATGGATGAAAGCGGCAGAAACGATCAGGGCTTCACCATCACCTGGGCGGTCGACAATTTCATCAATACGCGCTTTAAGGTGACAAAACCCGAAGGCCAGATCGTTTTCGCGCAACGCCGCCCGGTCCGCGCCCCCTCCTACCGGCGGAACGGCTATGAGGAAGCGGTCTACACTTCCTATGCGCCCGAGCTCGATACCAAAACCATGCGCGCCGCGGGGATGGATTATCTGCGGCTGTTGCAGCACCTTGCCTATAACCGCATCCAGGAGCGGGATGTGCGCTCCCGCGTCGCGCCGGCCGGCACGGTGGCGGACAGAATCCCCTCCGGCATGGTGGTGCGGCTGATGATCGCCGAGCATATCGATCCCCTGCACATGAAATATGTCGGGATCGAGCAATGCATTCACGAGGTGTTGCTGACCATCGCCGCCAACAAGAGCCATGCCTATGCCTATGCCAAATCGAGCGCCGGAGCGCGCGGCCTGCCGCAATTCATGGAAGACAGCTATCAGATGGTCCGCGCCAACTATCCCAACGCGCTGCTGGAGCCGGATTTCGAACGCGGCATGGGCGAGCTGCGCAATGCGGTGACGGCCTCGGTGCTGCTGCTGGACCTGGAACTGACCCAACTGCCGCGGCACTATTTCAAACAGATCGCCGATTCCAGCCAGGCGCTCGCCGCCTTTCTTGCCGCCGGATACAACCGCAATCCCGCCCATGTGGTGCAGACCTATCACCGCACCCGCAGCTTCACCGGCGGCAATGCCCCGTTCGAGAACAAGATGTATGTGCGGATTCAAAGCTGGATCGGGCAGTTCCTCAAAAAGGAATATGGCATTGCGTGACGGCGTGGCCGCTCGCCCAAGCGCCATGAGACCTTCGAATGCCTGGTTGGCACTTGCCATAGCAACGCTGGGCTTTGCGATACCCGCCTACAGCCAAGGCGAGCCTGCGAAAGCATTGCTCAACTCCGCAGAGATTAAGCAGAGCCTTACTGGCAAGCTGATTTCCTATTCTCCGCCCGGCTGGGCAGATGCCGGTGCCCACGAGGAATTTCATAAAGACGGCAGGTGGGGTGGCATTCGCTACAGTCGGGGCCCCGACAATTTTTCAGGCCGGTGGAGCGTCGAGGCCAACCAACTCTGTATCGTTGCTGATAAAGGATCGTGGGTAGGGAAAATGCATCCAGGGAAATATTGTCGGCAAGTGTGGAAAAATACGCACTCGGGTCAGCTATTGATTGCCCATATCGCGGGTTTTGATGAGCTTCAGGCACTTTCGGTTCAAGACCTCAAACGCTGGGGTATGCAGTAGTCTGGCGGCCAGCTTGAATGTCCCCGTTGGGCCAAAAATTGCCGTTGCTGATACCCAACTTGCGCGCCGCCAGCAGATCGCCGACGAGCCACAAACCCGCGGCCATGCAAAGGCTGATCGCGACGCCTGCCCAACGCAGCCACTCCGTCGGATGCGTGACCGCACCCAGCAGCCAAGAAAACAGTGCGAAGCAGAGGTACATAAACCCGCCGAGCCGGGTTGCCGGCACCGCAAGCCGGTTCGCGATCAAGGCCAGGCCGACGGCGAGGTGACCCACCCCCGTCGCGATCGCCCAAAAAACCTGACCGCCGGGCATCCATACCGGCACCATCTTCGCCGTTTGCTGAAGCCCCGCAAAATGTGAGAGCGCGAAGAGAAGCGAGCAGATGCCGAACACGATACGCGCCGTCCCTACGCTCGCCGATCCGCCCTTGCGTATCCGGAGCAGGATCGCCCAGCAGCCGACCACCACAGACGTTTGCTCGGCCAAGCCCAGCAAGGCTGCCGGATCGGCAGGCGGCCCGATCAATTGCAGCAGATAGCAGGCATCATAGAGCGCGAAGAGAGTCAGCAGGATCATC
>Ga0068871_100003573_pt1 | contig 10697 bp, 5 predicted proteins | sample KBSMisM72_FD_72750 | JGI IMG/M metagenome (GOLD analysis project Ga0068871, IMG submission 72750) | Miscanthus rhizosphere microbial communities from Kellogg Biological Station, Michigan, USA - KBS Miscanthus M7-2 | ecosystem: Host-associated > Plants > Roots > Rhizosphere > Soil ...
TCTCGTGCGGGGTTCCGTCGTCATGCACGGGAAGGCCGACCACCAGCACGTCCGGTCGCCACTCCTCGATCAGCGCCGCGACCGCGGCGAATCGGGTCGCATTGGCGTCGTGCGCTATCATGGGAAGCGGCCGGGCGACGCCGAGCATCACATTGCCGACCGCAACGCCGATCCGGCGCGTGCCGAAATCGAACGCGAGGACCGTGGCTTTGTCGTTGGGCTTTGCGGACGCCACGCGTCAGGCGTGTCCGACGTCGTCGGACAGACGCGAGAAATCGATGCCGAGCAGGCGCATGGCGGCGGGGAGCCGCGCCTCGACGGGAGTTTCGAACAGGACGCCGGGATCGGCCGCGACCGTGAGCCAGGCGTTCTGCGCAATCTCCTGCTCGAGCTGCCCCGCCGACCAGCCGGCGTAGCCCAGCGACACCAGCACGTCCTTCGGACCCTCGCCGCGCGCGACCGCTTCGAGCACATCCTTCGACGTCGTGAGCCCGACCTCGTCGTCGATGGCGAGCGTGGATTGCCAGTTGCCCAGAGGCCGGTGCAGCACGAATCCGCGATCGACCTGGACGGGGCCGCCGAAATGCACGGGCATCCGGCGCAGAGCCGCGTTGGCGAGCGGCACGTCGATCTTCTCGAAGAGCGCGGACAGAGTCATGTCGGTCGGCTTGTTGACGACGATGCCGAGGGCGCCCTCCGCGCTGTGCTCGCAGACATAAGTCAGCGTGTGCGAGAAATGCGGGTCCGCCATCGCCGGCATCGCGATCAGGAAGTGGTGCGTGAAATTGGCGGTCGGAGCTCCCATCGCGTGACTCACGGCGGCAATTGTAAACTCCGGCCCCTCGGGGCACAATCGGCGCCTCGGTCCTGCCGTTCCTTCCCTGCACCGCTCGCCGTGCGCCCAACCCGCTCGCCTTCACGCCTCGGCACCGCCGGCTTCCCCCGGTTGCCCTCGTGCGAGGTCGCCGCAGTGCGATCCGCGGCGTGGATGCGCGCGTGACAGGCGGCATTACGCGCCGGGCGCTCGTCTGGTTCCGCCGCGATCTGCGCGCTTTCGACCATGCTGCGCTCTCGCGCGCGCTGCGCGACGCGAACCAGGTGTTTTGCACCTTCATTTTCGACCGCGAGATTCTCGACCGCCTGCCGTCCGCGTTCGACCGGCGGGTGGAGTTCATCCTGGAAAGTGCCGCCGAACTCGATGCGTCGCTCCGCGCACGGGGCGGAGCTCTGATCGCGCGCCACGCCAACGCCCGCGAAGCAATTCCACACCTCGCAACGGAGCTCGGCGTCGAAGCCGTCTATGCGAACCATGACTACGAACCCGCGGCACGCGAACGGGACGACGCCGTCGCCCGTGGGCTCGCGGCGCGCGGGATTTCGTTCGTCACCTCGAAGGATCAGGTGATCTTCGAGCGCGACGAAGTCCTCACGCAAGCGGGTAAGCCCTACGGCGTATTTACGCCCTACAAGGCTGCCTGGCTCGCCGCCCTGAGGCCGTCGGATCTCGCGGCCCATCCGATCGACGAGCATGTCGCCGCGCTCGCCATTCCATCCCCCGACGTCCTCGGCACGCTGCCATCGCTCGAGTCGATGGGATTCAAGCGCACGGACCTCAAGTCCCTGAAAGTCAGGACGGGGATGATGGGAGGCGCCGCGATGTTCTCCGATTTTCGCAAGCGAATCGATCGCTATCGGGAGGCCCGGGACTTTCCCGCAGCGAGAGGACCGTCCTATCTCTCCGTGCACCTGCGTTTCGGCACGGTATCGATCCGCGAGCTCGCCGCGTACGCGCACTTTCGTTCGCTGCAACCCGGCGGCGAAGGCGCGGCGACCTGGCTCTCGGAGCTCGTCTGGCGGGAGTTCTACGCGCAGATACTCTGGCACCATCCGCACGTGGTCACGCGGGCGTTCAGGTCCGAGTACGACGCGCTCTCGTTCCCGAACGATCCGGCCAGGTTCACCGCGTGGTGCGAAGGACGAACGGGTTATCCGATCGTCGACGCCGCGATGCGACAGTTGAACGCGTCAGGCTACATGCACAACCGGCTGCGGATGATCGCCGCCAGCTTCCTCGTCAAGGACCTGCTGGTCGACTGGCGCTGGGGCGAGCGTTACTTCGCGCAAACGCTGCTCGACTACGACCTCGCCTCCAACAACGGCGGCTGGCAGTGGGCGGCGTCCACCGGCTGCGACGCACAGCCTTACTTCAGGATCTTCAATCCCGTGACGCAATCGCAACGCTTCGATCCCGCGGGAAAGTTCATTCGGCGCTACGTACCGGAGCTCGCAGCATTGGATGCCGCGGACATCCACGCACCCTGGCTCGTCCCCCCCGCCCGCCTGCTGGCAAAGCGCCTGTCGCTAGGCCACGATTACCCCGCGCCGGTCGTCGATCACGCCGCCGCGCGCCATGCCGCGCTCGCACTGTTCAAGGCCGCGCGGGGATCGGCGCAGCGCTGACCGATGCGCGCGCAGCGCGTCGAGCGCGGGCTTGCGCAACTGAAACTCGACCTTCTCGCGAATCTCCGGCGGGGCGCCGCAGGAACCAGTCCAGTCCCGGACTATTCTTCCTCGTGCTTGCGCGACTTCTTGTACTCGACGACGAGCTGCTGCTGCAGATTGGGGGGCGCCTGCTCGTAGTGCGAGAGCTGCATCGACCACGACCCATGGCCGCCCGTCACGGACTTCAGCCGCGCGGAATAACCCTCGAGCTCGGCGAGCGGCGCGAGCCCGGTGATCGCGAGCACCCCCGGTTGCAGGCCGCGCGTTCCCGTGACCTGGCCTCTGCGCGATGACAAATCACCGGCGATGTCGCCGGTATTCGATTCCGGGCAGATCACCTCGACGCTGACGACCGGCTCCAACACGATGGGACGCGCCTTCTCGATCGCGTCGAGAAATGCTTTCTTGCCCGCGGAGACGAACGCGACCTCCTTCGAATCCACCGGATGATGCTTGCCGTCGTGCACGATCACGCGGACATCCTGGAGCGGAAAGCCGGCGATCGCGCCGGTGACAAGCACCTGCTCGACGCCCTTCTGCACCGCCGGCATGAACTGGTGCGGGATGACCCCGCCCTTCGTCTGGTCGAGGAACTCGAAGCCGGCGCCGCGCTCGCGCGGCTCGACGCGCAGCGACACCTCGCCGAACTGGCCGGCCCCGCCCGTCTGCTTTTTATGGCGATGGAATCCTTCCGCCTTTCCGGTGATCGTCTCGCGGTAGGGAATGCGGGGCGGCCGCGTGTCGACTTCGAGCTTGAACTGGCTCGCCATCCGTTCCAGCACCGAGCGCAGGTGGAGATCGCCCAGCGCGCGCAGCACGGTTTCGTTCGTCGTCGCATCGTGCTCGACCACGAGCGTCGGGTCCTCGGCGATCATCCGGTGCAGCACTTCGGAAATCCGCTGCTCGTCGCCGCGCTTCTTGGGCGTGATGGCGACTCCCTGCATCGGCATCGGGAATTCGAGCGGCCGCATGTGAATGTGATCCTCGTCGTGCGAATCGTGGAGCACGCAGTCGAAGTCGATGTCGTCCACCTTGGCGACCGCGGCGATGTCTCCGGGCACCGCGCACTCGACCTCGACATTCTTGCCACCCTGCAGCATGAAAAGATGTCCGACCTTGAACGGCTTCCGGCCGTCACCTACGAAGAGCTGCGTGTCCTTGGTGACGGTGCCCTGGTGAACGCGGAAGATGCCGAGCTTGCCGACGAAGGGGTCCATCACAACCTTGAACACGTGGGCGAGCACATGCTTCTTCGGATCCGGCTCCGACCTGAACTCCGTTGCCGTATCGCCTTCGCCTTTGTAGAACAGCGGCGGATTGCCCTCGGCGGGAGACGGCGCCAGCTTGACCAGCACGTCGAGGAGCTCGGCGACGCCCGCGCCAGTCTTTGCCGACACGAAGCACACCGGCACGAGATGACCTTCGCGCAGCGCCTTCTCGAACGGCGCGTGCAGCTCCTCGGCGGAGATCTCGCCCTGCTCCAGGTACTTGGCCATCAACTCCTCGTCGACCTCCACCACCTGATCGACGAGCGCGCCATGCGCGCGGCTCACCGACGAGAAATCGGATTCGCCGTCGGGATTGAAGAAGCAATCGACCACGCGCTTGCCGCCACCGGCAGGCAGATTGATCGGCAGACATTCCCTGCCGAAGAGCGACTGGATCGCCGTGAGCAGGGTGGGCAGATCGACGTTCTCGGCGTCGATCTTGTTGACGATGACGAGGCGGCAGAGACGGCGTTTTGCCGCCCAGTCCATCATCCTCGAGGCGATCATCTCGATGCCGGATTGCGCGCTGACGACGACCGCCGCGGTCTCCACGGCGTCGAGCGCGCCGATGGCCTGGCCGAGAAAGTCCGGAAATCCGGGGGTATCGACCAGGTGGACACGCGTGTCCTGCGTATCGAGATGCACGACCGATGCACGGAGCGAATGCTGCCACGATTTTTCGAGCGGGTCGAAATCGCTCACCGTCGTGCCACGCTCGACGGTACCCGATTCCTTGATCGCACCGGACGCGAGCAGCAGCGCCTCGGCCAGCGTGGTCTTGCCCGATCCGCCCTGACCGACGAGCGCAACCGTACGAATGTTGCTGGTGGCGTAGTTCGCCATGCTCCTGTCCTCCTTCGGTGGCCGTTCCCGCAAATTATACCGGCGCCAAGGGCGGCTCCCGCGTCCTATGGCAAACTTGGGCCATGCCTTCGATACCGCCGCCCATCGAAAGTCGGCCGGGGAAGACTCCGCCCCGCTCGAAGATAGCGGCGAACGCGCCTGGGACTGGCCGCCCGAATCGTCGCAAGAGCGGCGATCCCGCACCTGAAATCGCGATCGTGGAATTCGACCGCCACAAGTACGGTCGACGGTTGCTGGTGGATGCCGCTCCGTTCCAGGGGCTCGCCGGCTTCATAACCACGCCGCATCCACATCGGCTGCGCTTCTACGAAATCCTCTTCCTGACCGCGGGCGACGGCTTTCTGGAGGTGGACGGCGTGCGCACCGAGGTGCGTCCCTGCCGGCTGTGCTTCACGGCACCGGGTGCGATTCGCCGGTGGCGTCTGGACAATTCGCCGCAGGGATTCGCCGTATTGTTCGACGGCGATTTCATCCTCGAGTTCTTCAGCGATGCGCGCCTCGTGGAGGAACTCCTCTTCTTCGAGAATGGCGGCAGCGCTCCGTTTGTCGATATCGACCGCGACGAATTTGCGCGTCTTGTCACGCTCGTCGATGCGATGCGCCGCGAGCTCGGCGCGCCGCGCGACGTCAGCGAACACATACTGCGCGCCATGCTCTACCAGCTGCTGGTCGAGGTCGGGCGCCATCGGCCGGCGGCGCGGAACGCTCATTTTGCTGGCGGCGGAGCGCTCCATGCCCGATTCGCTTCCCTTGTGGAGCTGCATTTTCGGACCCTGCGGCAGGTAGCCCAATACGCGCAAGCCCTCGACGTCACTGCGAATCATCTCAATCAGGCTGTACGGAGCGCGACGGGCGCAACGGCCAGCAACGCCATTCACCAGCGATTGTTTCTCGAGTCCCGACGCCTGCTGCTGCACACCGGCCGAAAGGTCGCCGCCATCGCCCTCGACCTCGGATTCCGGGAGCCGTCGTACTTCAATCGCTTCTTCAAGCGTATGGCCGGAACGACGCCGCGCGCCTTCCGGTTGCAAGGGAAAAGTCCCGCTTTTCCCACGAAAAGTGACTTGAAACCAACCCGCGGTTGATCCTAGAGTTGCCGAGAGCTGGTCGCAATCGTTGCGGCCGCTTCGAGCCCACCCGGCTCCGGATTCGCATGACCGAGCCAAGCCCCGCCGGGCGCCTGGGGTACGAAGCCCGGCGGGGCTTGGCTCGGTCATGCGGCAGGAGGTCGACATGAATTTCGCCCACGGACTGTCGCGCGCGGTTCCATTGCCGTTGTGCCTGTTGTTCCTGTTGCTCCTGGCCACGGCCAGCCACGGCGCGGACGATTCGGTCATTTCGACGGCCCGACACGTCACGAAGCTCGCCGAGGGCGTCTATACAATCCGCCACCCGGACGCGACCGACGATTTCCCCGAGGGCAACACCACGGTCGTCATCGGCGCGCGGGACGTCCTCGTCATCGACTCGTGCTACCTGCCCTCGTCCGCCCGGGAGGACATCGCGCAGATTCGCCGGTGGACCGACAAGCCGGTCCGCTATGTTCTCAATACGCATTGGCACTACGACCACAACGGCGGCAACGCTTCCTATCTGGATGCGTTTCCGATGGCGGCGATCGTTGCGCACCACGAGACGCGCGCGATGATGGCGGCGCGCGTGCCGTCCTACGTGCGGCGCTACGCCGCGGAAGATTCCGTGTTCGGAAAAGATCGCGCCCTGCTCTCGAAGATCGCGACCACGGGTTTGGACGACGCCGGCAAGCCGGTCTCCTCCGATGAAAAGGTGGTTGCCGCGAAAAACCTGGCCATGAAGGAGCGAGCCGCCGGCGAATTCCGCGAGTACGCCTTCGCGCCGCCGACGCTCACCTTCGACCACGCACTCGACATCGATCTCGGCAACCGCGAAGTGCAGCTCAGATTTCTGGGCCGGGGCAACACCGGCGGCGACGTCGTGGCCTATCTGCCGGCCGAAAAGATACTGGTTGCCGGCGACCTTCTCGACCATCCCGTCCCGTACGCTTTCGGAGGCTATCCGCATGAGTGGATCAACACGCTTCGCGCAATGGCGCTCCTCGATGTCGCGACGATCGTTCCCGGACACGGCGAGGTGCTCGCGGGCAAGGCGTATCTCCACGAGGTGATTGATCTCCTGCAGACGGTGGTCACCGCGGCCAACGAGGCCGTCAGCGCCAAGGGTTCAGCGGCGAGCGTCGAGGACGTCGCCAAGTCGATCGATTTCACGCGATTCCGCACCAGCATGGCGGGCAGCGACAAGGACAGCCAGCAGTTCTTCGACGAATCGATCAAGAGCCTCATCAGGATCGTCTTCGCCGAAGTCAAGGCACGCTAGTGCGCCAGCGCCGTCGCGCTCGTCCTGCTCTTTATCACCACCCCGGCGGCCGGGCGGATTACGGCGTCAGCGCCAGCATCTCGCGCAGGTGCCGCAGCAACTCTTCTTCCTGGAACGGCTTGCCGAGATAGAGGTCGACACCCAGGTCTTTTGCGAGGTTGCGGTGCTTTTCCGCCGTGCGCGACGTGATCATCACGATCGGGATGGACGCGTGCGCAGGATTGGCCTTGATGGTCTTCGTGAATTCGAACCCGTCCATGCGCGGCATCTCGATGTCGAGCAGGATCACGTCCGGCATCTCCGCCTCTTTCTCGAGAAGCTCGAGCGCATCGATGCCGTCCCTGGCCGTGAGCACGTCGAAGCCTTCGCGCGTAAGAAGACGGCTCGTGATCCGGCGCACGGTGAGCGAATCGTCGACGATCATCACCAGGGGCTTCCCGGGCTGGACCACTGCCATCTTGGGCACTTCCGGCGCCACGCGCTCGACGTTCGGATCGAATTCCGGCACGTCCGAGCGTTGCGCGATCTGGACCGGGTTGATGATGAGGACTACCTCGCCGTTGCCGAGCACCGTGGCGCCCGCGATTCCGGACACGCGGGCGAGCTGCGGCCCGATATTCTTCACGACGACTTCCTGGTTGCCGATCATTTCATCGACATGGATGGCCGCCACGCTCTGGCCGCTGCGCAGCAGCAACACCGGATTGTTGCGCGTGGACTCGGGAATCTGATGCGGGTCGCCCAGGAGGCGCGGCAAGTAGTGGAACGGATAATTCACGCCCTGGTTTTCGACGCGCTGCTGGACGTACATGTTGACGAGCACATCCGCTTTGACGTGCTGCACCTGCTCGACCATCAGCGCCGGCAGCGCCCACAGCCTGCCGCCGGCACGCACCATCACCGCCTGTGCCACTGCAAGGGTGAGCGGGAGGTAGAGCAGGAACGTCGTGCCGTGCCCGGCCCGCGTCGAGACCTCGACCCGCCCGCCGAGCGCGGTGATGTCCGAGCGCACGACGTCCATGCCGATGCCGCGTCCCGAGACCTGGGTCACGCGGGAAGCGGTCGAAAAGCCGGGTTCGAAGATGCACTCGATGAGCTGGGCATCGGTGGGTTGCGCATCGGGGGCGATCCGGCCCTGAGCGACCGCCTTGGTGCGGACTCCTTCCAGATTGAGCCCGGCGCCGTCATCCGCAAGCTCGATCGCGATTTCGTTGGCGACTTGGCGCACGGTCAGCGTGATTTCGCCGGTCTCGGACTTGCCCGCCTTGGCGCGCTGGGCGCGGGGTTCGATGCCATGGTCGAGGGCATTGCGCAGCAGGTGCTCGAGCGGTCCGACGAGCTTTTCCAGCACCGCGCGGTCGAGCTCGGTCTGTGCGCCCCGGATTTCGAGGTTCGCCCGCTTGCCGAGCTCCCGGGCCGTTCCGCGCAGGATCCGGTACAGGCGCTCGGACAAGCTGCCGAACGGCACCGTGCGGATGGCAAACAGCTGTTGCTGCACGTCGCGCGCCAGCCTGCCCTGCACGATCAGCGCGGAGTCGGCGACATCGAGGTTCTTCAGCAGCGACTGCTGGACCGTCGAAACGTCGTTTACACCTTCGCCCAGCGAGCGGGCGAGCTCCTGAAAGCGCGTATACCGGTCGAATTCGAGCGGATCGAACCCCTCTTGCCCTTCTCCGACCTGCATCAGGCGTGACTGGATCTGCGACTCGGCCTGGATCTCGATTTCGCGCACCTGCGTGCGCAGGCGGATCACGCTGCCGGTGAGCTCCAGCAGGTTGGCCTTCAGCGCACGCAATTCGCTTTCGATCCGCGCCCGCGCGATCGCCACTTCGCCGGCCTCGTTGACGAGACGGTCGATGATGTCGGCACGCACGCGCAACATCGCGTGGCCGCCGCCCTCGACGTCGACGGCCTCGGTCTCCGCGCGCGAAGAAGCCTGATCGGGTGTCGGAAGCGACACGACCACTGTCCGCGCCGTGGGCGCCGCAGGGATATCCGACGCCGCGGCACGACCCGCTTCCGCCGGCATCGACTCGTCCTTGTCCACCGTCCACGGAAGCACGACATTGGTCTTGCCTTCGCGCAACGCGTCGAGAAAGAAAGCGATCCGGTCGAGATCGGCGTCGAGCGCCTCGAACAGCTCCGCCGAGCCGGATACGGGCGCATCGTTGACATCGAGCCGCGATTCCATGAGGTGCACGAGCTCGCCAAGGCGCATTGCGCCGGCCATCCGCGCGCTGCCCTTGAACGTATGGAGCGTGCGGCGCAATTGGCGGGCCCGGGTGTCGTCGCCCGGCGCGCGGCGCCATGCGCGCACCCGCTCGCCGGCCTGAGGGTAGAGCTCCGCGGCCTCCTCGAGGAAGATCGGCAGCACCTGCGTGTCGACGTCGTCGCGGATGTCAGCGAGCGGATCCTGTGGGACTTCCCGCCGCGCGGTCTCGAGCGCCATCACCGTTGGTCGTGCCGGCGCAATCGTCCCCTGAACGCTTTCAGGCGGGACAAGCAGCTCGGCTGGAATTGGCGTCGCTTCTGCGATCGTCGGCAGGACGCGCTCTTCCATTGTCGGCGCGGCAAGCTCTGCGATCATTGGCGGGCCGCCTTCGGCGATCGCCGGCTCGGTCACCTCCGCCGCTACAGTCTCGATCGCTGCTGCCGCCACAACCTCGACCGGCTCTTCCACTTCGGGCTCGACCGCCTCTGCTAGGTCGGGCTCAACCGCCTCTGCCACTTCGGGCTCGACTGCTTCTGCCACTTCGGGCTCGACCGTCTGCGCAACTGCGGGCTCGACCGCCTCGGCTACTTCCGGCTCGGCTGCTTCCGCCGCTTCGGGCTCGACTGCACCTGCTACTTCCCAATCGACCGCCTCCGCCACTTCGGGCTCAACCGTCTCTGCCACTTCGAGCGCGACCGCCTCCGCCACTTCGGGCTCGACCGCCTTCGCCACCTCGGGCGCGACCGCCTCCGCCACTTCGGGCCCGACCGCCTCCGCCACTTCGGGCTCGACCGCCTTCGCCACCTCGGGCGCGACCACCTCCGCCACTTCGGGCTCGACCGCCTTCGCCGCCACCGGCGTGACGACTTCTACCGAGTCGAACTCCACCGCCTCTTCCACATCGGGTTCCACCATCTCCACCGCAACCGGCTCGGCCACGTCTCCGATCGCCGGCAAATCCTGTTGCGCGGCAACGGTTTCGGCATCGGCGGCCTCGGGTTCCGCCGTGACTTCCTCCGCCATCGGCGCTATGGCCGCAGCGCCGCGCACGGCCTCGAGCTCCTGCTGAATTTCCGCGGCGATCGCGACATCGGTCGCATTGAAACTCCGTCGCTCCCTGACGCGCCCAAGGAATTCCCGAAGCCCGCTCACGGCATCGGCCAGCGCCGGCAGGGCGTCGTTCGGCAACGGTGGCTGCAATGGCTGCAATGTGGACAGGCAACGCTCGAGGGCTTCGGCCGTCAACGCGATCAACGGAAACCCACCGGCGCGGTGAATGCCGCACAACGTATGACTCGCCCTCACCATTTCGCCGGAAGGCCGCTGTCGCGGATCGAACTGCAGCAGCGAAAGTTCGCGCTCCAGCGTCGCGAGGTGCCCCTGCGCCTCGTCGAGGATTACCGCGTATAGCTCCGCGGGCATCGACAGTTCACCGATGGTGACGACTTCGGGCGGCGGCGGCGCGTCGTGATCGGCATCCGCACTGGCAGGCAGCTCGC
>Ga0068871_100003586_pt1 | contig 10667 bp, 9 predicted proteins | sample KBSMisM72_FD_72750 | JGI IMG/M metagenome (GOLD analysis project Ga0068871, IMG submission 72750) | Miscanthus rhizosphere microbial communities from Kellogg Biological Station, Michigan, USA - KBS Miscanthus M7-2 | ecosystem: Host-associated > Plants > Roots > Rhizosphere > Soil ...
GTTTTATTGGTATTTGCAGAAAATGTGCTTACATAATAAGTACCCTTATGGAAACGGATAGAACTTGCCCACGAACCCTCGCCATACATGTTTTTGCCATTTGTCAGATTCGTTGCGTCAACATTTGCTAAAGTATCGTATGCATAGCCCACCGTCTTCCAGGTCACCAGGTCGTTCGATCTCATGATCGGTACACCTGGACTCATGTGCATCGTTGTGCTGCTCATGTAATAGCTATTGCCTACACGTTCTATTGATATGTCCGGTACATCTGCATAAATAATGGGATTAGTGGCTTTTTGTGCGTATAAACACGGCACCATAAGCGTGATAATTAAGGCCGTCATCCATAACCTGTAGATCGCATTTCTCATATTGACAGTTGGTTTTTTTGTCCCGATAATATTCTCACCTGGTCTTAATTATTTAGTTAATGTATTTATTTGAAGTACGCTTACCGAGTAGGCATCGAATGTTCGTGTAAATTTTTTCCTGATCCCGTTTACCTTGCTTGTAACAGGAACTATTTTTTTGGGATCGCTGATCGTATTTGTATCCTCGGGCTTGTCACCTTTTATTACTACCAGGATACCTTCTGGTGATAACGTTCCGGCGCCATTTAGATCAATGTCAACCGATTGGGGCTTGCCTGTTGCATTTACTACTTTAAGAAACAGTTTTCCCGTTTTGGTGTCCCGGGTGGCTACATAAAACATGGCTGGTATAGGTTTGGGCATTTTGTTCGCCGCGCTGTCCTGCTTGGTGGCAGACCTGGTTTGGGTAGGGATATAGGCGCCCGATATAGGCACCACTTTATTGCCGATATAGCTATTAAACATCTTCTGCACATAATATGATGGCGAACCAAAACTTGTCAATGCATCATAACCTATCAGGTTTGATTCCCATTGCCATGCTTTCGGCGCGGTTGCGGTAGCCTTGTTTACATTTGCAAATAAAGGCGCATAGCATGAGCGGATAACCAGGTCCGAATTGCGCTCCATACCGGTCATCCAGGCTGCATCGCCAAGGGCAGCATTCAAATTGGTGGTGGGCATGCCTTCCGTTGTTGCCCATTCACCTACAAACACTTTATAGCCTTTGCGGTCGTAGTTATCATAATGTGCCGCATCCGCTTCCATTTCCCAAGCATTGCGGTAATAATGTTCATCTACAACTTCTGGCTTGCGAATTGTTAATTTACCCCTTCCTCCCAGCCAATCTTTACCGCCGATGGTAGCAATACAATGAAGGCTAGGGTATTTGGCTTTAATGCCATCATAAAACTGGGCATAACGCCCGTCGTAGCTGCCAGAATCGTCAAACCCGTCTTCATTACCAATTTCTACATAGCTGAGTTTAAAAGGCGCCGGATGCCCATCTGCCGCGCGCTTAGCGCCCCAATACGTATGTACGTCACCGGTCACATATTCAATTTCATCTAACGCGTCATCTACGTAAGGCTTCAAAAGTGGACCGGCGTCCACATGGTCGCCATCAAGTGAATAGCCTGCGAAAACGGCTAACAATGGCTCCATTTTCAGGTCTTCACACCATTCTAAAAACTCGAGCAAGCCCATCCCGTCGGTAGGGCGGTAGCCCCATGAGCCGGTATGGCCGGGCCGCGCCTCAAGCGCCCCTAAAGTAGTTTTCCACGGAAATGCATCGTTCAATTTGGGGCCTTCCAGGAAATTACCTCCGGGGAACCGTAAAAAACGGGGTTTCATATCAGCCAATAACTTCATTAGATCTATCCGGTTCCCATTGGGACGGTTATGATAAGTTGGTGGAAATAAAGAAACCAGGTTAAAATAATAAACACCAGTGCGGTTAGTAGAAATAACAAAACGGGCATCAGTGGTCGGTGCAATGCCCGCCGCCGTTGTTAATTTCAATTCGTATTTTTTCCAAAAGGTGCTTTTTACCAAATTAATGGTCCCCGAAGCATATACCGTTTTACCGTCATTACTTTCAATACTTACGGTTATTGGCCCTGCTGTGTTATCAGCGATTACCGGAACAGTAACTGTAGGCTTGGGATCCCAGGGGCGGGGGGGAAACGGTTTGCTGTCTGTACCCTTAATATAAAAAGAAGCGTTATAAGTTGTATTAGGCAAAACAGGTATGCCCCAATAACCTTCATTTGCAATACCAGCCCTACCACCGCTGGTATCCACCAATAGTCTTAAACAGGTAGTTAACGCGCCGTTAATTGCCTGGCGCTGCTGATCGGTGGGTACATTGCCTGGGTTTGCGGCAACTAATTGAATTGTGGCATTCGCGCCACCTTCCTTGATCAGGCTCCATGCTTCAGGCGTATTTGGGTTGTCTTTAAATATCCTGTTTTTGATCAGCTCGGCATACAAACCCCCATCGTACGAATGGTTGATCTCTTCGGTCATCAACCCATACAGTTGCGGACTTACGTTTGCGCCGGGTTTAGTTAGATCAAGCGTAAGCTTAGGGTTTTGTGCTTTTAAGCTTGTTGCAGTGAACAGGAACAGGAACAAACCTGAAATGGGTAATAATTTTTTCATCGTGAAAGTTAATTTTTTTAATTGTTTTTTTTACACTTATTTTTAAGGCCAACTTTTCATTTCCATTACTCGGAACGCACCCAAACATTGACATGCTTTTTTTTAAAATTTATTTAGTAATATTTAAATTGGTACCAGGTTTATTAATTGAGCGGTAAAACTAAAGACGAAATAATTTAATGATGAGAGATAAAAGTTAGAAAATAGGGTGCCAAATGTTAATTTGTCAAAAAACATTGAATATGTAAAGGTTTTGTATGATTAGCCTGCTTATTTGAAATAAATTGATAAAATAGTACCGGAAATAAGTTTTTATCATTTAAAAAATTGCAACTAAGGGTGTCTCGCGTGCTTAAAACTCTCATTTATAGTTTTTTATTTGAGCGTGTATTACCGCCAAGATTACCTTAATTAAGCAACGATAGTTTTAGCAAAGCGGCTCCGTGTGTATTGATCTTTTTTTTATATCCTTTTTTAAAGGTACCTACATCTTCTTTTTCCCAAAGGTCCCGAACGGTTACCTTTCCTTTCAGTCCAAGTTGGGCAAAGTTTATATCCACATCCTGTGGCTGTGCCGCCATGTTGAATAAAGCGACATAAATATCCTTGCTATCGGGCACGTGCGAATACCAAACCATTGGATCTAAAAGGAATATCCACTCGGGGTTGTTATCCATAATTTTTTGTCAGGCCCTTCAAAAATATTATTTATAAAGTCATCATTAATGGAGTATTTGTTATTTACGTCGTACTTGAATACTTTAAAAGTATAACCGTCATAACGGTTAAGTCCCGAAGGCGTGCCGAACCACATGAAGCCCCCGCTAAGGTCGATTTAGGCATTGATGAAAATAAAAAAGCCGATATTTCTATCGGCTTGTCTACTAAGGCTCCTGAGGCTGGGCTCGAACCAGCGACCCTCTGATTAACAGTCAGATGCTCTAACCGGCTGAGCTACTCAGGAATCATTTTCCGGTTTGGAGTGTGCAAAAGTATGATTTCCGCCTTTAATTCACAATATTTGCCACAAAAAAAATAAAAAATATTTTAAATGAGTTTAATAGTAATTGGTTCGGTTGCCCTGGACGACATTGAAACCCCCTTCGGCAAAGCTGATAAAATAGTAGGTGGAGCTGCGCCATTTGCCTGTCTGGCAGCATCTTACTTTTATAACAAGGTAAAGCTGGTAGGTATCATCGGCAAGAATTTCCCTAAGTCTGAAATTGCTGTTTGGCATGACCATAATATCAATACAGAAGGCCTGCAGATTGATGAAAACCGTCTGAATTTTTACTGGTCGGGCAAATATCACACCGATATGAACAGTCGCGACACACTGGAAACAGGATTAAACGTACTGGAAGATTTCGATCCCATCATCCCAGAGTCTTACCAGGACTGTGAATATTTAATGCTCGCCAATTTAGCTCCAATTACACAGCAAACGGCTATTAAACGATTGAAGAAACGTCCGAAGCTGATCGTGATGGATACGATGAACTTTTGGATGGATATAGCATTGAACGATCTGCTGGAAACTATCAAACTGGTGGATGTATTAACGATCAATGATGCTGAAGCACGTCAATTATCAGGTGAATATTCCCTGGTAAAAGCAGCCAACAAAATATTATCAATGGGCCCCAAATACCTGATCATCAAAAAAGGCGAGCATGGTGCCTTGCTATTTGGTGAGGAAAAAATATTTTCGGCACCTGCCCTGCCGCTTGAAGACGTTTTCGACCCGACAGGTGCTGGCGACACATTTGCAGGTGGGTTTATCGGTTATATGGCCAAGTCAGGCGAAATAAACTTTGCTAATATGAAGAATGCTATCATTTATGGTTCAGCACTAGCTTCCTTCTGCGTAGAAACCTTTGGTACGGAAAAATTAAAGAATCTGACTGATGCAGCGTTGACAGACAGGATACAGCAATTTATTAGCTTAGCTAAGTTCGAAATATTATAAGATGTCAGAAATCGGATGTCAGAAGTCTGAAAAAGCCTCTGACATCTGATCTCTGTCTTCCGACTTCATACAAGCCGGCCTATTGGGTCGAAATGCTCAAATACCCACTCATCATGTGGTGCATCGGGTAATTCAGCAGTGAGGTCCTGTCCGGCCCAGTGCTCATAATGCTTACCGTTTCGCCATAGCCGGCTCCTGCTTACATCATAGATCAGGCCCTTGTAAGCAATCCATACCTCGGGCTTGTCTTGCCCGTTACGAAGTGCCAATTGCGAACGTGTATAAACCGGCAATTCGTTCATATCAAACCCAGTTTATGTTTTGAGATAGCTTTCAAATAAAGCAAAGTCTTATTAGCATCCGTAATTCGTATGCGTTGCCGCAGAATAACTTCTGCAGGTGTTTGGATGATCTTTTTCAGTAATTCACTATAATACATATAGGCAATGTAAACACCCAGCCTCGCTCCTTCAGGTAGGTCTTTTATTCCCCTAAAGCCTTCTGCGAGGTCCTTTTTTATATCAATTTCTATTTGCGTTTTTTCAGTATCGGTAAAGTGATTGAAATCGACACCGGGGAAGTAAATTCGCCCTCTCTCGTGAAGGTCGGCCTTAATATCTCGCAGAAAGTTTATTTTTTGTAAAGCCGAGCCCAATTTTTGAGCCGGGGATTTTAAGCGGTTATATAAACCATCATTATCCTCGCAAAATACACGCAAACACATTAATCCGATTACTTCTGCTGAGCCATATATATATGCTTCATATTCATCCTGTTCAAATGACTTCTTATCCAGATCCATTTCCATCGATCTTAAAAAAGCTTCTATCAGTTCAAAATCAATATGATATTTATTAACGACGAGTTGAAACGATTGCAATACCGGGTTCAGGCTTATGTTTTGCTCAATAGCCTTGAAAGCATCTGCCTTAAAATCATTGATCAATTGATGCTGATCGTGCCCATGAAAAGTATCTACAATTTCATCGGCATATCTCACAAATCCGTAAATGGCATAAATGGGGTACCGGAAACGCTCATCAAAAGCGTTGATACCCTTACTAAATGAGGTGCTGTACTTGTTAGTAATCAATTTACTGCTTTCAAAGCAGGTATCGTCGTACAGATTCATTTGTTTTTGCGGCAATTTCGTCCAAATCTACGAATTCAGCCGGGAAATGGATTTCAGCATAGAAAAATCTATTGTTTACTTTGCAATGGGTTAACATATGAATAAAAACAAAAAGGTAATTATAATCGGCGCAGGCTTTTCGGGGCTGGCAGCTTCGGCTTTAATGGCTAAAGAAGGATATAATGTTACCTTGCTCGAAAAAAACGACCAGTGCGGCGGCCGGGCGCGCATTTGGAAAAAAGATGGTTTTCGCTTTGATATGGGGCCAAGCTGGTACTGGATGCCTGATGTTTTTGAGAATTACTTCACTTTGTTTGGTAAAAAGGCCTTTGATTTTTATGATTTAAAAAGACTTGATCCTGGATATCGCATCTACTTTGGCAAAGGCGATTTGATGGATATTCCGGCAAGAATAGATGTGGTTGAAGCCCTATTTGAAAGCGTTGAACCGGGAAGCGCTAAAAATTTAAGATTATTTTTAGCACAGGCCGAAACCAAATATAAAATCGGAATGGGCGAATATGTTTTCAAGCCTTCACATTCAATAGCTGAGTACTTCGATGTTGACCTCATCAAAGAAAGTTTTAGTCTGCAATTGCTCACCAGTATGCATAAGCATGTCCGGAAATATTTCAGGGATCCGAAACTGATTCAACTATTAGAGTTCCCTGTATTGTTTTTAGGCGCAACACCACAAAACACTCCAGCTTTGTACAGTATGATGAATTATGCCGACCTGGTTTTAGGAACCTGGTATCCAATGGGCGGCATGTATGAAATAGTCAAAACGATGGTAAATATTGCTGAAGAGCAAGGTGTGCAAATGGCCCTAAATACAGAAGTAACTAAAATCAATGTCGAAAAAGGTTATGTTCGATCTGTCAGTACTAATAAAGGCGATTGCCCCGCAGATATTGTAATAGCCGGAGCGGATTATGAGTATATAGATCAGCATTTGATAGATGAACCATATAGAAACTATACTAAGAAATACTGGGATACACGCACTCTATCCCCCTCCTGCCTTATCTGGTATATCGGCATTAACAAAAAACTCACGGGCATACAGCATCATAATCTATTTTTTGATGAAGATTTCGAGCGACATGCAAAAGATATTTACACCGATCCGAAATGGCCAGAAAAACCGCTGTTTTATGTATGTTGTTCGTCAAAAACAGATTCGACGGTCGCACCTGAAAATTGTGAGAATTTATTTTTCTTGATGCCTGTAGCGCCTGGAATTGAGGATAACGAAGCTATCCGTCAGCAGTATCTCGATCTGATGATCTCGCGATTCGAAAAGATCACCGGAGAAAAGATCGCCGAAAATATCATGCTGAAAAGAAGCTACGCCATGAATGATTTTAAAACCGATTATCATTCCTTTAAAGGCAATGCTTACGGACTGGCAAATACTTTAAAACAAACCGCTTTTTTAAAACCTGCCATGCGTGCAAAAAAGATCAAAAATCTGCTTTATACTGGTCAGCTAACCGTACCGGGGCCAGGAGTTCCACCAGCTATTATTTCGGGCCAGGTGGTTGCGAAAGAGGCAATTAAATATTTAAGCTCTTCGAATTGAAATTTCCCAGGCTAGCTGTCGGAGATGCTCCGTTGGGAGCAAAATGTTGGTAGACCGCCAAAAATCAAATAACCTGCCGTAGCAGGTTATTTGATAGTATATATGGAGTTGTCAAATACAAATCAGTCTTCGGCGTAAACAGGTTTTTTGATACCATTGTCATAAGCTTTCAGGTTCTTTTTCAAAAGCTTGCGTGCAACGTGGATACGGGTTTTTACAGTACCGATCGGAATATCCAGGTGATCGGCTATCTCGTGATATTTATGTCCTTCAAAATACATGGTGAACGGTACATAATAGTCATCAGGCAATCTGTCCAAAGCTTTTTTGATGTCGTCCATCACAAATTTTGATTCACCGTGATTTTTTGTTGAGCTGAAAACCAGGTTGGCAGAAGATATCTCTTCAGACTTGGTTACGAATGTGCTCATTTTAACAAAACGGCGATAGTTATTGATGAAGGTATTTTTCATGATGGTGTATAACCATCCTTTCAAGTTGGTTCCTTCTTTAAACTTATTGTAATAAGTTATGGCTTTCAACATTGTATCCTGAACAAGGTCGTTAGCATCATCTGCGTCGCGGGTGAAGTGAAGTGCATATGACCTCAGCGAAGTTGCCTGACGCATTACCATGGTGTTAAACTCGATTGTTGTCATTCTGTTAAGTTTTGTATCGAGTATTAGACAAACATGATACCGCTTTGAAAAAAGGGCGGTATTGAACCGAATTGCATGTACCTGATTTTAGGTCTGAGTTAAGCTAAGATGCAAGAAAAAAAACCAAATAAACTAACTGAAAAACAGTCATTTAATTGTAATTATATTGATTCTTGTAAGGAAAAATGCAACTATGGATAGACGCTGCAAATAATAATAATTTTCTTAAAATGAAGAAATTTTAATTAATAATATTCACTTCGCGATCAAGTAAAACGCCAAATTTTCTGTACACACTGTCTATGATTTGCGACGAAAAACTGTACACTTCTTCACCTGTGGCCTCTCCATGATTCACCAAAACCAGTGCCTGATTCTTCCATGTTCCTGTGTGGCCAACTACTTTTCCCTTCCATCCGCACTGTTCAATGAGCCACCCGGCGGCTAGTTTTACCAGGTCATTTCCTGCCGGATAATTAACCACCTCAGGAAATTTTGAGCGCACCTGCTCAAATTGGTCTGCGGTAATCACCGGGTTTTTGAAGAAACTTCCCGCGTTACCAATAGTCGAAGGGTCAGGCAATTTGGATACGCGTATACGCGATACTACCTGTGATATATCTTTAATAGTAGGATTGGTGATGCCCCGGTTAGTTAGCTCCTGCTCTATGGCGCCATACTTTAGATTAAGGTTAGGAATGAGCGATAACTTAAATTTAACCGACGTAATGATATACTTCTCCTTTAATTCATTTTTAAAGATGCTATCGCGATAGCCAAAGCGGCAATCTTCATTCGTAAATTTTTTGAAAGTCCCCGTAGCTATCTCAAAAGCCTGGCAGCTATAAAACACATCTTTTAGCTCCACGCCATAGGCACCGATATTTTGTATAGGTGATGCTCCCACTGAACCTGGTATCAAACTCAGGTTCTCGATACCTGCGTACTCCCTGGCTACGCAAAAATTAACCAGGTCGTTCCAAACCTCTCCCGCACCTGCTTCTACAAAAACTTCGTTATGATTAATGCGATGTTCAATCCCGCGAATATTCATCCGGATCACCAAACCATCGAAATCATTCACAAACAGCATATTACTACCGCCGCCCAGCACCAAACGCTCCATTTGCAACCACTGCGGATCCATAAACAACTCCACCAGTTCATCTTCATGGCCTATTTCGACAAAATATCTCGCCGAAACATCGATACCAAAAGTGTTAAAGTTTTTTAGGGATACGTTTTCCTGGATTTGCAGCATGAGTTGATTTCGGATTTCGGAATTTCGATTTCGGATTTGTTTGGTGGCGAATTTCGGAATTTTAGTTGGGATTGGGATTTCGTAATTATATACTATTCGATTATTAAAGTATTAATCAGGTTGTCTGTAAGCCCCCTTTCAGATACTAGTGCCCAATCACTATTGCATTCCGGGAAAGTATTTCTAGAGTAGCCTGCGCGATTATTGAAATCAAATATGGCATGGCAGTAATCATTTATCAGTAATGACGCTATTAATCCATCATTAGTCCAAAAAATTTGAATTTTGCACGGATTTTCCTTGTCAACAACATCCGCCACGTTATAAATATGTAAAGCATCTAGAACTTTAGAGTCATCCCTTCCATTTACTGCATAAAAATAACCTGTCGTAAGATCATCTTCAAAAACGACTCCAAATGATTCAGTGGGAGAATCACTTTTGAACCATGTATCCTCTCCAACAATAAAAGACTCTTCAATATTTAAAATCATTTTGATCAATTAAACTGCAATAAATAAAATATCCACCGAGAAAGACTCAGTTCTTTAAAACTAACAAAAAAGCGGCCTCTTGAACCGCTCCTTTATAAAAATCTAAAATCGTAAATCCGATATCCCAACTCAAATATGAATCGGCCTATTATCCGTCGCAGCCAAACAAGCTTCTCTGAATGCTTCAGTAAAGGTTGGGTGCGCGTGGCTCATTCTTGAAACGTCTTCTGCTGACGCACGGTATTCCATCGCAACTACAGCTTCTGCGATCATATCAGCCGCACGCGGACCGATCATGTGTACGCCTAGTATTTCGTCGGTAGTGGCGTCTGCTAAAACTTTTATAAAGCCATCCAGGTCACCACTTGCCACTGCTCGGCCGTTCGCTCTGAACGGGAACGAACCGGTTTTATATTTTACGCCTTTTTCTTTCAGCTGCTCTTCGGTTTGCCCAACGGCAGCAACCTCAGGCCAGGTATAAACTACACCCGGGATCAGGTTGTAATCGATATGCGGTTTTTGTCCGGCAATGATCTCGGCTACCATTGTGCCTTCATCTTCTGCCTTATGAGCAAGCATTGCCCCGCGAATCACATCGCCAATGGCATAAACACCCTTCACACTAGTTTCCATGTGCTCATCTACAGTGATTTTACGGCCGCGTTCTTCTACTGTCAAACCAATCTTATCCAGGCCTAAATTATCGGTATAAGCTATACGGCCAACAGCTACCAGGCAGTAATCGCCCTTCAATTCCTTTTTTTCGCCGTTTGGTGCATCAAAGGTTACGGTTACTTCCTTCCCTTTTACGGTAGCGCCGGTTACTTTATGGCCGGTATAAATCTCCATACCTTGTTTGGAAAGCACACGTTGAAGTTCTTTACCTAAGCCACGATCCATAGTTGGGATGATGGAATCCATAAACTCGATCACTGATACTTTAGCGCCTAAACGTTTGTATACCGAACCCAGTTCCAAACCTATCACACCGCCACCGATCAGGATCAGGTGCTTTGGTACTTCGGTCAGG
>Ga0068871_100003590_pt1 | contig 10657 bp, 8 predicted proteins | sample KBSMisM72_FD_72750 | JGI IMG/M metagenome (GOLD analysis project Ga0068871, IMG submission 72750) | Miscanthus rhizosphere microbial communities from Kellogg Biological Station, Michigan, USA - KBS Miscanthus M7-2 | ecosystem: Host-associated > Plants > Roots > Rhizosphere > Soil ...
CATGGCCACGAGCCGATCCTGGGCCAGCGACTCGTCGACGACCGTCGAGAGCGGCCGGAACGTCAACGTCAGCTCGCGATTGACGCCGGTCAGCGCCGCCGCAACACTCCTGGCCAGCAGCACCGGGGAGCCACCCGCAGAGCGCACCGCGATGAAGAAGTAGTCGAAGAGGATGGGATCGCTGCGCTGCGACATCGGCATGTAGATCGTGGGCCCCATCGGCGTGCGGATGGAACGATAGGCGGCGTCCGCGGCAATGCCGACCACGGTGTAGGTGCCCAGCGGGATGTCCCCGCCGGGACCGCTGCGGAACGTGAGCGCCACCGGCGCGCCCACCAGGTTGCGCCCTGGAAAAAACCGGCGCGCCAGCGCGTCGTTGACCAGGATCACCTTCGGCGAATCGGTCGTGTCACGATCGTCGAAGTCGCGGCCGGCCTGAATCGGCGTCCCGAACGCCGCCAGCGCACCAGGCGTGATCGAGGTCGACTGGGTCACGACTTCGGCGTCCGCTCGCGGCGCCACACCGGGCTCGGTGACGACGAGGTCGCCGACCAGGGTACCGGCGATCGGCGGGTTGAGCGAGCCACCCGCGTGCGCGACACCTGGCACGGCGGCGGCGGCCTGCACGAGCCGGCGATACAACGCGCTGCGATCGGGCGGCGGTACCATCGGCGCGGCGATGGTGGTCAGCAGCACGCGATCCCGATCCATGCCGAGCGGCGCGTGCGCGAGCCGCTCGAACGTCCGCACGAACAGTCCGGCGGCGACAACGAGCAGCAGCGAAAGCGCGACCTGGGCGACGATCAGGGGGCCGGACCAGCCATCCCCGGCGCCGCCGGTATCACTCTGAATTCGCCCATGTGCCCGCAGCGCATCCATCGGCGCGACACGTGTCGCGCGAAGCGCAGGCGCCATGCCGAACACCATTCCCGTCGCGGCCATCGTCGCCGCGGTGAAGGCGAGCACGCGCCAGTCGAGCGAGAGGTCGAGGCCGACCGGGGTCATCGACGTGTTCAGTTGCACGATGAGCAGACGCGCCGCCCATCGGGCAAACACCAGGCCGATGATGGTGCCGGCGATGGCCAGCACCACGCTCTCCGTGAGCAGTTGACGCGCAAGCCGCCAGCGCGACGCGCCGAGCGCCAAGCGGACGCTCAGCTCGTGCCGGCGCGCCGCGCCGCGCGCGAGCAGCAGGTTCGCGATGTTCACGCAGGCGATCAGGAGCACCAGCGCGACGACGACCATCAGGGCGACGAGGGGACGCTCGAAGCGCTCGCGAAGCGTGGAGATGCCCGCGCCGGCGGGTTCGAGCACGAACGGCTCGCGCAGGAACGTCGACTGGAATCGCTTCGGCTGGGCGCCGGCCCGAATCTGCGGCTGGACGGCGCGCAGCGCCGCGGTTGCCGATGCGAGCGACGTGTCCGGCTTCAACCGCAGCATGATGTTCAGCCACGTCGCATCGTCGTCGAGCTCGCGGTCCGCCCGGATCGGGAGGATGATGTCGAAGCTTCGTCCGACCTCGACACCGGTGAATGCCGGCGGCGTGACGCCGACGATCGTGACCGGCGTGCGCCCGAACTCGACGCGCGCACCGACGGCGCTCGCGGCGCCGCCGAACCGCTCCTGCCACAGCCTGTAGCTGATCACCGCGGCCGTCCCGTCCGGACCGCCGCCGGCCACGTCATCTGCCGGCGTGAACAGCCGCCCCGCCAGCGGAGCGACGCCCAGCGTGCTGAAGAAGTCGCCGCTGACGTAGAGGTCTTCGATCGTGGCGGGCTCGCCGGCAATCGTGAGCGTGCCCTTGCTGCAGCAGTTGCCGTACGCCAGCGCGCCGTCGAACGCCTCGCCGTGGCGGCGGATCTGATCGAAGGTCGTGTAGTTGAACGGGGCGCGCCGATCGCCGTTCCGGCGCCCTGAGAGGATCACGAGACGCTGCGGGCTGGTCACCGGCAGCGCCCGCAGGATCAGGCTATCGACGAGCGAGAAGATCGCGGTGTTCGCGCCGATGCCGAGCGCCAGCGACAGGATCGCGACGGCAGTGACGACAGGCGTGGCGCGAAGCGCGCGAACGGCGAGTCGAAGGTCCTGCATCTTCGTCCAGCCTCCAGTTCCTAGCTCCTAGCTCCCAGCCCCTAGCTCCTTCTCTCGTACTTCCAATTCCTCGACTTGCCCTCCGCCATCCACTCGATTGCCTGGGCGAGCCGCCGCGCGCGCGTGTCCTCGGTCCTGGCTTCCGTGATCCACTCGACGTACTCGCGCTTGTGGCTCGGGCTCAGCGCGTCGAACCCCGCCTTCGCGTTCGGCGCCTTCTTGAGCGCCGCCGCGAGATCGGCCGGGGTCTTGACCGGTTTCGCGGTCGTCCGCTTCGGTTCGCGCGCCACCTTCACGCCCGCGTCGTTCAGCTTGGCGGCCTTCTTCACAAAACCCGCAAGCACCGTGCTCGACGGCAGGTCGGATCTCTTCGTGATGCGGCCAAACTGCCCCATCGCATCCGGCCCCTTGCCGCTGCCGGTCACGAGTGAACCCTTCCAGAAACCGAACGCCGCGTGCTGCTTGAACGCGGCCATGCTGCAGAGCATGCCCTTGTAGAGAAAATGGGGGAAGCTCCACTTCATCGCTTCTTCCACATCTGGACACGACGCGTGGACGGTCTGGCGGATGTCGGTCAGAATCGGCTGCGCAAACGGCGCCGCTTTCCTGATGTAGTCGTCGACTCTCGGATCGCGTTTTCCCATAAGCTCCCAGCTCCCAGCCCCAGCCCTAGCTCCTGGTCACTCCATTCCGATGAGGCACCCGGTGCTTGTCGATCCAGTACCCCCAGACGACGAGGAGCCACATCGACTGCGCGGTCCAGGCGAGCGCGGCCACCGTCGGTGGCGGCGCGGAGAACACGCTCGCGAGATACGCGACCACCATGAAGCCGACCAGGCTCCACAATCCCACCGAGCCGATACGATCGCGCGGCGCCGTTTCGCGCAGGTAGAGCGCCAGGCCGATCGCGAAGATCGCGAACTCCGCGGCCAGGGTGCCCGGCACGGAGTTCCACAGCCCGAGGCCGAGGCGTTGCGGGCCGTTCAGCGTGAGCGGCATGTCCGGCCGATGGGTGACGTAGTCGAGCAGCCAGTGGCTGACGACGAGCAGCGCGATGGTGACGGCGGCGGTGATGCGCGTTCGCCGGATGGCGAAATGAATCGCCCCGAAGGCGATGCCCCAGAGGCACAGCGCGAGCAGGCTGTGGGAGTACGGATAGCTGACGAAGTTCAGGGGCGTCATGGTGGTCACGCCGGCCTGAATCTCGACGTGTTCGTAGCCGAGCAGCAGCAGCGTCGGCCAGAGCAGATCCGCGAACTGGCAGGCGGCGAACAAGGTGCCGAGCGACACCGTCGGCGCGGCTTTCTTGGCGCCGAAGGCGAGCCCGAAGTGACCCATGAACATCAGATGTCCTCTGGCCTGAATGATAAGCTCTTCCGGTCCATGTCGCTCATCGGCGCGGAGGCCGCCGCGGCGTCTGCCGTTGCCTTTCTCGCGTCGGCGGTCGCCGCGGCGTATCTCGCCGACCGAATCGGCTTCGCCATCGCGCCGGTCGCGCTCCTGGCACTGTCGATCGCGGCCGCCGGCGCCGTCTGGCTGTGGCTCAGGCGACGCGCGACTGCGGACCGGCCTGCGGCCGCGGCCTGTGCGATGCTCGCGATCGGTGCGTTCGGCTGGCTGATGTGGCGGGCGCGCCCCGACTTCCTGCCGGCCGGCACGGGCTCAGATCTCGCCCACCATCTCGCCCTTCTCGCCTACATCGAGCAGCACGGGCGGCTGCCCCACGACGCGATCCTCGGCGCCTATCTCGGAGAGATGATCGACTACACGCCGGGCGCCCACCTGCTGGCCGTCCTCGCCGGCAGGTGGCTCCGCCGCGACGCGCTGCACGCCTTGCAGGGGGTCGTCGCGCTGACCGCGGCGCTCAAGAGCGGTCTGGTCTTTCTCATCGCCCGCCGGCTGATGCCCGACGACATGCCGCGGGTGCCGTTCGCCATCGTCGCCTCGCTGCTGCTGTGGCTGCCGTACACGTTCTTCGCCGGCTCGTTCATGGAGCAGTCGTTTGTGTCGCAGGTGGTGTCGGAGCTCTTTGCGGTCGCGATGTGGTGGACGCTCGTGGTCTGGGGCCGGCAGCCGTCAGCGGGAGCGATGGCGCTGTTCGCCCTGTTCGGGGTGGCCGGGTTCCTGACGTGGCCGATCTGGATCGGGCCGCTCGTCCTGACCCTGGTTGTCGTCGTGACCGCGCGGCGCGAGCTCTCCGCCCGGCGGCGTCTCACCCATCTGGCGGTCGCCCTGATCCCGATCGCGATCGTCACGGCGATCTACGCGTCCCTCCGCCAGGTGTACGGCTTCGGCATGGTGAACGCGGTCGGCTTCGCGGTCTGGCCGACGCCCCGCACGCTCGGCTGGCCGTTCATCGTCCTGGCCGCGTCGGGCATCGCGTGGGCGGGGTTCGATCGCCGGGCGGGCAGCGCGGCACTCCTGTTCGCCGCGATCGCGCTGCAGGGCGCGGCGCTGGTGATTACCGGGCGCAGCAGCGGCGCCACCACGCCATATCTGTCGCTCAAGATGGCGTACCTCGCGATCTATCCGGCGTCGGTCGCCGCGGCGGTGATGATCGCGCACGTCTGGCGAGCCCGCCTCCCTGCCGCCGCCGTGTCTCGCTCGGCATGGGTGCCGGCTGCGCTCGTCTCGTGTGCCGTCGCGTGGTCGCTCGCGTCGGTGCCGCGGGCCACACCGGTGGTCACCGAGCCGGTGTGGCGCGCGGGCGACTGGGCGCGCACGCACGTCCCGCCGGCGTGCGTCGACTATCTCGTCGCCGACGGCTATACCGGCTACTGGCTGCATCTGGCCGTGCTCGGCAACCCGCGCGCGGCGGGACGGTCGCTGGAGGAGGACACCTTCGATCCGAAGAAGGCGATCGTCCGTTGGATCCTGCCCGGCGGTCTGCCGTACGCCATCGCCGGCGACTTCGACGCGCTGCCGCGCGACATCCGCACCAACGTAGACGTGCTCGCGCGCTTCGGCCCGGCGGCCGTCCTGCAGCGCCGCGGCGCATCAAGGTGTGAATCACGATAAGAAGAAACCGCCGAGACCGCAAAGAGCGCAGAGACGATTTTCCTCAGCGGGCTTTTCGTTCTCCGCGGTTTCTTCCGATCGACAACACACAGCCACGGCTACCGTGACCACGAAGACACGAAGACTCGAAGAATCACGAAGAAGACAAGTCTTCTTGTGTGTTCTTTGTGTCTTGGTGTCTTGGTGGTCACAGGTGCGCAGGCCGCGGAGTTCGCCGAGAATGCCGAGACAACGCAGAGAACAAATAGTTCTCGCTGCGGGCTTTGCGTTCTCCGCGGTTTTTTCCGATCGTGATCGGTGCGGTCAGATGGTGAGACGTGTCACGGCGCCGGTGAGGGTGTCGGTGCCGATCGAGAGGTACAGCTCGCGGTCGGTGATCGACACGCTGAACGCGACCCGGCGCTCGAGGCGCGCGGCGAGCGCGGCGACGAGCGCGCGGTCCATCGCGTACAGCTCGAGCTCGTCCGGACGATGAATCTTCTCGCCCGAGAGCTGCTTCAGAAACTGTTCGGGATTCTTGTGCGTATAGACGACCACCCGCGCGCCGGACTTGGCGGCCTTGTGCAGCCGCGCGGCGTCGGGCGTGCCGATGTCGATCCAGGTGGTGATGCGCCCCGTCAGATCGCGGACGGCGATCGCCGGCTCGTCCGGGTCGGAGACCCCGCGCGAGAACTCGATCCCTTCCACGTACTCCAGAACGTAGGCGAGCAGCCGCGTCACCAGATACTCTTCCGATTCCGACGGGTGGCGCGCGACGCGCAGGCTCAGCGACTCATAGACCTGACGGTCGGCATCCGCGAGCTCGATGTCGAAGTTGTAGATGGTGGCGGTCAGCGCCATGGCTATGCCATGGCTCGCGCGACGATCGCCTTCGCGTGAATCACGGTCGTATCCAGCAGCGGGATACCCGACGCCGTCGCATCACGCAGGATCAGCGGCAGCTCGGTGCCGCCGAGAATCACCGCGTCGACGCCGTCCTCCTCCTTCATCCGCGCGACGATGGCCAGCAGGCGCGCGCGGGTCTCCGGCAGCAGGATCCCCTTCAACAGCTCGCTCATGTACTTCTCGTGGATGTAGACCTGCTCGGCTCCGTCCGGCACGACGAGCGTCAGCCCGCTCCGCTCGAAGACCTGCTGATAGAAGCCGCCCTGCATCGTCAGCCTGGTGCCGAACAGGGCGAGCCGCGTTCGCGCCAGGCGCACTGCCTCGTCCGCCGTCGCCTGGACGATGCTGACGAGCGGGAGCGGAGAACGGCGCTCCACCTCGTCGAACACGATGTGCGGAGAATTGGCGGCGATGATCGCGCAGCCGGCGCCCGCGCGCGCCAGCCGCTCCAGTTCCATCACGAGGGCATCGGCGACCAGCTCGAGCTGGCTCGCCATCAGCGGACCGACGAACGCGTTCGCGTCGATGCTGCTGATGATGATCGCCGGGTAGCTGCCGTCGGGCTGCCGCTCGCGATACGCGGCGATCATCGCGCGGTAGTAGTCGATCGTCGATTCCGGCCCAATCCCGCCGATGACGCCGATCGGTTTCATCGGACCTTCAGTGCGCCTTGACGGCATCGAAGCGCAGGCGGACGTAGTCGGCGGTCCAGCCGCGCGCGGGGTCGAAGAGCGCCGGCTCGACCGCGGCGCGGACCTCCTGCAGGAACGCCTCACGCTCGGGGGCGGGCACCGCGCCGAGAAACGGCTGCGCGAACGTCTCGAGCCAGTCGGTGATGTCGCCGGGCAGCCGCGTCGGCCGCGGAAACAGCGCCATCGCCCGGACGCCAAACCCCTGCGCGTCGAGCAGCGCGCGATACGCCGCCTCGGTCGGAAAATACCAGGGATCGAGCGCCGCGCCGTCGAGGCCGCGGCGATTGGCCGCGTCGATCAGCGCCAGACGGACGGTCTGCACGCAGCCGGCGCCGCCGAGCTCGGCCACGAAGCGGCCGCCCGGCTTGAGCGCGCGATACACCGACGCGATCACGGCCGGCGCGTCCGGGATCCAGTGCAGCACGGCATTGCTGAACACGGCGTCGAACTCTCCCTTGAAGGGGAGCGTCTCGGCCCGGCCGCGCCGCGCGTCGAGGCCGCGAGCCCGCGCCGCGCCGATCTGCTCGGCGCTGCTGTCGATGGCAATCACGCGGCAGCCGGCCGCAACCAGCTTCTCGGTCAGCGCACCGTCGCCGCACCCGAGGTCGAGGATCTGTTCACCTGGCTGGGGCGCCAGCAGCTCGAAAACGCCGGCGCCAAGGTCCGAGACAAAGCGCGCGTTCCGGGCATAGGTGTCCGGATTCCACTGTTGAGTCGTCATGGTCATAGGGTTTGCGGTGGCACAGCTTACTATGCCCGCGTCTGGCGGTTGTATCGAAAAGGATGCACTTCCCCGCCCCACGGGCTGGGGTGTCACGGCCTTGTAAAAGAACCGTCGCGCCCGGCGGGCGTGGGTGTAGTATCTCCTCGTTCGGCGGCAACGTGGAGTCACACGAGGAGCATGCGCATGTCACAGAATGACGGGCTGAATCGCAGGTCGTTCCTGAGAAACGCCGGATTGACGGCACTCGTGGGCGCGGTCGCTCCGGGCAGTTCGCTGGCGGCCGCCGCCGGCGCCGCTCTGGTCCCCGCCGCTGATCCCACCAAGTTCGATTTCGACACACCCTACAACCGCATCGGCACGGATTCGACGAAGTGGGACGGCCCGATCAACACCGGCCTCACCGACAAGGATCACATCGTCGCGGGCATGGGCATCGCGGACATGGATTTCCGCGCCGCGCCGGCGATCACGCAAGCGCTCCAGGAGCGCATGAAGCACGAGCTCTGGGGCTATCTCGTCGTACCCAAGGCCTTCAACGAAGGCATCGTGGCGTGGAACAAGCGGCGATACGGCGTCGACATCGACCCGGCGATGATGGACATCACCACTGGCGTCCATCCCGGCCTCATCGCCTCGCTGCGTGCGTTCTCGCCTCCAGGCACCAAGGTGCTGCTGACGACGCCGACCTACAACGGGTTCTACGGCGATTTGCGCAACACCGGGACGATCGCGGAAGAGAGCCGCCTGAAGGTCGTGAACGGCCGCTTCACGTTCGACTTCGACGACTTCGAGCGCCGCATCAGCCGTGAAACCAACGTCTTCATCCTCTGCAACCCGCAGAACCCGACCGGCAACTGCTGGACGCCGGAGGAACTGACGCGCATCGGCGAGATCTGCCTGCGCCACCGCGTGATCGTCCTGGCCGACGAGATCCACTGCGACTGGGTCACCAAGGGCCAGAAGTACACGCCGTTCGCCAGCCTGCCGAACAAGGCGATCGTCAACAACAGCCTCACGTTCAAGGCGGCGAGCAAGTCGTTCGGCCTTGCGGCGATGAAGTGCGCCTGGTACTACAGCACGAACAAAGACCTGTTCATGGCCACCAAGGCCAACAACCGCGCCGACCTGACGACGATGGGCATGATTGCCAGCAAGGCGGCGTACTCGGGCGGCGAGGAATGGCTGAACCAGTGCGTCGACTACGTCAACGGCAACCACGAACTGGTGCAGTCCTACATCAAGGCGAACATCCCGCTGATCAAGACCTACGCCAAGGCTGAGGGGACCTACCTCGTGTGGCTCGACGTCAGCCAGGTCGCCGAGAAGATCGGCGCCAAGGAAAAGGCCGCGGCGGAGACCAAGGCCGGCAAGACCACGACGCCCGAGCAAATCGTCGAGCGCTGGTTCATCAAGAACGCCGGCGTGGCGCTCAACCCCGGGAACACCTACGGCGCCGGCGGCGAGGGTCACATGCGCATGAACATCGCGCTGTCGCGCAAGACGCTCCAGGCGGCGCTCAACAGCCTCGCCAACGCGCTGAAGAGTCCGGCGCTCTCGACCGCGGCGCTCTAGCCGCAGGCCTGAAGGCCTGCACTACGCGCGGGTAGAAAGCTCACGACGCAAAGGCTCGAGCCTCGACGGGCTCGGGCCTTTGTCATTTCAGGGGATCACATCATGTCCGCAGCCCTGCACGGCCTCCCGTCAGACGACCAGGACGACGACCCGCGTGAACGGCGCATGGGATTCCTGGAACACCTCGATGAACTGCGGACGCGCATCATCAGGGCGGGCATCGCGGTGGCGGCGGGGATGGTGGTGGCGTTCGCGTTCTACGATCGGCTCGCGGACGTCGTGCTGCAGCCGATCCTGGCGTCGCTGCCGGCCGGCCGCTCGCTCGTGTTCATCAAGCCGGGCGAAGGCTTTTCGTTCTACCTGAACATCTCGCTCATCGGCGGGCTGCTGTTGTCGGCGCCGTTCGTGATGTACCAGGTCTGGCGGTTCATTGCGCCGGGTCTGTACGCGAATGAGAAGAAGATGCTGATCCCGTTCGTCGCGCTGACGTCGGTCGGCGGCCTCGGCGGGGCGCTCTTCAGCCACGTCGTGCTGTTCCCCGCGCTGATGAAGTTCTACGGCGAGTTCAGCTCGGCCCGGATGACCCTCATGCCCGGCGTCGAGGAGACCGTCGATCTGTACCTGAAGATGATGCTCGGGATGGTCGTCGTCTTTCAGATCCCGACCGTCGTCTACTTCCTCGCGAAGATGCGGCTCGTCACCGGACGCTTTCTCTGGAATCAGATCAAGTACGCGATCCTGCTGATCTTCATCGCCGCCGCGGTGCTGACGCCGTCGACCGATCCCTGGAACCAGATCATCTTCGCCGCGCCGATGATCGGCCTCTACCTCCTCAGCATCGCCATCGCCTGGCTGGTCGCGCCCGGACGCGACAAGGACGCCGCCGGAAGGAACGACTCGCACCTGAAGCTGGTGTTCGCCGCCGCGGTCGTCGATCAGGCCTGGAAGGCTCGAACGCAGCGGGCCGCGCGGCGCCGCTTCTGACGTAAGATTCTGCCGGACCGCGCCCGTCGCGCTCCTTCCTCTACGCCATATGCGCAAAGTTCCGGCTGCGCTCGCCGTGCTGGTTGCCGGCGTGCTCGTGCTCTATACCGTCAACCTCGGACACGCGCCGATCTATCTGCACGAGGCCGAGGTGCTGTTCGCGCTGCACGCGCAATCAATCGCGACGACGCTGCACGACACCAACGGCAGGCTGCTGCCGCTCTACTTCCAGATGCCGCAGATCGGCGACAACGTGTGGTTCCATCCGATGGTCGTGTATCTGATGGTGCCCTGGCTCAAGATCCTGCCGATGTCGGAAATGGCGATCCGGATTCCCTCGGTGCTCGTCGGGCTCACCGACGTCGTCCTGATCTATTTCATCGCCGTCAGAATCTTCCGGTCCGAACGCTGGGCCCTGCTGGCCGCCGGGCTCCTCGCGCTGACGCCCTCTCATTTCATGCACAGCCGCATGGCGATGGATTATCTCTATCCCGTGCCTTTCGTCCTCGCCTGGCTGCTGTGTCTGCTGACGTTTCTCGAGCACCGGCAGTCGCGGACCCTGTTCGCGGCGACGAGCTTTCTGGGCGTCGGCGTCTACAGCTACATCGCGTCGACGATCATGATGCCCCTGTACCTCGCCATCACGTTGATCGTCATCTGGGCGACGGTGGAGCGTCCGTGGCGGTGGTGG
>Ga0068871_100003591_pt1 | contig 10657 bp, 9 predicted proteins | sample KBSMisM72_FD_72750 | JGI IMG/M metagenome (GOLD analysis project Ga0068871, IMG submission 72750) | Miscanthus rhizosphere microbial communities from Kellogg Biological Station, Michigan, USA - KBS Miscanthus M7-2 | ecosystem: Host-associated > Plants > Roots > Rhizosphere > Soil ...
GGCAAGTATCCCTCCTGCAATACAACGTTGATCTTAGTGCGCGCCGAGAACTGGTCGACGTAAGTTCTGACCGCTGGGACGAACCCGAGGTCGTCAAACACCGCGGGTCCCAACTCCAGTCCAATCCGCCTTATCGAGTCGATGGAGTGCGAGACGAGCGCCAGGGCCTCCGCCACCCGCGGCTGAAACTCCGACATCCCCTTCTTCCGTTTTTGACAATCCAGAGCGATCATTTCCAGGTGCAACTTCATGAGCATCAGATCGTGCCCGACCTCATCATGGAGGTCCCGGGCCAAACCTCGCCGTTCCTGCTCATAAACCCGGGTGATGTAGGCCGAGGCGTCCCGGATCTGATCTTCGGACTCGAAGAGAGTGGCTTCCGCCAGACTTTTTTCACCTGACGCCCAGTCGCCTGTATAGCCCGATACGATCAGCAAACCGGCCAGCGCAAACACCCTGGAGAGAGAGAGCACGGGAGACGCGCGCTTGGTCTCGTCCCGCAATAATGTTTCCAAGCAGATCTCGAACAGCCGGTTGAATGCAGTTACCGTCTGATCCAAGCTGGCCCTCTGCGCCAATGCCGCTCCGCATTCTTCAACATAGTGCCGGAATTGCGAGTACGACCAGCCACGAAGCTGGTTTGCAAACGCGCCCAGGTCCGGCGCGGCGCAAGGCAAAAAGTGACGCGGAGTCAGACCCAAAGCCTGAAGTTGGCGATGCCAGACAGCAAAGATCTCCTCAGCGTGTTCCGACAAGTCGTCCAACGCATTTGCGGCCGGTCCACGAATCGTTGAAAGAAATCGATCTCGCGAAGACCCAGACACGGGCAAGTCCCTTCGTCACTCACAATATTTCTAGTCTTACTTGCAATCGTACTGCCAGGGAAGATCGAGTATGGCGCCACAAGTCGTTAATACGTTTTGGGGGCTGCCCGAGCTTTCGAGGGGCGGCCACAAGGAAGCCTTCTTCCACAACTGATACCGCCACTGCCCAATGCGGTTTCCTATCACCCCTAATTTCTTTCACCGGCTCAATGCTTAACGCCTTTGGCACAAACTGTGCTGGAAGGAAGGGCCGAGCCATGGGAACTCACCAGATTTTCGGATCGGATCACACAAAGGAGCTGATCCCGCGACTCCTCGATTTTGGAGGAGCGCTGACCGCCTTGATCGTTCTGTCACCGGTTCTCGCCTGCATCGCACTGGTGGTCTTCACCGTTGAGGGCAGCCCGGTGCTATTCCGCCAGAAGCGGGTCGGCAGGAACGGCCACTTATTTGAGATTCTCAAGTTCCGCACGATGCGCTCCAACGATGCGGCGCCGCCGCTTCTTACCGTCGCGGGGGATCGACGGATTACGTACACCGGAGCGATCTTGCGCAAGTTCAAACTAGATGAGCTGCCCCAACTGGTAAACGTGCTGCGTGGAGAAATGAGCTTCATCGGGCCACGGCCGGAAATGCCGGAGTATGTTCAGTGTCAGGATGCATTGTGGCGGTCCGTGCTCGAAGTGCGACCCGGTATCACGGATGCCGCGACACTCGTGTTTCGAGACGAGGAGCAACTGCTGCAGAGTGCCGCGGACGCAGATGCTTATTACCGCGCGACGCTGCTTCCCGCCAAACTGCGCCTGGCCCTGCGGTATCGGGAATCGCGCTCGTTGCCGCGCGATATAACGCTGTTGTGGCTCACTGCGCGGTACAGTCTCTTCCCGAGAAATTTCGACCGGGAGCGAGTGATGCGCGCTCTGGGAGCCGAAACTCCTTGAAAGGAACGAAACCCTGCATGCGCCCCGACACGTTCATTCCATTCCACCTCCCTTCGATCGGCGACGAAGAGGTGCGAGAGGTGGAATCCACTCTTCGGTCCGGGTGGCTAACCACTGGACCACGAACCGCGCAATTTGAGAAAGAGTTCGGCAGCTACGTTCGCTCGCCCTACGCGATCGCCGTTAATTCCTGCACGGCAGGATTGCACACCGCTCTCACTGCGCTCGGTGTGGGCAAGGGCGACGAGGTGATCACGACACCCCTTACTTTCTGCTCGACGGTGCACGCCATTCTTCTGACCGGGGCGAAACCGGTTCTGGCGGATGTGAGGGCGGACGGCAATATCGATCCGGAAAAGATTGAGAAAGCCATCACGGCCCGCACTCGTGCCATCCTGCCAGTCCATCTGGCCGGGCTTCCTTGTGAAATGAAAGTCATTTGGCGCATCGCGCGGCGGCACGGCCTGCTGGTCGTCGAAGATGCCGCGCACGCCGCCGGCACGTATTACCGGGGCAGGTCTATCGGAGGCGCCGGTGATTCCGGCGTCAGCGACGCAGTATGCTTCAGTTTTTACGCGACTAAGAACATGACTACTGGAGAGGGAGGAATGATCACCACTCCCAGCAAGTCGCTCGCCGCCCGAATACGGATACTCTCGCTCCATGGGATGAGCCGGGATGCCTGGAACCGCTATTCCAAGCATGGAAGTTGGTACTACGAAGTTGTCGCTACCGGCTTCAAGTACAATCTCAGTGACATCCAGTCCGCTATCGGCATTCACCAGCTGCGTAAACTGGACTCCTTCATAAAGGCTCGGGCCCAATACGCGGAAATGTATAACCAGGCATTCGCTGGCCTCGAGGAACTTGAGACTGCACCGGCGGGCGCGCACTGCCGTCACTCCTGGCACCTTTACATGTTGCGCTTGAACCTGCCCTCACTGAAGATCGACCGTAAAGGATTTATCGAACAGCTCCGGCGGAGGGGCGTTGGCGCGAGCGTGCATTTCATCCCGATCTCGCTTCACCCGTACTTTTCCAGAATGCCATGGGCAACTCACAGGTGCGATCAAGCATTGAACTTGTACCAGAGGGTTGTCTCCCTGCCGCTTTACCCGGCCATGACAGAGGCGCAGGTCCGGCGAGTCGTGGCAAGCGTGAAGCATATCGTGGCGACATCCCGGGTCCGCCGGCCCCACGCGGCTGTCGCGCGAGCCGGTTAAGAAAGAATTAGCGAGCCCCGGTAAGGGCTTCGGAAGGTAGTTTGCTTAAACGAATTCCTATTGTTGCCGAATCTGACATTTCAGCCCAGGAGGCGAAAGAAACGAAAAGAAATGGCACCTGCGCTTGTTTTCGAACCCCTCAAATTATTCGATGATTTGGCTCGTTGTAATGAAAAGAAAGGATCGGTCGCCGTCTTGGGTAGCCTGAACCCTTGATTGGAATATTTTGAGCACAATCCGTCAATTCTGCTATCAGTCCGTTAATGCTGAGCGAAGAACGAACCGCTTGGGTTGTCGACGACGACGACGCAACCCGTAGCCGACTATCGAAATTTCTCACTTCCCGGGGCTTTGAGGTGACGTGTTGGGACTCTGGCGATCAGGTTCTGGGGAAACTGAGCGTCTCCAACGGCTTTGAACCGTCCATTTTACTTCTGGACCCGCGACTGCCTTGCCTTGGCGGCTTGGACTTGCTTACGCAACTGACACAACGCGGCCGGCACATCCCTTCGATCGTCTTGTCTCGGTTCGGGGAAGTTTCCGCGATAGTCAAGGCCATGCAACTCGGCGCCGCTGACTATTTGGTCAAACCTGTAGACGAACAGGCCCTCGAGGCGGCCATCGCGCGGGCCCTGGAACCCCCCGTCGAAGTTCTCGCACCGGATGCGGTCGCTTTCGTCAGCTCCAATCCGCGGATGCTACAGATCAAAGCAGTGTGCGACCGGGTGGCTCGCACGGACGTTCCAGTCCTGATTTTGGGCGAGTCCGGCGTGGGCAAGGAAGTGGTGGCGCGTTACATTCACGCGCAGTCCGGTAGCCGCGAACCTTTTGTGAAGGTGAACTGCGCAGCTCTTCCCACCGATTTGCTGGAGTCCGAACTGTTCGGTCACGAGCGAGGCGCCTTCACGGGTGCTCATGCCGAGAAACCCGGGAAGTTCGAACAAGCGGGCCGTGGAACTATAATGCTGGATGAAGTAGCCGAGATGATCGGCTCGCTCCAAGCCAAGCTTTTACATGTCCTGCAGGACGGCGAGTACGCGCGGCTTGGGGGAACCCGGCCCCTCCGGTCCGAGGCGAGAATTATTGCGGCGACCAACAAACGGCTGCACGCTCTAGTCGAAACGGGGGAATTTCGGGAAGATCTCTATTTCCGCCTGAATGTCATCACACTTGAGATTCCGGCCCTTCGTGAGCGTCCCGAGGATATACCGGCGCTTTGCACCCGTTTCGTAGAGCAATACCGCGCCCGGTACAAGAGTCCGGTCACGGTGCTGCCGCCGGAACTCCTGGAAGCCTTTTCCCGCTACCGCTGGCCCGGAAACGTTCGCCAACTCGAGAACTATATCCGCCGGTTCCTGATTCTCCCAGATGTGAATCAAGCACTGGCCGCGCTGGAGATGCCGGCTGTGCCGGCCAACCCTCTAAATCTAGCTGAAGTCGTCGGCCCTATACACCTCTCGCTTAAGAACTTGGCGGCGAGCGCCGCGGAAAACGTTGAAAGGGAACTGATCCAGCGCACATTAACGGAGGTGCATTGGAATCGTAGAGAAGCTGCGCGGCGGTTGAACGTCTGCTACAAATCGCTTCTGAACAAAATCCATCGATGGGAGTTGAAAGACCAGAAGGGAGCTGCCCACCCCAAGAATTGAACGAAATTGGCCATAGCCGCGAGCGAGTTACCTGAACTCCTCGACGCCTTTAATTGCTCGGGCGCTCCAACCGCGGGCAGCGGTTTCGTTCTTGGCCCGAAAAACCAGCTGGCCTGGTGAGACGGACTCAGCACTGGCGATCGCAAGCGGATCCTGGGGCGGCACCTTCATTTGAGCTCCAGCGCCAACTGGAGCGCTCGCGACGTGACCTTCAAATAGTCGTAACAGAACGCTTAAACAATCGTCCGGCACGATGGAACAGTTGTCTGAAGTCGTTCCTACACACGCGGAGCGCAGGCCGAAGGTCGTCGTTCGCGAAGAATGCCGATTCCTGCAGCCCTTTGAAGGACGCGAGCCAGTCTACCAGCGAGAGTTTCCCTTCTTGCCAATAATAAAGTGACGACGCGAAGTCGAGGTCCTCCACCATCCATTTCCGGCCCTCTGGCGGCTCACCGGCAGCTACCGGCTGACCAGTCAGGTGCAGATACATCGCGCGCGCGACGTCCATCCCACCCTCGGACACGAATAAGCGGAAGGTGCATCCCAAGCGAGGATTCACATCGAAGACCTTGTACAGTCCGTCGCGGGCATCGAATCGATACCCGATGTCGAGGACACCCTGGTAGCCGATCGCGGCCATGAAGCATTTTGTGGTCTCTGCTACCGTTGCGTTCTGTTCGCAGAGGCCCAGGCTCGTAATCCCCGCGTAGGGTCGATGCTGGCGCAATTTCCGGCCGGTGAGGCCGAATAGACACCGCGAGTTCTCATCGAAGTATCCGTTGAACATCCAGCTGGTATCCTCTCCTCCGGGAATGTACTCCTGCAGCATCAGGTTCGGGCACTCAGGATCCTCCATCCGCTCGTAATGTTTGAGGAGTTCTGTCTTGTCGCGAACAATGACCTTCATGCGAGCCGCTTGGGTTTTCGCTTTCGCATCGTCGACGATCTTCAGAATCAAAGGGAATGTGGCTTCATCCGCAAACTCCGCCGCGTGGCACCTGCAGGCCGGGAACGAGGTGCGCGGGGTCGGCACGCCCAGGCTGCCCGCAAGAAAGTACATGGATTTCTTGTTGCATAGACTTCGCACAAGGTCGACGGGCAAGCGGGGGAAGACAAAGTAATCAGCAAGCTCCCTCGCGTAGCCCGCAACCAGCATCGCGGCGGCGTCAGTGGTCGGAATGATCACTGCATCTTGCCCAATCTGGCGGCCGATACGTATCAGATTCTCGACAGATTGCTCCGGGGCAAGGGCGTCCCAGTCCCAGACGAAACTGCCGCGACAATATTTCGAATAGAACGAAAGCGCCGCCGGATCGCTATCGGCGGCGTAAACCCGAACTCCCAGCCGTCCCAAACTGCGGGTGACGCCGAGTCCGCCGTGCCGTCCCGATCTCAGGATCACGGCCGGTGTCGCTGCATCGATCATGCGGAAATGGCGCTCGGAGTCCCAACCGACTCCGGCTCTAGGACTTCCGGTGCAAGCATGGCGACTTGGCCATTCCGAAGGATAAACGCATCGTCTAGATCGTCGATACGCTCCAGGATAAAACGCAGATCGTCCTCCTGATTTGACCTTTGGAGATAGTTAACGCTTGCGCTCACCAGGCAATCTGTTGCTTTCGCGCTGGCCCACCGGCTCAGCACCTGGGCCGTGGCCTCGTTCTCCGGCCTGTATCCGGCACGTACCAGGTGCGCTCCGATCCACGCGCAGCCGATCTGATCTTCTTCACGAAACTCTCCCCGGGTCCCGGCGCCTAGCAGGGCGATTCGCGAATAATTCTCGCTGATGAGTTTGTCGGCGGTCGCGGATGGATTTCTGAAGCACGCCAGATACGCTGCATCGCAGCCTGCCGCATTGAGCATCAACCGCGTTCCGGAGGAGGACAGCAGCACCAGTGGCCGCGCTTTATCGTTTACTTCGAGCAGGGCTGCCGGGCTATTATTCATATCGAATTGCGCCGGCTTCACCCCGTTTATTTCGCCGGCCAGTATCGGATTATCAAGCCCCGCGGCGACGTGCAGCGCGTCTTCCAGTGAGCCGGCCGGGTAGCAGCGTAAGCCAAGAGCCGAGGCTGTCACGGCCGTGGTGGTGGCCCGGATCACATCGATCGCAACCACGGCAAACCCGTCCTGGCAACGCAGCGCGCTTTCCGGAAAACAGTCGATGCGAAAAGTGTTGTGCCTCATAAAAGACCCTTAAGCCGCCGAGCGCGCTGGAATCGCCGGGCGCAAGTTGTCCTTTCCGAAGGCGTCCGAATGCAGACCGCGTCGATAGATTTCAACACGCAGAAGTTCTTCCAGCCTCACGTTGCACAATTGGACGCAATTCCCGAAGTGATTGAGCAGCGCGAATTGGCTAGGCTTATTCGGAGCCTCAAAAGTCACCAGGTCGAAGCCGAACGCCTTCGCGAAACAGTCAGCGTAACTGGCGTTGAAGGTGCCTGCATCGTCGAATAATCCCACTCCCTGCGCGCTCTCTCGAGCTTCCACAACTAAGTGGCGAACGCCTGCATCCAGCCAGCGGTTGCCCTGGTCGATCAACTCGGCCACGGTGTCGTCGGTGAACGCGCCGGTGTGCTTTTTGCCCAGCTCGAACTGCGCCTCCAGACCGCGGCGTGTGATCTTGCGGACCACCTCTTGCGGCTCCAGGTTCAAGTCGGTGAAGCCTTCGCCGCATTCGATTCGAGTTACGCCCATGTCTGCGCAGAGGTCCAAGTACGCTTCCAACTGGCCTTGTGCCACCGCAATCTCGAAGGGGCCGCCACCGGTAACCGTGGGCACGCCATGCGCTTTCGCCGCCGCAATCTTCCTGCGGCTGGAGATTTCGTCTGCGACCAGCCAGCACGCCATGGAGATTTTCAGTATCGACATGAGGTGCTTGCTTTGATCCAGATGCGATTCGAGAGTGGCAGGGTCGTAACCTGGATCGAAAGGACTGGTAAGAGGCGGCAGTTCAGCCACCCCGATCAATCTTAGATAATCCCTGGTATGACGAGCGTCAGAACCGCGAGATGAGTCACGTGTTTGTTTCGGTTTCATGATTTAGTTGGTTTCCTCTACAAAAAATGCCAGCCGGGCTCAAGAATCGGTGGCCTCTGGACAATGCCAGATAGTGCGGTATTCCCCGGTGCGCAACTTGCAAGGTGGGGCGCAGTTTCACAACTGTGTTTCATGTGCTCGCTACCATTGAGGCCGGAGCGTCTGTCGCGGTGAAGGTCAGCCACATACTGGCGACGACTTGCATGCCATCTGCCAATGGCTCTCTTTCCACGCAAGATAGCGATTCCACATGGATTGCCTCTCTTGGTGAAAGTCCGGGCACAATTGGGGGTTGGAATCGATCTGCCAAGTACGGCTATCCATATTCCAAACTATGGGTCTGCAGGGTACATTCCCACGCATCTCTGCAGTTTCAGATGAGCGCCTCTTGGGGCTTCAGTGCTGGCAGCTTCGAGCGAAACGTTCACCTGGGGCGACTGGACTGCGACGACTCCCCCGGCGGAGAAACATTTTGTTTCGAGTCGCCGGCTCGAGCGTCTTATGAGAACAAATGAACGTTCCAACGGATCTTTCCAGTGGATCACGCCCTTACTGGACAACCTACGCATGTGGTTTCGCCTTGGTAGGGCTCGCAACGCTTTTTAACCTCATAACGTGGACTCCGGCGGCAGGTCAGGATACACATTACTTCGCTTTGATTGTAGCCGTGCTTCTCAGCGCCTTGATCGGCGATCTGGGACCGGGATTCTTCTCCGTGGCTCTCGCGGTATTGAGTGCCGCCTACTTTTCGCTGGCTCCCGTGTTTTCGCTCGGAGTCGAGTCGCCGGCGCAACGAAAACGACTGATCCTGTTTTTCGTCGAAGCAGTTGTGACCGTTCTGTTCGCCCGTTTGATCCGCAGGACACACGAGGGGTTGGAGGTTCGCAGTTGGGCTTATCTAGCGGCGCCCGCGGCGGTCGCCACCGCGACGGCTCTGAAAGTGGCTACTTTCCCAAAGGTGGCAGACGGGCTTCCGTTTAGCTTGTTCTATCTCGCGATCGCCTTTAGTGCATGGATGGCCGGCTCGATTGCCGGCGTCGTCGCCGCGTCGTTGTCGGCTGCCGCGGCGAGATTTTTCTTCCTCGCCCCGGCTGGCTCGTTTGCCGTCGCCGATTTCCAGGACGCCGTCCGGCTCGGACTGTTCGCAACAGAAGGTTGTCTGTTGGCGGTCCTCGTAGGAAACACGCCGAAGCTTCGGAGAATAGCTAAGGAGAAGACACGGCAGGCTCGCGATTACCTTGACTTGATTCTTCACTGGACCGAAGACATTCGCGCGGTGCGTAGCCTTTCGCGGGACGTGCTGTGGGAGTGGGACCTGGCCAGCGATCAGGTACTGCGCACTTCGAACCTGCGCTATGAGTTATCGAGAGCTTTGCCAACGAAGGAGAGCTTTTCGTTGTGGCTGGGAAGGATGCAGCCGGAAGATAGCGCCCGCATTCGTGCGATCCTGACGCGCGCAGTTGAGAGTGGCCGCGAGGAGTGCGAATACGTCTACCGCGTCGAGCGGCCGGACGGAACCTATGCGCAAGTGGCCGACCACGCGTACATCGTGCGCAACCCCTCGTGGAAGGCGCTGCGAGTGATCGGGAGGAGCGCGGAGTTTTCAGCGGCGTCACTTCAGAAAATGGAGACGCGGTTCGAGCGGATGTTCGAAGAAAGTCCGGCCGCCCTATTGGTGACGGACGCCGAAATGCACGTCGTTGTGGCCAATCCAGCGGCGTGCGCCCTGCTTCGTGTGCACGCGGAAATGGCCCACGGCATCGAGGTCCTGCCATTTTTTGACACAGCGGAGCGCGCCGCCATGGCTGGCAAGTTCGCTTCGCTATTCCGCCGGGAACGCCTATCAATCCAGTTCGAAGGCCGGCTGATCCGGCCCCCCGGTGAAACGTTTCCGGTACGCTTCAGCGCCACGCTGATCGCCAATTTCGACGCAGGAGCAACGGGATGCTTCATAACGATGGAGGAGTTGACCGAGGATCCACAGTGAGCGGCCTGGCTTTCTGCTGCCAGTTTCAGAGATAGTCCCCGACAGGTACCAATCTTGCGGGATCGTTACAAGCCCTAATTTGTTTGGGCAAACTCGCTAGGCGGCAAACCAGGGCAAGGGATAGCGAAAGCGATAGACGGAGAGTTCGGGCCGTCAGAACCGATTGAAGACGAGGGAACATATTGACGTTTGGAGTAACGCCTACGGCAACGCGGTAGCGCTGAGGCGGCTCGCCGAAAAAGCATGCGCCGGGTGGGATCAGGAAATCCAGGCCCTCTCGCCGCCCAAAATAAATTCCCATCCGACCTCGAACTCTTGATTCCTCCTGATTTGGTTCGTCGAGATCTCGAGGTAGATTCTCGGCTTTCGCCTGTTGAATCTTGAGGAATTGAGCAGCTAAAATTCTCGCTACATGAGACGTTTGGGCATGTAGGCGTTCGCGGTATAACTCCTTAGTCATTTATGATTTGTGGGCCTAATTCAGATACGCGTTTCATGCCTTGGGCGCAGGGGATCGCGGATTCGACACACCCGCGACGGTGTCGTCGAGGATACGTCCTCCCAGGTTGATCCTCGACCGCATCGCTCCCCAAGGCGGCAACGAATAATCGGCGACTCCATTTGCAAAGTGATCGAGTTCTTTGGCGTTTTCGAGAGGAATTGCTTCAGTGAATACAAGGGGCTTTCTCGCGCGCTTCGGGACGCCAAACTCTTTTTGGAGGCTGATACACTACCTTGTCGGCCACCACAAAATCGCAAATATACTGACGCAAAGCCAAGAAATATCCCGCAAATTTAGTTCTCCCAAGTACGGCGGCAGTAGGCATCTATTATTCAGCAACCCCTGAAGGTAGGCTGAACAAAAGACCATGCGGCCATTCTAGAATCAAAACGTTTTCGCTGTCTGGCGTTTTATTGCGTGAAGCCCCGTGTACCGTTTATGTACCGACGTTTTAAACAACGTGCTCATGGTGAGCACCGTGCTTATCGGCAT
>Ga0068871_100003593_pt1 | contig 10655 bp, 7 predicted proteins | sample KBSMisM72_FD_72750 | JGI IMG/M metagenome (GOLD analysis project Ga0068871, IMG submission 72750) | Miscanthus rhizosphere microbial communities from Kellogg Biological Station, Michigan, USA - KBS Miscanthus M7-2 | ecosystem: Host-associated > Plants > Roots > Rhizosphere > Soil ...
GATCTATCTGGTATCCGCCAATGGTGGCACACCGAAGCCTGTCACACACTTGAATTCCGCCAACCGCGAGGTCCATCACTCGGCTCCGCAGTTTCTCCCGGATGGACGGCATTTTATCTATTTTGTGCAGAGTGAGCGCCCGGAGAATTCCGGGATTTACATCAGCACACTGGACTCGAAGGACAGCCAGTTGCTGACTAACTCCAATGCCAACGCGTCTTTCACGCAGGTGCGAGGGACCTACTATTTGCTCTTCCCTCGCGATACGAATTTGATGGGACAGGCGTTTGATGTAAGCGGCCGGGAACTCGTGGGCACCCCGTTTGTTGTCGCGCCGCGGTTGCTGATCGGATTGGGCGGAGGGCATCCGCGCGCTGCTCTTTCGGTTTCGCAAAACGGTGTGTTGGCCTACCGTACTCGGGTCGACACGGGATCGACTGACTTGGAATGGTACGATCGCAGCGGAAAGCGCCTCGGCGCCGTGGGCGAGTCAGAGGAATATTCCAATCCTGCGCTGGCGCCAGATCAGAAGAAGCTGGTGGTATCGCGCATGGACGCTCAGATCCGAACGCGCGATCTGTGGCTATATGATTTTGCGAACGGCGGCTTTTCCCGGTTTACATTTGGTACGGCGGATGAAACCAATGCGGTTTGGTCTCCCGACGGAAAACGCATCGCTTTCGATGCATTCCACGATGGGGTCGTGGATATCTACGAAAAGGAAGTTGCGAGTGGGGCGGAGCCCAAACTCTTGCTTCACACCAATGAAAACAAATATATTTACGATTGGTCGCCGGACGGGAGCGTGCTCTTATTCAAAATGGGGACTGCCACTTGGGGACTGCCCAAGGGAGGAGGCAAACTCCTCGGACCTTATGCAATGGATACTCCCCGGGTTTCACCCAACGGAAAATGGGTCGCTTACGTTTCATACCAGTCCGGAAGATCCGAAGTCTACGTGCAAAGCTTTCCGCCCTCGGATGGCAAATGGCAGATATCGACCATGGGCGGCATGGAACCGTCCTGGCGGGAGGACGGCAAGGAATTGTTCTACGCGAACGCCGACAATCTATATGTCATGCAGGTGAAAACCGAGTCGGGCGTATTTGAGCCCGGGGTGGTGAAGCCGTTGTTCGGAATTCGCCTGGAAAAAACCGAGCGGCGCGCCCGCTATCAGGTGGCAGATAACGGTCGCCGTTTTTTGGTCAACGTTCCCCGGGAATCGTCTTCCCGCATCATCATTTCCACCAATTGGCTACCGAAACCGGTGCGGTAAAGTCGCCCAATGTGAGATCTTACTGCCAATCCCCGGTGCTGGGGATGTGGCACAAACCACTGCATCGAATAGAATTACCCGGTTCGCTGGCCCACTTAGAATTTGCTGCGAGTTTGCTAGGGATCACAGTGGCTTTACTACTACCTTTCAAAGGACTCCCTGAAACTGCCCAGCATAGTATCATTATTGGCGCCACTCCCTTTGCGGGGCGGCGGCGTTCGTGGGGAGGAATTGAGTTATGCACCAAGTCGTTTGCAAAATTAAGCAGGCTAGCCGCAGCGTTGCGCTATCCGGCGCATTTGCCCTAGTTGCCTATACCGCGGTTCTGAGCCAAGGCCTGCAAGCGCAGCAAGTTTCCGAAGCAGATGTGCAGGCGGCGCTAAAGCGTTGCGGCCAATGCCACGGACCCACGCTGCAAATGTCCAAGCTGGACCTGAGCACCCGCGAGGGAATGTTGAAGGGCGGCGAAAAGGGACCTGCGATCGTCCCGGGCGACGCTGAAGCGAGCCCGCTTTATCGCCGCATTTCCGGTCTGCAGGCTCCGGTGATGCCGATGCCGCCAGTTCCGGCGCTGAACGCGCAGGAAGTCGAACTGGTCAAAAATTGGATCAACCAGGGCGCCAAAATGGCCGCTGTGGCCACCCCTGCTGCCTCAGCTACGCCTGCGGCCGGTGCAACTTCTGCGTATCCCGGCGGATACACCCCGCGCGAGATTACGGATGCGGACCGCTCATGGTGGGCTTTCAAGAAGCCGGTTCGCAATACGCCGCCGACGGTGCGCGATGCGAAGTGGGGCCACAATCCGATCGATGCCTTCGTTGCCAATATGCGGGAACAGAAGGGTCTCGAAGGAGCGCCTGAGGCGGATCGCCGGACTTTGATTCGCCGCGCATATATGGATTTGATCGGGCTGCTGCCGCCCGAGGCCGAAGTAGACGCCTTTGTGAAAGACCCGGCGCCGGATGCATACGCAAAGCTGGTGGACAAACTGCTCGCCTCGCCGAATTATGGCGAGCGCTGGGGCCGCAACTGGCTGGACGTAGTGCGTTACGCGGATAGCTCGGGTTTCGAATTCGATATCACAGTAGAGAACGCCTGGCGGTATCGCGACTACGTGATTAAGGCCTTCAACGAGGACAAGCCTTACAACCAGTTCATCATTGAACAACTGGCCGGCGATGAGCTCGATAAGCCGACGCCAGATAGCTTGATCGCGACGACCTATTACCGCGTGGGGCCGCGAGTGCGTTTCCGTGAGGCGAACTACCCGTCCTACCGCTATGACTACATGGATGACATGGTGCGTACAACGTTCCAGGGCTTCCAGGGTCTGTCAGTTAACTGCGCGCGCTGCCACGATCACAAATTCGATCCCATCACACGCCTGGATTACTTCAAGACGGTTTCCGCTTTCTGGAGCTATGTCGACTACGACCAGCCGCTGGTTCCAAAAGATCAAGTGGATGCCTACAATGCGAAGTTAAAGGCCCTAGCGGATGAAATGACGCCGTTGCGTCAGGAGATCGCACGCATCGAAAAACCGTATCAAGAGAAGCGCCGCGAACAGCAGGTGCAGGATGCGCTCAAGAAGTTCCCGCCAGACATTCAGGAAGCGATTAAGACGGCTCCGGAGAAGAGAACCGAGGGCCAAAAGTTACTGGTGGCCCAGGTGATCATTGGCGGCCCCGATATCGATCCCGACAACGTCGTGGCCGACGCCAACTCCTCTGCGAAAGCCAAAGCGGCTGCGAAGGCTAATGAAGTGTTTGGCGCCGGGCCCGAGAACTACGGCCGCGGCCCACTTAAGTTGAATCCGGAAGACGAAAAGAAGCGCGCCGCACTGCAGGCGAAGATTGCTGCAATCGAGGAGCGCCTGCCGGCTCCGCTGCCGACAGCCGACGGTGTACGCGATGGTGATTACCGCTTAACGCCAGATGGTCTGGGGGACTCGCACATTCCTGGAACCGGGCGTCCGGATTATGGAATCAAGTGCTGCTTCATCCCGGCGGTGGGGACCAAGTTCGAAGTTCCGCCTCTTTACTTTGCAGCCAACAGCGACGACATCAAAATCAATGCATCCACCTTCCCGGTGCAGCCCGGCTTCCTGACGGTGTTGACGGATCCGAAAAATCCGCCACCCACCACTCACGTACCGAACCGCACCGATTACGTCACCAGCGGACGCCGCCGTGCGCTGGCCGAGGCTATTGCTTCCGCCGACAATCCATTGACGGCCAGGGTGATGGTGAATCGCATCTGGGCGTGGCACTTTGGAACCGGCATCGTTAGCACGCCGGGCAATTTCGGCAAGATGGGCACTCTGCCATCGCATCCAGAACTGCTCGACTGGCTAGCGACCGAATTTGTGCAAAAAGGCTGGAGCGTGAAGGCCATGCACCGCATCATCATGAATTCGGAAACGTACAAGATGGCCTCCGCGTTCTCGCGGGAAGCCGATCTCAAGGCCGATCCGACGAATGTCTACCTGTGGAGATTCCCGCCACATCGCGCCGAAGCGGAAATCATCCGCGACATTACGCTGGATGCCAGCGGCAAGCTGAACCGTCAGTTTGGTGGCGAGCCGTTCTTCCCGGCGATCCCGGCGTCGTTACGAGCCGATCAGCCGCGCGGCGTTTGGGAGCTAACGAAAGAGGAGCCCTCTACGTGGCGGCGGGGAGTTTACGCTTACATCAAGCGGGGTCTCAAGTACCCCATGTTCGAAGTTTTCGACGAGCCGGATCTCAACGTTACCTGTGAGCGCCGGGCAACCAGTACCGTGCCTACGCAGGCGTTGACGCTCATGAACAATGAGTTCACGTTAAAGCAGGCGGGCTATTTCGCCGATCGAGTGTGGCAGACAGCCGGTTCAAATCCTGAGAAGCAAGTCACGCAGATGTATCACATTGCATTAAGCAGAGATCCCAGTCCCAGCGAAATGCGGGCGAACCTGGAATTCCTGAAGAAGCAAACGGACGCTGCAGCTGCCAAGAATGCCGCTGGCGATAGCGCAGCGCGCTCGGCGCTGAACGATTTGGCTCATGTGACGCTCAATCTGAATGAATTCGTATATATCAAGTAGGGAGAAATAGCCATGTTTAACAAACTCAATGAACGAAGCCGCAAAGAACAATACATTTCCCGCCGGAAATTCTGGATGGAAGCCGGCATGGGAATTGGTGGCCTGGCCCTGCTTGATTTGATGAGCCAGGATAAACTGCTGGGCGCGGAGTGTGTGGCGGGCGGGAAGATCGATTCCCCATTGTCGCCAAAACCCACTCACTTCAAGCCACGGGCAAAGTCGGTAATCTCGCTGTTCATGAGCGGCGGTGTCAGCCACATGGACACGTTCGACTACAAGCCGGCGCTCGAGAAGTACAATCGCATGCCCATGGAAGGGCATGGCGACATTAAGGTTCGCCAAGGCTATCCCGGACCTTTAATGAAGAGCCCGTTCAGCTTTAAGCAGTACGGGCAGTCGGGCGCGTGGGTCTCGGAACTCTTCCCGAATATCGCGACTATCGTGGATGATCTGGCGTTCATGCACTCCTGCCAGGGCACTTCCAACGATCACGTGATTTCACACTACGAGTGGAACACGGGCTCGATTCAAATGGGCTTCCCGAGCGTTGGTTCATGGGTAACTTACGGTCTGGGCAGTGAGAACCAGAACCTTCCAGGTTTCGTGGTGGTGCTCGACCAAAAAGGTGGTCCGTATGCAGGTCCGCCAAACTGGCAGAACGGATTCCTGCCGGCGGCATACCAAGGAACGGTATTCCGCTCCAAGGGCGATCCAATTCTGGATCTCTCGGCTCCCGGTCAATATATGACTCCGGAGCAGCAGCGGGCGCGTTTGGACCAGATGGATCTTCTCAACGCGAGCTTCGATGAGCAATATCCCGGAATGTCGGAACTCTCGGCCAGAATTTCTTCCTATGAGCTGGCCTACCGTATGCAGGGTTGTGCGCCCGAGGCGGTGGATCTCTCATCGGAGAGCGACGAGACCAAGCAGTTGTACGGTATCAACGATCCAGCCTGCGCCTCCTACGGCAAGCAATGCCTGCTAGCCCGCCGCCTAGTGGAGCGCGGCGTGCGCTTCGTTCAGTTAATGAGCGGCGCCTATGTCAGTATCGAAGATACCTGGGATGCCCACGCCGACATAGTCGCCAACCATACCAAGCATGCGCGCGAAGTCGACAAACCCATCACGGGACTGATCACGGACCTGAAGCGCCGTGGCTTGCTCGATTCGACTGCGGTTATGTGGCACAGCGAATTCGGCCGCATGCCGATCTCCCAGCGCGGAATGGGCCGGGACCACAATCCGGGTGCCATGACAATCTTTATGGCCGGCGCCGGAATCCAGGGCGGCCAGTCTATCGGCGCCAGCGACGAAGTCGGCTACAAAGCTGCCGATCAGAAGCTGACCAACCACGACGTCCACGCCACGCTGCTTCACTTGCTGGGCATGGACCACAAGCGGATGACGTATTACTTCAACGGACGCAACATGCGCTTGACGGATGTCTCGGGCGAGTTGATTCCGCAGATTGTCGGAAATATTCAAGCCAAGGCCTAAGACCCGACGAATGATTTGGAAGCGGCAAGGTGCTGATACAGGCGCCTTGCCGCTTTTCCCTTATTGGCGGTACATCGTGGTATTTTCATACAGAGGAACTTGTCCATGAAAAAGCTTTGGAGTCTGCTATTCGTTTCCATGAGCGCCACGGTAGTTGCGCCTCAGGCCAGCGCGCATTTTAAGCTGCTTGAGCCCGCCTCCTGGCTGCAGGAGGATCCCAAAGGCGATCCGCAGAAGATGGCGCCTTGCGGCGGGACCTCCGCCAACGCAGGGACACCCAGCGGCGCGGTGAACAAGGTCCAGGGAGGCGAGAAGCTGCACATTAAGCTTCAGGAGACGGTGTATCATCCTGGGTTCTACCGGGTAGCGCTGGCTGTGAACTCGCGCGATGAGCTTCCAGCCGATCCCGTGGCGAAGACCGAACCCAGCGCGAATGGCCCAAGGTCGGTGTCGGGCGCAGTTCAGTACCCGCCTACGGCTCCGGTGCTGGCCGACGGTTTGTTCATGCACGTCTCAAAGTTCGAGAAGGAAGTCGAAACGGACGTGGACATCCCGAACATCAGCTGCTCCAAATGCACGCTGCAGATCGTCGAGTTCATGGCATCCCACGGCCTCAACAAAGACGGCGACTACACTTATCACCATTGCGCAGTGCTGCAGATTACCGCGAATCCCAGCAAGCCGATCGACACGCGCTTCCCGGCTGAGAAGCACTAAATCGCTTCGGGAAAAAGACTGCGCTCGATAATCGCGCACAGAATGTGGCCTACGGCGATGTGGGCTTCCTGGACATGCTGTGTGCTCTGACTTGGGATGCGAATGACGACTTCCGCCGCAGTGGCCATCTTGCCGCCAGTCGCGCCTGTAAGTGCGATCGTGTGGATGGCATTCGCCGAAGCGTAATTGAGCGCGCATAGCGTGTTCTCGGAGTCCCCACTGGTGCTGATGGCGACCAGCACGTCTCCGGGCCGCCCGAGAGCCTGCACTTGCCGCTCGAAAACGTGCGCAAATCCGAAATCATTGGCGCTGGCCGTCATCATCGACGTATCTGTGGTGAGAGCGATTGCGGGAAGTCCGGGCCGTACAAAATCGTGCGTCAGCCGGATCACAAGTTCCGCGGCTATGTGCTGGCAATCCGCCGCGCTGCCGCCGTTTCCGCACAATAATAGTTTCCCGCCGTCGCGCAGGCTTTCAGTAATCCGCGCCGCGGCTGCTAGAATGTCCGCCTCGCAACTTTCCAGGACCCGCTGCTTGGTTTCAATACTAGTGAGCAAATGAGTGCGCAGCAACTCGCCGGCACCGTCCCACAGCCCAGTGAGCGATCGAGCGGGATTGGGCTTCATGTTTCAGCTCTTGCGGCCGAGCAGAGCGGGCAAATCGGCCACGCTTTGAATGATATCGGTGTGCGGCTCGCGGCTCAGTTGCTCGCGGGTACCGACGCCAGAAAGCACTCCCACCATTCCGCGGACGCCAGCATTGCTCGCGGCCTGAAGGTCGAGCGGCGTGTCTCCGACCGCCATCACTTCCGCTACGCTCTTCACGCCCGCCGTTTCCATCGCATGAAACAGCATGTAGGGAGCGGGCCTTCCTTCGGCGACATCGTCGCTGGCAACCATTGCCGCGAAGTACTTTTCCCACGCCAGGCGTTTGAAGATTGGCATCACTATTTCGCGGTCGAAGCCGGTGGTGGTGGCGATCAAATAGCCGCTCTCGCGCAGCTTCCGAATGGCTTCCTCGGCGCCCTCGACAGGCGGCACGGTCTTATACGCTTCATTCACCTGTTCGACGAAAGCCCGGTAGATCTCGGCTGACAGCTTCTGCCGGCCGGCCTCGTTGAGCTTCGACTGCAGATCGACGAAGTGGCGAATCACCGCGCGCTTCGCGGCGCCTCTCCAGGGTCCAATCTCTGCCGCGCTGACGGTGATTTCGCGCTTACCCATGGAGTTCCGCAGAGCCTCCACAATGTCGCCATGATCCTGGAGAATGGTTCCTCCGACGTCCAGCGCAACCAGGCGGATCTTAGGGGGCTCGGCACCTGCGGCGGACGAGCCCGCGGCTACCGCTGCCGCTGCTAAAGCCTTAAGAGAATGTCTTCTGGAGAGTTTCAAGCTGCCTCCTCGCACAAACAATACTTTATCAGTTGATACTCGCTGCCAGTTGCCCCGCTCCAGATCGTCTCTTTGGGTAGTGTCCTATGGCTGGGGACAAATGCGAGAAGCTCATGGGCCGTCTAATCGTCAACGTCCCGGTTAACGACGTGGAATGCGATGAAATTTTCGGATTCCTCCAGAAGAAAGAGAAGCGCGTCCGCCCCGAGGACGATCAGAATTTTGGTGACGCTTATACTTTCGTCGCCATTGAGCGCAATACGAAATTGGTTTTGAACTTCGCGCTAGGTAAGCGCAACCAAGCCACCACGGATATTTTCATCGAGGGATTGCGTCATGCGACCGCACGCCAGAGATTTCAAATCACGACTGACGGCTTCGCTCCCTATCGTTCGGCCATCGTCAACACGCTTGAGGATCGCGCCGACTTCGCTCAGTTGACTAAGGTTTACCGCGCTACTCCTGAAGGCGAACGTCGCTATAGCCCCGCTGAAATCGTCTCCACGGAGGTGGTCCCAATCTGCGGAGACCCTGACCCTGAGCGTATCTGCACGTCGATTGTGGAGCGCCAAAACCTCACTATGAGGATGCAAATTCGCAGACTCACGCGGTTGACGAACGGCTTTTCTCGCAAGTGGGAAAACCTTTGGGCCGCGCTCTGCCTGCACTTCGCCTACTACAACTTTTGCCGTGTCCACAAAAGCCTTCGCGTCACCCCTGCCATGCAGGCCGGAATCACTGATCGGATTTGGGACATTGGGGAACTTGCTGGTCAACTAGCCCTGGTACACTCATAGCGCGAATGGACTCGAAGGACCTATTTGGGCTTGTGTGGATGTTCGTGGTTTCCGCCATTACCGTGCTTTCCGCATCAGTTGCGGCTGTAATGAGCATAGAGCGGACGCTAGGTCGGCCAATTCCCCAGCTACGAAACAGCTCATCAGTTCGGCGCAATCGCACTTTTGCCCTAGTGCTAATTTGTATGACTCTCACCTTCTTCTGGTTTCTAGGAGAAATTTGGGATTCGAAAGTCGGGCCAATGGCACAAGAGGGTACGTTGCGAAAAGTTTTTGCGATCTGGGCGGACTTGACCTTCTCTTTAGCTTTCAGTACTGCGCTAGGCTGGTTTGTTTTTGCTGGAATTTGGATTTCTAGCGCAAGCTGGCGCACAATACACCACAAACTCTGATCAACGCAGTTTTAGGACACTACCTCTCTTTGTACGGTAAGCGCTGCGATTGTCGCTTGCGATAAAATAATGCGGCTATCCGCATGACGACTCCGCAGCCTGCGACCGAAACACGCACCGTAGCTTTTAACCGCTGGCTGATCCCGGTGGGAGCGGTCGCGGTTCACATCTGCATCGGATCGGTCTACGCGTGGAGCACTTTCAACCGGCCCATCCATGCGATCTTCCCTAACGATCCCTGGTGGTTCAGTCCCCCTTACACTACGTTCACAATGGCGCTGCTGTTATTGGGTCTGAGCGCCGCTTTCGGAGGCCCCTGGGTAGAGCGGCGCGGGCCGCGTGCCGCCGCTACCGCCGCTGCCCTGTTTTTCGGCACCGGATTGGTGATCGGAGGTGTCGGCCTCGCGCTGAAACAATCGGTTCTGGTGTTTCTAGGGATGGGCGTGATTGGCGGCATCGGATGCGGGCTCGGCTACATCTCGCCGGTCAGCACGCTGGTGAAGTGGTTTCCGGACCGGCGCGGAATGGCAACCGGCATGGCCATCATGGGCTTCGGCGGCGGCGCGTTCCTGGCCGGGTACTTGAACGTTTTTTTCATCGCGAAATTAGGCGTGGCGCAAACGGTGATCGCGCTAGGCGTTACCTATTTGATCGTGATGCTGCTGGGCGCACGCATCCTGCGGCGTCCGCCGGAAGGTTGGCGTCCGGAGGGCTGGACCGCTCCCCTCAAGGCCAGCAAGATGATCACGGATCGCAGCCGGACGCGGAATCAGGCGCTGGGCCGCGTGCAATTTTATTTGCTGTGGGGAATCCTGTTCATCAACGTGACGGCGGGGATCGGCATTCTGGCGCAGGCGTCTCCTATGATGCAGGATTTATTTCAGAAGACGCCGCTCCAGGCTGCTGGCGTGGTCTCGCTCATCAGTATTTTCAATGCGGGCGGACGCTTATTTTGGGCGTCGTGCTCGGATTTCATTGGCCGCAGGAATACTTATCTGGTGTTCTTCGTGGTGCAGTTTGTGCTTTTCCTGTTTATTCCAGGTTTCGCGGCGAGCGGGAACTGGGGACTCTTTGAAGCCAGTCTCTTCGTTGTCTTCACCATGTACGGAGGCGGCTTCGCAACCATTCCCGCGTTCCTGGCGGATCTTTTCGGCCCCGACAACGTCGGCGCGATTCATGGAGCTTTGCTTACGGCATGGAGCGCCGCGGCGGTGGTGGGTCCGGTGATCATTACTGAGTTGTCCAACAGCGCTCGAGCCGCGCTGCCGCCCGGTGCGAGCAAAGTTCACATCTACGACAAGCCGCTTGAAGTGCTGGCGGTGCTGCTGGCGGTGGGATTCGTTCTCACAATTTTGGTGCGGCCCGTTGAGGCAGCTCATGCCCGGTAACTGTTCACGGCGGCACGCGCTTAGGACGTTGGCGGCGTGTGCGGCCGCTTCACTGGCCTCGCCGTCCCGGGCATCGTCGACGAAAGCCGGCCGCATCGACGTACATCATCACATGGTT
>Ga0068871_100003594_pt1 | contig 10654 bp, 10 predicted proteins | sample KBSMisM72_FD_72750 | JGI IMG/M metagenome (GOLD analysis project Ga0068871, IMG submission 72750) | Miscanthus rhizosphere microbial communities from Kellogg Biological Station, Michigan, USA - KBS Miscanthus M7-2 | ecosystem: Host-associated > Plants > Roots > Rhizosphere > Soil ...
CGCATCTTCCAGCGCGCCCTGCACCGAAGGACCATTGTCCTGGCGCTGCCAGCCGACAAAGGGCGCGCCGTCATACTCCAGGGTCAAGCGATAGCGCGGCATCAGACGAGTTGGGTGCCGCGCGGCAGGGCATAGCCCTTGAGCAGCTCCGCCGCCGTCATGACGGACTTTCCGGCGCGCTGGACTTTGGCCAGGCGCAGCGCGCCCTCGCCGCACGCGACCGTCAGTGCGTCATCAAGCAGCACACCCGGCTTTCCAGTTCCGGCAACGGGTTCGGCATACAGAATCTTCAACCGCTCGCCATTGGCCTCGGTCCAGGCGCCGGGGAAAGGTGACAGGCCGCGAATATGGCAGTCGATCTCGCCAGCGCTTTTGGACCAGTCGATACGGGCTTCTTCCTTGGAAATCTTTTTGGCATAGGTGACGCCCTCTTCAGGTTGCGGCCGGGGCGTGACGGCGCCGCGTTCCAGCGCGCCCAAGGCCCGCACCATCAGGTCCGCGCCCAGCCGCGACAATTCCGCGGTCAAATCGCCGCTGGTCTTGCGGCCCACCGGCACGCGCTCGGCCATCAGCACCGGGCCGGTATCCAGCCCCTCATCCATCCGCATCACCATCACGCCGGTTTCGCTATCGCCCGCCATCACCGCGCGCTGGATCGGGGCGGCGCCGCGCCAGCGCGGCAGCAGCGAGCCGTGAAGATTGAAACAGCCCAGCATCGGGGCTTCCAGAATGGGCTTGGGCAAGAGCAGGCCATAGGCCACCACAATCGCGGCATCCAGCTCCAGGGCCGCGAAAGCCGCTTGCTCCCCTTCGTCCTTCAACGACAGCGGGGCACGCACCGGCAGCTTGGCGGACTCGGCGAATTTGTGGACCGGCCCGGGCTCCAGCACCATGCCGCGGCCCTTGGGGCGCGGCGGCTGGGAATAAACCGCGGCAATCTCATGGCCCTGGGCGATCAGCTCGGCAAGGGTGGGCACCGCGAAGTCCGGGGTACCCATGAATGCCAGGCGCAGAGCCATATGATCAGGCAGTCTCTTTGAGTTTTTTCGCCTTGGTCAGCTTCTTGATCGCCATGGAGCGCTTGAGGCGCGACAGATGGTCGATGAACAACACGCCGTTCAAATGATCCATCTCATGCTGCAGGCAGGTGGCCAGCATGCCGTCGGCTTCCAGACTCTGCTTTTTGCCGTCGCGGTCCAGATACTCCGCCTTGATGCGGGCCGGGCGTTCGACATCGTCCCAGATTTCCGGCACCGACAGGCAGCCTTCCTCGAACACCGCCATCTCTTCCGAAGCCCAGATGATCTTGGGGTTGATAAAGGCGCGGGGATTTTTCTTGCCCTCTTTCTGGTCCAGGTCGATCACGATCACCCGCTTGGGAACGCCGATCTGTACCGCCGCCAGGCCGATGCCGTCGGCGGCATACATGCTTTCGGCCATGTCATCGATCAAGCTGCGGGTCTCGGCGGTCACCGTTTCAACATCGGTGGAGATCGCTTGGAGACGCGGATCGGGGGCGGTTAGAATGGGGCGCACGGTCATGGGCAGGAAATAGGCGCTCAAGCCTTTTGGGTCAAGGATTCATGGAATTAGCACTGATTTTGCTGGCCGCCGCCATGGTTTTGGGCGCGGTGATTCTGGCCTTCGCCCTGCGCAAGCCGGCGGCGGAACCCGTCCACGATCCCAGGCTCGACACGCTTTTGGCCAAGCAAGGCGAAATCGGCGGCCAGTTCAGCGCCACGGTGGCGGCGCAGGAAGCCCTGACCCGCACCTTGGGCGAGCGGCTGGAGGCCTTGGAAAAGCGCATGGGCGAGAATCTGACCGACAGCGCCACCAAGACCGCCGCCAGCATTGCCGGCATCGGCGAGCGACTTGTCGTGATCGATGAGGCGCAGAAGAACATCTCCGCGCTATCGGGCCAGGTGGTCAGCCTGCAACAGGTCCTGTCCAACAAGCAGTCGCGCGGCGCCTTCGGCCAAGCGCAAATGGAGGAGATCGTACGCGACGGCCTGCCCTCCACGCTTTACGATTTCCAGTTCACTCTTTCCAACCGCAACCGGCCGGATTGCATTATCCGCATCCCCGGCAACAAGGCCTTGCTGGTGATCGACTCCAAATTCCCGCTCGAAGGCTTTAGCGGATTGCGCAACGCCGTCAGCGAGGAAGAAAAAAAGACCGCCCTGGCCCAGGTGCGCGCCACCGTCACCAAGCATGTCAACGACATTGCGGAGAAATACCTGATCCCCGGCGAGGTCCAGACCCCCGCGATCATGTTCGTGCCGTCTGAATCACTCTATGCCGATCTGCACGACAGTTTCGGCGACGTGATCCAGAAAGCCCATCGCGCCAATGTGATCGTGGTTTCGCCCAATATCCTGATGCTGGCGATCAACACCATCCAGACAGTGATGAAGGATGCCCGCATGCGCGAACAGGCCGACCTGATCAAGCAAGAGGTCGGCGCCTTGCTGAACGATGTGCGGCTGCTCTCGGACCGGGTCTTGAAATTGCAGAGCCACTTCAATCAGGCCGATGCCGATATCAAGAATATCCTGATCTCCACCGGCAAGATCACCGGCCGGGCGGAGCGGATCGAAAAGGTCGAGCTGGCGCCGGTCGAGAGCGTAAAAAGCCTGAGCTAAAGTGCGCGGCGGGCTTTGAAGGCAGCACTTAACGTGCCCTCGTCCAGATAGTCGAGTTCGCCGCCCACCGGCACGCCATGCGCCAGGCGGGTGACTTTCCTGTCGCCTAGCAGATCCATCAGATAATGCGCCGTGGTCTGGCCTTCGACGGTGGCGTTCATCGCCAGGATCACTTCGTCCACGCTATGCTTCACCCGCTCCAGCAACTGCCCGACATTCAGCCGTTCGGGCGTCACCCCGTCCAGCGCCGACAGGGCGCCGCCCAGCACATGATAGCGGCCGCGGAACACGCCCGCCCGCTCCAGCGCCCAGAGATCGGCGACATCTTCCACCACACAGAGAATATGCGGGTCGCGGCGGGTGTCGCTGCAGATGGCGCAGGGACTTTGGGTATCGAGATTGCCGCAATTTTCGCACGTAAGAATCGCATCGGCGGCTTCGCGCAAACTGTCGGCCAAGGGCTCCAGCAAAGTGTCGCGCTTTTTCAGCAGCGCCAGCGCCGCGCGCCGCGCCGAACGGGGACCAAGCCCCGGCAGTTTTGCCAGCAGCTGGATCAGCCGCTCGATCTCGGAACCGATTGCCGCCATCAGGAGTCGGATTCGGGCATGGAGGGCGCGATGTCTTCCGAGACCACGTCCCGTACCGCCACAATTTCCGCGCCGGGGAAACGGTCGAGCACGGCGCGCACCATCGGTTCCTGTGCCACCGCTTCAAAGCGCGCGGTCTTGGCCAACTGTTTTTGCTCCGCCAGGGTGGGCGCGCCGCCCTGGCTGGCGATGGAGACCGTCCAGCGTTCGCCGGTGGCAGCGCGCAGCTTGGCTTGCAAGTCATTGGCCAAGGTGCGCGGGGCGCGTGCGGTGGGTCTTATCTCGATCCGTCCCGGTTCCAGATGCACCAGATGGACATTGTGTTCCAGGTTTACCCGCAATTCCGAGCGCGGCTCGCATAGCGCGACAATGTCTTCCAGATTACGGACCGAGGCCGTGGGGGCGCCTTCGGGAACGGCGGCGCGCGCCGGCAGGGCCGATCCTGAAGGTCCCGAAGAGACGGGCGCGCGCGAGGATGGCGCGGACGCGCCATTGCCGCGCGGGGCCGGCCGGGTGTCGCCGGTTCCGTCGCGCTCCAGCAAATCCTTCACCAGCCGGTCGGTCGGCGGCAGTTCGGCGGCATAGGCCAGACGGATCAGCGCCATTTCGCAAGCCGAGATCGGGCGGGTGGCATCGCGCACCTCGAACAGGCCCTTGAGCAAGATCTGCCAGGCCCGGGTCAGCGAGGCCACCGACAGTTTGGCGGCCAGATCGGCAGCACGCTTGGCCTCGCCGGAGCCGCCATCGAAGAAGCCTTGGGCGGCGGGCGCCACCTTCACCCTGGTGAGGAAATGGGTGGTTTCCAGCAGGTCCTGCATCACGGCCAGCGGATCGGCGCCGGCATCGTAGAGGCCGGAAAGATCGGTCAGGGCCTCGGACACTTTGCCCGCCATCAGCTTTTCGAAAATATCCAGCACCCGGCCGCGATCGGCCAGGCCCAGCATTTGGCGCACCGTGTCGGCGGTGATCATTTCGCCTTCGCCATGCGCAATGGCCTGATCCAGCAAGGACAGGGAATCCCGCGCCGAGCCTTCGGCGGCGCGCGCAATCAGCGCCAGCGCGCCCTCCTCGATCTTGACCTTTTCCTTTTCCGCCAGGCTGGCCAGATAGGCCGCCAGCTCCGCGCTGTCGATGCGGCGCAGGTCGAAACGCTGGCAGCGCGACAGAACCGTCACCGGCACCTTGCGGATTTCGGTGGTGGCGAAAACGAATTTCACATGCGGCGGCGGCTCCTCCAAGGTCTTGAGCAGGCCGTTAAAGGCTTGCTTGGACAGCATGTGAACTTCGTCGATGATATAGACCTTGTAGCGCGCCGCGACCGGGGCATAGCGCACGCCTTCGATGATCTCGCGAATATCGTCGATGCCGGTGCGCGAGGCGGCGTCCATTTCCTGGACATCGACATTGCGCGATTCCGAAATCGAAACGCAGGGCTCGCACACGCCGCAAGGGTGAATGGTTGGCTCGGTTCGCTTGCCATCAGGGCCGATGCAATTGAGCGCGCGGGCAATGATGCGGGCGGTGGTGGTTTTGCCCACCCCGCGCACCCCCGTCAGCATGAAGGCATGGGCAATACGCTGAATCGCAAAGGCATTGGACAGGGTGCGCACCAGCGCCTCCTGCCCGATCAGGCCGGTGAAGTCGCTGGGACGGTATTTGCGCGCCAGGACGCGATAGGGCTGGGCGGTGATTTTGGCCATGGGCGGACTATAGCAAGCGGGCCCGCAGGCGCGCGGGCGATTTGAAGGATTTGTGTGGAAAGGTGGAAGCCGGAACGACCCGCAACAGATTCGGTATGGCTGCTTCGTTCCCGACCTGACCAGGTTAGCGAGAGCTGCGTCCGCCCGACTTCCGGGAGGGGATATAAGGATTTTGGCCAAAAATTGCGAGTCCGGCCCAGATCCGCAATTCAGGCGGCCGCGACCAGGCCCTGCGCCGCCAGCCGCTCCCGCGGCAGGGTGACGGTCACCGTGGTTCCAACATTGACCTGGCTTTCCAGGTTCAGGGTTCCGCCATGCAATTCCATCAATTGCTTGGACAAGGGCAGGCCCAGCCCGGTGCCCTCATATTTCCGCGCCAGGGAGGAATCGACCTGGCCGAACACTTCCAAAGCCTTGGGAATGTCCTGCGCCGCTATACCGATGCCGCTGTCGGCAACCGCCAGCGTCAGACCCGTTTCTGTGAGCTGGGCGGAAATCCTCACCCCGCCGCCGGAGGGGGTGAACTTCACGGCATTGGATAGAAGATTGACCAGCACCTGCTTGATGCGCCGCCGGTCGGCCTTCAGCGCCGGCAGGCCGTCCGCGATGTCGTTGGACAAAACGATACCGGCTTTCTGGGCCTGGCTTTGGATCATGCGCAGGCATTCCTCGGCCAATTCGGGAAGGCCAAACGCTTCTTCGCGCAATTCGGCCTGGCCGGCGTCCAGCCGCGTCAGGTCCAGCACGTCATTGATCAGCGACAGAAGATGCGCGCCGCTGCTGCGGATATCGGAGGCATAATTCTTGTAACGCCCGTTCATCGGGCCGAAGATTTCCATCACCATGGCGTCGGAAAAACCGATCACGGCATTCAGCGGCGTGCGCAGCTCGTGGCTCATGGAGGCGAGGAATTCGGACTTGGCCTGGCTGGCATCCGCCGCCTTGCCCAGGGCGACCACCAGCTCGTTGGAGGTCTTCTCCAGCGCATGCTGGGTGCGTTCCAGCTCCGCTATGTGATCGCGCAGCCTCTGCTCCTCGCCCTTGGCGCGGTGGCTGAGATGACGGTCCACCAACACCATAACCAGGGCCTGCCCCACGATGAACATGCCAGCAGCCGCAACCAGCACCGCCATAACGGTGGGCGACATCGCCAAAGGGTGCGTGATCCTGGCCCCTGAAACCGGGAGAAACCGCACCGCCGCCATTGCGGTAAAATGAACGCCGAGAATCGCCAGGACTCGCAGGCTCACTGTGACCAGGTTGTTGAAACGGGTCGGGGGCAGCACGGCAAAATGGCCGGCAAGTCCGCCGACGGAAACTCCGATCAAAATCGAGGCGGCGACGAGCTGATGATTCCACATCGCTTCGGCCGGCAACCGCAGCGCCGCCATGCCTGTGTAATGCATGGCCAACACGGCGCTTCCAACCACCATGCCGCCGACCGCACCCCCGGCCCGGCTGAACGACAGCGCAAATCCGGCCGCCGAGATCGCCATCGCCATCATGACCGACAAGATGGTGAGACCCAGGTCAAAACTCATCGGCAGGGAGATGTCATAGGCCAGCATGGCCACGAAATGGGTGGCCCAGACACCAGCGCCCGATACCATGCCCGCGCCCAAAAGCCAGGTGATGCGTGTCTGCATCTCCTGCGAAGCGCCAGCGCGCAGCACCATGGCGCGGGCGGTGATGCAGGCGAAAATGCAGACGCACGCCGCCGCGGCGAGCAGACGCAGATCATGTTGGTAATAAACGCAACCCAGGATGAGCAACATGGACCGACCCTACTTTGGGCAAGACCATAGGCACCGAGCGTGAATTGGGGTTTAAGAACGCTGTGTCAAATCGGGAAAATGGCCGGCCGATCCGATAGGAATGTACTTATGAAAAAACACTTATGACTATGTCAGGTGCCTTGGCTTTCAGCGGCAATGGTCTCGACCGCGCCAGCCACCGGCGCGGCGACCAGCCCTGGCTGGCGGAACAAGCCGCGAAGGGCCTATTTCTGCCCTTCTGGCAAAACCGTCCCTTTGTGGTGAACCAACGTGCGGGCTTTTTGCCCTGGCGTGCGGATTGGCGGGCATGCTGTAACATTTTTCTGGGTCTTGATGATGGCCAGCCGCTATTCGCGGTCGATCTTACGGGCGACGAAGAGCCACGGCTGGGCGAAGGCGGATTTGCGGAAATGCGCGCCAGCGCCTTTTTCCTGCCGGGTCGTGACACTGCCATCGCCGGCCAGGCCAAGGCCTTGCTGGACTGGCACAAGCGCCACGGCTTTTGTCCCAATTGCGGCAAAGCGACTGAGCTGCGTGACGGCGGTTATCGCCGGCAATGCCCCGATTGCGGCGCCGAGCATTTTCCCCGCACCGATCCGGTGGTGATCATGCTGCCGGTATGGGGAGACGAATGCCTGGTGGGACGCAGTCCGCGCTTTCCGCCGCAGCTATTTTCCGCCTTTGCCGGTTTCGTCGAGCCGGGCGAAAGCATGGAGGAAGCGGTACGCCGGGAATTGCAAGAAGAAGTCGATCTTGCGGTCGGCGCCGTCACCTATCACGCCACCCAGCCTTGGCCGTTTCCCTCATCCTTGATGCTGGGCTGCTATGCGCAAGCCTTAAGCCGCGACTTTACGATCGACGGAAATGAGATCGAAGCCGCGCGCTGGCTCAGCAAAGATGAAGCCCGCGCCCGGCTGGCGCATCAGATCGAAGACGAGATGAAACTGCCCGCCACCATCGCCATCGCCCATCATCTGATCAAAGATTGGGCCGTGCGCTAAGGCATATCTTCCCTAAACGGATGGGCCGGGTAAACACCCATCACCGTGTGGCTGGCGGTATGGAAGGCAAGTTCTTCCAGCGCATGCGCCACATGCGGCTGTTCGGGATGGCCTTGGATATCGGCATAGAATTGGGTGGCGTTGAACGAACCTCCCAATTGATAGCTTTCCAGCTTGGTCATGTTGACGCCGTTGGTGGCGAACGCGCCCAGCGCCTTGTACAGCGCGGCTGGAACATTCTTCACCTGGAACACAAAGCTGGTCACCACCTTGCCCTGATTGGGCGCGCGCTCGTCCTGGCGCGACATGATCAAAAAGCGGGTGGCGTTGTGATGCTCGTCCTCGACATCGGCTTTGAGGATCGCAAGGCCATAAAATTCCGCCGCCAGGCTGGACGCGATGGCGGCCACGCTTTTGTCGCCCAGTTCGGCGACATGCTTTGCCGCGCCCGCCGTGTCGTACCAGTGATGCGCCACGAGCTTGCGCGTCCTGAGCAACGCGCGGCACTGCGCCAGCGCCGGCGCCTGGCTATAGACGCTTTTGATGTCGTCCAGGCTGGCGCCCTTTAATCCCAGCAATTGATGCCGGATGGGCAGGAAATGTTCGCCGACAATATGCAGGCCGGAGTCCGGCAGCAGATGATGGATGTCGGCGATGCGGCCGATCAACGAATTCTCCACCGGGATGATCACCAGGTCGGTATCGCCGGATTTCGCCGCCTCGATGGCGTCTTCGAAGGTGGGCTTGGGAATGGCCATGGCGTGCGCAATTGCCTGGCGCGCCGCCAGATTGGCATAGGCCCCCGGCTCGCCCTGAAAGGCGACCCGCTTGGCTTGTTCAATTGCTTTTATGGTCACGACAACAGCTTCCGCGCTTTTTCCAGATCGGCGGGAGTATCGACAGACAAAGGCGCTTCGTCCACACGCGCCACCGCAATGCTCATGCCCGCTTCCAGCGCCCGCAACTGCTCCAGTTTCTCGCGCTGCTCCAGGGCGGAGGGCGGCAGGGCGACAAAACTCTCCAGGGCTTCGCGGCGATAGGCATAAAGCCCAACATGGTGATAGAGCGTGCCCTCGCCGCCCGGCGCCCGGGTGCGGGTGAAATAGAGCGCCCGGCCCAGCCGTTCCTGCGCATCCCAGGCCACCACCGCCTTGACCACCGCTGGATTGGCTTCGTCGGCCGCATTGTCGATCGGAGCGGCCAGGGTGGCGATATCGGCGCCGGATTTCGCCAGGGCCGCCACCACGGTCTTGAGCTGCTCGGGATCGAGCGCCGGCAGATCGCCTTGCAGGTTCACCACCACATCATGGGCGCCTTGAGGATCGGCCGACACCAAGGCGGCCCAGATGCGGTCCGAACCCGATGGCAGCTCTGGGTCCGTCAGCACCGCCCGGCCCCCGGCCTTCTCCACCGCCGCGACAATCGCCTTTTCGGCGGATGCCACCACCACCGGCCCCAGGCCGGCGGCCACGGCACGGGCCCAGACCCGAACGATCATGGGTACCCCCCCAATATCGGCCAGCGGCTTGCCGGGAAGCCGGGTCGAGGCCATGCGCGCGGGGATCAGAAGTATGGGCTTCATGGGTCTCGGGCGAAGTCGCGGAGCCGGGGCTTTTATCCCCGGTTCCATGGGCTGTCTGTGTAGGCCGGGATTGGCGCTAAAACCAGATGCTGCTTAGGATTTATGCGACGCTTCGCCGCAATGACGCGCGGGCGGCGGCGGGTAATGTCCCCCCGTATTCGCCGGGCCCTTCCCGGCTGTGGGGAGAGCCATGGATTCCTTCGAGTGGAACAAGATCATCGGTGCGGTCCTGGGCACGGCGATCTTCATCTTCGTTGTGCGTCTGGTGGCAGAGCATATCTATGAGGCCGAGCAGCCCGCAAAGCCCGGCTATGTGGTGGAAGGCGTGGTCGAAGCCTCTGCCGGCGGCGCCGCCGCGCCTACCGAGGAAGCCATGCCCGATTGGGGTACGGTCCTGCCCGCCGCCGATGTCGCGGCCGGCAAGACGGCTTCGGTCAAGTGCGAGCAATGCCACGACCTGAGCAAGGGCGGCCCCAACAAGATCGGCCCCAATCTGTTCGGCGTGGTCGATCGCGCCCGCGGCTCGCATGAAGGCTTCGCCTATTCCAGCGCCATGAAGGGCAAGCCGGGCAACTGGACCTATGACGAGCTGTTCAAGTTCATCAAGGCGCCTGGTGCCGACATTCCGGGCACCAAGATGAGCTTTGCCGGTCTGCGCAGCGAAAAGGACCGGATCAACCTGATCGCCTATCTGCGCTCCAATGCCGACGCGCCCGCCGCCATTCCGGCGCCCGCGCCCAAAGCAGCGGAAAAGCCCGCGGAGAAAGCCGCCGAAGCACCTGCGGCGCCCGCCGGTGCCACCGTATCGCCCAAGGGCGGTGCGCCCATGCCGGTAGCGCCCAAGGCCAACTAAAGACTTAGGAAACAGGACGTATCGTGACCGGGCTGTCCGGCAAGCCCCATGTCCTGTTCCTGTTGCCGCCGGGATGGGATGCGCTGAGCAAGGCGCTGTTCGGCCATGCCGCTTTCAACAGCTTCCTGCACGGCAAGGATCACTACGCGCCGCAGCAGATCGACTATTTCGTCGGCTTCCGTCCGCCGCATGGTTTTCTCAAAACCCTGCCCCGCCTGAAGGCGATCTTCTCGCTGGGCGCGGGTGTCGATGGCTTTCTGCGCGATCCGGAATTTCCCCGCCATTTGCCGGTGGTGCGTTTTGTCGACGAAACGCTGCAGCGCGAGATGGCGCAATATGTCACCCTGCACAGCCTGATCATCCATCGCCATCAGCGCGGCTTCGATGCCGCGCAGCAGGAGCGGAGCTGGCGCCAGCGCATGCTGTCGCGCCCGACCCGTGAGGTCCGCATCGGTATCCTGGGCATGGGCGATATCGGCGCGGTGACGGCGGAGCGCTTGTTGATGTTCGATTT
>Ga0068871_100003603_pt1 | contig 10635 bp, 9 predicted proteins | sample KBSMisM72_FD_72750 | JGI IMG/M metagenome (GOLD analysis project Ga0068871, IMG submission 72750) | Miscanthus rhizosphere microbial communities from Kellogg Biological Station, Michigan, USA - KBS Miscanthus M7-2 | ecosystem: Host-associated > Plants > Roots > Rhizosphere > Soil ...
GAATTCGCCGTGCTGCTGCCGCGCACCGACGCGGACGCCGCCGTGCGCCAGGCGGACGAGTTGCGGCGCGCGCTCGAACGGGCCTGCGTGCCCGCATCCGCGGGTGCGGTCGTGCGCTATACGGTCAGCGTGGGCGTGGCCAGTCTCGATGTCGGGGAAACGCTTTCAGGCCTGTTGCAGCGGGCCGATGCGGCGTTGTACGCGGCCAAGCGGGCGGGACGGAATCGGGTGGGGGATGCGCGCGCGCTCGGGACTGATGACGCGATGTCGGCCTGAGTGACGACATGAGCGTTTGCGGAAATGCTTCGCTTTTGCGGAACCAGGCCAACATAAAACAGAAGTATTCACTTTAACTGAATGCCGCATGGGCAGCTGGTGCCCGGAGCCGGTAACGTTAACTCCACAATATCAGCAGCTTACAAGTGGAGTTGGCAAAGAAATGGTAGAAAATATTGCACGCGATCTCAACGATTGGCAGGCATTGTACGACTACGAGCGGCATCGTATTCCGGTGCGGGAACTGTCTCCGGAGGTCGATAGGAACTTCGAGTGGCTTCCATCAAACAGCCAGCATAGGATACCAAACGACTGGTTAGCGCATTATGCCCGATGCTTCCACTTCATCGACGAAGAGATCCGGGCGGCGCGAACTACCCGTGACATGCCAAGGGCAAGCGGCGTCTATTTTCTGTTTGATGATGACGATTGCTTCTATGTCGGCCAGACAAAGAACTTCGCCGACCGGACCTCCCAGCACGAGCGAAATGGAGTCCGCTGGACGTCGCATACCTACTTCGAGGTACCTAAGTTCTTTGCGCCGGACGTTGAGGCATATTACATACGTCGGATCAAGCCATATCTCAATGCCTCACATCCGCCTTCGTGCACTTACTCTGATATAGTCAAAAAGCTATGCCTTGATAGCCAAAAGTAGAAGCTCACCTCGCATTCACTGCCCGGTACTGTTCGGGTCATTCGCTTGCACGCCCGCCGACGACTGATGCAGGCTGTCGACGATAGCCTTGACCAACCCGGCGCCGACGCGGATCTTCATTGCCTCGTTTTGGTTATCCGGGTGCAGTGCGATAACGGTCTCCCCGACTACGGGCAGTAGTTTGGCCATGGCGGTCATGAAGTTATCGAAATTGAAGCTCATGGAAGTTCTCCTTAGGTGGTGGGGTGGTCGTAGAAAGCGAGGTTGCGATCGCGAATGATGCTTTGCAGCTTTGCCGAATAATCCGGATCGGTTGCATAACCGGCCGCCTGGAGCGCGCGTGCCCAGCCGGTGCCGGTCGTCTCCTTGAAACACTTCGCATAGCGCGGATTCTTCAACAGGAATTGCGCGTGGTCGACCATGCTTGCCAGCCAGTCCGGATAGGCCCGGAAGCGGTCGGGCATAGCGACGTCCTCGCCGTTAAGGTGCTCGTGCGTGCCGAAGGTGATGGTCGGCCCGGTCCACGACTTGTCCGCCTTGATGCCGAAAAGGTTATTGCCAATGGCGCGCGCGCCCCAGCTGGATTCCAGCGCAGCCTGCGCCAGGGTGATGGATGCCGGTATCCCGGTCTTGCGCTGGCAGTCCTGCGCGGCCTGGGCCAGCATGCCGATGAAGGCGCTCGGTGGCATCACACGATCTCCTTCGCCGCCTTGCTGGCTTCCTGCCCGATTTCGAGCAAGTCCATGTTTTTCCGTTTGTCGAGGTAGAGGAAGAAGGCACGCACCAGAGCCCAGCCAGGCAAGCCGGTCGCGAACATGATGCCGCCCAGGCCGATCAACCCGAGTGTGTCGCTGGCCCAGTTCTGGATGCCGAGGTAGCGTATGAGCGCGCAGCCCCCGCCGATCGAGCTAACGACCGTGGAGATCAGCGCGACACGCCATTCGTTGGCGTCTTTCGGATGGGTCATGCTCATGACGACAACGGATGCGAGGCCAGCGGCAATACCGCTGCCCGCTGCAAGGCCGCCAAGGGCTTTCAGGCCTACGGCGCTGGCGGCGGCGCCGGAGATTGGTTCACTCATGTTCGGGGCTTTCATGGTTTGGTTATGCAGGTGGTTATGCCAGAGTAAGGGTTGTGCTTCGTACGGTGCCGTCCGATCCCTTTACCTTGATTTTTAGCGTGGTGTCATTGGTGAGTTCGAACGTCATGGACCCGTTCACAGTCGGGGTAACGCTGGATGGCGGGTAGAGGATCGCGTTGATCGAGTGCAGGTTTGACCAACGGAAACTCGTAGAACCGACAGTGGCAGAGTTATCGGTGGGAGGAATGAAAAACGTGGAGCCCCACCGATACGCATTACTGCCGGCAGCGACGATCATCCGGAACGTATCGTCCGTGAAGTTGTAAAAAAACTTCCCTTGATTGCTGACGCTCGGTTTCGACCAGAGGATCCCCGCCTCCGACGTGCCAGGAGACCCCAGCGAGATGTAGGGGCTCGTGGATGATTCCACCGCAAGCACCGTACTTGACAAATAGGTGACGCCCCCACCGTCGCTATCCTTGACGTGCAGGCGCCCTGGCGGCGTGGTGTATGAAGTCGACGGACCAATACGCATTTTCCCGCTGGCCTGGTCGTAGAAGACGTTGCCATTGCTGGACCAGTCGAGCGAGAAACCCAGCAGCACTATGCTTTTTACGGTCGCCGCGTTGAACGTGTTGCTGACGTTGTCGATGTAGGTCGAGCCGATCGAGCAACTGACGTTGTAGTAGTTCGGTGTGCCGGCACCGAAGACGTTGTAATTCAAATCCACCCTGGACATATTCACCAGGCCGACCGCCCCGCCCGAGCCGCCGCAGCCGTAGATGTCGCAGTAGTCGATGTGGCCCTGCGAATAGTCGCTGAGTAGGATGCCGGAGCCGCCAGCGACGGCGCCGGTGATTTGCGGCCGGCCAGCCGTGGCGCCGTTGTAGCCGATCGACACGGTGCAATGGTAGGTGGCGCGTATGCAATACATGGCGTTGTTGTGGATACCGCCCGACAGGATGAGTTGCGACCGGTCCTCGATGTCGACGCCACCATATGAACAGTTGGCGGTATGCACGTTGACGGTGTACAGCTTCGATGCTTCAAGTGCCGTGATACCGTGCGAATATGATTGCGTCGTCCAGTTCTGAAACTTGATGTCCTGGACTTTCAAGGTCATGTTCGTCTGAAAATACCATCCGTGGTCTGCGCTGCTTCCGGTGCCATCGACGAGCGCGGTCGGCACATTAGGGTGCCCGCCGACGCTCGGGCCGTAGAACGCCAGATAGTTCCGGCTGCGTAGGCCGGTCATCGTGACGCCGCCCGGATAGGTGCCGGCAGCAAGTCGCACGTTCCATTGACCGTCCAACACCGGGCCGTAGTTGAGCAGTGCCGCGAATACGCCCGCTTCGGAGCTAGGTTCCGAAGCACTCAAACCGTCGCCCGTACCCGAGGGTGAGATATAGAGATTGTTCGTTTGGCTGCCGGTCGGCGCGACGTAGAAAAGATCGCTGCCGCGCTTGATGATGCCCGGTCCGATGTGGCGGACACTGTGCAGGCTGGTGATTGTAGCCGTCGATACGTACGTCCCGGCCGGCCAGTACAGGGCCGCCCCGGCCGCTATCGCAGCCGCCACGGCTGCGACGATCCCAGCTTGATTGGACGTTGTTCCGTCGACCGTATCGCCGGTGAAGTCGCGCACGCTGATGATGTCGCGTAGTTTGGCCTCGCCAGTTCGGGGAGTTGCCCCGGTGCCAGCCTGGATGAATCCGAATTTAGATGATCCAGAGGATGCCGTAAGCTGGCCAAGCTGCACCGCGTCGGTGGCAACGGTACCGGGGGCCACATTGACAATCTTGAAGCCGCCCATCGGCAGGTTCGCCACCATCGTGGTTTGGCCATCCGTGGCAAGAGACCGGGTGAACTCGGTGCCGAGGTCGGCCACAAGGGTGTTGAAAACTGAAGCGCTGATGACCGTACCGGATACAACCGGCTGACCAGCTGGAGGGGAGTACGTCCCGGAACCGTTACGCGGCATGATATTCTCTCGTCTGTCTTACACAAGTCCCTTCACAGGGATAAAAATGACCATCTTTCTTGCTGCTAAAATTGCTGCTTGCCTGTTCCTTCCAGGGATAGTTGATCGGCTACGGGCCAGGCGACAGGGCGTTTTCCACCCCAACTGTCGCCCCCCGCGTCCAGGCTGGCGCGAGCTTCTGGAACGTCGTCGGCGCGCTCGACTGTCGGTCAAGCGCCTCGGCCAATAGCTTCGCGAAGTACTCCGGATCGAGCATCGCTTTCTGAAACTCAGTGTTGACGCGGTTGCCGACGAATTGGCCAACCTTTTGTGCCCCCAATGCGCCGCCGGCCGCTCCCATCGGGCCGCCGGTCAGGAAGCCACCAACCCCGGCTCCAACTCGCCCAAGCAACGATTTCCCATCCAGGTTCTCGCCGAATAGCTGCCCGCTGAGCCAGTTGGGCGCCTGTGCGTTGAAGAACGTGTCCGAGCCAGGCGACTTGATCGAGTTGGAAACCGTCTCACGCTGGAGGTCTTGCTGAATCGCCTCAAGCGATTTCTGCGCCTCCGGATCGATACCGTATGGGGAGTTCTTCAGCGCCTTGGCCAATTGCGTCCGGTATTGCGACAGCATTGGAGACACGTCGCCGGCCGCGTTCAGCGTGCCATTCGACAGGCCACCATACAGATCTTGCGCGGCCTGCATCGTGTTGATCGGCTGGCTCGCCTTGGCATAGGCTGCATTCGCCTTCGAGAAGTCAGGCGAGTTCTTTTCCATCCAATCCTGTAGGGCACTTTGCGTGTCGCTCAGCGCCTTCGCCTCGTGCGAGCCAATGCCCTGCGTGCGACCTTCGCTTTGCAGGTCATCGAGGCCCATCTTCAAATACTGCAGCATGTTGCCGCCAATCGTGGCCGGTCGCGCGGGCACGATGTCGGTGATCGGCCGGCCGGAGGCATCCAGAATCGCCGACGACGAGCTCCCGGCAGGAGCCCCGATATCCAGGCCTACTTGCTCGCCCTTTTCAGCGGCCAGCTTTTTGCCGCGCGCGATCGCCGCCTGTGCCGACGGCCGCGCCAGCAGGGCGCCAAGTGCGTCGTCGACCGGCAATTCAGCCGCGCTGGCTGCGTCATACAGCGGGGTGGTTTCGGCCGCACGCGCGTTGATCGCCGCTTGCAGGTCTGCTGGCGTCTTCGCCACCTTCAGCAATTGGGCCAGGCGCGCCTGGTTGTTGGTGATCGCGCGATCCTCGAACGGCCCACGGTAGGCCGGGTTATTCTTCAACGTCTTCTCGGCCATCACCAATTCTGGCACGCCGGCCACTTGGGCGGTGGTGGGCAACGAGCCCTCTACCAGCGGAGCGGCCGATTGCAGGCGCGCCAGCACGTCAGCCGGGTCACGGCTGCCGGTTAGACTCGAAAGGGTGCCGGCGGCGTCCTGGGCTCCGTTCGCCTGCGCGGCTGCCTTTGCCTTGGCCAGGCCCTTTACAAGCTGATCGCCGACAGCAGATTTCGGCGATACGACCGGCCGCAACGCGTTCTTTGCGGCGCCGCCGGTAGCCGCCAGTCCGGACAGGCCGCCGCCCAGCGCAGCGCCGAGCCCGACCTGTTTGGCCTTCTCGTCCCAGTAATCGACCGGCGTCTGGCCGGTTATCAGGCTGCCCAGGTCGCGCTCGCCAGCGTTGAACACCGGCTGAGACGCACCTACCAATACGCCTGTCGTGATGCCGCTGGCCAGCTTCGCCCCGAGACTGGCGCCGCGCGCCGTCTGCGTACCCTTGATCGGCATGATGACGTTGCCACCGACACGGCCGAAACCGGCAGCGACAGAGCCGGGCGTGAGCGCCTGATACTGGTTCTCGCGGTTCGTGTTGATGGTGTCCACGCCGTGCGCCTGATCAGCAAAGAATTTGTCTGCGGCGGATCCAGGGGCCAACGAGTGAACCGCGCTCGACACACCATGTGCAGCCAATTGCGCGCCGCCATCGATCGGGTCCATGACGCCACGGTACAGGCCGAGGCCGAGATTCTTGACGCCACCCCAGGCATTCGACAGCGCGCCAGGCGCCTGTTTTGCCGGGGCCTGCGCTGGCTGCTGCGTCTTCGCCGTGACCGTCCGAATATGATCGGCCAGGATCTTCGCGCTGGCCGTGTCGCCGGCCGCATCTGCCTTGAGAAGCGCGGCTTGAAGTTGGTCGAGGTCGTCCATTATTTGTACTTGTCCAGGACTGCTTGCACTTCGGGCGGCACGGCCTTGGCGTAGCCACTCTTGATTTCAGGCTTCACGAAGCCGCGCTTGATCGCCTCGGATGCCCACCAGTTCGGGAAGTCGGCCGGATTGTTCCCAGGCGTCTTCTTGTACTGCTGGTAGGCGTCAGACTGCGCTTTGATCTGGTTGTGCAACTGTGTCTGGAAGTTGAAAATCTTCTCGATGGCGCGCGGATCGGTGTCAAGGTTCGGGTTGTTCTTGATGAACAGTTGCATCGCGATCCGGTTGCCCTGCGATCCCTTGCCGGTATCGCTTGCCAGCGCCTGCTGCATCGTGCCGAGCGCTTCCTGTGCCGCATACTTCTGGAACTCCTGCGCAGCGCTCAGGTCGCCTCCTGCGATCTTGTCGACGATTGAGTTCGGCATGCCGGGGATCGCCTGCGCCCATTGCGCAAGCTGAACGCGTGTATCGCCGCCACCGCCGGCCTTGAACTTGGCGAGAGCATTACGGGACTGTTCGATGCGCTGCAAGAGCGCTTGCGAATCCGCTAGGTGGCCATTGAGCGTCTTGCCATAGTCCGCCATGTCGGTGGCTTCCTTGGTGCTCTGCGCCAGTCCTGGCTCGGTGCGCGCCTTTACGTCGGCCAATTCCTGCGCCTCCTGCGCGGGCGTCTTCAGCGGGATGCCGACGTGGCTGGCCGCTGCGGGAGGCCCGGCTTCGACGCTGGTGCCCGGCGTGCTGCCCGGCCGAAGCGCGAATTGAGCACGCGCCGTGGCCATGAACTTTTCCTTTTGCGCGGGTGTCATGTGCATGAGGTCGACCTGCGGCGCAGCGCCCGCAGGCGCAGGAGAGGCGGCCGGCTGCCCACCTCCAGCCTGTTGCGCGGCCTGCTCCTCCGTCATCATCACCGGGCCATTCGCCGTATTCACTGTAATCAGCTTGTGCCCGGCCTGCGCGCGTGCGGTTGCGTCTGCCGATGCGCCCGCGATCGCCGCGTTCGCGCCGGCATAGCCGGGGAGGGCGGACGCCACGCCATTGTTCAGCGAAATGCCTTCGCCGACCTTCGGCTGGAACCGCTCCTGACCGGTAGACAGGTCGAGCGCCGTCGTGCCTGGTTGCAGTTCGATGATGCCGGCCTTGCGTGCGGCAGCAGTGCCATAGCGGCCCATCTCCAGCGGGTCTTGGCCCATCGCCGCCATGTTCTTCTGCTCGTTTGTGAGCGTGCTGATGTTTTCCAGCAGCTTGTTTGCCAGTTCGGTGTTGCCCATCAGGTAAGCTGCCTTCGCCTGGTTGCGGATTTGATCGATCTGGCTTTGCGGCGGCAGAGCGGACGGGGCCGACTGCGGGGGCGCCCCTGGCGCGGCCGATTGCTCCGGAGCGGCGTCAGGGCTGGGCGCGGGCGCCGGGCTGGGTGCGGGAGATGCACCAGCCATCGAATTGAACATGTCGCCCATTCGACCCTGCATCGCCTTGGCCAGCGCGAGTTGCTTTTCGTCGGCATTTTTCTGCACGTAGCCGCCGAGAAGCGCCTGCGCAATCTTCGACACGCCTTCCCATGGGCTTTTATTGACGGCCCAGCCATTAATTACCTGTGTGCCTTGATCCTGCTGGAGCACCTGTTGCCGCAACATGTCGGCAAGTTGCTGGCGGCGTGCGAGTTGCATTTGCTGCGTGGCGAGGTCCGGAGCAACCATTTGCATGGTCTGCGGCGCCTGCGCGCTGGTGAATGGATTCCCGGATGGCATTATTGGAGCTCCCGCACAGATTCGTGGTGGTAAATATGCATACGGATTAAGCCATCGCCATGATGGCGGCCGCGCCCAAAGTGCCAAGCGCACCCAGTCCGCTATTGCTGCTGCCGACTTTTGAGTTGTACAGCCCCAGGTTGTATTGGCCCAAGCCATTCGCCGCCCCAAACATATCGGGGCCATAGGTAGTAGCTTGCTGGGGCGCCTGCTGGAACGCCGGATTGGACACCTGCGAGCCGGTGCGCAGCGCGTTCAACTCGTTTATCGGAATGTTTCGATTCGCCGCCTGCTGCGTGTACTGCTGCTGCTGCAACTGCGCCTGGTTCATGCGGTTCTGTGTCTGCTGGCCGAACTGCTGCGCCTGCAACTGCGCCCGCGTCGTCTGGTTTTGCAACTGCTGGCCATACTGCTGCGCCTGCCGTGCGGCAGACAAGGCATCGTTGTTCGTTTGCTGGCCGTACTGCTGGCCTTGCAACTGCGCCTGCAATTGCGCGTTGTCGGACATTTGGCCAAACGTTTGCGCCTGCTGCTGCTGGCCCAGCGTGATGCCCTGCAATTGTGCCTGCTGGCGCGCGTCGTTCTGGTCGCGCCCCAGCTGATCCTCTGCTCGCTGGTATGCTTCCGAGCCCGGCATGATGCCCTGATTGGCAAGCTGGTTTTCGAGGTCTGCCCGGTCGCGCTGCTGCTGCGGCAGCAGGCGTGCGTTGATCAGGTCTGAAGCATTGTTCGTGGCCTGGGTCGGGTCGTAGGCGGCCCCGAGCTTCGCTGATCGCGGGTCGTATGTGGTGGCTCCGCTATACAGGCCGGCGTTAAATGCCGTCGGCGATTGCGATTGACTGGGGTCGAACGTGGTCGGCGCGGGCATCTTGTCCGCATTGAGTGTCGTAGGCAGTGCGTTCCCGAATGCACGCTGAACGCGAGTCGTCGCCAGATCCTGCATGTTGGCGAGATTCAGACTCGTCTTGTTCTGCTGGTCGAGCAGCGCTTGCTGGTCAGGAGACAGGGACACCATCGACGTCCACTTGTCGGGATTGTTCGAGTCTTGAAAGTACTCTAGGTTCCCATATGGGGTGTACGTGTTGACGCGGTTCGCTGCGGTGGCCTGCCGCGCCGCATCCAGATTGCCAGCCGCCGTCTCTTTTGCAGCGCCCGTGTAATCCGGTGCCGGCGGTGCGGAAGGTTTGCCCATGATCTATTTCCCCAAAAAGCGACACTGCTCGCGTGTCATTGTCAAAACGATGATGTCGCCGGTCCGGCCGGCATCCTTGATCACGGCCTCCTGCTGAAAGCCCAGGTGCAAATCGAAGCGCAGCGCCGCAGTGTTGTTCGAGTCCACCAGCCCTACCACCTTGTTGACCTTCAGTTGCTCGAACGGGTAACGGAAGCAGAAATGCAGGTAATCACGCACCAGCCATCGCTTGCCGATGCCAGCGACATGCATCTGCACAGAACGCCCGGTGAAGTTGTCGAACAGGACGCCGGCCACCAGCTCTCCGTCCTTCACCCAGCCGATACCTTGCCCGGAGCCGTCGAAGTACTGGCCTCCGGTGCGCTCGGCAACCCACCGGGCGACGTGCTGGCTGATGACGATCACAACACACCCCCTGCTTCGACGAGCAGGTCCGTCGACGCCCAGCGCATCCGCGTGTTCAACACGTAGCCCTTCATGTGAGGCGCCAGGCAATAGCCGATCGCGAAGGCTGTTTGCCAGTCGCGTTTGATGTACATATCGCCGCCCCATACTTCCGAGCCATCCCATACCGACGTGTCCCACACGGCCAGTTGCGGGGTGATCGGCGCGAAGGTCGGATTGCCTGACGGGTCGGACATATCGAAATCCGCGTTCACACCAAGCAGGATCGTGGGCTGGCCGTCAGTCGAGATAATCGGGCGAACCATGCTCACTTTTTTGAGCTGCGTCCCAGATCCGAAATAGCTGAATGACTGCTGTGCGTTGAAATTGATGTTTGCGCCCGCATCGGCATTCGTGCTCCACGCCAGCGCAACACCACCGGAGGTACCGAAGTACAAAGCGTCGGAATGCAGTTCGAAACATGCCGCGTTCCACCCGGTGAACCGGGACCATGCGCCGCTGATCGTGTTCATCACGGCCTGTACCGACGTCGTCGGCCCGGTCGGGATATTCAACAGCAGCATGTTCTCTTTCGGGAGCAGTGCCACTTCCCATCCAAAATTGCCGCCGTAGGTCGAGATGTAATCGCTGATCGCGTGCTGGATTTTGTCGGTCAACATCTCCTGCGAGTTGACCCGCGACGACATCATGGCCTTCGACAGAGGCGCAAGACCGTCCTGGCAGATCATCGTCAGGTCGCCCGCGTACTTCATCAGGCAGCGCCGGCCGATCGGCGAGCCGACGTCGAAAACGCCGATCAAGGCCCAGGTTGAGGGGCTCGCCGGATCCGTTCCTTTGTAGACCGCGACCTGCCCCCGCGAGGACACGAACACCGCGTAGTCGTCCATACCATAGCCGGCGTCCAGCGACCAGTCACCCATCGCCATTAGATAACCGCCATTGCTGAACAGGCTCCCGAAATCGAGCTGCTGCGCGGCGCCGCCAATGGACAGCGTCGGCAAATACCAGACCCGCGTGCTGTTCTGCTCCACGAACCAGAGGCGGCTCTTGAAGGCGTTGACGGTGATGAGCTTTGTCGGATCGACGCCCGTGATGGCGAAGTTCGCTGCCGG
>Ga0068871_100003607_pt1 | contig 10632 bp, 11 predicted proteins | sample KBSMisM72_FD_72750 | JGI IMG/M metagenome (GOLD analysis project Ga0068871, IMG submission 72750) | Miscanthus rhizosphere microbial communities from Kellogg Biological Station, Michigan, USA - KBS Miscanthus M7-2 | ecosystem: Host-associated > Plants > Roots > Rhizosphere > Soil ...
CGCACACCGTGAACGAGTCGCTGATCCCGACCAAGCCGTTCCAGTTGCTGCGCGACTTCGCGCCGATCGCGCCGATCAATGCCTCGGACCTGGTGCTGGTGACGCGCGCCAGCCTGCCGGTGAACAACCTCGGCGAGCTGCTCAAGCTGGCGAAGGCCAAGCCGGGCGGTCTCTCCTACGCCTCGTCCGGCCCGGGCACGCCGTATCACATGGCCGGCGAGCTGTTCAAGGCGATGGCCGGCGTGGCGATCGTCCACATCCCCTACCGCGGCAGCTCGGGCGCGCGCACCGACGTGCTCGGCGGCCAGGTCGACATGATGTTCGACGCGGTGCCGACCATGACCGAGCACATCAAGGCGGGCAAGGTCAAGGCCATGGGCACGACCGGCACCGCCCGGTCGTCGGTGATGCCCGATCTGCCGACGATCAGCGAGGCCGGCGTGCCGAAATACGAGGCGACGATCTGGCTCGGCCTGATGGCGCCCAAGGCCACGCCGCCGGCGCTGGTCGAGCGCCTCAATGCCGAGGTCTCGCGCATCGTCGGCGCGCCGGAAACGGCCAGGGCCTGGAACGCGCAGGGCGCGATGCCGATGGTGATGAGCGTCGCCGACTTCACCCGCTACGTCCAGGCCGACATCGCCAAGTGGGCGAACATCGTCAAGATCTCGGGGGCGAAGCCGGAGCAATGAGCACGCGCGGCGAGGCGATGGCGCCCCGCACCCTGAAGCTGCTCTGCGCCGGCGCCGTCAAGGGCCTCGTCGAAGCGCTGCGCGAGCGCTTCGTCGCGGCCCGCGGCGCCACCGTCGACGGCCGCTTCGGCGCCGTCGGCGCGATGCGCGAGGCGCTGCTCGGCGGCGTGCCCTGCGACGTGATGATCGTCACCGAGGCGATGCTGGCGGAGCTGCGCGAGCAAGGCGCAGTCGCCGCCCGGCCGCTCGCGCCGATCGGTGAGGTTCGCACCGGCGTCGCGGCGCGCCTCGGCGAGGCCGTGCCGCGAATCGATTCCCCTGACGCATTGAAAGCCGCACTGCTCGCGGCGCCAACCATCTACCTGCCGGACACCGCGCAGTCGACCGCCGGGAAGCACGTCGCCGCCGTGCTGGTGCGACTCGGCATTGCCGCCGAGACCGCGGCGCGGCTCTCGGTCCATCCCAACGGCGCCACGGCGATGCGCGCCCTCGCCGAGAGCGGCGCGCCGGGGGCGCTAGGCTGCACCCAGGTGACCGAGATCCTCTACACCCCGGGACTGACGCTGGCCGGGCCGCTGCCCGATCCGTTCGCGCTGGCGACGGTCTATGCCGCCGGCGTCGCCAACGACGCCGCCGAGCCGGCCCTGGCCGCTGCCTTCATCGAGCTGCTCTCGGGAGAAGGCGCAGCCGCAGAGCGCCGCGCCGGCGGCTTCGAGCCGGTGGCGCGCTAGCGGCTGGCTGGCGAAGACGAGATCGGACCGGGGCTCGGGCGGCGGCGGTTCGCACCGCTTCCAATCGACGATCTGGCGCTCAGACGGCGGCGTCGAGCTTGCAGATGAAATCCTCGTACTTGCCGGCACGCGAGTCCGGCAGGCGATCGCGCGACTGCTCGACCCGAATCACGCCTTCGAAGCCAGCGAGCGCCTTGCGCAGGGTCGCGGCGAGCGCCTCCACCTGCGCCGGGCTCAGCACGTCGGCCGAGACGAGCTTGAACTCGATGTCGTCGAGCGCATGCTGGATCACCTGGTACTGCTGGATGGCTGCGATCTCGTCGAAGGTCTCGAAGCCGGCGCGCGGCAGGAAGCGCGAGCCGTCGGCTTTCATCAGCAGATTGCGCCTGCGGCCGAGGACACGGCGAAAGGTCGGCAAGGTGCGGCCGCAGCGGCAGGGGCCGCCGACCTCGGCGTAGTCGCCGAGGTCGTAGCGAAACAGCGGCGCGGCGAAGTTGTGCAGGTCGGTCACCACCACCCGGCCGACCTCGCCCTCGACCGAGGCCCGCCCCTGCTCGTCGAGCACTTCGACCAGCAGCGACTCGGCCATGGTGTGATACAGCTCGCCCGCGGGGCATTGCAGGGCGATGATGCCTGCCTCCTGCGAGGAGTAGTTGTCCTCGATCGGCAGGCCGAGCATGCGCACCAGGCGGGCGCGCAGGTCGACCGAGAGCATCTCGCCCACGGTGCGGACGTGGCGAAGGCTCGCCGGCCGCCCCTCGGGCCGCGATGCCCAGCGATCGGCGAGCGCCTTGAGATTGCTTGGAAAGCAGAGCAGGTGCTGCGGCTGAAAGCGGTCGATGGCCGCGATCTGCTCCTCGATGCCGGTCGTGCCCGGCATCGCCTGCGCCTTGCCGGTCGCGAACAGCTCGGCGACCGGAAAGCCCCAGTCCCCCATCTCGACGTAGGGCGGGTTGGTCGGCCGGATCGAGGTCATCCGGCCGGCGAAATCGCGGCCATGCCAGAGATGGTCGCGGATCGTGCAGGCGGCCCAGAACAGCCGGCCGACGCCGGTCTTCTTCATCTTCACCGGCTCGCCGGTCGAGCCGGAGGTCGTGACCTCGCCGACCGGCTCGTGCCCGCGCGGTACCTGGGCGGAAAAGAAGTCCTTGCCCGCCGCCTGGAGCTGCCGGCGCGACAGCGGCGCCAGCGCGCGCAGCCGGGCAATGCTGTCGAGTTCTCCCGGAGCGAGTCCGGCCGCGGCGAGCCGGGCGCGAAACGCCGGCGAATGGCGGGCGTGGTGCGCCGCCAGCCGGGCGAGCTGTGCGCCCTGCCCCGCCTCGATCTCGACGAGCGGCAGCCGCTCGCTCGCCTGCAGGCTGGCGACCAGGGCCGCGATCGTCGCCGCCTCGCCGGTCGGTACCGGCGGCCAGACGATGCCGTCGAGGCCGGGCTTGAATGTCGGTGCCTGACCCACGCGGGCCTCAGGCGCGAGAGTAGGCGACCTGCACGGCGGTTGCCAGCAGCTGGCCGCCGCGGCCGTACAGCTCGGCGGTCTGGTCGCCGAAGCTGCGATGGAAGACGCGTGCGTCGGCCACGGCAGCGAGCGGCGCGCTGCCGTGGGCGAGAAGCTCGTCGGCGCCGGCGTGGAAATAGGTGGTCATCGAGACCGTGCCGAAGGGCGGCACCCGGCCGATGACCTGGAACAGGCGGCCGAAGAAAGCGTCGCTCATCGCCGTCAGCGACAGGAAGTCGAGCGGGCGGGACGGCGCATCGCGCAGCCACAGCAGCGAGCGCGGGCTGGGCGGTGGTTCGGGCGGCGTGTCGCTCAGAACGAGCTTGCCTTCGGCGAAGCGGAACTCGTACTGCGACACCCAGGACAGCGACGACGGGTTCGGCGCCGGCGCCAGCGACTCCCATGCCGGCATCTCCGGCGTGTCGACGCGCTGATGGCTGAAGCTGTCGCGCCGGGCTGCGGTGATGACGCTCGCCGTCAGCACGGCCTCGGCGCTTTCGCCCTGCGTGAACTCGACCGACCAGTGCTGGCTGGAACGGTTGCCGCGGCTGCGGCGCAGCCGGACCGCGAACTCGCCGCGGGCGATCGGGGCGCAGAAGTTGACGGTGAGGGCGAGCGGGTCGCCCTCGCGCTCGGGATGCTCGAGCACCGCACGCAGCGCGGTCGCGGCGGAAATGCCGCCGAACGGGCCGATGAAGGTCCAGTAGGCGTCGCTGGTGCGGGCGCGCCGCTCGGGGCCCGCGGAATCCCCGTCAAGCGCGGTGGCGAGGTCGAGGGCATGCGTCGTCATGGCCGGCGATTGTCGATGCTCGCGCTCGAGGCCGCAGCGGCAGGCGCGCCCGACGGCGGCTCGACCGGCACGAGGATCGCCTCGCCCGTCGCCACCCGCCCGCTCGGCGCCGTCGCGCAGCGCGAACAGTTCGGCGGCAGCGAACACCTGGCGGCGTCCCGCCTGGACGACCCGGCCGCGGGCGACGAATGCGCTGCCGATCGCCGGCGCCAGGCAGTTCACCGAGAAGTGCGACGCCAGCACGCGGCCGGCCAGGGTGAAGGCGGCGAAGCCGCAGGCGGTGTCGATCAGCGCGCCGATCATGCCGGCATGGAGAAAGCCCGCGTACTGCCCGTGCTCGTCGCGCCACGGCATGGAGAGCTCGATCTCGCCGGCGGCGAGGCAGCGCACTTCGAATCCGGCCCGGCGGTTGAAGGCGGCACTGGCGTTGAGGGCGACAAGCGCCGCTTGCAGATCGGAGGTGTCGGCCACGATGGATGCTCCTTCGGCGAAACGCCCGCATCGATCATCGCGGTCGAACGCGCGAGACGCCGTCTCGCGGGCGACACGAGACTTCGGCGAAACTGCAGGCGTGAGCTTCGCGATGACGACCCCCAGCCGAAAGCCGCCTGCGGACCCGCAGAAGTTTGCTGTCGCGGTCGGCCCGAGCGCGATCGACGGCCACGGCGCGTTCGCCGCCGAGGCCATTCCGGCACGGCGCAAGATCGGCGAGATCCGTGGCGAATCGATCAGCGTGCGTGAGGCGTGGCGGCGCGCCCGCAGGCAGGCGAGGATCATGATCGTCGAGGTGAGCCCGCGCCGTGCGGTGGACGCTTCGCGCTCGACCGACCCCTTGCGCTTCACCAACCATTCGTGCGCGCCGAATTCGGTGCTGCACATCCGCCGCGGGCGGATCGAGATCTTCTCGATGCGCGACGTCGCAGCCGGCGAGGAGCTCACCATCGATTACGGCGACTCGCATCACCAGGGCCAGCTCGCCTGCCGTTGCGGCGCGCCGCGCTGCGTCGGCCGGCTGTAGCCGGCATCACCGGCCCGTCCGCGACCTATTCGCGCAGCAATTCGGCGAGCCTCAGCTGGTCGAAGCGGGCTTGCTTCCAGAACGGCCCGAGGTCGGGCGCGGGGTCGAGCAGCATGGCCGCGATCAGCGGCTCGGCAAGCGTCTTGTCGGGATCGACGAGCAGCACGTAGCGGGCCTCGCCCGGCTCGTCCAGGCGCCCGATCCAGTCGATGCCGACCAGGGCGTCGAGCAGCGGATCGATCTGCAGGGGATCGGTCGAGAGCGCATGCGAAAGGGCCGGCCCGGTCAGCCCCTGCAGGCCCTCGTCCCGGCCGCGGCCCAGGGTGCGGAGCAGCGCGACCGCGAGCCGGAAGCGCGACCCGGTCGAGGCCGGCCAGCGCTTCAGGCGCGTGCCCGCGACCGGAGCGTAGGCGGCGATCACTGCGCCGAGCAGCACGACCACCCAGCTCAGGTAGATCCAGACCAGGAAGATCGGCACCGTCGCGAAGGCGCCGTAGACCATGTTGTAGGTCGGAACGGTGCTGAAGTAGAGCGCCAGCAAGCGCTTCGCGCCGGCGATGCCGACGGCCACGAACAAACCGCCGGCCAGGGCATGGCGCCAGCGCACGTGGGTGTTCGGCACGTAGTGAAACAGCGCCGCGCCGCCGATCGAGAGCAGCACGAACTCGAGCACGGCGATGACGACGCCGAAGCCGTGCGGCGCGAATCCTCCGTAGCCGCGCGCCACCGAGACCGCGTACGAGGTCGCGGTCAGGCTCACCGCCAGCAGCAGCGGACCGAGCGTCATCGCCGACCAGTAGACGAGGACGCGCTGGCCGAGCGGCCGGGGCTTGCGCACCCGCCAGATCGCATTCAGCGCCTTGTCGATGGTCAGCATCAAGGCGATCGCGCTGATCAGCAGCACCACCAGGCCGACCAGGCCGAGCCGGTTGGCGCGGGTCGAGAACTGGGTGATCGCGCCGAGCACCGGCTTGGCGATGGTGTCCGGGAACAGGTTGGCGACGAAGTAGCGCTGCAGCGTGTCCTGCAGGGTGGAGAAGATCGGGAAGGCGCTGAACAGCGCCAGCATCACCGTCGCCAGCGGCACGATCGACATCACCGAGGTGAAGGTGAGGCTGCCGGCGGTGAGCGCGAGCCGGTCCTCGCGGAAGCGCTCGGCCAAGGTCACCGCGGTCCCGTACCACGGCCAGGCGTGCAGGCGCTCGAGGGGACGGGCGACGACGGTCGTCGGGGCGGTCACGGCGCGGCGGCGAAGGTCATTGCTGGCATCATAAGGACGATGACCGACCGTGCCGCTCCGGACGCGACGATCGCCTGGACACGCGCGCTCGCGCTCTCGGCCACGGTCGCCCTGCTGCTGCTCTGCCTCGCGTGGGAGCTCTGGCTCGCGCCGACCGGTCGCGGCACCCTGGCGATCAAGGCCCTGCCCTTGCTCCTGCCCCTGGCCGGTCTGGCCCGGATGCGCCTCTACACCTACCGCTGGATGAGCCTGCTGGTCTGGCTCTACGTCGCCGAAGGCGCGGTCCGGGCGGCCAGCGAGCGCGGCATCGGCGCCTGGCTCGCCGGCCTCGAGCTGGTGCTGGCGACGCTCATCTTCTTCGCTTGCGCCGTCCATGTCCGGGCGCGCTTTCGCCACGCCGGCGCGGGAGCGACATGAGCGAGCTGCTCGAGCGCCTGCGCGGCGTCGTCGGCGCCGCCCACCTTCTCGCCGACGGCGACCTCGGCGCCTGGGAGGTCGACTGGCGCAAGCGCTGGCGCGGCCGGGCGCTGGCCGTCGCCCGCCCCGGCTCGACCGCCGAGGTGGCGCAGGTGGTGCGCCTGTGCGCCGAGCACGGCACGCCCATCGTTCCCCAGGGCGGCAACACCGGCCTGGTCGGCGGCTCGGTGCCCGATGACAGCGGCCGCCAGCTGGTGCTGAGCCTGGCGCGCCTCGATCGGGTTCGCGGCCTCGATGCGGCGAACATGACCCTGACGCTCGAGGCCGGCTGCGTGCTGCAGCGCGCCCAGCAGGCCGCGGCCGACGCCGGCCTGCTGCTCGCCCTCAGCCTCGGTGCCGAAGGCAGCTGCACGATCGGCGGCAATCTCGCCACCAATGCCGGCGGCACGCAGGTGCTGCGCTACGGCAACGCCCGCGAGCAATGCCTCGGGCTCGAGGTGGTGACCGCCGCGGGCGACGTCTGGGACGGCCTCACCGGCCTGCGCAAGGACAACACCGGCTACGACCTGCGCGACCTGATGATCGGCAGCGAAGGCACGCTCGGCATCATCACCGCGGCGACGATGAAGCTGCAGCCACGGCCGGTCGCCGTGCTCACGGCGCTGGCGACCCTGCCGACGCTCGATGCCGCGGTCTCGCTGCTCTCGCTCGCGCGCTCGATGCTCGGCCCCGGCCTGACCGGGTTCGAGGTGATGAACGCGTTCTCGCTCGATCTGGTGCGAAAGCGCTTCCCGGCGCTGCGCCAGCCGCTGCCGCCGGCGGCGTGGACGGTGCTGCTGGAGCAGTCCGACACCGAGGGCGAAAGCCACGGCGCCGCAGCCCTGGAATCGCTGCTGGCGGCGGCGCTCGAGCGCGGCCTGATCGACGACACGGCGATCGCCTCCAGCATCGAGCAGGCGAACGCGATGTGGCACCTGCGCGAGTCGATCACCCTCGCCCAGGCCGAGGAAGGCCCGAACATCAAGCATGACATCTCGCTGCCGGTCTCGGCGATCCGCGACTTCGTCGCCGCCACCGACGCCGCCCTGCAGCGCGCCCTGCCCGGCATCCGCCTGGTCAACTTCGGCCACCTCGGCGACGGCAACCTGCACTACAACGTGCAGTGCCCGGAAGGCGACGATGCGCTCGAGTTCCTCAGGCACGAGGCCGAGGTCAACGGGATCGTCTACGACGCCGTCGGCGCGCGCCACGGCTCGATCTCCGCCGAGCACGGCATCGGCCGGCTGAAGCTCGACGAGATGAGCACGCGCAAGTCGCCGGTGGCCCTGGCGATGATGCGGGCGATCAAGGCTGCGCTCGACCCCGCGGGCGTGCTGAACCCTGGGCGAGTGCTTCCGCCGCCAGCCATTCGGTGAAGGCCGCGACCTCGGGGCGCCGCGCCGCACCCGCCGCGACCAGCATGCAATAGCCCTTCGGCGAGGCGACGACGTCGGCAAACGGCGCGACCAGCTGCTTTGCTTTCAGCAGACGGTCGATCAGTGGCACTCGGCCGAGCGCCACGCCCTGGCCGGCGACCGCCGCCTGGATCAACTGGTCGTACGAGGAGAAATGCAGCACCGCGGCGGGCTTGAGCTGGGTGAGCTGCATGGCGTGCAGCCACAGGCCCCAGTCCTGCAGGTGGTTGCTGCCGTCGGGCTCCATCCTGAGCAGGGTCTGGCCGGCGAGATCGGCCGGCACCTTGAGCGCGGCGCCGGCGGCGCGGAGCAGGCGCGCGCTGCAGACCGGGAACACGCTCTCGCCGAACAGCGGCATCGCCCCCACCGGAAGCAGGTCGACCGAGCGATAGCGGACGGCCACGTCGACGCCGTCGCGCTCGAGATTGGCCAGGTTGTTGCCGGTGGAAATGCGGACGTCGACGCCGGGATGAGCGGCGACGAAGGCGGTCAGCCGCGGAATCAGCCAGACGCCGGCGAAGCCGGCGGTGGTGCTGACGACCACCGGCCGGGTCTCGCTCCCCTGCTTGAGCGCACGGCTGGCGCGATCGATGGTCGTCAGCGCCTCGGTCGTCGCCTGCTGGAAAGCGCGGCCTTCCTCGGTGAGCACCAAGGCCCGGTGCAGGCGCCGGAACAGCGCCACGCCGAGCCGGTCTTCGAGCGCCTGGATCTGCCGGCTCACCGCCGACTGGGTCAGGGCGATCTCGTCGCCGGCGCGGGTGAAGCTGAGGTGGCGCGCGGCCGCCTCGAACGCCACCAAGAGCTCGAGCGGCGGCACCTCGTAGGCGCGGCGGCTTACATGCGGCATGTTTTGCATGCGTCCTGCGCATGCTTTCCATGAATGATTACCGTTTGAGAACGGCCTCCTTGGCGCGCACCATTCGCTCCCTGGCCGCTGCCGACTTCCCTGACAGATGGCCATGATGCATGCATGGTATTCATGCTAACAGGAGAAACGACATGCGCAATGACCTGATGTTCGATTCCCTGCCCCTCGCCAAGGGCCGGATCCGCCGCGTCCGGCGTCCCCTCGGCCGCCGGGTCGAGTGCGTGACCGGCGCGCTCTGGGTGACGCAGGACGGCGATCCGCGCGACATCGTGCTGAGCCCGGGCGACTCGTTCGTCTTCGACCAGCGCGGCGACGCGCTGATCAGCGCCCTCGACGACTCCCGCCTCCTTCTCCTCGAGACCTGCGCGCCGGCCGCGGCCCACGACTGATCCAACCCTACTGGATCGGCCCCTTCAGGGCATCGGGCAGGGGCAGCGCGACCACGGCGATGCCCTCCTCGCGCAGCGCCTCGGCATCCTCGGTCGAGGCCCGGCCGCGGATGCCGCGCTCCTCGACCTCGCCGTAGTGGATGCGCCGGGCCTCCTCGGCAAAGCGGTCGCCGACGTCCTCGGTGGCGCTCATCACCTGGCGGACGACGCGCAACCATTGCGACTGCAAGGTCATCTGCATTCCCTGCGTCGGCGCCGGCTCGGCCTCGGGCCCGGCGTGGCGGCCGACGTTCAGGCGCGGCGCGCTCGGCAGGCGGGTGATCTCGGTATTGCCGCACAGCGGGCAGGCGATGCCCGTCCCTGCCGTCTGGGCGGCGAAATCCTCTTCCGACGCGAACCAGCCTTCGAATCGATGGTCACCGCCGCAGCGCAGGTTCAGGACCTTCATGTCGACATTATCGGCATGCCGTCAGATCGGCGCCGGCTGCCACGCCAGCGGCCAGCGGCCGGCCTGCCAGTGGCGAAGCCAGAGCAGGCCGATGAGCGTCTTCGCGTCGGTGAGTTCCCCGTCCCGGGCCGCCGCCTCCAGCTCCTCGGCGGTGGCCTCGAGGACGTCGAGGAATTCGCCGTGGTCGAGCCGGCGCTCGCCGGCGGTGAGGCCGCGGGCGAACCAGATCTCGATCGCCTCGGTGGCATAGGCGATGGCGTTGTGGGTGACGCCGGCGCGGGCCCATTCGGCCGCTCGGTAGCCGGTTTCCTCGAACAGCTCGCGCACGGCGCAGTCGAGCACCGGCTCGCCGGCCTCGAGCTTGCCGGCGGGAAACTCGATCAGGGCCTTGCCGATCGGATGGCGCCACTGCCGCTCGACGATCAGCCGGTCGGCGTCGAGCATCGCCACGACCATCACCGCGCCGGGATGGACGATGTATTCGCGGTCGGCCGAATGGCCGTCGGGAAGGCTGACCCGGTCGCGGCGAACGTCGAGAAGACGCCCCTTCCAGACCTGCTCCGAGGCGATCGTCGTTTCGCGCAGATGGCCGATGTCGGCGTCGAGGTCGCGCAATCGCATCGAAACGGGCGCCTCGTCGCGATCGGCGCTCAGGTGGCGAACATCTGCACGATCGCCTGGGCGCACATCTGCATCAGCCCGCCGGGGAGGATGCCGAGCAGCAGCACCGCCGCGCCGTTGAGCGACAGCATGATCCGCGCGTCGGAGGTGCCGGCGACCGGATGGGCGTCGACCGGATCGTCGAAGTACATCACCTTGACGACCCGCAGGTAGTAGAACGCGCCAAGCAGCGACAGCACCACGGCGATCACCGCCAGCCAGATGAGCCCGGGGACGTTGGTCGAGACCAGCGCCTGCAGCACCGCCAGCTTGGCGTAGAAGCCGACCGTCGGCGGGATGCCGGCGAGCGAGAACATGAACACCGCCATCACCCCGGCGAACCACGGGCTCTTCTTCGCCAGGCCCTTGAAGTCGTCGATCAGCTCGGCCTCGTGGCCGGTGCGCGACAGCAGCATGATCATGCCGAAGGTGC
>Ga0068871_100003611_pt1 | contig 10626 bp, 11 predicted proteins | sample KBSMisM72_FD_72750 | JGI IMG/M metagenome (GOLD analysis project Ga0068871, IMG submission 72750) | Miscanthus rhizosphere microbial communities from Kellogg Biological Station, Michigan, USA - KBS Miscanthus M7-2 | ecosystem: Host-associated > Plants > Roots > Rhizosphere > Soil ...
TTCTTGCCGAGCAGGATCTGCTTCACCTGGTCCTGCACACCCTCGAAAGACGGGGGCGAGCGGTCGCGGGTCCCCACCAGCTGGATGACGTGCCACCCCGACGAAGATTGAACCGGCGACTGGGTGTACTCGCCGTTCTTGAGCTGCGCGAGCGCGTCGGCAAAGGGCTTTGGCGCGTCCGCGGCCGAGAACCAACCGAGGTCGCCGGCTTTGCCCGCCGTGGCGGCGTCGCTCGACATCTTCTTGGCCAGCGACGCAAAGTCTGCGCCGCCGTGGAGCTGTTCGATGATCTTCTGCGCCACGTCCGGGCTGCTCACCAGGATGTGCCGCGCGTGGTACTCCACCAGCGGCGTGGCGGCGATCTGCGTCTCGTATTCGGCGCGCATCTCCGCGTCCGTCGGCAGGCGGTCCTTTAGATAGTGCTTGGCCGAGGCCTGCTGCAGGATGTTCAGGCGGTTGAGCTCCAGGCGCGTGGCGATGTCCTGCTGCTTGTCGAGGCCGTCTTTCTCGGCCTGCTGCGCGATCAATACGATGCGCACCAGGTTGTCGCGAATTTCCTCGCGCTGATCGGCGGTCAGATCACTGGCCGATTTACCTTGCGTGACCGCCTGGACGTAGTCTTCGAACAGCTCGTTGCTGATCGGCTTGCCGTTGACGGTAACCAGCGGTGGCTTCGCCGCGGCGACAGGTGCCGCCGGCTTGTCCGGGGCGGCAGGCTTGCAGGCGGCGAGGGCGACCATTGCGCCCACGACCAGAAATCGCATCACTTTCATTTGTTTCTCAGAGAGTTGAGTAGTTTTATTCGCGCGCAGCCTAAACCGGGCGGGCGTCGATCGACAGGGCGTGAATGTCGCGACCCATCAATTCGGCGGCGGCAGCATAGACCATCCGGTGTCGCTGTACCTGCGTGACACCTTTGAACGCCGCCGCCGCGATGGTGACGTGAAAATGTCCGCCCTCGCGGGCACCGGCATGGCCGACGTGCTTCGCGCTGTCGTCCCGGATCTCGAGCAAGGCCGGCTGCAACGCGGCTTGCAGCGCGGCGCGCAACCGTTCCACCCGTTCGCTCACGTCGGTTCCTTTTCCTCGTAGCCGCGCATCAGCCAGAAGGTGGTCAATGCCGTGAAGACGAAAATCGCCGGCAGGAAAAACCACGTCTTGAGCGCCACCCAGGTGGCTTCGGGCAGTCGATATGCGGCCCAGAGGTTGAACGCCCCGAGTGCCAGATAGAACGCCCCGTTGAGCAGCGACAGCGTGCGCCACGTGCCCCGGGTCACGATCGTCCCCTCGGGCAACACCGTGCCGAGCATGCGCTCCAGCAGGGTTTTCCGGCCGATGAATACACTGCCGCAGAACACCACGGCGATCAGCCAATAGAGAACCGACGCCTTCCACTGGATGAAGCGCGGGTCGCGCAGCAGCAGCGTCGCGATGCCGAACACCCACACGAGGATGGCGCTCACCAGGTGCATTTGCGGCACCTTGCGCGTGCGCAGCCAGTCCCACGCGACCAGGAACAGCATGGCCACCATGAGCACCGCGGTCGCCGGATAGATCCCGCCGAGCACCTTGTAGGCCACGAAGAATGCAACCAGGGGTGCCAGTTCGATCAGCGTCTGCATCGGAATTGCCTGATGGATAGCGGGGAGAAGTCGGCGGGTACGCGGCGCGTATGATACCGAGCGCGCCAATACGCGCGAACCCGATCCGTGAGCCAGTTCTTCGAGCTACACCCCCAGAATCCGCAGCTGCGGTTGATTCGCCGTGCCGTGGAGATCGTGCGCGAAGGCGGAGTGATCGTCTATCCGACGGACTCCTGCTATGCATTGGGATGTCACATCGGCGACAAGGACGCGCTCGACCGCATCCGTCGCATCCGCGCCGCGGACCGGCATCACCATTTCACGCTGGTGTGCCGCGACCTGGCCGAGATCGCGCGTTATGCCAAGGTGGAAACCTGGCAGTTCCGCATGCTCAAGGCCGCGACTCCGGGCCCGTATACCTTCCTCCTGCCCGCCACGCGCGAGACGCCGCGGCGTCTTCAACACGAGAAACGCCGCACCATCGGCATCCGCGTGCCGGATCACGCGGTGCCGCGGCTGCTGCTGGCCGAGCTCGGTGAACCGATCATGAGCTCCACGCTGCTGCTGCCTGGTGACGAAATACCGCTGACCGAGGGACGCGAGATCAGAATCCGGCTCGAGCATCAAGTGGATTGTGTGCTCGACGGCGGCCACTGTGGCATCGAGCCGACGACCGTCGTCGATCTCGCCGTGTCGCCTCCGGCGGTGACACGGATTGGTCGAGGACCGCTGGAAAAGCTGGGCCTTTAGCCAAGTCTGCGCCTGTATACTGCGCGGCGACCGTGAGCAGTCATCCGCAAGCCAAACGAGTTCTTTCCGGTATGCGGCCGACCGGCCAGTTGCACCTCGGCAACTATCACGGCGCGCTCAAGAACTGGGTCGATCTTCAGTACCAGTACGAGTGCTACTTCTTCGTGGCCGACTGGCACATGCTCACGACGGGCTACGAGGACACCAAGCAGCTGCCGAAATTCGTGCAGGAGATGCTCATCGACTGGCTGGCCGCGGGATTGAATCCGGGCGTGACCACGCTGTTCATCCAGTCCCAGGTGCCCGAGCACGCCGAGCTGCACCTGCTGCTGTCGATGATCACGCCGCTGGGCTGGCTCGAGCGCGTCCCGAGCTACAAGGACCAGCAGGAGCAGCTCAAGGAAAAGGACCTCGCTACCTACGGCTTCCTCGGCTATCCGTTGTTGCAGACCGCGGACATCCTGCTGTACCGCCCGGCCTTCGTGCCGGTGGGCGAAGACCAGGTGGCGCACGTGGAGATCACGCGCGAGATCGCACGGCGCTTCAATCACCTGTACGGACGCGAGCCGGACTTCGAGACCAAGGCGGAGAACGCCATCAAGCAGCTCGGCGGCCGCAACAGCACCATGTACAAGCAGCTGCGCAAGAAATTCCAGGAGAACGGCGACCAGCTGGCGCTGGAGAAGGCGCGCCAGGTGGTCGAGACCAACACGCGGCTCACCGTGGCGGATCGCGAAAGGTTGTTAGGCTATCTCGAGGGCGGCAACGTCAGCATCCTGCCCGAGCCCCAGGTGCTGCTCACCGCCACGCCCAAGGTGCCGGGCCTGGACGGCCGCAAGATGTCCAAGTCCTACGGCAACACCATCGGCCTGCGCGAAGACCCGGACGAAGTCGCCAAGAAGCTCCGGACCATGCAGACCGATCCGGCGCGCGTGCGCCGCACCGATCCGGGAAATCCGGACATCTGCCCGGTGTTCGACCTGCACAAGATCTATTCCAGTGAAGAAACCCGCGCCTGGGCGGCGAATGGCTGCCGCACGGCGGGCATCGGCTGCCTGGAGTGCAAGAAACCGCTGATCGACAAGGTGGTCGAGGAAATTTCCGGCATCCGCAAGCGCGCGCAGGAGTTCGAGGAGAATCCCGAGCTGGTGCGCAACATCGTGGCCGAGGGCGCCGAGAAGGCGCGCGAGGCCGCGCGCGCGACGATGGATGAAGTGCGCGGCGTGATGAATCTGCGCGCCGACTGAAGGTAGGACACGTATGGCAAAGAAATCTGCAAGACCGGAACTGCGCGTCGTCGTCGACAACTCTGCGGAGCGGGACGGCGCGGAGGCGGCCGCCGATGCCGCCGCCAGGGCGGAATCGCCCGAGCAGGTGGAGATGCCGTTCGCCATCGTCAACGGCGAAGCCATCACGCAGCTGCCCAAGGATCTGTACATCCCGCCGCAGGCGCTCGAAGTTTTCCTCGAGACGTTCGAAGGGCCGCTCGATCTGCTGCTGTACATGATCCGGCGGCAGAACCTCGACATCCTCGACATCCCGATCGCCGACATCACCAAGCAGTACATGGACTACATCGGCCTGATGCAGGGCCTGCAGCTCGAGCTGGCCGGTGAATACATGGTGATGGCCGCGACGCTGGCCGAGATCAAGTCGCGCATGCTGCTGCCGCGCGCCGTGGACCCGAACGCCGGCGAGGAGAGCGATCCGCGCGCCGACCTGGTGCGCCGGCTGCAGGAATACGAGCGCTTCAAGACAGCCGCCGAGAGCATCGATCGCATCCCGCGCATCGATCGCGACACCTGGGTGGGCAGCGCCGAGCTCGGTGAACGCAAGTCCTCGCGGCCCCTGCCGCAGATCGCGATGCAGGAAATGCTGCTGGCCTTCCGCGACGTGGTGTCACGCGCGGAAATGTTCGCGCACCATCACATTCGCCGCGAGCGCCTGTCGGTACGCGTGCGCATGTCTGATATTCTCGCGAACCTCGAGCGCTCGAGCTTCGTGGAATTCGCGAACCTCTTCAAACCCGAAGAGGGGCGCATGGGGGTGACGGTCACCTTCGTCGCCATCCTGGAACTGGTGCGCGAGGGATTGATCGACATCGTCCAGACCGAGGCGTACGCGCCGTTGCACGTGCGCAGTGCGCAGGGAAGCCGCGGCCTGCGCCTGGCGGTCGACAACGACGCCGCCGAGGTTCACGAGATCACCGAGATTGTGGGTGAAGCCGCGCCCGAGGACGACGCGCAGCAACCGGACGGAGAAACTCATGAGTGATTCCTACCTCAAGAATGTCATCGAAGCAGCGCTGCTGGCCGCGGCCCGCCCGGTGCCCGTGTCCGAACTGGCGCAGATCTTCGATGAACAATCGCGGCCGTCGCCCAAGGAACTGCGGGCGATCCTCGAGCAGCTGAGTGCCGACTACGAGGGCCGGGGCGTGGCCATCAAGGAGACCGCCAACGGATTCCGCTTCCAGGTCCGCAGTGAGTTCGCGCTCGAGGTCTCGCGCCTGTGGCCGGACCGTCCCAAGAAGTATTCGCGTGCCCTGCTCGAGACCCTGGCGCTGATCGCCTACCGCCAGCCCATCACGCGCGCCGAGATCGAGAACGTGCGCGGCGTGTCCGTGAACCCCGAGATCGTCAAGACGCTCATGGAGCGCAATTGGGTGCGGGTGGTGGGGCATCGCGACGTGCCCGGCCATCCCGAATTGTTGGGAACCACCACGGAATTCCTCGACTACTTCTCGCTCAAATCCATCGAGGACCTGCCGCCGCTGGCCGAACTGAAGTCGCTGAGCGAGCTCAACCTGCAGCTGCCGTTGGCGGCAGCGGCGGGCGACGGCGCCAATACGGATGCCGCCGCCGAGGGCGCGGCCGACGGCGTGATCGAAAGCGCCGAGGTGGCGTTGGTGCCGGCCGAAGATTCGGCCGACAAGCTCGACGCCTCGGCCGATGACGAGGCCGACGACGACGAACTGATCGCGCCGGGTAGTTCGGCATCCGGTCTGGTCGCGGCGCCGCCCTCCGACGAAAGCTGATCCAGGTACGGAGTTCGCACCATGCCGCGTTCGCGTCCGACGCCGGCCGGCGTCGCCGAGCGGCTCCAGAAATTTCTCGCGCAACGCGGCCTCGGCTCGCGCCGCGGCGTGGAGGAGTGGATCCGCGCGCAGCGCCTCACCGTCAACGGCCGCATCGCCGAGCTCGGGCAGAAGGTCAGCGCGGCCGATGACATCCGTCTCGACGGCCGGCCGATCAAGGCACGCGCCACCGCCGCCGCGCAGGTGTTCATGTTCAATCGCTCGCCGGGCGATCCGCTGCGCGAGTCCACCGCCGAGCGCGCCGCACTCATCGAACGGCTGCCGAAGCACGCGGGCCGGCGCTTCATCGCCGTGAGTCCGATGCCGGGCATCGACGGCGGTCTCGAGGTCGTGACCTCCGATGGCGCGCTGGCGGCGAAACTGCAGCGCGCCATCCACAAACTACCGGCCGAGTTCAGCGTGCGCGTGAAGGGACTGCTGGGACCGGACCAGCTGGCGGGCGTGCAGAGCGGCAAGCTCGATCGTCCCGCGCGTCTCAGCGTCGAGTCGCTGAGCACCAGCGATGCGGACCTGGAAGGTTCCAATCGCTGGTATGCCATCGTGGCGCGCGGCGCCAGCGGCAAGGACATCCGCCAGCTGTTCGAGCGGCAGGGCGCGCTGATCAGCCGCGTGCTGCGCGTGTCGCTCGGTAGTTTGAAGCTGGACAAGGCCCTGGCTCGCGGCCAGTTCCGGCAGCTCGAAGAGGCCGATATCGAGGCGCTTCTCAGCCCGCCTGCGCCTGAAAGCGTCGTGCCGTGACACCGCGGCTGGCGGGGCCCAACAACGCCAGCCACGCATTGACGATCGATTCCGGCGTCGGCAGCGACTCCGGCGCTTCCGAAGGATAGGCCTGGCGGCGCATGGTGGTGCGCACCTTCCCTGGATCGATGACGTTGACGCGCACGCTCGACGTGCTCTCGAGTTCCTGCGCCAGCACCTGCGTCAATCCTTCCACCGCGAACTTGGAGATCGAGTACGCGCCCCAGTAGGCGCGGCCGCGATTGCCGACCCCGCTGGTGGTGAACAGGACGGCGGCGTCGCGCGAGGCGCGCAGCAGCGGCAGCAACTGCCGCGTGAGCACGAAGGCGGCCGTGAGGTTCACGTGCATGACGCGCATGAACGTGGGAACGTCGTACTGCTCGATGGGCGTCAGGGTGCCGAGCAGCGCCGCGTTGTGCAGCAGCCCATCGAGACGCCCGTAGCGTTTGTCGATGGCATCCGCCACGGCCTCGTAGTCGGCCGCCAGCGCGCGTTCCAGGTCGAGCGGCAGGATGCTGGCCTCGGGCGCGTCGAGCTTTTCGATCTCCGCGTGCACGGCTTCCAGCTTGCGGACGTTGCGCCCGTGCAGGATGACCTCCGCGCCGGCCTGCGCCAGCGCCAGTGCCACCGCTCGCCCGATGCCGGCGCTCGCGCCGGTCACCAGGATGGCGCGGCCCTTGAAATCACCAGGCGCCGGTAGATAGGCGCGCGGATCGAAAGCGGGTTCATTCATGAGGGATTGCGAGGCGGGGCCGGTTCATCGGCTTCGAGCGAGGGCGTTGCCGTCAGTGCGCGGATGCCTTTCTCGATCGGGTCCACGGGTTCGACCGGGGTGTCGGTGGTCGCGCCAAGCTCGGTGAACTTGCGCGCCTGGGGCAGGACGTTGCGCTCGATGGAGCCGACCGCGGAGTTGAAGGCCTCGATGGCGGAGCCGAAGGACTTGCCGACCTTTTGCAGGTGGCCGACGAATACGCTGAGTCGCTTGTGCAAGTCCTGGCCGAGTTCGCGGATCTCACGGGCGTTCTCCGTGACCCGGGACTGGCGCCAGCCATAGGCAATGACCTTGAGCAGCGCCATCAGCGTCGACGGCGTGGTCACGATGATGCGTTGCTTGAGCGCATTGTCGATGAGCTCCGGAGTCTCTGCGAGCGCAGCCGACAGGAACTGGTCACCGGGCAGGAACAGCACGGCGAATTCCGGGCTGTGCTCGAACTGTTCCCAGTAACTCTTGCGGCCGAGTTCGCGGACGCGCTCTTCCACCTGGCGCGCATGGCGCGCCAGTGCCAGCCGCCGCGACTCGTCGTCCGGTGCCTCGATGGCCGCGAGGTAGGCATCCAGCGGCGTCTTGGCATCCACCACGATGCTGCGATCTTCGGGCATGCGCACCACGAGGTCGGGTCGCAACGCGCCACCCTCGAGCGGGATGTGCTCCTGCTCGGTGAAATCGCAATGTTCCGACATCCCGGCGAGTTCGACGACACGGCGCAGCGTTATCTCGCCCCAGCGGCCGCGCACCTCGGGCCGGCGAAGCGCCGTGGACAGGTTTCGAGTCTCGCGCTGCAGGAGGTCCTGCACCTTCACGAGATTTTCGATCTGCCCGGATAATTTTCCCGTGGTCTCGCGGCGCTCCCGCTCGAGGGACTGCGTCTGCTCTTCCTGGCGGGACAGTGCGAGCTTCAGCGGTTCCACCAACTGCTTGATCGCTTCCTCGCGGGCGGCGAACGACGCGCTCGCCGATTCCTGGTTGCGGCCGAAGATCTCGTTCGCGAGCTGGATGAAGGTCTGGCTGTTGGCGTCCAGCGCCGCACGCGAGCTGGTTTCGATGGCAAGTCTCACCTGGGCTTCACTTTGCCGCAGCAACTCCGCATTGCGCGCCAACGCCTGCTCTTCCGTGGCCAGTCTGGTGTTGGCTTCCGCGAGTTGCGCGCGCAACGTCGCGGCGCGCCCTGCGGCGCGCAACGTGCCGATCAGGAAACCGACGAGCACGCCGACGAGCGCGGCGAGCACGGCCAGAAGGATCGCGCTGCTCACGCCGCGCCGTTCCGCGGCCGGTCGAGCCAGGTGATGAGGTCGAGCGGCGTGTCGAGCCAGCCATGCTGGAACCACCGGTCGGCGCGGTCATCGTCGCCGATGTAGCCAAAGCCCGCGATCACCGAGTACATGCCCGCGGCCTCGGCGGCCTGGCAATCGCGCTCCGCGTCGCCCACGAACACGCACTGGTGCGGTTCCACACCGAGCGTCTGGGCCGCGTGCAGCAGGGGCATGGGATGTGGCTTGCGCTGCGGCAGGGTGTCGCCGCTGACCACGGCGCGCGCGCGGCCGTGCAGGTTGACTTCGACCAGCAGCGGGTCGGTGAGCCAGCCGGGCTTGTTCGTCACGATGCCCCAGCTGAGGCCACGCTCCTCGATGGCATCGAGCATCTCGTCGCCGCCCTCGAACAGCCGCGTATGCCGCGCCAGGCGCTGTCGATAGATGTTCAGCAGCCGCGTGCGCATGGCCTCGTGCGCATCAGGAGTCAGCTCACCGAAGCCCAGCTTCACCAGGGCGTGACCCCCGTGCGAGACCTGCGCGCGCACGGTTTCGAAGTCCAGGGGTTGGAGCCGCTCCTCTTTGCGCAGGTCGTTCAGCGATTCGTGAAAGTCGCGCGCGGTGTCGAGCAGCGTGCCGTCGAGATCGAACAACACGGCGCGAATGGTCTTGGTCATGGGCTGCGCTTGAGGTGCATGAGGTAGTTGACGGACGGATCGCGCGTCAGCGAACACTGCTCACGCAACGGGTCGTAGTGGAGGCCGGCGATATCGGCGACCTCGAGCCCGGCGGCGCGCGCGAAGCGGGCAACCTCCGAGGGCTTGAGCAGGCGGTCGTATTCGTGGGTGCCGCGCGGCACCAGCCGCGCCAGGTATTCCGCGCCGACGATGGCCAGCGCAAACGATTTGAGATTGCGATTGATCGTGGAGACGAATACCTCGCCACCGCGGCGCACCAGCCTGCCGAGTACGGCGAGCGTGGCGCCGGGATCCGGCACGTGCTCCAGCATCTCCATGCAGGTGACCACGTCGAATTTTCCGGCGTGTGCGTTCGACAGGCTTTCCGCCGACTCCACGCGATAGTCGATGGACAGCCCCGCATCCAGCGCATGCATGCGGGCGGTGTCCACCATGCTGGGAGCGAGATCGATGGCGGTGACTGTCGCGCCGGCGCGCGCCAGCGATTCGGCCAGCAGACCGCCGCCGCAACCCACGTCGAGTACGCGCGCGCCGCTCAGGGAAACCCGCTCCGCCACGTAGCGCGCACGCACGGGATTGAGTTTGTGCAGCGGTTTGAACTCGCCCTCCACGTCCCAGAAACGATGCGCGGCGGCATCGAATTTGGCGATTTCCGCGGGGTCGCTTTGGTTCGAATGAGCCGGAGGTGAAGGGCTGTTCATGCAGGCCGGAAGTATAGACGCGGACAGTCAATAACGCGCGAGAAAACAGGCCTTTCCACGTGCCTCGCATGCTAGAATCCCGCACCTTTTTTTGACCCGCCCGACATGACAGAAATCGCTCGCGAAATCCTGCTGGTGAACCTCGAAGACGAGATGCGCCAGTCGTATCTGGACTACGCCATGAGCGTCATCGTCGGCCGCGCGCTGCCGGATGTCCGCGACGGTCTGAAGCCGGTTCACCGCCGCATCCTGCACGCCATGCGCGAGCTCGGGAACGACTGGAACAAGGCGTACAAGAAGTCCGCGCGCGTGGTCGGCGACGTCATCGGCAAATATCACCCGCACGGCGATACGGCCGTGTACGACGCCCTGGTGCGCATGGCCCAGGACTTCTCCATGCGCTACCTGTTGGTGGATGGGCAGGGCAACTTCGGTTCGGTGGACGGGGATGCGCCCGCCGCCATGCGTTACACCGAGGTGCGCATGTCGCGCATCGCGAGCGAATTGCTCGCCGACATCGAGAAGGAAACCGTCGATTTGGCGGCCAACTACGACGGCACGGAACACGAGCCGTCGGTTCTGCCCGCCAAGTATCCCAACCTGCTGGTCAATGGCTCCGCGGGTATCGCGGTGGGCATGGCCACCAACATTCCGCCGCACAACCTGGTCGAGATCATCAACGCCTGCCTGGCGGTGCTCGACAAACCCGAGGTGACGCTGGCCGAGCTCATGCAGCACGTGCCGGGTCCGGACTTTCCCACGGCCGGCATCATCAACGGCGCCACCGAGATCGCCACGGCGTATCGCACGGGCCGCGGCCGCCTCTCGATCCGCGCACGCACCCATTTCGAGGACGTGGAGAAGGGTGGCCGGCAGGCCATCATCGTCACCGAGCTGCCGTACCAGGTGAACAAGGCGCGCTTGCTCGAGCGCATCGCCGAGCTGGCCCGCAACAAGGAAATCGACGGCATCGCCGATCTGCGCGATGAGTCCGACAAGGACGGCATGCGCGTCGTCATCGAGCTCAAGCGCGG
>Ga0068871_100003612_pt1 | contig 10624 bp, 6 predicted proteins | sample KBSMisM72_FD_72750 | JGI IMG/M metagenome (GOLD analysis project Ga0068871, IMG submission 72750) | Miscanthus rhizosphere microbial communities from Kellogg Biological Station, Michigan, USA - KBS Miscanthus M7-2 | ecosystem: Host-associated > Plants > Roots > Rhizosphere > Soil ...
CGGCGTTGATGTGGGCCGCTCGCTACGACGACCTCGATGCGGCCGATCTGCTCATCCGTGGCGGCGCCCGCGTGTCGTCGGCCAACCGCGACGGCGCGACGGCGCTGCAGCTCGCCGCCATCAACGGCAGCGCGCGCATGCTCGAGAAGCTCATCAAGGCCGGCGCCGATCCGAACGCGCCGCTCTCGGCGACGGGCGACACCGCGCTGATGCTGTCGGCACGCACTGGAAAAACAGCAGCCATGGACGTGTTGCTGGAGAGCGGCGCGAACGTCAACGCCAAGGAGTCGTGGGGTGGGACGACCGCGTTGATGTGGGCCGTCTCCGAGCGGCACGCCGATGCGGTCAGGCTGCTGCTCGGCCATGGTGCCGACGTCCACGCGCGGTCCAACTACGTCGCCGCGGCGAACGGGCGCGGGTTCGAAGGCCGAACGCCGCTGGCTGAATCGGCCACTCAAAAGGTGGAGGAGTTCGCGAGCGGCTGGCTGACGCCGTTGATGTTCGCCGCGCGTGAAGGCGACGTGGCGTCGGCGCGGCTCCTCGTCACGGCCGGCGCGGATGTCAACGCGATCGCCGGCGACGGCAAGGACGCGCTCGGCCTCGCCGTCTTCAACGGCAATTACGATGTCGCGTCGTTGCTGGTCGACAGCCGCGCGAACCTGAACCGCGCCGACGCGCAGGGATTCACCCCGCTGTTCTGGGCCGTCGATCGCCGCAACATGGAGACGGCGCCGAATTTCCCGTGGATGGTCACGGCGGATCCGCTGCCGCTGATCAAAAAGCTGCTCGACGGGGGCGCCAACCCGAACGCGCTCGTCAATAACACACCCCGGGCCCGCATGCGCGCAGGCTCGCCGCGCATCGTGTTCGCCACCGCGTTGATGCGCGCCGCCTTTTCCGGCGACCTCGAGCTGTGCAGGCTCCTGCTCGCGCACGGCGCCGATCCCGCCGTCAAGTCGAGCGACGGCGAGACGATGGTCGAAGCAGCGGCTGGTCTCGGATTCATTCAGGGCTACAGCAAGGGCAAGACGGCCGCAGAGCGTCTCGACGTCGTGAAGTTGTTCGTCGGCCTCGGCGCGGACGTCAACGACGCCGACGACTACGGCATCACGCCGCTGATGGTCGCCGGCAACATGGGCGACACCAAGATCATTCAGTACCTCGTCGACGCGGGCGCCGATCTTGGCGCATACGATCTCGGCAAGAAGAACGACGGCGCGTTTGGCGCGAGCGTCGAACCGCTGATGCCGATCGATTACGCCATCGGGGTCGGCACGTTCGTGCCGAACAACGCCGTCATCATCCACGACGATGCCGTGGCGCTGATGCAGAGGCTGATGAAGGCTCGCGGCATCGTCCACACGACGTCCGAGTGCACACTGCGCGGGTTCACGTGCGCGCAGGCAAACGTCGACCCGAAAGTCGCCACGCCTGCGGAGATCCAGACGATGAGGAAGCTCGCCGTCGGCCACCAGGTCGAAGGCATCACCGGCGGTCTGGAAGTCAAAGAGAAGAAGTAGTGTCCGCCTTTCGGCGGACGATCAGCGAGTCATGGCGAGCATCGGACACGTCGCCGTCGGCATGGCCGTCGCGCGGGCCTACGATCCCGCGCGGAAGCCGCGCTGGCATTCAATGGCGTTGTGGTCGGCCCTGGCTCTCCTCCCGGACATCGACGTCATCGGATTTCTCCGCGGCCTGCCATACGGCGCGCCGTGGGGGCATCGCGGCGCGACCCATTCGCTGACATTCGCCTTTGCAGGTGCGGCCGTCGTCGCCCTCGGCGCGCGGTGGCGTGGACGTCCGTTCGTGCGCACGTTCGGGTTCGCGTCGATCGTGCTGGCGAGCCACGGTCTGCTCGATGCGATGACCGACGGCGGCCTCGGCGCCGCGCTCTTCTGGCCGTTCACCCTCACGCGCTACTTCGCGCCCTGGCGACCGATTACCGTTGCGCCAATCGGTCCTGACTTCTTCACTCCGTACGGCGCCCTCGTCGCCGCGAGCGAAGTCGTGCTGTTCGCGCCGCTCTTGTTATATGCGCTATGGCCGCGCAGACGCGCACTCAGGCCGGCCGCTATTGCGGCTGTGGCGCTCGTCTGGCTCGGTGCCGGTTGGTTGATTGCGTCGACCGATCCTGTTCGAGAGCGGGTGCTCGCCGCCGCACTGCGCGACGACACGCGATTTGCCAGTGGCTATTCCGAAGATGTCTTTCGCACCATCGCCGTCGGCGACGACGAACGCGCGGTGCGCGGCAGCCTCGGCGAGCCGCTGAACGAGAGCTGGTTTTTTCCGCCGAAGGACCGGCCGTTCCAGTCGGCGATGGAAGTATCGGCGGCGCAGCTTCCGCGCGCGTGTTTGGGCGTGTGGTTTCGCGGCGCTGCCGTCGAGGAAGTCATCGACCGCCAGATGTGCGAGGTTCGCGGCGTCGTTCCGGGCCTCGCACGCGCAGAGGTCATCCACGTCCTCGGAGCGCCCGTAGAGTCGTGTGCGGCATACGCCGAAGGCAGCGGCCCAGGATTCCACCGCATGCGGATGGTCTGCTTTCTGCGCGGAAAAGTAGAGGTCGTGATCCGACGCTGGCTTTAGTTTACGGGTGGGCAGTTGGTCGAGGAGAGGCAGCGGCCGGCTTGCCGGTCAGTGTCACCGTTCCCGCCTGGTAGTTGTCGAGCACGACGCTCTTCACGTCGCCGTCGACGACGACCTTTTGCGTCAGTGACGTCTTGCCTTCGAGCCCTCCAGTCGGCGCAACGTGCAACTCGATCAACGTGAACGTGTAGTCGGTCTCTGCCGCGGATGTCGTGGGCTTCCAGGCGCTCGTGTATGCGCCGAGGCGGCGGTCCGAGACGAGGACGACGCGTTCCGTGCCATCAGCGAGCGCAGTGTGCCAGGCGTACTTGATCGAGTAACCGGTGATGTCGTTCGTCCAGATGTAGCCGACAGTTGGCGCGCGGCCGAGCGCGGCCTTGAAGGCGTCAATCGGCGACAGCGGCGCAAGCGCCGGGCCCCCACGGCCACGACCGCGGCCCGCACGTCCTCGCCCTGCGGCCGTCGCGGCGTCCCTGGACGCGTTGGACGGCTGCGCCGGCGGCGCGGCCAGCGCCATCACAATCGGACGCGTCTCGTCCTCGGTTGACCAGCGCAGGATCCGAATCTTGACCGGCGTCCCCGCCTCGGCGACGTTGACGGAGCTGGCTGTATAGTTGATTTCCCCAGACGAGGCCGCGAGGAGCAGCAGCGCCGCCAGCAGCTCGACTCTCATTGATTGGGATTGGTGCCTTTGGTACGGCCGAGCCACTCGACGAGCTTCTCGAGTTCCTCGTCGCTGATCTTCGCGCCGCGTTCACGCATGTCCACGGTCACGACGCGCCAACGATCGGGGCTGTACCGCGCGTCGTTGACGCGATCGATGTTGTGGCAGCCGACGCACGCGCGTGCCGTCAGCGCGCTCGCCTCCGCGTCGCTGAAGTAGGTCGTGATCTCCGGCGGCACGTACGTGCGTGGAAAAGGCTTCGTCCCTGGGCCGAACTTCACGACGAGCCAGTCGAGCAAGAGATCCCGATCCTTGTTCGACACGAGCGCCGCCAGATTCGCGTGTTTGGCGTCGAGCAGCGCGTTCCATCCTCCGCGGTCGAGCGCGTTGTAGGCGTAGTCGTCGATGCCGTGGCACATCGTGCAGTGCTTCAGGATCACCTGTCGCACCGGCCCCTTGGGCGGTTGCACGCTCGGCCGGGTGGGTTTGTTGCCGAATTGCGCCGCCAAGTGCGATTGAGCGGCGGCCACGAAAAGCACGCCACCACAGAGGACACAGAGGACACGGAGGAATTGGCTTCCTGACAGAGCAGCCCTCTGTGTCCTCCGTGTCCTCTGTGGTGGAGAGCTTCTTAGCGTTCTCAGCACGCTCACACGATCTCCAGCGGCTGCAGCGGTCCAGTGCTCGTCCCGATTTTCTCCTGCGGGATGCCGTAGAGATGCAGGAGGCTCAGCAGCATGTTCGACGTGCGCTGCGTGTTGTCGGGGAACACCAGGTGGCGGTTCCCCTTGAACGTGCCGTCGATGCCGCCGACCAGAATCACCGGCACCTTCTCATGGGCGTGGCGGTGCGAGTTGCCCATGTTGCTGCCCTTGTAGATCAGGATGTGATCGAGCAGCGTGCCGTCGCCTTCCGGAATCGCGCGCAGCTTCTCGCAGAAGTACGCGAAGTTCTGTACGTGATACCGGTTCATCTTGGCGTAGTTCGCGACGTTTTCCGGTTTGTCGCCGTGATGCGACGAACCGTGCCAGCCGCCGTTGAAGCCCGACTCTGGAAAACTCGCGCCGGTGAGGTCGCGGCCGAGCATGAACGTCGCAGCGCGCGTGATATCGCCCTGGAAGGCGAGCGCCATCAAGTCGTACATCAACCGGAAGTGCACGTGCTTGCTCTCCGGCAGTCCGAACGGCACCTCGACGTTCGGCTCTTTCATCGAGTTGTTCATCGCGATCTTGATGCGGCGTTCGAGCTCGCTGATGTTTTCGAGATACGTGTCGAGCCGCGCCTTGTCGCCGGCGCCGAGATCCTTCTTGAGCGATCCGAGCTCGTGCGTCACCGAATCGAGGATGCTCGCGTTCTGCCGGCGGCCGATCAATCGTTCTTCGGTGCTCGTGCCGTCGCCGAACAGCCGCTCGAACACCACGCGGGGGTTCACTTGCGTCGGCAGCGGTTGCGTCGGCGAGGACCAGGACACCGAATTCGTGTATGCGCAGCTGTAGCCCCAGTTGCAGTTGCCGAAGTTGCCTGTGTCTTCGACGCCGAGCTGGAGCGACTGCAGGATCGTGTCCTGCCCATACCGCTTCGCGATCGTCTGGTCGATCGTCTCGCCAAGAAACGGCGCGACGGCGTTGCGGCGTGGACGGGCACCCGACAGCAGCACGGCGCCGCGAGCGTGATCGCCGCCAGGCTCGTCGTCGGTGGCCATCGCCTCGGGCATGTCGAGCCCGGTGATCAGAACCACGCGGTCGCGCAAGGGCTCGAGCGGCTTGGTGATGAACGAGAAGTCGAAGTCCTTGCCTTCCTTCGTCGGACTCCAATAACCGGGCGCCGCGCCGTGCGGATGCCAGATGCCGACGAACCGCTTCACCGGCGCCGCCGCCGTGAGCCGAAGCGGCGTGAACGCAGGCACCATCGACTCGAGCAGCGGGAGCGACAGAGCGACGCCTGCTCCACGAAGGAAGGTTCTACGGGGGATGTGCTTCTTTGCGATAAACATGAACGCTTCTCAGTTCTTAGTTCTAACTTCTAAGTTCTCAGTTCCTTTAACCCGCATTCGAAACTGAGGACTCTTTACGACATCGAGCACGATCGCCGAAAACCGGTTGTCGTCCTTCGCGGCGTCGCGCACCACGGCGCGCAGCGCCGGCATGTCCACGTCCTCGACGCCGCGCCCGATCGCATACGTCATCATCTTCTCGGTGAACATCCGCACGAACTGCGGCGAGTAGCGAAGCAGCGCCGTGCGCAATCCGGCGGGGCCGGTCACTTCCTGGCCGTCAAACAGCTTTACCGATGCGTCGATCGGCGTGCCGCCGTCACCGCCCTGCTTCGTCCGCCATTTACCGTCGGCGTCGAAGTTGTCGAGCGCGAACCCGATCGGGTCCATGATCTTGTGGCAGCCCGAGCACGGCGGGTTCTTGCGATGCACGGTCATCTGCTCGCGCAGCGTCAACACCTTGCCCGGGTCTTTGTTCGAGTCTTCGAGCGGCGGCACGTTGGGCGGCGGTTCCGGAGGCGGCGTGCCGAGAATGTTCTCCAGCACCCAGACGCCGCGTTTTACCGGAGACGTCCTGAAGTTCTGCGTCCACGTGATCGACAGGAAGCTCCCTTTGCCGAGCAGGCCGCGCCGGTTGTCGAGCTCCGGTCCAAGCGTCACGCGACGGAATTGCGATCCGTAGACGTTCGGGATGCCGTACTGGCGCGCCAGCCGTTCGTTGACGAACGTGTAGTCAGCGGTCAGCAGATCGAGGACGTTTCGGTCTTCGCGGACGATGCTCTCGAAAAAGAGCTCCGTTTCGCGCTTGTATCCCTGACGCAGCTCGTCGTCCCAGTCCGGATAGAAGATCCCGTCGGGCGAAGTCGCCGGCAGATTCCGTAGATAGAGCAGCTGAGCCCCGAAGTTGCTCACGAGGGCGTCCGATCGGCGATCGGCCAACATGCGCCGCACCTGCTTCTCGAACACGCTCGGCGTGTTGAGATGTCCTTGCGCCGCGACTGCGATCAGCTCGTCGTCCGGAATGCTGCTCCACAGAAAAAACGACAGCCGCGAGGCAAGCTCGAGATCCGTGATGCGGTAGGAACTGCCCGACGTGACGTTGGCGGGTTCCTTCTCGGCGCGCACCAGGAACTGCGGGCTCGCCAGCAGACGACGAAGCGCGAGCTCGATGCCGTCTTCGAACGTCCCTCCATGACGGCCTTCGTTGTAGAACGCGAGCAGTCCCTGGACATCAGAGGCAGTGGCCGGACGTCGATACGCGCGGCGGGACAGCGCCGTCAGAATCGACTTGGCACATCCGTCTTCGCTGGCCGCGGCGGAAGGGTGGCACGACAGCACCTTTCGGAGGCTTCGCGACTCTTCCGGACGCTGCGGAGTGAACGGACCCTGAATCCGCAGAAAGCCGATGGCCGGGTAGTACTGCAGCTGCGGAATGGAGTTGTTCTCGAGCGACTTCCGATCGTACTGCTTGATCAAGTCGAGGCTCGGGCGGTAGTTCGTTGCGACAAACGTCGCGCCGACGACACGAGATCCGGCTTTGACGGGAATCGTGACTTGCAGGATGCCGTCGCCCTCGTCGCCCGCCATGCCCTGGCTCAGGCCGACGCCTTCGTACTTGAAAAGGTGCGCGCGCTCGCCGTCGATGACGATCTCGAGCTTCTCGCCGGGAATGAAGCTGCCGACGCCGAAATTCTGAATCGAGAACTTGTACTCGCCGTCGGCGGGGAAGATGTGCTTCACCTTCATCCCGCCGCGCGTGCCGAGCGGCAGTCCTTCGACGTGCAGGTTCTGCGAGGTATCGCCCGGCGCGAGGTAGGTCATCTCGGTCGGCGATTTCCAGTACCCGACCGCCATCTTCGCCACGCGCGCCGCGGCGGTCGTGTACGCCTCGAGCAGCGTCGGCGAGATTGTCAGCGAGCCGGCGACGTTGTCGAACCCGCGCGCCGCATCGTCGGGCGGAAGGAGCGTCGTGACGTCGATGTCGAGATCGAGCAGGTCGCGAATGACGTTCGCATACTCGGTGCGATTCAAGCGATGAAGGACGACCGACCCAGGATTGAGTCGTGTTGCTGCCTTGCGATCGAGCTCCGCTTCGAGAAAGTCGCGCAGCGCGTCGTAGTCGGCGAGCGGCGGACGGCGGACGTCGGGCGGCGGCATCACGCCCGCGCGCAGCTTGCGGACGACACGTTCCCAGATCTCCGGATGATCGCCGGCCGTCGCGAGATCGAGTTTTTCGAGGGAGAGATTCGACGTCTTCAGGCGATCGTTGTGGCAGGTGACGCAGTACTGATCGAGCGTCGCCCGATGTCGCGCGGTGTCAGGCGCACCGGCCTGCGGCGAAGCGGCCTGCGACGCTCCGAGAATAGCAACCGCCAACACGCCACCTGCGAAGGTGTTGCCCATGCGTCAGAGGCGAAGATTAACGGAAGTGTGCAGGTCAGCGCAAGGAACTACTGATATGTCATAGGGTTATGCGCTTTTTAGCGCTTGGCTTTCAGCGTGTCGTCGAAGAAGTCGGCGGCCGCGGTAGCGGTCCTGATCCAGCTGCGCCACAGCAGCGAGTCGTGGACTTCGTCAGGCAGCACGAGGTCCTCGACCTTCACGCCCTTGGCCACGAGGCGCGCCCTGAGCTCAATCGTCTGACGGAAGTCCACCGTGCGGTCGTCGTCGCCGTGGATGAAGAGGACCGGTGACCGCCACGTCTCGATCGTCGAAATCGGCGACGACTTGAACTGCACGCCAACCGCTTCCTTCAACTGATCTTCGGTAATGCCGTCACCGACGATGGCATGGGCGAGCGTGGACGGATTGATCGCCGGCAGCCGGTCGTGGACGCCGTGGAGATCGACGCCGGCAGCGAAGATGTCGGGATCGCGGCCGAGCCCGAGCGCCGTCAGATAGCCGCCGTACGACGCACCCCAGATGCCGACGCCGCGCGGATCGACGTCGGGCCGGCGCTGAAGGTAGAGTCCCGCCGCCTGCACGTCGCGATACTCCGAGGCGCCGCGCGCGCCGGTGTGTTCGGGAAACTCATACGCCGCGCCGTAGCCGACGCTCATTCGATAGTTCACCGAGAGCACGATGAAACCGCGGCTGGCGAAGTACTGGTTGATCGCGTAGTCGTCGGCGTACTCCCATCGGTAGTGCCACCCGAGCAGCATTTGCCGAGGTCCGCCGCCGTGGACGTACACGATGGCCGGTCCTCGGGTGCGTCGATTCGCCGCGCGGAACAACTGCCCGTGGACTTCCGCGCCGTCGCTCGCGTTGAACACGACCGGCTGCGGAACGATCAGCTTCTCCGTCGGAAAACCCTGCGGGATATGGTCGGAGGCGACGAGCGTCGGGGCGGCGCTTCCCGTCCCGTCGAGCGACGTGACGGCAGGAATCGGCGGCCGCTTTGCGTCGGCGGAGATGAACGCGATCATCTTCCCGTCGCCCGTGACGACCGGATTCCACTCGATGCCGGCACCAGTCGTGACGGCCGCCGGCTTCGTGCTGTCGATCGCGACCTTGTACAGATGTCGGCGGTCGATGTCGGCGGCATCGGCGCCGGCGTTGGCGTTGTAGACGATGGTCCGATGATCCGGCGAAAAGGCGACCTGCTCGACCATGAAGTTGCCGGGCGTCAGCAAGACCGGTTTGCTGTCTTTGCCCGGATGCCTGATGGCATAGAGATGCTGCCAGCCGTCGCGATACGAAAAATAGACGAGCGTATCGTCGGCGGCCCATCGCACGTTCAGCCCGACCGGACTGCGGGCGATCTGATCGATCGGCTCGCCGCTCGTGGCGATCGTGATCGCGTCTTCGGGCGACGCCAGCTCGGCGACCATGATCGACCACGATTGCTGCGGCTCTTCCAGCGGCGACCGTGGCGCGCCTCCGGCGCCTGGCGAACGCACGAACGCGATCTTGCGTCCGTCGAGCGACCACACCGGATCTTCGTCGCGAGTCGTCTTCGGGTTGATGTACCGGATCGACTGACCCGGCGTGAACAGTCCGATGAAGCTGTGGTCGCCGCGATTCGACACGAAGGCGAGCGTCTTGCCATCGGGCGACCACGCGGGCGACTGGCTGTTTCCTCGATTAGCGAACAGTTGTTCGGCTTGTTTGCTGCCGTCGATGGGCACGACGAAGATCTTCCTGTCGCGCGTGAAGGCGACGCGAGTGCTGTCGGGCGAAATGATCGGTGCGTCGCCGTCACCGAGCAGCTTCGGTGCTGCGCCGCCAGCGGCCGCGACCGCCCACAGCTGCATCTTCGGCGCAGTCGGATCAGCCGTCGGGTTCGGCGGATCGCCGGGCCGGCTCCCGCCGTGATCGCCGCCGCGGACGTAGACGATGGTCTTGCCGTCCTTCGAGAACGAGAGGTTCGTCAACTCCTGCCCGTCGTCGTCTTTGTTTGCCGTCAGCTTGCGCGGAGCCCACGCGGGGCCTTCAGCAGCGTAGATGTTGCGGACGCCGCGTTCGTTGAACGTCCACGCGATCGTCGAGGCCGTCGGCGACGCGATCAAGTTGTCGGGCGTCGGCAGGCTGAGGATTTGTTCGACCGTGAACGGTGCAGCGGCTGGCGGCGCCTGAGCGCCCGTGAGCGCAACGGTTGAGCAGCCCACAACGACGGCGATCGCGAGACGCCTCATGGCAGCGGATTATAACGGCGCGACAGCTCGGCACCGAGGATGCAACAGCTGCGGCGGATTTGGACGAGCCACGGCGGCCACCGTGCGCTTGTTCCCAGATCGCGAGGGACATATGCGATCGCTGTGTGCGTTAGTGGGCGGTCTTCTTCTCTCAGCCGCCGGCGCCTCCGCTCAAACCGCCACCATCACATCTGGAACGGTGTTTCTGTACTGGGACGGCAGTCTCAGCGGATTTCAGCTCACTGGCCCCGGCACGCAACTCGTCGGCGAGGTCCTGCAGGGATCCATCGACGGATTGCCCGACGGCACAGTCGTCGACATGAGTCGCACGGTCGCGACCAATCTGCACTCGAATCATCCCTTCGTCGAGCAGGTGAACGGGACCGTATACAACTCGGTATGGATAAGCGCGACGTTCACGTTCACTGCAAGGCCAGTCTTCATCCCCGGCGGCATCGACGGCGCGACGGCCTCCTTTTCTACGCCATTCACCATGAGTGGTCAGTTCTCCGGCTTCGCCGATCAAGCGCTAACCCAGCAGTTGTTTTCCGTGTCCACGCAGGGATCCGGCGTGATCAGTGTCGGCGCGCTCCGGCATTTCGCCGGCGCAGGCCGCTGGGCACTGACAGGGGCAGGAGGGACAGGGTTCACATTCACTGATGCACTGCCGTCGCCATGGACGTCGAACGATGTCGGCAACGCGGGAACGGCCGGCGTGTCGTCGTATTCGAACGGCACGTTCTTCGTTGC
>Ga0068871_100003614_pt1 | contig 10624 bp, 12 predicted proteins | sample KBSMisM72_FD_72750 | JGI IMG/M metagenome (GOLD analysis project Ga0068871, IMG submission 72750) | Miscanthus rhizosphere microbial communities from Kellogg Biological Station, Michigan, USA - KBS Miscanthus M7-2 | ecosystem: Host-associated > Plants > Roots > Rhizosphere > Soil ...
GTTCGAGAACGCCAGTCCGAGACCGAAGTAAGCGAGCAGAGAGCCGGCATACGCAGGATGACGAAGTCGCGAATAGAGCCCGGTCCGTATGAGTGTGTGACCTTCTCGAATCTGGACGCGACCCGTGAAAAAGACTCCCAAGGCGCGAATGGCCGTCCAGCGAATAGTGATGCCGGCGAACATGAGTCCCAAGCCGGACAACTGGAGGGGAGCGCCCGCACCGTCGATGCGTCCTACACCCAGGAAGCCGACCACCATGCCGGCCAACCGAAAGCCGTGCGCCACATTCAAGGCCAACAACGATCCCTGGTCCCAATCGCGTGACGGAATCGGCCGATGTCGGCGAAAGCCGAGCTCAATGGCCGTCCAGACAGCCCAGACCGCAGTAGCAGCGCCAGCGCTGAGCACGTCGCCGTCAGGCATAGATCAAACCTTCTTGCAGCTGAAGCCGTTCGACAAGCGGGTGTAGCAGCGCATTCCATATTGTCTGCGCGACGTTCGACGAGCCACCTCTCTACGAGGTCGGTAAGCCGCCTTCGAAATGGTAAGTTATGCGGCGCGGAAATCATGACTCAGACGTTCCGTGCCTGGCACCGCGATCTGCTGCCGATTCTCGAAAAAGATACGTACGGCTTCTGGACCGATTTTGCACGGCGCCCAGGCGGCGAGTCTGGCGTCGACGGAGGCGCCGTCTGGTGGCGCTCGGGCGTGCCGTTAGTGACATACAACGGCATTGCCGGCGTGACGGCCGATATCGACGCGACAGTGGCGCGCGTCCGCGGGTGGGACGTGCCGGCACGGTGGACGCTGAGCAGCGCGAGCACGCCTGCAGGCTACGAGGTGGCGCTCGACGCACGCGGCCTGGCGCTCTATGACGAATGGCCTGGGATGGTCGCACGCATCGAAGACCTGCCCGATCCGGAGATGGGAGCGGCGACGATCGAAGTGGTGCGAACCGCAGCTGCAAGCAACGAGTTCAGCGACGTCATGTGCGACGCGTTCGGCGTGCCGGCAGAGACCGCGGGGTTCATCCGCAAGGCGCATAGCTGGCCGCACATGCACCAGGCTGGCCTGGAGTATCTGCTGCTGCGCATCGGGGGAGAGGCCGTGGCGACCGGCCTGCTGCGCTCAGCGGCCGGAGCCGCCGGCATCTACGCGATCACGGTGCGCCGCCGGTTCCAGCGGCGTGGGCTGGGTACCCTGGCCACGCTCGTGACGGCCCGCGAAGGTGCGCGCCGCGGCGCCGCAATCGCGATCCTTCAGGCCACGCAAGAGGGTTTTCCCCTCTACAAGCAACTGGGCTTCCAGGCGATTACCTCGTTCCGATCGTGGCGTTTACCCGCGAGGCTCGCCGGAACACGCGAGGGCTGACGCCGAATTCACCGCGGAACGCCCGGTTGAAGTTGGAGACGTCGCCGAAGCCGGAGTCGAGCGCGACGTCGAGCACCTTCTCCGTTCCGGCCGTCAGCCGCCATGCCGCTTCGCGCAGGCGGGCGCGCAATACGTATTGATGCGGCGTGATGCCGGTCAGGCACCTGAAGGTGCGCAGAAAGTGGTACGGGCTGAGACCGGCCTCGCGCGCCAACTGTCCAAGGCCGAGAGCCGCGCCGGGATCGCGATCGATCGCCCGGACTGCCCGCGTCACGCGGGCCTCGGAGTTCAGCGGCAGTCCGTGCTGGCGCGACGAGGCACCGGCCGCAAGTTTCACGGCGCGCCCAGCCAGGGTTACCGCGAATTCCTCCCACGGCATGGCGGACCCACCGGCGACACCTGCGCCAGCGCGCGCGGCAAGCGGCGATAGCAGGCGCGACGGCGGCAGGCGGGGCGCCCGGAAGCGCGCGTCGCTCCCGCGGGCTCCCGCATCGGCCGCCAGCCGTTCAAAATAATCGGGCCGGTACCAGAACGACACGCATCGATCGCCCTCGCCGTGCTGATGCCCGCACTCAAAGCACTGCCCGTGGTTGCCGAGCATCAGCGAACCGGGCGTCATCAGTTCCCGGCCGGCTGGCGTCCGGTACTGAAAGCTGCCTGCCAGGACGATCGCGACCATGTAGCACGGATGCCGTTCCTCGAAGGGCTGGTCGCCGGGGCCGCACGTGCAGACGACGTCAGCCACGGTCCAGCCTTCGCCGCGCGCGATAACACGGGGCGACGTACGGCCGGGTGTCCCGTCCTCCCGGCGGCGGGCCAGCGCGTGCTCGAGGTCGACCGCAATTTCTGCCAAGACCCACTCTCCGTCTGCGTTCTATAACAGTCTTACACGGTTGACACAGGCGCTACGGCGCGTGCACTCATCTCGAAGGAGACTCGCCATGGCAGTGTTCTACATCGGCAGCTACGACATCGTCGATCCGGATGAGTTTCAGAAGTACCCGCCCGTCGTGATGGCGCTCCTGCCCAAATACGGCGGCGAGGTCCTGGCGTCGGACACCGCAGCCGTTCTCGTGGAAGGCACTGTGCGTACGATGAACGCCGTCATCCGATTCCCCTCGAAGGAAGCCGCGCTGGGGCTCTACAACGATCCGGCCTATCAGGACGCCAAACGAGTCCGCCAGGCGTCGACGAAGAACACCAGCATGGTTCTCGTCGATGAGTTTGGCGCGAAGAAGAGCTGAGTCTCAGCCCCGCCGGGCTGCCTCGATCGCGGCGACGTCGATCTTCTTCATCGGCATCATCGCCTGGAAGGCGCGCTTGGCCTCACCGCCGCCGGCCGCAAGCGCCTCGGTGAGGACGCGCGGGGTGATCTGCCAGGAGAGGCCCCACCGGTCCTTGCACCACCCGCACGCGCTCTCCTTGCCGCCGTTGCCGACGATGGCGTTCCAGTAGCGGTCGGTCTCTTCCTGAGTGTCCGTCGCGATCTGGAAGGAAAAGGCCTCGTTGTGCTTGAAGTGCGGGCCGCCGTTGAGGCCGATGCAGGGAATACCGAGAACGGTGAAGTCCACTGTCAAAACATCGCCCTCTTTGCCGCTGGGATAGTCAGCGGGCGCCTTATGTACAGCAGTCACCTTGCTATCCGGAAAGGTGGCGGCGTAAAAGCGCGCCGCCTCATGCGCATCCTTGTCGAACCAGAGGCAGATCGTGTTCTTGGGCGTCATGTCGTGTGCTCCTTGTGTTCAGCCTGCGCGACGGTAACCCGAGGGCGCGCCCTGCTGCAAGCATGCGTCTTGCAATATCCATGACGGCGAACGCGGATGACGCTCATGCATGGAATGCTCTGCGATGAGTTCCTGCAGCTCGTGCGGAACCTTGAACTCTTCACTGGAGGTATGACCGATGGTTCACGAAATGATCGGCGGAACATACAGACAGACGAACTTGCCGAACGAGTCGGCGGAGTACCTCTCCAAACGTGAGGATTTGCGACATGCTGAAATCGAATTGATGAAGCAACGCGAGAAAGTCGCAGCGCTTCGGCGCGCGCTCCCAAAGGGTGCGTCGATTCAGGACTATCAGTTCCTGGAAGGTCCCGCGGCTCTCGACGGAGGTGATGAACCAGTCGGGAAAGTGCGCATGAGCGAACTGTTTACGTCGCCCGATCGTCCGGTCGTGATCTACCACTTCATGTTCGGGAAGAAGCAGACGAAACCCTGCCCCATGTGTACGGCCTGGATAGACGGCTTCAACGGTGTCGCTCACCACCTGGCGCAAAATGTCGACCTGGCGATTGTCGCCGCTGCCGATCCCGCGGCGCTGCGCGCACACGCCCGGAAGCGAGGGTGGGACAGGCTCCGTCTGCTGAGCGCCGGTGAAAGCACCTTCAAGTACGATCTGGGCAGCGAAGATCTGGCGGGACGCCAGGACTCGACGATTTCTGTTTTCACTCAAGACAGGGACGGCACGTTGCGCCATTTTTACAGTGGTCATCCATGGCTCGCCGACGACATCAAGGAGCGCGGCATCGACGAGTGCAATCCGACCTGGAATGTCATGGATCTGACGCCGCAGGGAAGGGGGAATTGGAGCGCGTCGCTCGATTACGGCACGAAGGCGCACGCGCCGCGAACGTCATCTGGTCACGTGGTCATCTAGTCATCTGGTTGTTTTCAGTCGCTGGCGGTCAGTCTGAGCAGCTCTTTCGCAGCGCGTTTTCCCTCTGACGCCCCGCCCTCCATGAATCCCTGGAAGTCGACGGACGTGTGCTCACCGCAGAACAGCACTCCGCCCTGACGCACCCGCTCGTACCCGCCGAAGCTCGTATATTGCCCCGTGCGGTAGAAGGAGTACGAGGCGCCGAAGAAGGGACTCTTGTGAGGAAGCGACTGTGTCGCCTTCCCATTCCAGGACAGTCCGGGATATACCGCCGCAATCTGAGATTGCGCAATGGCGGCATCGGTTCGAACGCCTCCATTGTTCGCCATGGCGAACGCCGTGCCGGTGACGGCGGCGTCGGTGGTCGATCCGCCCGAGTAGAAGACCAGGATTCCGGGCGTGCCGGCTTGCGCGCGGGTCGCCTCCCATGTCACCTGGTAGCCTGTGTCGGCATAGCTCGAGCCGTTGGACACGCCCGGCCACTGGCCCTTTCCAAGCCAGCCGCGCTCCGCGTACTGAAGGTGCAGCTTACCGTTGTGGCCGCGTCCCTGTTCGGCAATGGCTTGATGCTTCAGCGAGTCGAACCCTGCGCGCGAGATGTCCAGTTCGTTCAGCACGGCGAATGGCAGCGCGAGGACCACGAAATCAGCTGTCACTTCGGTGACGCCGCCGGCCCGCTCGAATGCGACCTTGTATCGACCGTTCGTGGTTTCCGCGACCCTCGTCAGGCGGTGTCCCATCCGGACGGCATCGGCCCCCAGGAAACGCGCGATCGCTTCGGGCAGCTGCTGATTGCCGTCGCGAATGTGGAATTTCTCGTCCGACTCGCCATAGATCGCCAGAGAGCTGGCGTTGGGTTGAAAGCCGAGCAGGAAGATCAGGTTAAGCGCTGACTGGTCGGTCGAGTCGGCGCCGTATTCAATGGCATAGGCCACGTCGAGGAGCGCTCCGAGCGGTGAGCGATGTCCTCCGGGGATCCGGCGCTCGATGTACTCGTAGACGCTCATGCGATCGAGCGCTCGACCCGCCGCCGTGTTGGAGTCGAATGTCGTGGGAAACCCGGCAGCCTCCGCGTCTTCGGCAATGATGCCCGCCACGGCTCCGAAATCCCGATCGGCCTGGTTTTTCGCGTAGTACTGCCCCGAGAAGTAGTAGATGTCGTCGGACCGCGGCGGTTGCGCGCCGAGCAGGTTGTCCAGTCCTAAATCGAAGCGCCTGGCCAGCTTCCTGACGGTCGTATGGCTCGTGTCGATGAGCTCGCCGCACCACTCGGTCACCTGGTTCGCCGCCCAGTAGCTGTTATTCGAAAACATTCGGCCGCCGATCCGGCCGGACGCTTCGTAGACCGTGCTCCGGATCCCGGCATCGGCAAGCTCCAGCGCGCAATTCAGTCCGGCGATACCCCCGCCGACGATCACGACGGTCGGAGCAGGTGCCGCCAGCGAGAATCGTGGAACGGCCATCGCCGCGGCCGTGGCGCCGGCGGTTGCCAGAAATGTCCGTCGAGAGACGCCGCGCTGCCGGGTTTGCTCGGCATGCATGGCCCGGAACTCACGAAGTGCCCCGACCGATACGCCGCGCACGCTTGCGATTTGAACGTCGCGGAACAACGAACGAAGCGCGCCGAGCAACGGAGTCTTGGTGCGCATGTGTCCTCCGCCACCGCAAGGGTCAGTCGACCTTCACGCGCCGCCGGAACTGCTGGTTCTCGTTGCAGATGAACTCGATGAGCTCGTCGCCCACCATCAGCTGCTGATTGATGCGCACGGTGAACGGCTTCGTATACGCCTTGGCATCTTCGATCGTGAGATCGATTTCCAGCTTCCCGTACGTCGGACGACGGAAGCGCTCGGTAAATTTCACCTGATCGCTGTGGGGACTGCCGTTCACGTCCAGCCACCCGTCGAACTGCCCCTGCTCGGCGCCCCTGACGTTGTTCGTTTCCACGACGAGGGTATCGCCTTCCCAGTGCCCTGCGGAGTAGCCGTACCACCAGGGTTGAGGTTCGCCGAGCGGCGGCAGCTTCCGTCCATCCGTGTGGATGAATCGCAGGCCGTAGTTGGACTCCCATGCGATGACGAGGAGTTTTGGTGTCTGGACGATTTGTCTCGGGTCCGGGTGCGTGTGGAGCGGGTGAATGCCCAGGGGCAGGCAGTTCGCGTCCGGGTTGTTGACGCTGTTCGTGGCCATGCGCTGCTTCTTGATCTCCGCCGCCCACGGCGTCAGCGGCAGACCGCCCTTGATGTTGGTCCCGATGTCCCAGAACGCCGCCACCGGCGGCGAGTTGGGGTCGGGCGCCGGTTGTTTTTCCGCCTCGGGGACGTTGGGCGGCGGAGTACCGCGGCCGCCTCGTCCTGCCGGCTGACCGCCGCCGTCAAAGAGCCCGGCAAGCACGGCCGGTATGGGATCCCGATCGGTTCGTCGCCAGGTGCCGGAAAGGTCGGGCTTCCCGTCGGCCGCCCGAGGCGGCGGCGCGTCGAGCCGGGGTTTTCCCTGCGCGTCCCGCGGGACGTCAGTTGCCGGCTGCTTGGGCCACTGCGCCGAGACGGACACCGAACACGCCACGGCAATGGCCAGCGTTTTCAGAAACTTCTGCATATGCACCTCAGGACTCGATGACAACCGTGGACCTTACTTCGAGTCGTGGTCGGCTCGCCAGTGGTTTCCTTGGTGGACGCTCGAGAACGACAAGAAGGCTGGCGCGAATCGTTCCCGCCGTGACTACCGCAGGAATCGCACGCGGCCGCTGTCCAACTCGTAGACAGCACCCACGAGCTTCATCGTGCCTTCCGCCGCGCGGGCCTTCGCTTCCGGCGTGTCGAGGAGCTGACGCATCGACCAGCGCACGTTGGCCTCAACAGCCGCGCGCGCTTCCTCGTCTCGAGCCAATCCGCGCGGCAGATCGCGCAGGCCGGGAAGAATGTTGTCGAGCAGCAGCGCGATGCGAGTCGGTTCGCGGGTGCCGGTCCTGGCGGCAAGCGCGGCGCTGACCGCGCCGCAGCCCTCGTGCCCGAGCACCACGAACAGCGGCGTGCGGAGATGTACTCCGGCATACTGCAGCGTCCCGATGACCTCGGGCGAGATCACGTTGCCCGCCACCCGGATGATGAACAGTTCGCCAAAACCGGCGTCGAAAATCAACTCGGGGGGCACCCGCGAATCGCTGCATCCGAGGACGGTGGCGTACGGGCGCTGACCCTTGGCGAGTTCGGCCAGGATCTCCTTCTGAATGGTCGGAAAGCGCGCCTCGCCACGGACGAAACGCTTGTTGCCATCGATGAGGCGCGCGAGTGCTTCGTCGGCGGTGTATGAAGGCGAGGTCTGTGCGCTCATTGGAGCGCTCAGTGTACTTCCAGCGACTACAGCCGCGACGCAGCCGTCTTCAGCAGCCCGACGACCTCGCCCTTCATCTCGCCGGCATAGACGCCGTCGAGCTGCACCTGCAGGATGCGCCCCTTGACGAGCGCCGTCGCGTTCGCGAAGACGGCGGATTCCGGCTTGAAGACGGCGGCCTCGCCAATTTCCGAAACGACCGCATCCTGCGTCCCGGTTTTCACCGATTCCAGGAGCCGCTGCCTGATCTGCTCCGGAGTCAGGCCCGGAAAAACGCGCGCCGCGTCGGTGACGATGACGTCCAGTCTGAAGCGGTCGACGCCCATGCCCCACGTATATCGACAGGCTGTATAACCGAGCTCCGGGAACGACTCCGCGACACCGGCGGCGACGCTCGTCTTCTCGTCGTGCGGGTGAATGTCGCCGCTCATGAGCAGCATGCAGGCGTTCAAGGCCTGGGCCGACACGAGGCTGCCGGCGCGTCCGGGGTTGGGAGCTCCACTGACGACCAGCGCCAGCCCCAGACCGAACGCAACTCCGAAGCGGTAACCGGGCTGAGACCGACGAGGAAGGAGTGGATTGTTCATGAGCGTCATCATAGCGAAATCGGGCCGCGTCCGCGTCGTCGCGCGAGCGCGGCCCTTCGGAACCGAACAGAGTCTAGTTGACGACGTAGCGGCGGCGGACGGTCAGCGCGAGCCCCATCGCAAGCGACAGGAGACTGGCGAGCGCGACCAACGGCCACGAGCTGGCCGTCTTCGGCAGCGTTTTCGCGGCAGGCGCCGACGTCGGCGCTTGCGCGCTTGATGCCCGAGGCTCTGCTCGCGCCGTGGTGGCCGCCGGTGCCGGGGCGGCTGCCGGTGCCGCGCTGCGCGTTGATGCCGACGAGGACGCTGCCGACCGGGTTGCTGCCGGCGCGGCAGCCAGGGTCGCGTTCACTTCCTTGTCGGTCATGACCTTCGGCGGCAACGATGTAATGATCGTCGCGCTCAGCCGATCACCTTCCCGCAGTTCCGCCACTTCCACGAACTTGCCGTCGCGGACGATCTTCACTCCGCGCTTGTCCACGTCGGATTGCGAGAAGCTTTTGACGCCCTCGGCGGTTCGCACGATGATGCCCGCGCTGGATTTCACCACGACCGTGCCGTTCTTGATCTCTGTCACCGTCACCGGCACGAGCGTCGTCCTTGTGGTGATGGTGGCCGTACCCTTCATGCCCACCTTCAGCTGGTGCACGGACAGCTGTTGTCCGTTGACGGTGAAGCGAAAGTCATCGGGGACGTTCAGCTCCTTCGTCCCTTCCGGGAGCCTGACGTCGAGATCGTTCCCGTTAACTGCGAGCACCTCGAAGTTCTTCGTCTCCGACGAAGTCGTTGTCTGCGCCGGCGCCGCGACGGCTATCAACCACACCGCTGCCGCGGCCAGGACCACGCCGCTCATTGAACGTGACATACACACTCTCCATTTCTGACGGTCTGCGCGACCATTTACGAAACCTGACCAAGCCCGAACACCGTGACAAGCCGCCCGCTTCCGCACAGGGCACATAAGGAGATGCGTTCATTCGGAGGCGGCGAGGACGCCGCTTTGCCGGCCGCGAGCACGGCACGGACGATGAACCGCTGGGGAGCGGAGCCGACATAGTAGAAAGGGAAACAGGTGACGAGCGTGAGCGCCCGCGTGGACGTCGGATCGAGCACCGAGACATCCTCGGGCTTGACCACCCACGTTCGCACGACGCGATACGAGTCCTTCCCCTGGAACGTGTCGAGCTCGATCGTGTCGCCCGGGGCGATGTCCTTCAGGCCCCGGAAAAATCCGTCGCGGTGTCCCGCGATTCCGAGGTTTCCGTCGGTTCCCGGCTTCGCCGTGCCTGCAATGTGACCCACGGCACGATCGAGCGTTCGGTCGTCGGTGCCGGGTAACACAGGCACCTCGAGTCGAATTTTCGGGATTCGGAGCACAGCGAGCGGAGCGGGTGCGGGATCGCTCAGTGCCTTGTGCCAGGCGCTGACACGATTCGGGGACCAGAGGGATTGATCCGGCGTGCCGGATTGCGGCGCGGCTGTGAGAACCGCGAAACGATTCAAATCGTGCCGCATCGAGGATGCCACGGCGACGTGGAACGCCCCGTATGCCGTCAGGCCGAGAAGGCCCAACGTCCAGCCCGTGTACTCGATAAGTAGCAGAAGCCGACGAGGCGTTACGTGCATAGCTTGGTGGCCACCGGACGCACTCTCGCCCGAAGGCCGGCGACCCGTGCGGGTTCAGGTCGCTCGTAGAGCACCACAAGGCAAGCGGCGTACCGGGGGCGCGCGAAGCGCCGCCGCAGGATTCATTAGGGTTTCCACAAATTCTGCCGTCCTGCCTGGGGTCCGAGCATGCCGCTCATCCGACCTGACAGAGGCGGTCCGATATTCCGGAGGCAGCTGAGGAATAATCTCCGGGTGCTTCAACCCGCGTTCGATCCGATCACCGCGTACGTGGTCGCCGTGATCTTTGTGGCCACCCTGATCCGCTCGACGCTCGGATTCGGCGAGGCGCTCGTCGCGGTGCCGTTGCTCGCGCTTCGCACACCCGTGGCCGTCGCGGCGCCGCTCGCGGTACTCGTGTCGATAGTCGTGGCCGGGGTCGTCGTTTTCCAGGACTGGCGCCGCATCGAGTTCGGCAGTGCGGGCTGGCTGATCGTCGCGTCCCTTTTTGGCATTCCGCTGGGCGTGCTGCTGCTCGCCAGGATGAACGATCACGTCGTCAAGCTGATCCTCGCCCTGGTGATCGCGGCCTTTTCAATCTATTCGCTCACCATCGGCCATCTCCGGCGCCTGCACCAGGACCATGCCGGATGGCTCGTGGCGTGCGGGTTTCTTGCGGGCATCCTCGGCGGGGCGTACGGCATGAATGGCCCGCCCGTGGCCGTATATGGCGCGCTTCGACGCTGGTCGCCCCAGCAATTCCGTGCGACGCTGCAGGGTTATTTCCTGCCCGTCAGCCTCGCGGGCCTGGCCGGGTATTTTTTCATCGGGCTCTGGGACGCCGCCATCACCCGCTATTTTCTGTGGTCGCTTCCGGGTGTGGCCGTCGCCACGCTGATCGGCCGGAGCATCAACCGCCGGATGAAGGGCGACAGGTTCATCCGATTCGTCTATGGCGGGTTGCTGGTGATCGCGGCCGTGCTGCTCGTTCAGGCGATGAATACGTGAGGATCGCATCCCGATGGACGTTCATCGCGGAGTCGAGCATGATATGCGCGTTCCGTTGTTGC
>Ga0068871_100003618_pt1 | contig 10615 bp, 7 predicted proteins | sample KBSMisM72_FD_72750 | JGI IMG/M metagenome (GOLD analysis project Ga0068871, IMG submission 72750) | Miscanthus rhizosphere microbial communities from Kellogg Biological Station, Michigan, USA - KBS Miscanthus M7-2 | ecosystem: Host-associated > Plants > Roots > Rhizosphere > Soil ...
GAGCCGCGGTCGCGGAGATGTTGAAGGCGTCCGGGGGCAACGTGCCGCCCAGCGCGCGATATCGCAGCCAGAAATGGTGGAAGAAGATGCCGTGCATCTGCACGCCGTGCGTGCCGAATGGATGGATGTAGGAATGGCCGAGGCGGGTCCAGTCAACGAATTCGATGCCGAGCTTGATGCTCGCCTGCGTCGCACGCATGAAATCGGGCTCATCAATCTGCATCGTGCGATTGAAATCCATGATCGGCGGGATGGTGGCTTCGCCCACCCCGACCGTGCCGATTTCCTCCGACTCGACCACTTCGATGGAGTAGTCGCCGCCGGCCATCAATTTGCCGAAAGCGGCTGCGGCCATCCAGCCGGCGGTGCCGCCACCAACAATCACGACTTTTTTCACCATCTGCTGCATTCGGAGCAAACCTAATTGCTGGGTTGCAGGGATCGTGCGCCGAATCGGCGTACGAATTCCATGTGAGGAGGCATCGACTGCACCAGACGTTGCACGTACTCGCGCAACGGCGCCACCTGCTCCGGACGAATCTGCGCGACGCGAGCATGGATCTGCAATTCGAGCGCGCTCGGCACCTGGCGGGCGCCCATGAACAGCCAGGCCCAGTCGGTTTCCTCGAACGACTCGAAGTCGTACATGTGAATTCGTCCGTTCGCACTGAACAGATCGATCTTGTGCGCGAGACGCGGAGGCAGCGGCGTCGCTCGAATGGCGTTCCACAGGGCGCCGGCTCGCGCAGCGCCGAGGTGATAGTGGGCCAGCGTGAAGTCCCGCAATCCATCGCCGTACTCGTGCATGACGCGGTTGTATTCGGCTGCCTCGACTGCGCTCCCCGAGCCCACCGGGAAAAGCTCGATCAATGCGCTGATGCCGAGCTGCGCACCGTGGAGATCTGCGCCGATGAGGGGTTCGAGCTCTATGGCGGCGGCCCCGATCGCAACGCAGTTACGGACCCATGGATTCAAGCGCCGCCCCGCGCGCAGGTTCTCGACACGCAGGTCCGCAACGCCGCTGAGCGCCGCGGACAAGGCGCCTCGCGCGGTGTCATCGTCGAGGAAGCGACTGCAATAGACGTATCCGGCGTGAGTGTGCGCCGCGGTCGGCGCGCGCCACAGCCACCCCGCCGCCGTCGCCGTGGTTTGCGTCAGCGCGGGTGCAGACGGGTGCGCGGGCATGACTCCTGACAGCATGCGATCGCAAGGCAGCCACTGGGTCCAGTCATCGCGCTCGCCCGCGGTGAGGCGACCGATGACTGCCGCCTGCGGGCCGCTGCAATCCACGTACAGATCGGCGACCACACGTTGATCGTTCGCGAGACGCAGTGCGGCGATATCGCCGCTGCCTGAGAGTTCGACTTCGATCAGCACCTCATCAATGGTCTTGATGCCGAGCTTCGCCGCATGCTGACGCAGGAATTCACCGTAGGCGGGTTCTTCGAGATGAAATCCGTAGGTGAAACTGGCCGTGAGCGCATCGCCTTCGCCTATCGGGCGCGCGAAGCGTCCCTGTCGCGCGGCGAGAGTCGCGACTGAAAAGTCATCGCCGCTGGCCGGGCGACCTTCGATCGCTTCGTTGAGCAGATATTTGTAGAACGGCGTGCCCGACAAATCGGAACCGAGTTCGCCGTGCGCGTGCATGAAGCGGCTGCCTTCGCCCTGCCAGCCGCGATGCTCGCTCGCCAGCCGGAATGTCGCGCCGGTCGCACCGATGAACTCCGCCTCGTTGATGCCCAGCATCACGTGCATGCCGCGCTGTGAGGGCAAGGTCCAGCGAACGCGCGGTCCCGAAGCGGCTGCGGTATCGACCACAGTGACTTCGAGCCCGCGATGGCGGAACGCACGGCGCAGCGCACAAGCGGCAATCCACCCGGCCGAATTGGCGCCCACCACCACGATATGCGAGATCGTGCCGTTCACGGTTTTCCCACCATCGCCGTTTTCTGCGCAGGGCAATACTGCGCCAGGAAATCCTCGTGACGCGGCATGGCGGCGACAGCACCGTGCACCTGATCACGCACTGCCTGCAGTTTGCTGGTGAGGTCCGCGGGCGGCAGCGCGTCGGCGAGCGGGTCATATCCGGTCGGCATCACGCGTTGGCCGAAATACACCGCGAGCCACGAAGGTTCGAGGAAGAGTCCGTCCTTGTAGGTCACCACGCGCGCGCGCTGGCGGAACAACTCCATCTTGTGCCGCAGACTGTCGGGCACGTCCATCGTGCGGCAGTAATTCCAGATCGGCGCGTCGCTACGTTCGGTGGCGTGATAGTGGAGGATCAGGAAATCCCGAACCCGGTCGTACTCCATTTCGATCCAGCGGTTGTAGCCATCGACGATGCGTGGATCGAATTCATTGCTGCCGGTGATGTAATCGAGCAGCGTCGTGATCGCGACCTGGATCAGATGAATGCTGGTCGACTCGAGCGGCTCGAGGAATCCGCCCGCCAGGCCGATCGCCACGCAGTTGCGATTCCACGTCTTGCGTCTTCGACCGGCCGTGAACCTGAGCGGCCGGGGATCGGCGAGCGCCTTGCCATCAAGCCGCGACAGCAGCTTCGCGGCGGCTTCGTCGTCGCTGATGAACTGACTGCTGTAAACATAACCGTTGCCGGTGCGATGCTGCAGCGGAATGCGCCACTGCCAGCCCGCTTCACGCGCCGTGGCACGCGTATATGGCGTCAGCGGTCCGACGTTCTCGCAGGGCACGGCCATGGCGCGATCGCAGGGCAGCCAACGTGTCCATTCGTCGTAACCGGTTTTGAGAGCCTGTTCGATGAGCAGTCCGCGAAAGCCCGAACAGTCGATGAACAGGTCGCCCGTCACCGTGCTGCCGTCGTCGAGTTTCACGGATTCGATCCAGCCATCCGTGCCCCGGAGCTGTACGTCGACGATCTTCGCGTCCGTGCGTTTGACGCCGCGCGCTTCGGAGAAGCCGCGCAGGTGGGCCGCGTACAGCGAGGCATCGAACTGGAATGCGTAGCCGAACGTGGATAACACCGCGCTGGGATCTTCGGAAGGCAGCGTGAACTTGCCCATGCGCGCCGCGACGATGGCGAGCGAATAGTCCTCGATCGGCGCCGCGTCGCCGCGACGGTGCTGGCGCAGCCAGTACTGATGGAAGGGCACGCCGCCGATGCGCGAGCCGTAAGCGCCGAAAGGATGAATGTAACTGTCGCCGAGGCGCGCCCAATCGACGAACTCGATGCCCAGCTTGAACGTCGCCTGGGTCTTCGCCATGAGCTCGCGTTCATCGATGCCGATGCGCTTGTTGAAGTAGCGGATGTGCGGCAGCGTGGCCTCGCCCACTCCGACGATGCCGATCTCGCTCGACTCGATGAGATGGATCTGGCGTTGTTCCGGTTTGAGCACGGAAGCGAAAGCGGCGGCCGTCATCCAGCCGGCAGTGCCACCGCCGACGATCACGATCCTCAAGGGCGGACGCACTCGCTCTGACCTCTCATTGACCTGAAAAAAAGGGCGCGCCGTATCGTATACGGCGCGCCCCAGTTCTGTCGGGACTTAAGGTTTACTGGATGCGATAGCGCACGCCTAACTGCAGGCGCATATCGTTGGTAAACCAGGAGCGCGGAAGCAACAGACCATCGTTGGTCACCTGCTGCTTCAGCACGGTCTCGGCCTGCAGGAGATTCTGCACGTCCAGGAACACATCCCAGTTCGAGTCCGGCTTGTAGTGGGCCGAAGCGTCGAGCTGACCATAGGCGTCCTGCCAGATGGGCAGCTTGATGCAGCAGTCCGACTGGCTGATGAGGTACTCGTCACGCCAGTTCCAGGCGAGACGTGCCGACCACTTCGGCTGTTCGAACATCAACACCAGGTTGTAGGTCAGCTTCGAATAGCCCTCGAGCGGCAGATTCGTGAACGTGATCAGCGGATCCTGTTGCACGCCACCCGCACCCGAAACGCTGGTGAGGTTGGAGTTCGTGATGCCCTGATTGTCCACGTAAGTGGCGTTCGTCTGTATCCCCAAACCATTCCACGGCTCAGGCAGCGCATCGAAGAACTGCTGGTAGGCGACTTCAATACCCTTCAGCTTGGCACCGTCACCGGTGATCGGACCGCTCACCGACACCGGACGCGTCACACCATTGTTGGTGAACTCGCGGACGTAGTTGCCGTACTGCACGTAGTCGTTGAACTTCTTGTAGAACAACGCCGTGGTGAGCGAGCCGGTGCTCGAGAAGTACCACTCGTACGTGAGATCCAGCTGGTCAGCCGTGGTCGGCTTGAGGGCCGGGTTACCCGCGCTGGCGTTGTATTGCGGCGTGTACGAGGTCGCGTTACCGGTGCAATTCGGGCCTTCATAGGTCGCCGAACCGTCACCGCAGGACGGCGTGGCGCGCGAGATGCCGATGTAGTTCTTGTACAGACCCATGTCTGGTCGTGCGAGCGCACGCGACACGGCGAAGCGGAAGAACTGCTCGTCAGTGAGTCCGAACCGGACGTTGAGGCTGGGCAGTACGTTGTTGTGAGTGCCACCGCCCGACTGCGGCGCCGTCGCGGCGTTCATGAACGCGAGATCATCCGCAGGGGTGAGATATTCCGGCGCCAGCGGCTGGTTCGGATCCGGCGGATTCAGGTTGAGCGCGGTCGGGAACTGCACGCCACCGCGCGCAGTAACGTCCGTCGTCACGTAGCGCACACCGATGTTGCCCTTGACGCTGACGTTACCAATCTTGGTGTCGTCGCCGCCGAACTTGAACATGATGTATGCGGCATCGACGTCTTCGGTAATCCGTTGCTCTTCGACCGGGCAATACAGTCCGTGCGGCGAGGTCGGATCCACCGGACATGAGGTGCGCAGACCCAGCGGGACATAACTGTTGCTGTGTCCGGCGTACCGATCGATGCTCGCCTGGTAGCTGCTGACATCCGCAAAGGCCGGATGGATGAACGTGCCGCCGCCGAACACACCACCGCCCACCAGCTGCGACCCGAAGTCGAGCGGCGTATAGCCGGTGGCCCAACGACCCTGCGTGAGGAAGATGGATTCGTCGGACTGCAGGCCCCAGAGCGGCTGCACGGCGCCCCAGTTGTAGGTTGACCAGTTGACGTTCTGCTCGCGCTCCGCGCGACGAACACCGATGCGCAGGGCATCCGCCCAGCCATCGCCAATGTCGATGTCGGCATCGAGGCGATAGGCATTTTCGTTGCCGTCGCTGTTCTCGGTGTGCTCCATCGTCCATTCATGGAAGTAGTTGAACGGATCGGCAAAACCACCCGGCGTGTTGGCCCAGCCGGTGGGATTGCGGAACTCAAAATACGGCTTGCTGCCCGTGAGATCGAGATACAGATCGGTGGCCGTCTTGGCCGTCGTGCTGTTGTCGAAATTCTCGACGGTCGATTCGATCCGCTGGACGTCGAAGTTGAGGCCAACACGTTCGCTGACGTCCCAGCGCAGGTTCAACGACAGGTCTTCGGTGAGATTGGTCTGAGTCGAAGAGCGGGTGTCTGATCCGAGGCCGACGCCGCGAGTCGCCGGGCAGGCGGGCGCATTGGCGGTCGCGCCATTCCAGCCGTGGCAGTACCACTGCAGATAGGAACCGGTACCCGTGACATCGTATCCGTTCGGATGCGCGAGACCCGGCGAGTCGCCGCCGACCCACTGGTTCGAGTCCTGGTTGATCACGCCGCGCTGAAAGACACCGTTGCTGTCGAATTCATACGCGGGTGTGCCCACCGCGGGCACGGACACCGCAGTCGTCAGGACGAGATCCTGGGGGGTCTGCGAATTGCCAAGTCCGGCGGTGAGGGAGTATTCCTCCCAGTCATTCTGATATTCGGAACGGTTGTACTGCAGGGTGGCGAGCAGTGACTCCCCGGGGCTGCGCCATTGCGCGGCGAACGCTGCGCCCTTGCGCGTGCGAGTGTAGGTGTTCTCGCGGATGTCGATGCCGCCGGGAACCCACTTGGTACCGCCACCGAAAGCGGCAATGTTTTCGTTGTTGAAAAAGCGCGTGATCTGAACGCCCTGGGACTGCTGCACTACCTCGGAATAGGCGGCATTCGCCATCAGCCCGAAGTCGCCCAAGCCGGTTTCCCAACGATCGCTGATCAGGATCGAGCCCGAGGGCTTGGCTTCTTCGGCGAGGTTGCCGTAGCCCACTTCACCGGAGAACGCCGCGACGAAGCCTTCAGAGTTGAAAGGCACGTGCGTGCGCAGATTGACCGTGCCGGCGATGCCGCCTTCGATCATGTCGGCGGTGGCGTTCTTGTACGTGTCGACGCCAGCCATCAACTCGGGCGAAACGTCGCCGAAGGACAAGCCGCGCGAGCTGTTCGCGTTGAAGCTGTCACGGCCGTTGAATTCGCTGCGCACCTGCGGCAGGCCGCGAATCACGACCCCGGAAGGCTCGGCAGAAAAGTGCGTGGTGTCGCCGGAGGCCGCGAAACGCGTGACGGTGATACCGCTCATGCGCTGCAACGCTTCCGCGACGGACTTGTCGGGGAACGCACCGATGTCGGAAGCCGTGATCGAATCGACCACCGTGTCGGCTTCTTTCTTGATGTCCTGGGATGTCGCCAGCGCCTTGCGAATGCCGGTAACCAGGATCTCGGTGAGATCTTCGTCCGACTTCGTGGTGGCCGTCTTGGGCGCCGTCGCGTCCTGGTCGGCGTCCGCTGCGATGGCATACGGCGCCAGCAATGTGGCTCCGAGTGCGAGAATGGATAAATCAGATGCGCGCAATTTCTTCGCGCTCACGGCTTCACGCCGCAACTTTTTCGATGCTTTGGACACTGCAATGCCCCCCCTGTATAGAAACTATTTCCAGCTAATTAATTCAGAAACCGATTGTTAGTATTTTTTTGGAGTGTAGCGAGATCGTGTGCACAAGCAAGAGCAGTTTTGCCAATAGTTGCAGGCGGGCCGCATGTCTCGGCAAGCCAAATGTTGTCGTGTCACCCATAGTCAAAGCATCGCGCCAGTGAAATTTCCCGGAGACCAGGAAAAGCTGCAAGCCATTGTTTCTCATGCAAATGCCGGCGAATTCGTCGCGGCCGAGAACATCGCTTCCGAGATTACAGACAAGGTCATGGCTTGCGAGGCATGGCGAGTTTTGTGCCGTGTTAATGCAAATACGCAACGCTTCGATGACGCCCGGAAAGCCATCGAAATCGCACTGCAACATGTCCCGAATTCGTCCACCGCGCGCCTGGAACGCGCCTTGGTGATGGAGCAGCAGGGACAACACGTCGAGTCGCTCGCCGAACTCGAATCGCTGACGCCGATCTTCGGCGATTCGCCGCAGTGGTTAGTGCATCTGGCGCGCGGATTGCGATTCGCCGGACGCGCCGCAGAAGCCGAGCAGCAGTTAGAGGCCGCGCTACGACGCTGGCCCACCGACCTCAAGCTGCATGGCCAGCTTGCGCAACTGCGCTGGTCGCGGGGCGCCGGGGAAGCGTCGACACAGTGGATAGAGAGCGCGATCGAAAAGTTTCCGCACGAGCTCGGGCTGCGACTCATCGCAGCCGATCACCTGCGAAACGCGGGCTACGCCGGCAAGGCGCTCTCTTTATTAGAGGGCGGTCTCGCACTGGCGCCGGACTCCGCGGCATTCCTGACTTCGATCGGTGTGTTGTTAGACGATCTCGGCCGTACGGAAGAGGCTCTGCGCTACCTCGCAGATGCCGTGGCGCGCTCCCCGGATGCGGGTTCCGCGAAGCGCAATCTCGTGGCATCGCTGCTGCGAGCCGGCCGGGCCACGGAGGCATTGCGCGGTTGCGACGAACTACTCGAGCGAGCTCCCGACGATCAGCAGTTGATCGCGTATCGCGCGACCGCGCTGCGTCTGTCCGGCGATTCCCGTTACGCGGAATTGCACGACTACGACCGGCTGGTGCGCATCTATCGGCTGCAGCCTCCGGTGGGTTTTACCGACATTGCGCAATTCAACGCTGCGCTCGCGCGCGAACTTTCGCAGCTTCACCGCTCGGAGCGTCGCCCGCTGGCGCAATCGCTGCGCGGCGGCACGCAAACCGAGCGAAATCTGCCGGCCGGCAATCCGCTGATCGCGGACTTCTTCGCGATGCTCGACACTCCGATCCGGGAATACATCGCGCGGCTGCGTGACAACGACGGCCATCCCACGGATCGGCGCAAACGTGCGGGCTACCGCATCGCCGGCTCATGGTCCGTGCAGCTTCAGCCAGGCGGGTTTCACATCAATCATGTGCATCCGCAGGGATGGCTGAGCTCGGCTTACTACCTGGAATTGCCGGAGTCGGTGAAGGACAGCTCGAGCCGCGCGGGGTGGCTCAAGTTCGGTGAGCCCGGCTTCCCGACCGACTCGTGTCCACCGGATCACTTCGTGGAGCCGGAGGCGGGGACGCTGGTGCTGTTCCCGTCCTATCTTTGGCACGGGACCGTGCCGTTCGATGAAGGCGGCCGCCGGTTGACGGCCGCCTTCGACGTGGTCCCTGGCTAACTACTTGGCGGACTGGGCGTTGACGACTGACGCGTCGGCGCCGATCTCGGCGAGATACTGCAGGTAGGCGTTGCTGCCCGGTTGCAGCGATCCGAGTTTCGCGCGCTGCTCGGGCGTGAGCGTGAACTCCTTGTAGCCACGCTCCACGTAGCAGCTCTTCATGGCTTGCGCCTTGGCGCGGCTGGCGGCGATTTCCGCGGACTGCTGCTGGTTCGCGGCACGATTTACGACATCAGCTGGGGCACTGTCGCGGTAGATGCTGCCGCCGAGTGGCACGGCCGCGCCCGCCGCCGATGACCCGGAATCAGGGCTGCCACTGCTAGGTGGACCGCTCGGAGCGTTCGCCTGCTTCATGCCGTTGTTCGCACTGTTGTTCTGGCCGCTCAGGCCGCCAGCTACTTCGCTGTTTCCGCCGCTACCCTGCGTCATGGCCGCCATGGCCGTGCAGGTGCCGAGGTCAGTGACGTATTCGACCTTGGTGACGCCGGGCTTGCCCCACGCAGTCTTGGGACCGGTGGCTGCGCACGCGCTCAGCAATGCCGCTGAAACGGCGATTAAAAATATGGACTTCATTGGAACCCTCCCTCTGCCGAAACGCTCGGCTTTTCTGTGACTTGCCCGACCTGGAAAGATTCCTCCCGGCGCGCGGGACGCACGATACCCGCAGCGCGCACCCGGGTACAGACGCCTTCAACGGCTGCCGCCGGCGGCGCGCGCAGTTCTCGCATTGTCGATGACCGCGCAGAGTTTTCCTGTGGCCTCGATCACCGAAGGCCCCATTCGATCGATCCGCTCGTCCACGTAACTGATGATTTGCGCGTTTCTTACTGCCGCCATCGCGGGATACCGGCGCCACTCGGCCAGCCATTCGTCGGCAGCGCCCGGCGGCGACGAGGCGAGGATGAGCTCGGGGTCACGCAACACAACCGCTTCACGCGTGACCGCCGGTGCCGCCGTCTCGAGATCCGAGAATATGTTGACTGCGCCGCACAGCTGCAGAGCGTCGGTGATGACGTGTCTGCCGCCGATCGTGTAGATAGGCCGGTCCCATATCTGGTAGAGCACGCGAATCGGCGTGCGCGTGCGATAGCGCGCGCCCAGCGCTTCGAGCGCGGCTTTCAATGCAGCGGCCTCGCGATCGGCAATCGCCTGCGTGCCGGCGAGCGCGCCGAGTCGGCGTATCGAGTCGGGCATTCCGCCGAGACGCGTGACATGCACCTGGTACACGGGAATACCCATCGCCTTGATGCGATCGATGCGCATACGCTGCACGACGTCCACTGCCACTACGACTACCGTCGGCCGCAGTGCCATCAATTGCTCGAAGTCGAGGGTCTCCGCGTCTCCAACGATTGGCAATCTCACTGCGTCCGCGGGTTCTGTGCTGTGCGCAATCGTCCCCACCAGACAATGAGCGGCACCTGCGGCGTAGAGCATTGCCGTAGTGCCTGGGGCCAGCGACACGAAACGGCATGGGCCCGGTTTAACCGTGACTGGATCGCCGACATCGTCACGTGCCGGGCGCAGGTTTTCGCCGGCGCGCGACGGCAGAGCAGTGAATAGAGCCAGGGTGGCGGCGATTGCCAGTCCCGTCCGCAGGGCGTGTTTCACCGCGGTGGGGGATGCGGCCGTGTGCCGACGTTCGCTGCGCAACCGGCGCAACCGGTACCCGCGGCGCGCGCGATGCGCGGCTTCAGCGAACGCTCACGCCAGCGTGCAAGGCGTGGGTGGCGCGCGGCCCAGGCGTCCAACGCGAGCAACGTGCGCAACCGTCGGCGCGCGGGCATGAGTTTCCACACACTCGCCAGGACCGCGACGACGACGATGACGGCAACCAGAATTTCCTGCGCCATAACGTGAACCTTACGCCCACGCCGCGATGGCGCGGTAGGTGAGGAAAGATGCCAGGTAGGCCAGCGCGAACAGGTAACCCGCCATGATGAGCGGATAACGCCACGAGTTCGTTTCGCGCTTGACGACCGCCAACGTCGACAGACATTGAGGCGCGAATACGTACCACGCCAACAGCGAGCAGGCAGTTGCCAGGCTCCAGGTGCTCGCGATCACCGGCTCGAGCTGACCAGCGACATCGTTACCGGCCGCGGACATCGCGTACACGGTGCCGAGTGCACCCACCGCGACTTCGCGCGCCGCCAGGCCCGGCAC
>Ga0068871_100003619_pt1 | contig 10615 bp, 8 predicted proteins | sample KBSMisM72_FD_72750 | JGI IMG/M metagenome (GOLD analysis project Ga0068871, IMG submission 72750) | Miscanthus rhizosphere microbial communities from Kellogg Biological Station, Michigan, USA - KBS Miscanthus M7-2 | ecosystem: Host-associated > Plants > Roots > Rhizosphere > Soil ...
CGCCGGCGTCTAATACGCCGGCATGCTGCGCCCGCTCCTCCTCGCCGCCCTCGCCTGCGCATCGCTCGCCGCGCGCGCGGACTGGACCGCCGTGTCCGATCCGCTCGCCGCGCCGGTGCGCCCGGCCGACGGCGCCACCGTCGAGCAATCGCCGCCGGACTTCAGCTGGCCCGACGTCGCCGACGACGCGCGCTACACGCTCAACCTGACCTACCCCGACGGCCGCACGCGCTCGCTTCCGGCGCCGCAGAACTATGCCAACTGGAACGAAGTGCTGCCCGCCGGACGCTATACGTGGTTCGTCTTGCTGAAAAAAGGCAACAAGGAAGAAAAAAGCGACACCCGGTCATTCACCGTTGGCGCCGGCGCAAAACCATTCGTCGCGCCCGACATGAAGGAACTGCTGGCGCGCGTCAAGGCCAAGCCGCACCCGCGCGGCCTGCCCGACGCCGCCACGCTGAAGAAGATGGCCGAGCAGCGCTCGCAGGGCGTCGCCAAGCTGCGCCAGGAGGTGGACAAGTGGAGCCGCCGCCCGCTGATGCCGATGCCGAACAGCGAATCGAGCGGCAAGGACAACTCCCAGGTCTACGACGAGACGAAGCGCACCATGAACGCGCTCGCCGCGTATGCCCTGACCGGGGATGAGCGCTACTACCAGGAATCCGTACGGCTGCTGAAGAGCATGGCGGCATGGGATCCGAACGGGACGACCTCGTACAACCGCCGCGGCATGAACATGGGCGCGCGCACCATGACCTACGCGCTGGTGCTGGGGTACGACTGGCTGTATCCGAAACTGGACGCTTCCACCAAGGCAGCCCTGTTGTCCTCCATCGGCACACGGCTTGCGCACATGAACCAGGATGTCATCGGCGAGCGTGCGAGAGTCGCGGCGCAGCCGCGGGATTCGCACGGCCAGCTGAGCGCGACCATGCTCGGCATGATGGCGACGCTGATGGCCGGCGACCTGCCGCAGGCCGACGCCTGGGCGGAGAAGGCGCTGCCGCTCGCCCTCAACATCACGCAGCCCTGGGGCGGCGAGGACGGCGGCTTCTCGAACGGCACCGCCTACGCTCTATGGGACACCGGCGACCTGCAGCCGCACTGGTACGTGCTGCGCTGGGCCACCGGCATCGACTTCGCGCAGAAGGCCTGGGTGCGCAACTACGGGCGCTTCCTCGCCTACTTCAACCCGCCGGGGACGCCGGCGCGCCTCTTCGGCGACGGCCACGACCAGGCGCAGCTCGTCGAGCAGAGCGCGCGCTTCGCCAAGGGGTACGCCGGCTTCGCGCCGAGCCCGCTCGCGCGCTGGTACGCGTCGCAGCTGAGCGGCGAAGACCCGATGCGCTTCGAGACCATCATGGCGCCGCCCGACGCGGGCGGCCGCGCGAAATTCCCCGCCGGCACGCCCTCCTCGCTCTACCTGCCGACCACCGGCTGGGTGGCGATGCACAGCAGCCTCGAGGATCCGAATCGCGTCTCCGTCTACTTCAAGTCGAGCCCGCCGCCGCACGGCGCCTTCTCGCACCAGCACGCCGACCAGAACGCGTTCGTCATCAACGCCGGCGGCAAGCGCCTGGCGATCGAGTCGGGCTACTACGACGGCTACAAGACGCCGCACTGGTGGAACTGGCTGAAGCAGACGCGCTCGGCGAACGCCATCACCTACGACGGCGGCCGCGGCCAGATCTTCTTCGAAGGCACCGACTACAAGAAGATGGGCTACGGCCGCATCACGCGCTTCGAGAGCCTCGAAGGCGAGGACCTGGCGGTGGGCGACGCCACCGCGGCCTACGACGGCGCCGTGAGCCTCGCGCGCCGCACCATCGCCTACCAGCGGCCGAACATCGTTGTGGTGCACGACAAGCTCGCCTCGCAGACCGCGCGCCAGTGGGAATGGAATATCCATGCGCTGCGGAAAATGGAAATTCTTTCCGAGAAGAAGATCAGGATTGAAAACGAAGGGCAGTCGCTGTGCGTCGAAATGGCCGGCGGCTCGGGCGCGAAGTTCAGCCAGACCGACGAATGGCAGATTCCGGAAGGCCAGCGCGGCGACGGCAAGGTGCGCGAGGGCGCGGAGCCGCAGAAGGGCGAGCGCCAGTGGCACGGCCGCTTCACCACCGCGCCGCTGCGCGAGGCGGAGTTCCTCGCAGTGCTCGACGTGGGCTGCAGCGGAAACGGCCGCGACGTGGCGGCGAGGGTGGCGAAAGAGTCGAAGTAGCGCCGGCGCGGCGCCGTGCCGGCTAGGCGAAGACGATGCGGCCGACGTCGAGCCCTTCGGCGTACTCGGCGCCGCACATCACGCCGTTCAGGTGCGCGATCTCGCGGTAGTAGTCGAAGCTGATGCCGCGCGAGGCGAACTGGCTCTTGTGCGCGGCGATGGCCGCGATCTTGGTCTCGATGGTGGTGCTGACGTCGATGTAGGCGCGCGGCTGGAACGGCACCGGCACCGGGCGCACCATCGTCGGCAGGTAGCAGTAGAAGTCGAAGCAGCTCAGGCGCTGCGAAGGAACCGACGCGTGGTGCACGGCAACGTGGTCGCCATGGAAGTCGGTCGAGCCGTGCGTGAGCATCGCGGCCGGCTTCAGCTCGCGCACCACCTCGTCGATCATGCCGACCAGCTGGTAGGCCTTCACGTCCTCGATGCGGCGGCTGCCGCCGTCCATCAGGATGCGCAGCTCGCAGCCGAGGATGCGCGCGGCGTCGAGGGCTTCCGCGCGCCGCACGTCGTAATCGCCCGGCACGGAGCACACCGCCATGACCACGCGCGCACCGGAACGCGCGAGCATCGCGAGGGTGGCGCCGATGCCGAGCTCGATATCGTCGGGGTGGGCGCCGACGGCGAGCACGGTGCGCCCGGCGTAGCGCTCGGAGAACGTGCAGGCTGCCTTGCGTGCGACCGGGGTCTTGCCAAGAGGAGGAGCGTCGGCGGCGTTCATGCGGCTTTCATTTCAGGAGCGCGCTGCAGGAGGACGGGCCCGCAGTTGAACAGCATGTCGACCGCGGAAAGGCCGGGCAGGAAAGGCTGCGGGCCGAGCTGCGGATACACCGGATGCTGGAACTGGTGCCACTCGATGTGAACACCCGAGCGCGCGAATTCTTCCGGCTTGAGATAACCGCGCGAGCCGCCGAAGCCGGCGAGCAGCCGCGTCGCGCCGACTGCCTTGCAGATCTCGAGGATCAGGTCGGCGCGCTGTCCTTTTACGTCGAGCTCGGAGCTGCGCAGGAGCGGCGTGCGGATGCCGTACGCCGCGCGCAGGAAGTCGAGCGTCGCCTGGTTCACCTCGACGAGCTTGCGGTAGCGCGTCTCGAGGATCGCCTTCAACGCCGGCGCGTACTCGCGATAGAGCTTGGCGCGGCCGTAGACGTGCTGCAGCGTGGTCGCGCAAACGGCGCCCCAGTGGCGCGCGCCGCCCTCGGCGTTGTCGACTTCCTTGTCGACGATGCGCTCGTCGCGCGAGCGCTGCACCACGGGCACGGTGAGCCAGTGCTGCGCCCCGTTCATGCGGATCATGGTGCGGTTCTGGTAGTTGCGGCGCTCGAACTGCACGTGGTCGAGCAGCACGAACGCATCCACCTGCGCCATGCGATGCAGATAGCCCAGCCAGGGAAGGAAGTGCGGCTGGTGGATTGCGATCTTCATCAAGCCTCCGGACCTAGAGGGTAAGGCCCGGGCCGAGACGTATCGATGCGCAAGCTTAGGCCGGCTGGCGCGCGTCGTTCCGTCCCGACTGCGGCGCGCGCTCCGCGTCCCCGGATTTACCCTGCGTGCCGCGCGGGCGGCGCGCGCCGAGCGCGCGCATCCAGTGCTTGGCGAGGCGCATGAGGGGAAGCAGCGTGACGGCGAGCGCGCCCGCGGGGCGGATGCCCACCGCGATGCGCTGCACGGTGCGCGCATCCTTCCACACGCGGCCGTAGCCCTGGCTTTCGCGCGCGGTGTTGGAATCGATCCAGCGCGGCCCGTCGCCTTCCATGAACTGCCGCACGTTGTCGACTTCGGCGAGCATGCCGGGCGAGGCTGCGGCGTGCGCCTCGTCGTAGGCGAGCTTCATCGAGAAGCTTCCTTCGCCGGCGTCGATCATCACGTGCCGCGCGAGCGGCCGCCCGCCGAGATCGAGCCCGGTGATGGCGAGCCGCCCCCGGCGATGCGCCTCGGCGAACACCTCGGCGAAGAACTGCCGGTCGTCCTCGCGGCAGCCGATCGCGGTGCCGGCGCGGCCCTTCCAGCCGCTCGCCTCGAGGCGCATGAACTCCTCGGTCCAGGGCTGCAGCGCGTCGCCCGGCCGCAGGCGCACCGGCGTGATCTCGCCGTGGGCGCGCAGGCGCGCCTCGCTGCGGCGAAGGTTGTTGCGCGTGTTGGAATTGAATTTGTCGCGCGGATCGCGGCCGCGCACGAGCGCCGGACGCATGTAGGCGTCGGTCACCATCCAGGGCGTGCCGCCGGCGAGCACCGCCTCGACGAGCGCGCCGAAGAAGGCGCCGTCGTTCGGCACCCAGTCGAATTCGAGCACTTGCGCAAGCCGGCTGTGCAGCAGCGCCGTTGCCACCTTCGACGCGAACTTGGCCCGCACCAGCGGCATGCAATGCAGCATGTTGCGGTGGGCCCACGAGCGCAGCACGGGCAGCGGCATGCCGTGGAAGCGCCGCTCCAGCCGCATCGGCAGGAGCGCGGCAAGCGTGCCGTCCTGCCAGGCGACGAGGCAGCGGAACGACTCGCCTTCGCCGAACGCGCGCAGCGCGGGCAGGAGCATCCAGTGCTCGTAGAAGGGATTGGGCTCCGCGGCGTCGGCCGCGAGCGCTTCCCAATCGGGTACCAGCGCGCGCAGGCCTTCCGCGTCGCGTACCTCGACGATGGTCCCGGTGCCTCCGGGGCGACCCTGCAACATAGATCCGCCCACCATACAAAAGGCCCTGCGACCCTGCGGCTTCGCCGCCCTGCGCCGGATGGCTCAAGCGCCCCTGCCGCGGGGTGCAGCCCGGCCCCGCTACCCTGCCGGAAGCGATGCGCACGAGCCCACGGAAGGAAACGCGTCCTCCTGTCGTCCTGCTCGGCGGGCTGCACATCGTGCGCGCGCTGGGCATGGCGCGGATCGCGGCGCTCATCGCCTCCTCCGAGCGCCGCACCCCGGCGATGGCCTCGCGCCACTGCGGCGGCGGCATCGAGCTTCCCGCCTTCGGCGAGCGCGACGCGGTGGTCGAGACGCTGGTGCGCGCCGGCCGCGAGCTCGCCGGGCGTTACGGCGCGCCTTCGCCGCTTTTCTACGACAACGAGGATCGGCTTTCGCTCGTGCAGGATTACCGCGCGGCCCTCGAGCCGCATTTCGCGCTGCTGCTGAACGAGCCCTCGCTCGGCAGGGCGCTGCTCGACAAATCGGCGTTCCATGAGCTCGCCGAGCGCTACGGCCTGCCCGTGCCGCGCCGCCTGGCGTGGGAGACGCTCGACGCCGAGAGCGGCCCGGTGCTGGTCAAGCCCAACCTGAAGACGACCGCCGACCAGTCGAGCCTGCACCGGCAGCTGTTCGGCACCGGCAAGGCGCGCGTCTTCGCGAACGGCCGCGAGGCACGCGCCGAGCGCGTGGTGGCGCGGCTCGCCGGCGAGCTCGCGTTCCAGGAATACGTGCCGGGCGGCGACGATGCCATCTGGTCCTTCCACGGCTTCGCCGCTCCCGGCGGCGACGTGCTTGCGTCCTACATCGGGCGCAAGATCCGCACCTTTCCGGAGCTGACCGGCGACAGCTCGTACCTGCGCCTCGCGCACGACGACGGCCTTGACGCCCTCGGCCGCGACATCGCAGCGCGCCTCGGGCTCGCCGGCATCTTCAAGATGGACTTCAAGCGCAGCGCGTCGAGCGGCCGCTTCCACCTGCTCGAGATCAACACGCGCTTCAACCTGTGGAATTACCTCGGCGCGCGGAACGGCGTGAACCTGCCGCGCGTCGCGTACGACTTCCTCACCTCGGGCGAGCGACCGGAGCGCGCGCGGGCCGGCACGCGCTACCGCTGGGTCGCGATGCGCTACGACTGGCCGGCGTTCAGGCAGCTGCGCGCCCGCGGCGGCCTCGGCCTGGCGGGCTGGCTGCTGTCGCTCGCCTACGTTCCGAAGGTGTACGAGCTCTTCGCGTGGAGCGACCCGCTGCCCTTCGCCCGCTATTGGACCCGGCGCCTGCGCGCCGCCTTCACCCGCCGGATGCAGAGATGGCTCGTTACGGCGTCGTAGCCGACATCCACGGCAACCGCGAAGCCCTCGAGGCGGCGCTCGCCGCGCTCGAGGCGTACGGCGCCTCGCGCATCGTCTGCCTGGGCGACCTCGTCGGCTACAACGCCGACCCGGACGAATGCGTCACGCTGGTGCGCCGGCGCTGCGCGGCGGCGATCGCCGGCAACCACGAGCTGATCGGCCTGGGGCGCCTCGATTTCGGCCGCTGCTCCAACAATGCAGAGTACGCGCTGCGCCGCACGCGCCGCACGCTCGGCCGCGAAGCGGCCGAATGGCTCGCCTCGCTGCCGCCGCGGCGCGCGCTCGACCGCGACGTGACGCTGGTGCACGGCGGCGTGCGCGACGTGCAGCAGTACATGAAGACGCCGCAGCACATCGAGCAGAACGCCGAGTACCTGCGCGCCGATTTTCCCGGCGCGCGCCTGTGCCTCTACGGCCACAGCCATGAGCAGAAGGTGCACGAGATCGAGGGCAAGGAAGTGCGCGAGATCCCCGCGACGGGCAAGGTGCTGATGAACCGCGAGCTGCTCTACTTCATCAACCCGGGCTCGGTCGACGCCTCGCGCAAGCGCGCGCACAAGCTCGCCGAGTGCGCGGTGCTCGACACGCTCGACTGGAGCGTCGAGTTCCTGCGCGTGCGCTACGACAGCGCGGCGAGCGAGGCGAAGGCGGCGGTGTTCGGCTATCGCATCGGCCCCTGGACCAACCGGCTGTACAACCTGCGCCGGCGCATCGCGCGGCGGGCCGGATGAGCGCCGAGACCCTCGCCCTGCGCGCCGGATACCCGGCCGGCGCCGCGCCGCGCGCCGCGGCCGGCCGCGGCCACGGCTTCAGCATTCCCTCGCTGGAGGGCATCCGCGCGGTCGCGGTGATGATCGTCTTCATCGCCCACTGCGGGCTGCAGCACCTCGTGCCCGGCGGCTTCGGCGTCACCATTTTCTTTTTCCTCAGCGGCTACCTCATCACTACCCTGCTGCGCCGCGAGTACGAGCAGACAGGGACCATCAGCCTGCGCGCCTTCTACCTGAGGCGCGTCTACCGCATCTTCCCGCCGCTGTACCTCGTGCTCGGCATCCTGATCGCGCTGGACGCCACGGGCGTGATCGGCAACGGCGACCTGCCGCTCAAGGCCGTCCTCGCGCAGGTGTTCCACTTCACCAACTACTACATGGTCACCTTCTCGCCGGCCGAGTCGGCGCCGCTGGTGACCTACACGGGGCCGTTCTGGTCGCTCGCGGTGGAAGAGCACTTCTACCTGTTCTTCCCCCTGTGCCTGCTGCTCCTGCTGCGGCGCAAGGCGCCCCTGCCCGTCGTGCTCGGGATCGCGTGCGCCGTGGTGCTCGCCTGGCGCTGCTTCCTCGTCCTGACGATGAGCGGCGCCGACGACTACACCTACCACGCCACCGACACGCGCATCGACTCGCTGCTCTTCGGCTGCATCATGGGGTTGTGGCTCAATCCGGCGCTCGACCCGGCGCCGTCGCGCGTTGGCGAGCGCGGCTGGCTGGCCCTGTGCGCGGCCGGCGTAGCGCTCCTCGCCGTCTCGTTCCTGTACCGCGCCGATTTCTTCCGCGACACGTTCCGCTACAGCCTGCAGGGCGTGGCGCTGTTCCCGCTCTTCTGGTGCGCGGTGCGCTACCACCGCTGGGCGCTATTCTCCTGGCTGAATTCGCGCCCCGTGCGCGGCCTCGGGATCATCTCCTACACGTTCTATCTCTCGCACTACGCCGCCATCCACCTGACCGAGAAGGCGTTCGGCCTGGGACAGGTCGCGGGCGGCGTTGCGGGATTCGTGGCGGCCGTGGCGTTCTCCACGGCGTGCTACTGGCTGATCGAGCGCCGGTTCGCCGCGCTGCGGCGGCGCCTGCACAGGGAACCTAGCGCAGCTCCTCGCACAGCCGCCGCGCAATGATCCGGGCGGCGGCGCGGTGGCCGGCGGCGTTCCAGTGGCCGCGGCCCATGCCGACGTTGTCGAAGCCGTGGAAATACGTCCCGGTCTTCTCGGCGAGCGGCTGCATCTCGGGCGCGAGCTCGATCGCCGGCACGCCCAGCTTCTTCGCCAGGCCGCCGACGCGCCGGTCCGGATAGAAGAGGTCGCTTACGCCCAGCTTCGCCTGCAGCCCCGCGCGCACCTTCGGGTCGGGGTAGACCTGGATGGCATAGGGCACCGTGACGATGGCGAAGCGCGCGCCGTTACGCTGCGAGAAGTCGGCCATCTTGCCGATCAGGCCCTCGGTGATGTGCCACGCCTCGTCCCACAGGCGGTCGCGCGGCGCGGCGAGCATCACCGGCTCGAGGCCCTGCTCGACGCCCTGCCCGGACTGGGCATGCGGCGAGAACAGCCCGTTCAGCTGCTTGATGCTGCGCACGAGCTGCAGCACCCTCAGCTTGTCGGTCGCCTTGCGCACCAGCTCGCTCTTGAAGGAGGAGCGCGCCATGAAGTCGTCGGAGTAGGCGAACGACTCGTCGATGCGCAGGTCGCCGTCCTTGCCCAGCATGTAATAGGGCCGGTACTTCTCGGGGTCGAGCGCGAAGGAGTTGTCGCGCACGTCGTTGCCGTTGGTGAACTGCAGCAGCACCAGGTCCGGCTGGTAGAGGATCGCGCTCGACTGCAGCATCAGGTATTCCTGCGCCGTGCCGAAGCCGGAGACGCCGAAATTCAGCACCTCGACCTGGCGGCCCTTCTGGAAGCCGCAGGCGGCTAGCTCCCCGGGCAGCAGCGACCAGAACGCCTCCTCGCGGGGCACCTGCCGCGCCTCGGAGTAGGAATCGCCGAGCAGCGCGATGCGGTAGACGCCGGCGGGCTTGTCGAGCGGATGGTCCTTGTCCGGCATGCCCTCGCGGTTCGCGCTGACGAAGCCGCGCCCCTCCTGCGTGTACCAGGCGCTGAGCCCGGGGCGCATGCGCCAGCCGAGCTGCGCGTCGGGCTGGTACCAGATCGGCGCCTGGTAGCCGATCACCCGCAGCGCGATCTCGAAGACGACGAGGGAGAAGCAGACGCTCGCGAGGACCAGCAGCGCGGGGACGGCGAGCTTTTTCATCAGTCGAGCTCGAAGGCGTTCTCGTAGTTCTTCTTCAGCGCGGGATCCTGCCGCTCCTTGCGCAGCAGGCAGTTGCCCACCGCCAGCACCTCGATCTCGGTGCCCATGAAGCAGCGGAAGGCGTCCTCGGGCGAGCCGACGATCGGTTCGCCGCGCACGTTGAAGCTGGTGTTGACCACCACCGGGCAGCTCGTCTTCTCCTTGAACTGCTCGATCAGGGAATGGAAGCGCGGGTTCGTTTCCTTGTGCACCGTCTGCACGCGCGCCGAGTAGTCGACGTGCGTGACCGCGGGAATCGAAGAGCGCGGCACGTTCAGCTTGTCGATGCCGAACAGCGCCTTCTGCTCCTCGGTCATCGCGATGCGGTGCTCGTCCTTCACGTCGGCGACGAGCAGCATGTAGGGGCTCTCGCCCTTCAGGTAGAAGAACTTCTCCGCGTCCTCGGCGAGCACGGCGGGCGCGAAGGGGCGGAACGACTCGCGGTACTTCACCTTGAGGTTGAGCTGCTTCTGCATCGTCGGCGAGCGCGCGTCGCCGAGGATCGAGCGCGCGCCGAGCGCGCGCGGGCCGAACTCCATGCGGCCCTGGAACCAGCCGAGCGCCTTGCCCTCGGCGAGCGCGTCGGCGCAGGCGCCGACCAGCCCGTTGTCGTCGAGCGTCTCGAACACGGCGCCGACCTTCGACAGCCGGTCCTGGATCTCGGCGAGCGTGAAGTCGGGCCCGAGGTAGCCGCCGCGCATCGCGTCGAGCCCCGAGGGAACCTTGCGCTCCTGCTTGCTGTGCAGGTGCAGGCCGACCAGCGCGGCGCCTAGCGCGCCACCGGCGTCGCCCGCGGCCGGCTGCAGCCAGATCTTCTCGAAAATGCCGCTGCGCGCGAGCTTGCCGTTCGCCACGCAGTTGAGCGCGACGCCGCCCGCGAGGCAGAGGTTCTTCTCGCCGAATTCGGCGGCGATGCCCCGGGCGAGCTTGAGGACGACTTCCTCGGTGACCGCCTGCACCGATGCGGCGAGGTCCATTTCGCGCTGCGTGAGGCGATCCTCGGGCTTGCGCCGCGGCCCGCCGAAGAGCGCGTCGAACTTCGCGTTCGTCATGGTCAGGCCGGTGCAGTAGTCGAAGTAGTCGAGGTTGAGGCGGAAGGTGCCGTCGTCCTTGATGTCGATGAGATTTTCTTTGATCAGATCCAGGTATCTGGGTTCTCCGTAGGGAGCAAGGCCCATCACCTTGTACTCGCCGGAGTTCACCTTGAAGCCGGTGTAGTAGGTGAAGGCGGAGTAGAGCAGGCCGATCGAGTGCGGGAAGTGCAGCTCGCGCAGCATCTCCAGGTCATGGCCCTTGCCGTGCGCCAGCGACGTCGTCG
>Ga0068871_100003620_pt1 | contig 10614 bp, 6 predicted proteins | sample KBSMisM72_FD_72750 | JGI IMG/M metagenome (GOLD analysis project Ga0068871, IMG submission 72750) | Miscanthus rhizosphere microbial communities from Kellogg Biological Station, Michigan, USA - KBS Miscanthus M7-2 | ecosystem: Host-associated > Plants > Roots > Rhizosphere > Soil ...
ATTCGGGCGGCCCAATGTTCGACCTGAATGGCAACGTGGTTGGCATCAACACGGCTATCTATTCGCCTTCCGGCGGCAATGTCGGCATCGGTTTCGCTATCCCCGCGGAGGAGGCCAAGCCCGTAGTCGCGCAGCTTATGAAGGGCGAGCGCGTCCATCGCGGCTATCTGGGCGTCCAGATTCAGCCGATGACGGACGATATCGCCCAGGGGCTCAGGCTGCCCAAGGATCGCGGCGAGATCGTTGCGCATGTCGAGCCGGGCCAGCCGGCAGCGCGCGCGGGCGTTCAGCAGGGCGACGTGATCGTCAAGGTCAACGGCAAGGACGTCACTCCCGACAACACGCTCTCCTACATGGTCGCCGGTCTTCCGGTAGGGTCCAAGGTTACACTCGACGTCATCCGCAATCTCAAGCCGATGACGCTGACCGCGATGCTCGCCGAACGCCCGTCGGAAGATCAACTCGCCGGCGCGGATCAGGACGACAAGGATGACGGTGCGCCTGGCAGCGGCGGTCCCAATGCGCCGAGCAGCAGCCTGCGTAGCTCGCTCGGATTGTCGCTGCAGACGCTGACGCCGCAGCTCGACCAGCAGCTGGGCCTGCCACCCGCTACCCATGGCGTGGTCGTGACTGGCGTTGACGATTCGAGCGATGCCGCCGCCAAGGGCCTGCAGCCGCGCGACGTCATTTTGGCGATCGGCCGTAGCCCGGTGAGCAATGTCGCGGACGCCGCGGCGGCTGTCGCGGCCGCCAAGAAGGAAGGCTTCAAGACAGTGCTGTTGCTGGTCCAGCGCGGCAATCGTCCGGCCACCTATCTGGGTGTCGACCTTACCGGCAAATAAAAGGGGCGCCCCGGCCTCCCGGCCGGGGCATTTCTTTTGTCAGCCCTTGCAGGCGTGCATGTTCCGCGGCTCGGGACGAGGCCCCTCGGCCTTGAACAACGCGAGATAGCCGCCCGCCTGGGGCATCTGCGTGCGCTGGACCAGCTTGTAGCCGACCCGACCGAATTCGCAGTCGAGCAAAGCGGGTGGGGTGCCGTGTTCCTGGGTCGGGCGGTTCGCGTCGACCACCACCACCAGCCCGTCCGGCGCGAGCGCCGGGCGCAGGTTCCAGAGGAACTCAAAGGGCTCGTCGATCTCGTGGTACATATGGACCATGAAGATGCGGTCGAAGCTGCCTGGGGGCAGTTGCGGGTCGACCGGTTTGCCCAGCCTGACCGAAACATTGTCGAGCCGGTCGCGATAGACGCGGTCGGCCAGGCGGTCGTGGAACAAGGGCACGATATCCTCCGCCAGAACGCGGCCCTTCGCACCCACCTTCGCCGCCAGACGGATCGTGTAATAGCCCTCGCCCGCGCCAATGTCGGCGACGGTCATGCCTTTCTTCACGCCCGCGGTGCGCATCACCGCGACCGCCTCTCCGGCCCGGTCACGATCGGGTTCGTTCGACCAGCTGCCCGACACGACTTTGGCGACGGCGCGCGCCGCCTGCGGAAAACCGTCCGCAGTGCGCGGCTCGTCGGGCGTCTTGGCGCATCCGGCGAGCAGGAGAATCAGCGCTAGAGCGCGACCGTTCAATCGACGTCCTCCACCTCGACCGTCTCACCCGTAACCCGCTGCGACAGCGCGGCGGCCATGAACTTGTCGAGATCACCGTCTAGCACGTCGGAAGGCGCGGTCGAGGTCGCGCCGGTGCGTAGATCCTTCACCAGCTGATAGGGCTGAAGCACATAGGATCGGATCTGGTGACCCCAGCCAATATCGGTCTTGCTGGCATTGGTGGCGTTCGCCTCTTCCTCGCGCTTGCGCAGCTCCTCCTCATAGAGGCGAGCCTTGAGCTGCTTCATCGCCTCGGCCTTGTTCTTGTGCTGCGAGCGCTGATTCTGGCACTGGACGACGATATTGGTGGGCAGATGCGTAATGCGCACCGCCGAATCGGTCGTGTTGATATGCTGACCGCCCGCGCCCGAGGCGCGATAGGTGTCGATCCGCAGATCGCTCTCGTTGACGACGATGTCGATATCGTCGTCCACTTCGGGGTAGACCCAGACGCTGGCGAAGCTGGTGTGGCGACGCGCGGCGCTGTCATAGGGGCTGATGCGGACCAGCCGGTGGACGCCGCTTTCGGTCTTGGCATAGCCATAGGCATTCTCGCCTTTGACCAGCAAGGTCGCGGATTTGATCCCCGCCTGCTCGCCGGCATGGTGATCGATCAGCTCGACCTTCATTCCGTGACGTTCGGCCCAGCGCGTATACATGCGCTGCAGCATGCCTGCCCAATCCTGGCTCTCGGTGCCGCCGGCGCCCGCATTGACCTCGATATAGCTGTTATTGGCGTCGGCCTCACCGGCAAGCAGCGCCATGACCTTGTCGTGATCGGCCCGCTCGGCGAGCGCCGCGAGCGACTTCACGCCGTCGTCGACCAGGGCCTCGTCCCCCTCCGCCTCGGCCATTTCCATAAGCTCGATCGTGTCGTTGCGTTCCTGTTCGATCGACCGGACCGCAGCGATCGATTCGTCGAGCCGGCGGCGTTCCTGCATCACGCTTTGGGCCTGCTTGGGATCGTCCCACAATTTGGGATCCTCGACGCGATTGTTGAGCTCGTCGAGCCGGCGCACCGCGCGGTCCCAATCAAGGAAACGGCGGACCAACGCCATCGCGGCGTCGATCTGGTCGATATGGGCTTGCGCTTCGGCGCGCATGGAAATTCTCCGGTAAAACGTCAGGCCTACCGGTAAGGCAGGCATTGGACCGGCGACGGGCCGGCGGGATCTGGTCCCAGTTAGTAAATACCACCCTGCTGCTGCAAGAAGTCGCTGTCATTATGCACCGGCTTTGCCGCCTTAGGCGCCTGGGCGGCCGCCAGTTCCTGCCGGGTAGCGAGCCGGCGGGGTTCGCTTTCGGGTTTGAAAGCTTCCCAGATGATCGGACTCTTGGGATCGTCGTCATTGGGCCAGCCGTCGAATATCTTCTTGCCCGAATGGCGGTCGATCCGGACCATGCGAATGCCCGGGGGGGCCTTGAACGGGATGATCGGGGCATCTTTCATGGCCACCTGGGCGAACTGACGGAAGATCGGCGCTGCCAGCGTGCCGCCCTGGGCATAGCCACCCAGCGGTCGTGGACGATCATACCCCATATAGACGCCACCGACGAGATCGGGCGAGCCGCCTACGAACCACACGTTGGTCGGTCCGGTATTGGTGCCGGTCTTGCCGAATAGCGGGCGGTTGAGGTCGCGGAGCACCGTCGCGGTGCCGCGTTGGATCACGCCTTCCATGATGTGGACCATCTGATAGGCGGTCTGCGGGTCCAGCACCTGCGCCGAACGCTGACGCGGGCGCGGCATCGGCCCGCCACCCCAGTCTTTGGCGTTGCAACCTTCGCACGGGCGATTGTCCGCGCGGTAGATCACCTTACCGTGGCGGTCCTGGACGTAATCAATCAACGTCGGTGAGAGCTTGCGCCCATGGTTGTCGAGTTCCGAATAGGCATTGACCATGCGCAGCACGGTCGTCTCGCCGGCTCCGAGCGAGTAAGCGATATAGGGCGGGTAATCTCCGACCCCCATAGTCTTGGCCAGTGCGACCACCTTATCCATGCCAGTCTGGGTGGCGGCGCGGACCGTCATCAGGTTGCGCGACTGCTCGACGCCCCAGCGCATGGTTTGTGCTCCAGCGCCGCGCTCGTTGCCGAAGTTGCGGAAGCATTTGGTGCCGAGTTGCACGGTCTGGAACACGCAGAATGGCCCGTCGACAATGATCGAGGCCGGCGTCATGCCGCTGTCGAGCGCCGCCGAATAGACAATCGGCTTGAAGGCCGAACCGGGTTGGCGCAGTGCCTGGGTCGCGCGGTTGAAAGGGTGGTTGGCGCTGAACCCGCCCTGCATCGCCACCACCTGTCCCGTGTGCGGATTCTCCGCGACGAAGGCGCCCGAAACCTCGGGTGTCGAGCGCAGCGCCCACCCGCTGCCTGCGGGGGCGACGATCACCACGTCGCCGACTTTCAGGAAATCAAAGGCGCGTCCGCCGATCCCCCGCTTCGGCGCGGCCGCGCCCCAAGGGAAGAGCTGGCTCTTGCTGCCGTCCTCAAAGCCGAGCGTGGCGCTGGTGCCGCTCTTCTCCAGGATCACCGCATCCCGCCAATTGGCGTAGCCCGTTTCGATCTTGGCGGCGAGCAGCCTTGCCGGCCAATTGCCGTCGACATCGATATGGCCCGATCGCCCACGCCAGCCGGCGGCGGCCTCGTAGCGGACCAGTCCGTCACGCAGCGCCTGTTCGGCCGCTTTCTGCGCCACCGGATCGAGCGAGGTGCGCACCCATAGGCCGCCGGCATAGACGCTATTGGTGCCGTCGCCGATGTCCGCGCCATATTTGGCGATCAGCTCGCGCCGCACCTCTTCCATATAATAACCATCATATGGCTTCTCCGCCTCGCGACGTGCATCGGAGCGCTCCACCGTGCCGAGCGGCGTTGCGTCTGCCGCTTGCTCCTGCGCGGCGGTGATATATCCGTTGGCGCGCATCTCGCGCAGCACATAGGCCCGGCGATCCAGCGCGCGTTCGGGATGGCGGTCGGGATCGTAATTGGCCGGCGCGCGCGGCAAGGTGGCGAGATAGGCCATTTGCGGCAGGCTCAGTTCGGTCACGTCCTTGCCGAAATAAGCACGCGCGGCAGCCTCAACCCCGTAGGCATTCCGGCCGAGGAATATCTGGTTGAGATAGAGTTCCAGAATTTGCTTCTTCGACATCGCATTTTCGATGCGAATCGCGAGCGCGGCTTCCTTGACCTTGCGCGTCGGAGAATATTCGCCACCGATCAGCAGATTCTTGGCGACCTGCTGCGTAATGGTGGAGCCACCGTGCGCGCGCTTGCCGGTGCCGGTCTTGCGGGCATAGTCGAACACCGCGAACAGGAAGCTCGACGGGTCGATGCCGTGATGGGTGAAGAAGGTCTTGTCCTCGGCCGAGATGAAGGCGTGGATCAGTTGCGGCGGGAATTCATCGAAGGCGAGTTCGACCCGCCGCTCGCGCGCGAAACTGTAGACCGGCGTGCCGTCGAGCGCGCGAACGTTGGTCGGCAGCGGCGGCTCGTAGCTTAGCAGTTTGTCGGTCGACGGGAGTCCGCGCAGGAAGATGACCCAGAAAATCGCGTAGGCGAGGACCAGGCAGCCGAGGACGTAGACGAGGCCGCGCACGCGGCGCTTGGCCCACATGTTGCGCACCGGCTGAGGCGCATGCATTTCGGGGAAAGCGAGCTTCACGGGGCACGCGTCTAGAGCGTTTGGCGCACTATCGCCATGGCCTAAAGCTTATTTGCCGCCCGGTTTGCGGAAGCGCAGGATGAACTGATCGGTGTGGCCACGGATCGACGGATCGAACACCTTGTTCGTGCGGGGGTCGGCCGGGTTGGCCAGCACCTTGCTTTCGCCGTCAAACTTGAAGCCTGCGGCCTCCACTTCCTTGCGAACGGTCGCCTCGTCGATACGGTGGAGCGTGTTGGTGTCGGTCAGGCCGGAGCCGGCCGGAGCTGAGTGATCCAGCACGACATAGACGCCGCCCGGACGCATCGACGCGTAGATCACCTTGTTGAAGGCAACGACGTCGAGACCGGCGACATTGTGCAGGTCATGATAATTTTGCGAGGTCCACACAACGTCGACGATATTTGCCGGCCCAGGCGCGAGTGCGGGGTTGTGTTCCGGCTGGATATTGCCGTGCGTCGGCTCAGCGGCGAGCGCCGTCACGCCATCGAGCGATTTCGGACGGCCTGCATACATTTCGTCGGGCACATAGGCGATAACCTTGCCGGTTGGGCCGACCACGTCGGAGAAGAGACGGGTGAAATAGCCGCCGCCGGGGAGCATATCGACCACCACCATGCTGGGTTTCACGCCCGCAAAGGCCAGCATCTCGGCCGGCTTGCGCTCGGCGTCGCGGGCGCGGTCGGCGGCCGGACGGGTCGTGTCGGCCACGGCTGCGTCGATTGCCGGCGAGGCGGCTTGCGCTGCGGTCGCCGCGGCAACAATCAGGGCGAGGCTGGAGACGGCGGCGCGGATCATGGCAATTCCTCCCGGTCCCTGGTCTTTCCGACCAGCTGGCGCGCAAAATGCGCTTCTGCCGCGCGGCGTACACCGATCGCGATCTTGTGGCGATACTCTTCGGATGTGAGCAACGCCAGATCATCGTCGTTGGAAATATAGCCAGTTTCGAGCAGCACCGAAGGCACGTCGGGGGCCTTCAGCACCATCAGCCCGGCGAATTTGTGAAAGGTCGGTTTCAACCCGATCAGGGGCGACAATTCGCGCTGCAATTCGACCGCGAACACGGACGACGTGTTGAGCGTCTCGCGCTGCGCGAGGTCGATCAGGATCGACGAAACGTCATTGGTCTCGCGCGAAAGATCGATGCCGTTGATCACGTCCGACTTGTTCTCGCGTGCGGCCAAGGCGGCCGCGACACGGTCGGACGAGGTTTCGGACAAGGTGTAGATGCTCGCACCGCGGGCGCCGTTATTGGGCGCGCTGTCACAATGGACCGAAATGAACAAATCCGCATGAAGCTGGCGGGCGATCTCGCGGCGCTCCTGCAGCACCAGGAAGCGGTCGTCTGCGCGGGTCAGCGCGACGCGAAACTTGCCACTTTCGACGAGCTCGTCGCGAATGGCGCGCGCGATTTTCAACGCGACGTTCTTTTCGTGCTCGCCACCGCCCGATGAGGATGAACCCGGGTCATGCCCGCCATGCCCAGCATCGATCACGATCAGCGGCGCGTCTATCCGGCGTGTGCCCTGCACGCTTGGCAGGGACATGCGCGAGGGCCGCGGCGGGATAGTCGCCGACGCGCTGTTGGGCGCGCGCTCGGCCCATACCGGCGCAGCCAGGATCAGAAGGGGGGCAAGGCTTAAGCGAGACCGCACGGGGTTAGCTTATCAAAGGCCGGAGTCCCTGTGAATCCCTAGCGTTGCATTGCAATTCGAATACCGGATCGCCACTTTCAGCTGCGGTATAGGCCGCACGCAGTGGGTCGGTGTCGAACCGGCGAAGCCGAACCGATTTAGCCGAGCTTTCGGTTGCCGCGCATCGGTACGAATGCTACGCGGTTTTGGTCCGGCATGGCGCGTTGCGTACCGTCCGCCGGTCCGCTCCGGCGCAATATTCGCGGCCGGTGAGCCCAGGTTGAAGTCGTAATGCACCATTTTTCCCCTCCCGCCCGTCGAGCCGAAAAGGCTCTCGACGCGCGACAGTGGGGCTTGGCCGGATCCGAAAGCGGTCCGGATGGGGCTGCGGCAGAGGCAAATCACTCTTTCAGCATCGTCAGGTCGGAGGGTGCGCACACCTGCGCTCTGTCCCGCCCTTACCTTAATCGCGCCCGCCGCCGCCTGACGGCAGGAACGGGCGTTCGGAGAATATTTGATGTCCATGCGCATGTTGATCGACGCGCGCCACCGGGAGGAAACCCGGGTGGCGGTCGTCAAGGGAAACCGCATCGAGGAATTTGATTTCGAATCCGAAGAGCATAAGCAGCTCAAGGGGAATATCTATCTAGCCAAGGTGACGCGGGTCGAACCGTCGCTCCAGGCGGCGTTCGTCGATTATGGCGGCAACCGCCACGGCTTCCTCGCTTTTTCGGAAATCCACCCCGATTACTACCAGATCCCCAAGGAGGATCGCGAGGCCTTGCTCCGTGAGGAGGCCGAGCACGCCGCCGAGGAAGAGGCGCTGCGCGCCCGCGAGGAGGAAGACGAGGAAGATTATGTCGAGGCCAATGAGCGCCTCGACGATGATGGCGCGCGCGAAAATCTCGATTCAGCCGAAGATCATGTCGATCGCGATCACGACGATGAGGGACAGGACCCCGCGCCGCGGCCGACGTCGGCGGGTGGTGACGACAGTGCGGTCGAGACGCTTCGCCAGAAGCGGATGAATCTGCGCCGTCGCTACAAGATCCAGGATGTGATCCGCCGCCGCCAGGTGCTGCTGGTCCAGGTCGTCAAGGAAGAGCGCGGCAACAAAGGCGCCGCGCTGACCACCTATCTCAGCCTTGCCGGCCGTTATTGCGTGCTGATGCCCAACACCAGCCACGGTGGCGGCATTTCGCGCAAGATCAGCAACGCTGCCGACCGCAAGCGGCTGAAATCGATCCTGTCCGAACTTAACCTGCCGCGTACTATGGGCTGCATTGTCCGAACCGCCGGCCTGCAGCGTACCAAGCCGGAGATTCGGCGCGACTTCGACTATCTCGCGCGTCTGTGGGATGAGATTCGCGAAAAGACGCTGCATTCGTCCGCGCCTGCCGAAGTCTATCGCGACAGCGATCTCGTGAAGCGCGCGATTCGCGACATCTACAACAAGGATATCGACGAGGTGATCGTCGAGGGCGAGGATGGCTATCGCGCCGCGCGCAACTTCATGAAGTTGCTGATGCCGAGCCACGCCAAGAAGATTCAGCCTTATTCGGACGCGGTTCCGCTATTCCAACGCTTCGGCGTCGAAGACCAGCTGGCGGCGATGTACCAGCCCGTCGTTCAGCTGAAGTCGGGCGGCTATATCGTCATCAACCCGACCGAAGCGCTGGTTTCGATCGACATCAACTCGGGCCGCTCGACGCGCGAGCATAATATCGAGCAGACCGCGCTTTCGACCAATCTCGAGGCCGCGCAGGAAATCGCGCGCCAGCTTCGCCTGCGCGACATGGCAGGCCTGGTCGTGATCGACTTCATCGACATGGAGAACCACTCCAACAACCGCAAGGTTGAGAAGGCGATGAAGGAGGCGCTCAAGAACGATCGCGCCCGCATCCAGGTCGGCCGGATCTCGGGCTTCGGCCTGTTCGAGATGAGTCGCCAGCGGCTGCGCACGGGCATGCTCGAAGCATCAACCCGGATGTGTCCGCATTGCGACGGTTCGGGTTTCATCCGCACTCCATCCTCGTCCGGTCTGCAGGCACTGCGTCTGCTTGAGGAAGAGGCCGCGCGCGGCCGCGGTTCGCGCCTGACCTTGCGCGCAAGCCAGGAGGCGACGCTCTATGTGCTCAACCGCAAGCGTGCCGAGCTTGCGGACATCGAGGATCGCTACGGCGTCCTGATCGAGGTGCTGAGTGACGGCCAGCCTGACGGCTCGCGCATGACCGTCGAGGCCGGCGGCCCGCCGCCAAGCCATGCGCCGCGCCTGCCCACGCAGATTGTCCCCGAACCGGACGACGACATCATCGACGAGGTCGAAGACGAAGAGGAGACCGAGGCTACCGAAGACCGCGCCGATCGTGGCGAAGGCGACGGCAATGGCCGTCGCCGTCGCCGTCGCCGTCGCCGTGGCGGTCGCCGCGAGGACGGCAGCGAATCGACCGCGGCCGAAAGCGAAGCGACCTCCGAAGAAAGCGATGGCTCCGTCAGCGGCGACGTCGAGGGCGAATTGTCGGGAGGCGAGGAGCGTCGCCGCGGGCGCCGCGGGCGTCGTGGTGGGCGTCGCCGGAACCGCAATGGCGAAGCGCCTGCAACCGGCACCGAAGATGCCGCCGAGGCGAATGCCTTGCCTGCGCCGCCCCCTGCTGAGGAAGCCGAACCCGTCGCCGAAAAGCCGAAGCGCCGTTCACGCAAGAAGGTGACCGAAGAGGTCGCTGCCGCGCCCGTTGAGGAGACGCCGGTAGAGACATCTGAGTCTCAGCCTGAGGCGGACGCACCGGCCAAACCACGACGTTCGCGCAAGAAGGCCGCGGATCCGGCGCCTGAACCGGTTGCGGTTGAAGCGCCGGTCGCCACCGAAGCGCCGGTCGCCGCCGAGGCCGAACCCGCCACGCCCGCGCCGCGCCGTCGACGCACGACCAAGGCGGCTGCCGTGGCGGAGGCTGCACCCGAGCCGGCCGCGGTCGATGCGGCCGCGCTTAATGGAGCCGAAAGCGAAGACGATGGCTCGCCGCGCCGCGGCTGGTGGCAGCGGACTTTCGGCGCCTGAAGATGCGCGTCCCGCTCCGTCCGGTTGGACGGGCGGGACGCCCGTCTTTCAGCCGCGGTTCAGCGCGGACCTGTTTGAAGGCGCACGCATGATGCGCGCGAAACGACTGTTACGGACGGCCTGTGCGGCGCTGGCCGTCATCGCCCTGCCGACCGAACAGGCCTGCGCGCAGAGCCAGGATCGCGGTCCGTCGATCCTGCGCGATGCCGAGACGGAACAGTTTCTCCAGGATATTTCGGCAGGAATGGCCCAGTCTGCCGGGCTGACGCCGGGCGCGCTCCATCTTTATGTGATCAACGATCCCGAGATTAATGCCTTCGTTGCGCAAGGCCAGATCATCTACATCAACGCAGGCACGATCGAGCGCGCCGATAATTCCAACGAGCTCGAAGGCGTGATCGCCCACGAACTCGGGCATATCGAAGGCGGCGATGCAGTCCGGAGCGACGACGCGATCAAGGCTGCCAGTCGGGTGACTTTGTTATCCCTGCTCGCGGGCATTGCCGCGACCGCGGTCGCGGGACCGGCTGGAATGCTGGCGATGATCGCTGGCGAGAATGCCGCAATGGGCAAATTCCTTGCCTATAGCCGTCAGCAGGAGGGCAGCGCCGATGCCTCGGCAGTGCGCCATCTTCGCGAGGCCCACCTGTCAGGCAAGGGCAT
>Ga0068871_100003621_pt1 | contig 10614 bp, 16 predicted proteins | sample KBSMisM72_FD_72750 | JGI IMG/M metagenome (GOLD analysis project Ga0068871, IMG submission 72750) | Miscanthus rhizosphere microbial communities from Kellogg Biological Station, Michigan, USA - KBS Miscanthus M7-2 | ecosystem: Host-associated > Plants > Roots > Rhizosphere > Soil ...
CCGTCGCGGCCGGCCTCGTAGCACGAATGCAGCGTCACCCCGGTACCGAGGCCACCGCGCGAGCGCGCCTTGGCCACGCAATCAGCCACCGCGGCGGTGTAGCCAGCCTCAACGCTATATCGACTCGGACCGCGACGGCCGTCGCTGATCGTCAACTTCCACGACCTATCGCCGAGCTCCAAGCTCATGTACAGCGCGCCCTGGCTCGCCGTATCCTTGTCATGTAGGACTGTCTGGGTGGTCGCCATTTCCGTTCTCCTTCGCTACAGAAGTTTGGAAATCCCGTTCTAGCCCAACGGGACTCGCTTGGGCGGTCCTACATAGTGTCTTCAGGAATGCCTTGGGCGGTAGGAGCTAGCTCAGCGCCGGCGAGCCAAGGGATGGAGGTAGGGGAAGTGTTTCACCGCACCTGCCGCTTATCGCGAGCAGTCGGCGGCGCGATGGAACTGGGGCACGCTTAGTGACTGCGCCTCCTCATTCTCACGCGAGTCGCTGGCCACTTTCGCTGAACGGCGGGGGCGCAGCAGAGTCGGTCCACTTGCCATGGCGGGGGAAGCGAGTTTTTGCTCCTCTTGTTGCTGACCAGCTTCGACCTGCGTACGACGCTGCCTACTGCGCCCTTCGGGCATGGTGGGTTCCTTTCAATGGTGCTCGTCTCACGGCTGACGCTTCAGCGGTGTTGACGGATTAGTAATGTCCAACGCCTGAAGCGCAGCGGGCAGAGCAATCTGACGGTCGGGGGATTCCCTTGACGCTGAAGATAGGGTTGCGCCATTAGCCTTTGATTAGGGAACGATTGGCCGAGGATTAAGGCATCGCATCGTAGGCGTCGTGCCGCACCGCGCCGGATGTCAGCGAGCCGTCGGGAAAGGCACGCTCAGGCGGCGGGCGCGACGAGCCCTGCGGCTAGCACACGCGCGCCGGGCCGAGGCCCGCAACGCGCTCGCAGCGCCTTGGCCGAGTCGCCGGCGAGCCGACGTTGCTCAGCGTCGGCTCCTGGCCGCCAGTCGCCCCTTCATCGCCCCGGCCCGATGCTTAACAGCGAGTCCGCACTGCTCAGCGGTCGTCGAGCGCAAAATTGCCCAGCGCGCGCGTACGAGAGATGGCCAGGACGGTTGCTCTATGGAGAGTACCGTGCGATCAACACCGTCTTTAGTGCCTGAAAGCTGAAGCCATGGAGATCAGGATCATCCTGTGCGCCGTCATGTTCCCCTGCTTGTGCACGGCCGCCATGGCGCAACAAGCTCCTAGTCGCTCCGTGCGCGTCGCCGAGCTGCAAATTGATCCTGCCCAGGCGGAGGCTTTCGCCGCGGCGACACGTGAGGTCGGCCAAGCATCCGTGCGCCTCGAAGAGGGCTGCCTCGTGCTCTACGCCGTCGCGGAACGGGATAACCCGAGCTTCGTGCGCGTGTTTGAGATCTACCGCGACCGGCTGCATACCAGGCACACGTGCAAACTCCGCACTTTCAGAAATTCCGTGCGACGACTGACGCGATGGTGAGATCGCGCAAGCTGCTCGACGCCGTGCCCGTCTCGCTCGCCACCAAGCCGGGAGTCACGCCATAAGCGGCGGCCGGATACAGCAACGCAAGCCGGCCCTGTCGCCGGCCGGCGTCATCGGAGCCTCGAGCGGCGACCGCGAAGCAGCCGTTCGCCAAGGTCAGCTCACGGCCGCAAGCGCCCATGTTCCGGCCACCCGGCCGCGAAACTTTCTCTTCTTCCCGGTGAAGTTCGGAGCCTAGTGGCGCACTTGCGCTTCGGCGAGCCAGTCGATCAGCTGCTCGATTTCGGTCGACTTATCGAACACGGCGTCTGCTCCTAGCTCACGGCAGCGGTGGTGCATATCGGCAGTGGCGTAGTTCGTGAGGATCACGCGCCGCGGCGGCTGCTCGTACTTCGCAATGTGCTCGAGCACGCCCAGCCCGGTTCCGCGCTTGAGGAAGACATCGATGAGCGCGACGTCGCAGGCCTGCGTACGTTCGTCCATCCAGCAACAGGCCTCGTCCTGCGCCTGAGCGGTGCCGACCACCTTGGCCTGCGCAAGCTCCTCGAGGGTGCTGCTCAGCTCCTCGGCGAGCCGGTCGTGGTCTTCGACCAACAGGATGCGAAGCACGATCTCAGGCTCGCCGGGAGCTTCCTCTTCTTGTGTTGGCTCGAACATACGGCCGGCGTGTTCTCGGCCTTGTCCGACAAACGTGCCATTTCTGGTCGGAAGGCGCTGACGACGGCTGCCCGTCGTGCAATCATGGTGCGTGGACGCCGACCCTCGCGACACCGAGCGCCGCCATGCGGCGTTGGACGCCTTTGGCCCTGACCCTTTCGCGGCGACGGCATTCGAGGACCTCACTCGCGTGGCAGCGGATCTGCTCGGAGCGCCAAAGGCGGCGATTTCCGTGCTCACTCGTGCGGGCGGGCATTTCAAGGCCGCGATCGGCATTGCGGGAGGCAAGCGCTCGTCGGATGCGTTCGCGACGTGGGCTCTTTCCCAGCCCGCGAAGCTCTTGGTCGTCGAGGACGCCACTAACGACCCGGAGATGCAGAGGGCGCTCGCGGAAACTGGGTTGGCTACCGTCCGCTTTTACGCGGCCGTTCCGCTGACCCTCTCGTCCGGCGAGGCAATCGGCGCTCTTTGCGTGATGGGCGACTCGCCAGGCAAGGTGCCACACGACGCACTGGAAAAATTGCAGTTTCTGGGGGACCAAGTGATCCGTACGCTGGAAGATCGCCAGCGGTCCGGATTGCACCAAAAGGCCGGCCCGCCCAATCTCCCCTCAGCGCCGCAGTGATCCGTCGAACGCTGCGCTGGACCGGTCAATAAACATCCGTTCCCGTGGCGATGGCGAGCCGCAAAGCAGACTGTCGCTAACGCCCGCTCCTGGCCGGCTTGTGACGCCGGAGCGACATCCGCTCGATGGAGCACTTAGCGGCCTTTGCGCCGTCGGCTCGATCTAGCGGTTAGGCCTCAATGGATTTAGCCAACGAGACTAGTGAAGTTTGCTTGTAACCATGTCGCTCATAGAACGTCCTTGCGGGCGCCGTGTGCCCCGTCTCAAGGAACACTCGACGAATCCCCTGCCGGAGAAGGTGCTGCTCCAGCTCTGCAATCAGCTTGCCGCCGAGGCCCCGACGCTGGACATGGGGCGCGACACACATTTCCTTCAAGTGAAAGTGCCAGCCGTTTACCCATCGCTCACCCCAGCCAAAAGCGAGCGCGTCTGGCAGCGCGTTCTCGACGTGACCAAGACCAAAGAACGACGGGTACTCGGAAAACGAGTGAAAGCGTTCAGCGACCGCTTCGAGTGACCATCCGTCGTTCCAGGGAGCGGCATTGAAGACCGAGATGTAGAGATTTGAGAAAGACAGGATGTTGTTTCGATCGATCTGAACATAGTGAGACTTCATGTTCGGGTCAACGTGATATCGACGACATCGCGCCGTCCAGTTTATGGGCACGCCGTGGACATACCAACAAGAGTCGCGACGCCCGGTATGCGGCGCACCTTCGCCTGAAAGGTGCGTGGTCGCAGGCGTCAAATCGGACGGCGGATGCTCGGCGAAAGTGGACGGCGGTGGCCAATCTACGCTCTCAGAGCATCGACGGACTCGGAGGGAATCGGACCCTAAGCGGCCTCAAAGCCGCCGTCCGCGAACGGCCGCTCCTGGCCGCGAGCTGCGCGACCGAGCGTCAGCTTCCGCGCTGCTCGAGTCGGATGGCTGCTTTACTTTGCTGAGATCAGTAAACCAGTCGGCGTCAGTCGATCCGTTGGGGACGCTCATGCGCATCAGCTAGCCTGCCGGAAAGCAGCAGTTAGCCCCGCATCAATTCTTGGCGAGCGCCCCGAGGAATCGCGGGGACAAAGTAACGTGCAACTGTGGAAGCTCATACCTGAGAGGGCATCGGCCGAGCCTAGGTATGACTCGGCGGGAGTCGCGCCCCTTCGCGCCTAGACCCCGACCCCGAGCATCTTCTGGCCGTTCCCCAGAAGGTGGGCGCCGCAGTTCTTCGGCGGCTGTTCGCAGTTCCGCACGAAGGTTTCCATGATCTCGGGTTTCCAGCCGTTGAACCAATCTGCGTGCGAAGAATAGCCCGCCGGGATGCTCGGATCGTAGGTGTCCGAGGCCATGCGCCAGCGCGCTAGCGCGCTCATGTCCGTGACAGGGTACGTGACGTTGACAGTGATCTCGGGCACTGCGACGGGATGCGTCGAGGGGCAGCCTCCCGCGACCGGGTACGACATGTGACTTCTGTGGTCAGGCGAGTCAAGGTTGATGCCGTCCCAGCATTGTGGAAACATAACGCTCGCCCAGATTTGGTTTCCAGTGGCGCAGGTCGCTGGAATGTTCTGCGTCTGCGGACCCGTTCCGCTAGCGTCGAGGCAGGTGAAGTGGGCAGGGCCGCCCCACTGGTAGGGTGCGCTGTTCTTGGGATCGCCAGCGATCATCCTGAGACCTTGCGGCAGGGGCCTGATGTCCGCGGGCTTGACGCCGTTGTAGCCGGTCTTGTAGTAGACGATTATCTGATCCGGCCTGACGGGCGTACCGTCACGCGTGTCGATGATCGCCGGAACCCAATAGCCGGTGCGGTTGATCGTGCCACCGCGGCACGTCGAGTTGCCGGTGGTCGCCATCGAGACCGCCGTCGAACTCGCATTCGCTCCGGTGTTACCGAAGAAGGCATGAAGGTGTGACGCCCCGGGCTGGCCGGGATAGACGATCGGGTCGTCGAACGCCATGTGCGAGAACTCGCAGACCGTGCGAAAAGAGCCAGTACCGTCACCGGACGCGGCCGGAAGTTCGTCGGTGGGCGCCAGCATGTCGGACGAGAACCCTTGCGAGCCGACAGGAATCCGCGAAGTGTCGATCCGCGGAAACGATGCGGTCATCAGCGCGGGCGCAGGCGCAGGCGCAGGCGCAGGCGCAGGCGCAGGCGCAGGCGCAGGCGCAGGCGCAGGTGCAGGCGCAGGCGCAGGTGCAGGTGCAGGCGCAGGTGCAGGCGCGGGCGCAGGTGCAGCTGCGGTCCGGAGCTCGCCGTCGGGTCCCCATCGGCCTCCGCGCTTGTAGCCCAACGGCGCGAACCTGTCATCGGATGCCGAGACGGAAGCTTGGCCGCTGGCGTCCGTGCTCTGACCTCCGCCGCACGCCGCGAGAGCGGCGAGCGCCACCAAGGACAAACACCCGCGCGCGCGGGAAATTCGAGTTGCGGTGAGGAGCGTGTCTGCCATGCCCTCGTTATCGGACATCATCCCGGCGCCCCACAGCTGCGTTGCACACCCTTACACGACGGGGCATCGCGGTTCTATAGCTTGGGCAGCGAAATTCGATGTAGACGGCTGCCGCCGTCAAGCACCGGGCCATGCCTCCTCAGGCGGCGAACGCTTCCCGGCAATTCAGTTACACAAATTCGAGCAAGGGAACGTGTCGCTCACGATCTAAAGAGCGCCACTAGCAGCCGCGGACCGGTGAAAGAGCCAAAGAGCCTGTCTGAAAGCTGCCGGTGGCGACCGGCCGCTAGTGGGCCGGGAGCAGCCCTACGACCGCCTTCGGCTATCGACCCCAGAGCCGAAGTACAAGTCGCAGAGTTCGCAGCCCTAAAGCTGCCATTGATTGGGAAGGGAGCCAATTGAGAGCGGAGATTGCAATCCTCCGACGGCGATCGTCCTCTATTCCCCGCGCCGTAAATGCGGAGTGCACTGTGTCCTTGAGCGCGGATCCCCGGCTACTTCGACGCCGAGGACGCACCGGACGGCGCCATCGGCGTTGACGCGGTGTCCGCGTCGGGCGGGCTCGTGCCGCCGGTGAGGAGCGCGGCCCCGTCTTCGGTGACGTCGGCTGGCTTACTGGTCTTGGCGGTCTCGAGCAGCTCGCGTTGGCGCTGGCTGATGCAGGCGTCGACGATGCGGTGCTTGGTCTTGACGTTGAGGAGCATCGACTTGCTGCCGATCTGCACCATCAGCGTTTGGCCCTTTACGTCCTCGAGGAGCACGGCCCCAGTGGTCGAGAGCACCGGTCTCATCAGCCACGTCATCTTGCCGTGCTTCGCATCGACATAGAAGTGGTGCGTCGTGCTCGCAAGGATGTTCACCTTCTGGTTGAACTCGCACTCATAGACGCCGTAGTAGACGAGCTCGGCGGCCTTCTCCTGATCGGGGGTGGCTTCGGGCAGCTTCACCGCGCGCGGGGCGGCCGCCGGTTTGACGGGTCTCGGGCTCTTCTTCGAGGGTGCGTCCGCGGCCATCGCTACGGCGCCAGCGAGAGCGAGCGCGACGGCAACTACGGAGACGGCGAGCGGATTGTGGTCGGCGCGGGACATGGGCGCCCTTTGGTGACGTTAGGCACAGATCTTGAGGCGCGCGGGTTCGACGCACTGGGGATCGTAGGTGAGTAAGTGGTTAAGTTCAACACCCTTTCCGTGTTCGCGTTCTTCTGCTTTGAAGTCGCTCGATGCTCTGGACCGGCCATCGGCTGGCTGGATACCCGCCTTTCGTGAGCGACTTGTTATGGCCGATCACGTCGACCTCGAAGGTCGGCTCTTTAGCAACTCCATTTGGTTGACTACTCCGAATCGAAAAGGATGTCCGCAATGCGACTTCCACGAACCGCTGTGGCGCGTTCAGCCGCCCTCATCGACGCTGGCGCGTAATCCAAACTCGGAAAGAACGCATCTTGGATCGCCAGCGCACCGGTACCAAGTCGTTGCAGCCCGCCGTGCCGAGCGCCAGGGGGTCGGGCGCCAGAGCGACACGCCGGGTGGTTCCAAGACTAACCTTCCAAAGGACCCACGCCGTGAAAGCGAACAGTCCAGTGACCAATGGCACCGAGCCCAAGATCATGACCGGACTTCCCAGCTCTCGGCGGTCCCGCCCAACCCAACGGCGGCAATCAGGCCAACGACGGCCGCCCGCGCTCGGCCGCGAAACCCGACAAGTTCCCCAAGCGTGAAGGCATAGCTGGCAAAAACGATCGTGGCGAGGAGAAGTTGCGCCAACCCCGGAGACGCTGAACTCACGCCCATCGACGTCATCTCGCCACCTCCTGTTCTCTCGGCAAAGGGTGGTTCATAGGAACTGGGCGGCCAACTCATCGCACTCGGTTCAAGCTAGGGGTCAGGGCTACGAACATGACATATCGCGCGCCGCACTGCTATAGGACTTTGGGGCAGGTGCGGTCGCACATCGAGTCATCTGACAGGCACGCGCCTGTCGCCTCGAAACAGCCGTCACGAACATCGGGCTGATCGGACTGCCGCGGGTGTGCAATGCCCGCGTGGCCTTTCCGTCTGAACCAGAAGACGAGCAGGACCTACGACTACAGCTTGCAAGCGACCCGAGACGAGCGCAGGATGACCCTCCACAACCACAGGGGATAGATATGCCGGGCTACTACGCGCTCAAGCCGAGCGGTTCGCAATTCATGTTCAATCTGAAGGCCGACAACAACCAGACCATCCTCACCAGCGAACGATACGAGTCGAAGCAAAACGCACAACGCGGGATCGAGTCCGTCCGCGTGAACTGTCGTGATGACGCACGTTACGAGCGCAAGAGCTCCAAAGCGAGCGAACCCTACTTCACCCTGACGTCGACGAACGGACAAACCATCGGCCTCAGCGAGATGTACTCGTCGACCTCTGCCATGGAGAACGGGATCGAATCCTGCAAGCGAAACGGGCCATCACTGGACGAACGGGAGCAGGCCCAGTAGGGAGGTGCCGTAGGCGTGCCACGACGGAACCCAATGTCGTCATCACCTTTGCTCGCAAAATATCTACGGCTACGGCGCGAATGGTTGGGCGCCGACCCTGTCTCACGTCTGCATCACCGGCTGTCCCACGAGATCGCTCTGCTGGAGCGCGATTTCGTGGCCAGCGACATCCGTCCGTTTGTCGATACCCAACCGTTTGAACACGTGGACCACCAGAACTCGTCCGTGCGACTTACCTAAAGGCGTACATGTCGAGCGGACAGCGAACGCGCCACACTTGGTTGAAGGCGTGCCGACCCACTTGGCTGCCCGGCGCGGAGTAGCGCGGTCACGGGTTTTTGTCCCTCATTCCGTCGCGCCCGCTATAAGCGAGTAATCGAACATCAGTGGCGCGCCGAATCCAAGCGCCTGAGGGTCGAGAGCAGTTCTCCGCCGAACTCGACCTTGTCGACCACAGCACAGGCTCCGGCTTCGAACGCTCTTCGCCTCGTGTTCGAGTCGTCCGCCGCCGTGAATACGACCACTTTGATCTCCGGGTGAGCTTGGATGACCTGACGACACGCTGTCAGCCCGTCAATGTCGGGTAGGTTGACGTCGAGCAAGATGACTTCAGCGTGAAGGGATCGCACCGCTTCGAGCACGCCTTTGCCGTGCGAGAGACTACCGACAACCTCATAGTCGAACGCCAGCAAGCGCGCCACCGCTCTGACAATGCTGGGGTGGTCGTCGACGATCAGCACGCGAAGTTTCGCCGGCATCGCCATCTACCTCGACGAGGTCGTTAGCTTCGCATCCAACCCATCGGTCGCCGGAACGGGTTCGCGGAGGGGCTTCACGTCCCGGGGCAATACCACCGTGAACGTTGCTCCGACGTCTGGATTGTTCTGCGCAGTGATCGTCCCGTCATGCGCCTGGACAATCCCCTGCGTGATCGCCAGGCCTATTCCGAGGCCGTGCGGCTTCGTCGTGAAGAAGGGGCTGAAGACAGTGCCCAGGAGGTCCGCCGACAGGCCCGGTCCCGTGTCATGGACCGAGACTTCGACATCGGCGACATTGACCTTGCTCCCGATGGTGATGCGTCGCGTCCCCGGAGGCGTCTCAGCCAGCGCGTCCACGGCGTTTCTCAGCAGGTTCACCAGGACCTGAACGAGAAGCACCGGATCGCCATTGACAACGCAGGGCGTCGACGACAAAGCGAGGATCATCTCGATCTGCCGTATCGCGAGGTCATGGGCGACAAGAGCGAGGCTGTCGCTGATCGTGCGGTGGAGGTCGACCGCCGTCTTCTGGATCTCATGCGTCCGAAGCCATAGCCGATGTCGCTCGATGATCTGTGCGGCCAGGACGGCTTCCGCTTTGATATCCGCGAGAATCTCCTCGGTCGGTCCAGGGGCTGATGGAGTGCGTTCCGCCGCGAGCTGCAGCGCCTGTGCGTTGTGCAAGATAGAACTGAGCGGTTGCTTTAGTTCATGCGTGATCGAAGACGTCAGGGCAGCGATCGTCTGCCGTCGGTCCGCATCGGCGGCAAGGGACAGGTTGCGTCGGCTGTCGATCTCCGCGCGCTGTCTTGCGCGGCGTTCGTACAGGAGCCAAGCGATCAACAGCGATTGGAAGATCAGCGCCGCCACCGCGGCCAGCACTGCGCGTTTGTATTCCTCCCAAAGACTCGGGCTGCGGAACTGCACGAAGCTGCCAGCCGGCAAGCGACTCTCGGGGATGCCCCATCGCTGCAACTCGCGCCAGTCGAATGTCGGCTCGCCCGGCGATTGCGCACGGGTTCTGAGGGTTGCAGGCGCCGCGCCGTTCAGGATCTGACTGGCGACGTCGGCGGTGTTGCGAGCAAGGCCGCCGATGGACATCATCGACCCACCGACGATCCCATGTCCGAAAAGCGGGGTGAACGCTCCAAACATGGGAGCCTTGGCTGCGGCGTGAAGGCTGGCGAGGACTTGTTCGTCTGCATATGCGCCGCCTAGCGCATCGGTGCCGAAGGTCAGATAGACGATCGCCGAGTTGCTCGGAAGAGTCGCGACGCGGCTCAGAATGTCTGTCAGTGACAGATCGCCGGACCAGATGAACGTGACGCGATCGCGAAATCGTGTGAACTCGCTATCGAGAACACGTCGCCAGAACTGGCCCAGCGATCCGGATCCGACGATCATGAAGACCTGCTTGGTCTCGGGGAGCACCCGCAGGATGTCATCGATCAGCCGCGGGAAATCGTTGACGACGGCGACCGCGGTCTCATTGTCTGTTAGTGGCGCGGTACGCAGGTATCGCTCGTCTACGGAAGCGAACAGCAGAGGAGCCTCAGGGAAAAGCTGGCGCCGATACTGGCGCGCGAACGCAGCTGCGGGGCCGCCGATGCTCATCACAAGGTCTGGAGGTGCGCGATCGGCGTACAGCGATCGGATGTAGTCGACCGCAGCTTGGTTGGGAGCGCCCACAAACCCCGTCGGCCCCACGACCATCGGAACGACGTTGACTGATTCCCCGACGCGCTTGTCCAACTGGACGCGGAAATCCCCGATAAATTGGTCGAGAACGAGGTTGCCGCGATGTAGGGACTGCAGCATGAGGACCTGTTTGGGTGCCGCCTGAGCATCGCTCGAGGTCGCGGCGATGACCAGCAGGCTGCCGAGCAACGCCATTCCCAGTGCGCGGCACAGGCTGCGATCAGGCCCTGCATTTACTCGACGGCTCGTGCATTGGCCATGCATGAAGCATTCCCGCTGTCTTGGCAGAAGACACGATACACGGGCGACCATCGCTCGACCTGAAAGCGGTCGGTCACCGGCCGCTTCTCTGATCGGGCGTGTTTGTCAAGCGTCGAGTTCTCCTTCGGTGTTGAGTACTCGGTGGACCATCTGGGTGTGAGTCACGCTTCTCTACGCAGTCGGCTCGATCTTGATT
>Ga0068871_100003624_pt1 | contig 10610 bp, 9 predicted proteins | sample KBSMisM72_FD_72750 | JGI IMG/M metagenome (GOLD analysis project Ga0068871, IMG submission 72750) | Miscanthus rhizosphere microbial communities from Kellogg Biological Station, Michigan, USA - KBS Miscanthus M7-2 | ecosystem: Host-associated > Plants > Roots > Rhizosphere > Soil ...
CACGTCGTCGGGCCGCACAAGCGGCCGGTGGGCGACGAAGGGCCACGAGTCGGGGTCGGACACCTCGACCGACAGGTAGCGCAGCCCCTCGCCGCCCTCGGGCAGGTACTCGAGCGCCGCCTGGTAGTTGGGGTCGAAGCGCTTCATGTAGCCGACCTGGACGACTCGGCCGGCCGCGTCGCGCCGCTCGGCGATCTCGCGCGCCTCGCGCGGGGTGAAGCAGAGCGGCTTCTCGCAGAAGACGTGCAGGCCCGCGCCGAGCCCGGCGAGCACGGCGTCGGCGTGCAGGGCGTCGGGGACGGCGACCACCAGCGCGTCCAGCCGATCGGCGAGCAACCCGTCGAGGGTCTCGTGGGTCGCGACGCCGTGGCGCTCGCCGATCGCCGCCCGCACGGTCGCCGACGGGTCGGCGACCCCGACGACCTCGAACCGGTCGCGGAGCGAGAGCAGGTTGGGGATGTGCTCGACCTGCGCGATCAGCCCCGCCCCGACGACCCCCACCCGCAGGCGGCTCACTTGACGGCACCCAGCGTCAGGCCGCGGACGAAGTGGCGCTGGACGAGCAGCGCGAAGATGATGATCGGGATCGCCCCGATGACGCCCGCCGCCGCCATCGGCCCGAACTCGATCTGGATCTTGCCGATCAGCGTCGACACGCCCACCGGCACGGTCTGGGCCTTGGGCGTCGACGTCAGCGAGAGCGCGATCAGGAAGTCGTTGTAGGTCGCGATCACGCTGAAGATCGCGGTCGCGGCGAGGCCCGGCGCGGCCAGCGGGATCACCACCCGCCACAGCGCCGAGAGCCGCGAGTCGCCGTCGACCATCGCCGCCTCCTCGATGTCGCGCGGGATCTCGGCGATGAAGCTCTGCATCATCCAGATCACGAAGCTCGTGTTGAGGCCGGTGTAGATCAGGATCAGGCCCAGCCGGGTGTTCAGAAGGCCCCACCGCGCGAGCGTGATGTAGAGCGGGATCACGAGAAGGATGCCCGGGATCATCCGCACGATGAGCGACGCCACGAGCGCCGACTGGTTCAGGCCGAACCGGAGCGGGAAGCGCGCCAGCGAGTAGGCCGCGAGCGTCCCCAGGGTCATGCTGACCACCACCGAGATCGTCACGACCACGATGCTGTTCACGAGGTACGACCCGAAGTGGTAGGTGTCGAAGAGGCGGGAGTAGTTGTCGCCGGTCGGGTTGTGCGGGTAGAGGGTCACGCCCCCGAAGATGTCGACGGGGTGCTTGAGCGACGTGTCCACCATCCACCAGAACGGGAAGATGACGATCAGGAGGATGAGCGCCAGGCCGCCGTAGAGCCCGATCCGATGCACGCGGGCGCTCACCGGGCCGCCCTTCGCATCATCCGCACGGCCACGACCATCAAGAGCGCCACGGCCGCCAGCACCGCCAGCAGCATCGCCGCCGCCATCCCGTACTGGGTGAAGAGGAACGCGGTGTTGTAGGCGTGGATCGACACGAGCCGGGTTGCCGTCCCCGGGCCGCCCTTCGTCAGCACGTAGATCTGGTCGAACGTCCCGATCGAGTCGATCGTGCGAAGGACGATCGCGACGAGCAGGACGGGGGTGAGCAGCGGCAGCGTGTGGTCGAAGAAGAGCCGCACCCGCCCGGCGCCGTCGACGAGGGCGGCCTCGAGCGGCTCCTGCGGGAGCGATTGGAGCCCCGCGAGCAGGATGAGGAAGATGAGTGGCGTCCACTCCCACACGTCGACCACGACGACGGCGATGAACGCCGTGCCGTTGTGCGAGAGCATCTCCGGCGCCGAGAGCCCGAGGGCCTGGAAGAGCGGGTCGGTGACGCCCACCCCGGAGTCGTAGATCAGCCGCCACATGACGCCGACGACGACGGGCGCGATCGTCATCGGCAGGATCAGCCCCACCCGGATCGGCCCGCTGAAACGCAGCTCGCGCGAGACGAGGAGCGCCAGCCCCAGCCCCAGCAGCGTCTCGATCGTGACCGTGCAGACGACGAACTTGGCCGTCGTCCACAGCGCGTCGCGGAAGAACGGGTCGTCGAAGGCGTGGCGGTAGTTGTCGAGGCCGGTGTAGCCGTAGTCGCGGCCGTACAGGTAGCGAGTGACGCTCGCCCGCACGCCGTAGAAGAGCGGGTAGAGCGAGACGCCGGCCAGCGCGACGGCGGCGGGAAGGAGCAGCAGGTAGGGCCCGGCGGGGAGTCGTACCCGCCGGGCCCTTCGCGGCTGCACTGTGGCCGTCTCGGCCATGTGGTGCTAGTAGGTGCCCTGCTGGGCGAGGTAGTCGGAGATCTGCTGCGCCGCCGTGTTCAGGTGGCTCTTGGCGATGTCCGTGTAGCCGGACTTCTTCGAGATCGCCTCGACCAGCGCCTGGTTCAGCGCCGTGCCGAGCAGGTCCTCCATCTTCGGCTCGTCGGGCGTCCGCGGCTTGGGGATGGAGTTGTCGACCGCGTCGGCGATCGCCGGCAGCCAGCGGTACTTCGATCCGAGGGTCGGATCGCGCAGGGCCGAGCCCGTCACCGCGGCGCTGCCGCCGCCGGCGAAGTCCTTCTGGACCGCGTCCGACGTGAACCACTCGAGGAACTTGACCGCTCCGTCGACGTTCTTCGCGCCCGAGGCGATGCCGCAGATGAACGTGCCGATGGCGGGCCCGCTGATCTCCTGCTTCGGGGTGGCGGCGAAGTCGATCTTGTCCACGACCTTGGACTGCTGGGGGTCGTCGACCGCGTGCGCCGTCCCGGTGTACTCGGTGAGGGCGGTGCAGTGGCCCTGGAGCAGAAGCGCGGTCTCCTCGGTCGTGTCGTAGTCGGCGATGCTCGACGGCATGTAGGGGATGAACGAGAACAGCCGCTCGAGCGCGGCGATGCCCTCCGGCCCGTTGAAGCCGGGCGACCAGTCGTCGTTTGCGAAGTTGCCGCCATAGGCGTTCAGCAGCGGCAGGTAGGTCTGGACGATGGGGTTCCCGGCGACGCCGCGCGGGCTCCACCCGTACAGCTTGGGCGGGTTCGACTTGGTCTTCGCGACGTTGTAGACGTCGTCCCAGGTCGCCGGCGGGCTCGAGAAGTAGTCCTTGTTGTAGTAGAGCATCTGGACGTCGTCGATGATCACGAGCGCGAAGAGCTCGGGAGTCGCATCGGCGAAGTCCTTGAGGCGCGGGCCGGTCTTGGGCGGCCAGTAGCCCTGGTCGAGGCCCTTCTCGAGGATGTCGGGGTTCACCTTGAGGCCCAGCTGGTCGAGGCTCTGGACGATCCCGCCGGCGGCGAACTCCGGCACCCAGTTGTCGTCCATCACGTAGATGTCGTAGCCGCCGGACTTCTGGAGGCCGTCGGTCTTCGAGTTCTGGTACCAGGCGTCGTAGTTGGTCTCGCTGTAGTTGGCCGTGATGCCGGTGTCGGCCTTGAACTTGGGCAGGAAGTCGTCGCGGAACGGCACCATTGCCGGGTCGGCGAAGCTGCCGATCCGGATCGAGCCGCCGCCCGAACCGCCGCCCGAACCGCCGCCGCCGCTCGAGCTCGAGCTGCCGCCTCCGCAGGCGGCCGCCAGCCCTCCGAGCGATAGCGCGGCGCCGCCGGCGAGCGCGCCTCGCATCACCTGGCGCCGGGTGTAGCCGTCCGGGCCCAGGTTTGTGTCCCCTCGTTTCGTCATCCGGTTCCTCCCTCCGGGTTGGGGTCGACGGCCGCGGGGACGTTCCCCGCGGCCGTGGTGATCGCTGCCTCCGTGTCAGGGTCGAAAAGGTGCACTCGGCCCGGGTCGGGCCGCACGCCGCAGAGCTGGCCGACGGGCGGCTCGAACCCCGCCGGCGCGCGTAGGTTGACCTGCTCGCCGCCCACCGTCACGGCGATGAGCGTCTCGTTTCCGAGCGGCTCGACGACGTACACCTCGCCGTCGAGCGAGCCGGCCTCGCCCGGTGCCGTCATCTGGGCGCTCTCGGGCCGGAACCCCAGCTTCACAGGGCCGGCGTGGCTCGCGTGCTCGAGCGGCACCGTCCCGGCGGCATGCTTGAAGCTGCCGTCCTCGACCGCGCCGTCGAGCACGTTCATCGGCGGCGAGCCGCAGAAGCGGGCCACGAAGAGGTTCGCCGGCTTGGCGTAGACCTCGCCGGGCGGCGCGAGCTGCTGCAGGCGGCCGTTTCGCATGACCGCAACGAGGTCGGCCATCGTCATCGCCTCGACCTGGTCGTGCGTGACGTAGACGGTGGTGGTGCCGAGGTCGCGCTGGAGCCGCTTGATCTCGGCTCGCATCTGGAGGCGCAGCTGCGCGTCGAGGTTCGAGAGCGGCTCGTCCATGAGGAAGGCCTGCGGCTCGCGCACGATCGCCCGCGCGAGCGCCACCCGCTGGCGCTGTCCCCCGGAGAGCTGGCGCGGCGTGCGGTCGAGCAGCATGTCGATGTCGAGCATCCGCGCCACCTCGGCGGCACGGGCATCGCGCGTCTCGCGCGCCACCTTGCGCACCCGCAGCGGATAGCCGATGTTGTCGCGCACGTTCTTGTGCGGGTAGAGCGCGTAGCTCTGGAACACCATTGCCACGTCGCGATCCTTGGGCTGGAGGTCGGTGACGTCGCGCGGGCCGATGAAGACCCGGCCCGAGGTGGGCTCCTCGAGGCCCGCCAGGATGCGCAGGGCCGTGGTCTTGCCGCAGCCCGAGGGGCCGAGCAGCGCCAGGAACGAGCCGTCGGGCACGTGCAGGTCGAGATCGGTAACGGCGTCCAGCCCGCCGAACGTCTTTCGGATCTTCTCGTAGCGGACGTCCATCACGAGGCCTCCGGCGCCGGGCCGGTCGAGGTGCGGATGACGAGCTCCGTCGGAAGGACGACGCGCCGCGAGGGGTGCCGGCCGGCTGCAATCGCCTGGAGCAGCATCTCGGTCGCCAGGCCGCCCATGTGCTCGGCGTCCTGGCGGACGGTCGTGAGCCCGACCCGGGCGTGGCCGGCGATCGGGATGTCGTCGAAGCCGACGACGGACATCGACTCCGGCACCCGCCGGCCGCGCCGCTCGAGCGCGTCGAGCAGCTCCATGGCGGTCACGTCGTTGTTGCAGCAGACCGCGGTGGGGCTGTCGAGCATCCCGGCCTCCTCCAGCCCGTGGGCGGCGAGCGCGGAGCGCAGCGCCTCCGGCCGGCGGTCGATGGCCTCCTCGCGCATGGTCGCCGGCGCGAAGGCGATGCGGCGGTGGCCGAGCGCCGCCAGGTGGCCGACGACGGCCAGCATCGCCTCGGCCTCGTCGATGTCGACGACTCCAAGACGGGGATCGTGGGCGGCGAACGACACGACGACGACCGGGATGCCGCGGTCGAGCAGCTCGCCGGGGATCGCCGAGCCCTCGGTCACGGCAGGGAAGATGACCCCGTCGACCCGGCGGCGAACGAGCGCTCGCACCTGGTCGGCCTCGGTGTCGCGGTCGTACTCCGTCGCCGAGATCACCACCGCGAAGCCGTCGTGGTGGGCACGCCGCTCGATCTGGCGCGCGATGGCGGCATGGAATGGGTTCAGGACGTCGGGCATGACGACGCCCAGCGTCTGGGTCGCGCGCCGCTTGAGCGACCGGGCCACCTCGTTCGTGCGGTAGCCGAGCTCGTCGATCGCGACGAGCACCCGGCGGCGGGTCTCGTCGGCGACCGGGGCGGTGTTGTGCAGGACGTTCGAGACGGTGGCGACCGAGACGCCGGAGCGGCGGGCGACGTCGTGCATCGTCGCGCTCACGCGGCCGCCTCGACGCCTTCGCACGCTCGCCGCAGTGCCGCGAGCGACGTCTCGATGCCCTCCTCGGGCGTGACGCGCGGGTCCTCGTGCTCGATCGAGATGACGCCGTCGTAGCCGGCTGACCGGAGCGCCGCGACGAGCGCGGCCCAGGTCGCGTCGTCGTGCCCGCTGCCGACGGCGCAGAAGTGCCAGGACGCCGTGTCGGGGTCCACCGGGAAGGCCAGGTCGAGCAGGCCGTTTCGGCGGACGCGATCGGGGTGGACGAGCGTGTCCTTGCCGTGCGCGAACCCGATCGCCGGGCCGACCTCATCGATCACGGCCAGCGGGTCCATCCCCTGCCACCAGAAGTGGCTGGGGTCGAGGTTCACGCCGACGTTCGGGCCCGCAGCCTCGCGCAGCCGCGCGAACGAGGCCGGGTTGTAGGCCGAGGCGCCGGCGTGGAGCTCGAGGCAGATCATCACCTCGGGCGCGGCGGCGGCAGCCCAGGCGGAGAGCTCGCGCCAGAACGGCGCCAGGCGGTGCTCGAGCTGCCACTCCCAGAGCGTCTCGTCGTCGGGGACGACCGGCCACGACGCGAAGACCGGCGTCGACCCGCCGCCGCGCCCACCGGGGCAGCCGCTCATCGTGACGACCCGGTCGCAGCCGAGAAGCGCGGCCAGCTCGACCGCGCCGCGGAGGAGTGCCGCGTGCCGCTCGCCGACTGCAGGATCGGGGTGGAGCGCGTTCCCGGCGGCGTTCACGCATGAGAGCACGAGGCCGTGCTCGCGCAGCTCGCCCTGGAGGCGGTCGCGCTCGCCGGCGTCGCGCAGGAGCGCGTCGAGGTCGAGGTGGTCGGCCTGCTTCCAGCCGCCGACGCCCATCTCGATGTGGGCGATGCCACGCTCGGCGCACCAGCGCAGGGCGTCCACGCGGGACAGGTGGGCCAGTCCGTCGTTGAAGAGGCCGATCTGCAGCTCTGCTCCCCGGGTTGAAACGTTTAAACCGGCGGCGCGTATCTTCTGACACGGCGCGCGGCTTTGTCAACCGACCCGCCCGAAACGTCGCAATCCTGCGACGAAGCGTGTCGAGTCCGATGCGTTACCTGGTAACGGAGTGGGCCCCGCCGCGCCGCGAACGGCCAAACCAGGCCGTTTCCGCGGTCGGCCAATCGGCGTTATGCGACCGTGCCATTTGGCGCGACGAGCATCTTCATCGCGGCGCCGGTCTGGGCGGTCTCGAGCGCCTCGCCGACGGAGTCCAGGGCCACGTCATGCGTGATCGCGCGCTCGAAGGGCAGCCGGTCGAGGTGCCGGGCCAGCATCCTGAGAGCGGGCGCGTACTGCGGCAGCACCTCGCCGCCGATCCCGAGGATCGCGACGCCGGGAGAGCACACGTCGCGGTTGGGGTTCACCGGCACGGGGCCCAGGTCGACGAACGCACCGGCCTCGACGACCGTGCCGCCGGGGCGGACGAGGCCCAGCGCCTCCGGGAACGTCTCCGCCCGGCCCGAGCAGTCGGCCACGACGTCCGCTCCGAGGCCGCCGGTGGCCTCGCGGACAGCCTCGCGCCGCTCCTCGGCGGTCGTGGCCGAGGCGTCGAGCACGAGGTCGGCTCCGAACGCGCCGGCGTGCTCGAGCCGTTCGGGCAGGACGTCGGTCGCGATGAGCCGGCCGGCGCCGAGCATCTCGGCCTTGGCCAGGTGCATGAGCCCGAGCGGGCCGACGCCGAGCACGAGCACGGTGTCGCCGAACCCGACGGCCGCGTCGAGCCCGTGGGTCACCGCCATCACCTCGGTCAGCGCCGCGATCCGCGACGGCAGCTCGTCCGGCACGCGGAAGAGGCGCGTCCCGGGCAGCAGGTACATGCGCTCCGACCAGCCGCCGAAGAGGTGCGGCGGCTCGGCGCAGGTGAGCGAGTTGCCGTAGTCGTGAAGCGCGGTGCACAGGTAGTAGGGCGAGAAACCGTCGAGGCAGAACCGGCACCGGCCGCAGGTCAGGTTCGGGGCGGGCACGACCCGGTCGCCGGCGCGAAGCGGCCGGCCGAGCTCGTCGAGCGGCGGGTCGCCCGGCCCGACCGCCTCGATCACGCCGACGTTCTCGTGGCCGCAGATAAGCGGGTAGGCGGCGTCGCGCTCGTGGTCGGTGCCGGCGTACTGGATGCTCTCGCCGCGCCAGGTGTGCTTGTCGGTGCCGCAGATGCCCGAGTAGTGCATGGAGAGGACGACCGCGCCGGGGCCGGGGTCGGGGTCGGGGAACGACTCGACCGCGAACCGCCCGGGCGCCTCGATCACGGCGGCGCGAACGCTCACCGCGGATCAGGCGCCGGCGTAGGCGATCACGAGATCGGTGCCGTAGCCGGCCAGGAAGCCGATCACGATGCCCGCGAGCACGAGGTTGCGCGAGGCGTTGCGCATGCCGCCGTTCCAGAGCTCGCCGACCACGAAGAGGATCGCGCCGGCGGCGAGGGCCAGGAAGGCCAGCTGGAGCGGCTCGTCGGAGATGCGGTAGCCGAGCATCGCCCCGAGGAACGTGGGGCCGCCGCCGACGAGGCCGGCCAGCCCGAGCCAGCCCCAGGACGGGCGCGTGTCGCCGAGCGGGCCGACGATGCCGAAGCCCTCGGTGGCGTTGTGGAGGGCGAAACCGGCGATCAGGGTTCCCGCGAGCGCGATCTCGCCCGACCGGGCGGCCACGCCGATCGCGAGCCCCTCCGAGAAGTTGTGGACGCCGATCGCGACGGCGATCAGCATGCCGAGGCCGAGCGCCGCCCGGCGGGCCTGCTCGGCCAGCTCGGCGACGTCGAGCCCTGTGGCCGCGGCATCGGCGACCGAACCACCGGCCATCGGGGCGAGCGGGCGGCGGCGGCGCATCTCGCGCTCGAGCCACGCCAGGCCGAGCGCGCCGACGGCGAGCCCGGTCGCGAGCATCGCAACGTCGAGCGCCAGCGGGCCGAAGGAGCCGCCGTCGCGGGCCTGTGCCATCGACGTGTCGATCACCTCGGAGGCGCCGGCGACGACGTCCCAGAAGATGAAGAGCAGGATGCCGGCCGAGAGCGTCGACAGGAAGGCCCGCATCCGAGGGGAGAGCCCGCCGACCCGCCCGAGGGGCAGGCCGAGGAAGATGGTGCCACCGGCGACCGCTCCGAGGAGCGTCGTCTGCCACGCTGTCATGCCCAGGCCTCCGTCACGGCGGGTTAGGCTAGCCTAAGTCGCTCACCGGATGCAAACCGGGTAGCGTTCCCCGCCTCCCGTGCCGACCATCGACGACATCCGGGCCGCGGCGCAGGCTCTGGAGGGCGTCGCCCACCGCACCACGACGGAGCGGTCGGAGACGTTCTCGCGCCTGTGCGCCGGCGACGTGTTCCTCAAGTTCGAGAACCGCCAGAAGACGGGCTCGTTCAAGATCCGCGGCGCCTACAACCGGATCCGCTCCCTGAGCGACGCGGAGCGGGCGGCCGGCGTCGTCGCCCCGTCGGCCGGGAACCACGCCCAGGCGGTCGCGTTCGCGGCCCGCTCGGCGGGAGTCCCGGCGACCGTCTACATGCCCGAGGCGGCCTCGCTCGCCAAGGTCGGGGCCACCGAGGGGTACGGCGCGTCCGTCCGCCTGGTGGGCTCCTCGGTCGAAGACTCGGTCGCGGCCGCCGTGGCCGACGCCGAGTCCGACGGGCGCACGCTCGTCCACCCGTTCGACGACGAGCTCGTGATCGCCGGGCAGGGGACGGTCGGGCTCGAGATCCTCGAGGACGTGCCCGACGTCGACGCGATCGTCGTCCCGCTGGGGGGCGGCGGGCTCCTCTCGGGGATCGCGCTCGCGGTGAAGAGCCAGCGCCCGGACGTGCGGGTGATCGGCGTCGAGGCTGCCGGCTGCGCGCCGTACGTCGCGTCGCTCGAGCACGGCGAGATCCACCCGGCTGCCCAGACCGAGACGATCGCCGACGGCATCGCCGTGAAGCACCCGGGCCAGATCACGTTCGGCCTGGTCCGCGAGCACGTCGACGACGTCGTCACCGTGACGGACGCCGAGATCGGGATGACGATCGTCCAGCTCCTGGAGCGGACGAAGGCGGTGGTGGAAGGGGCGGGCGCCGTCGGGCTGGCGGCGCTCCTGGCCGGCCGGGTCCAGGCCAAGCGGGCGGTGGCGGTGCTGTCGGGCGGCAACATCGACACGCCGCTTCTCATGCAGGTGATCCGGTTCGGCCTCACGAATGCCGGCCGCTACCTCGTGATCCGCACGCGGCTCGTCGACCGGCCCGGCGAGCTCATGCACCTGCTCCAGGTGATCTCCGACGCGCACGTCAACATCCTCCTCGTCTCGCACCACCGCGAGAGCGTCGACGTCGCCGTGGCCGAGACCGGGATCGAGCTGATCCTCGAGACGCGCGACGAGACGCACGCGCACGAGATCGTCGAGCTGGTGCGCCGTAACGGCTATCCCGTCACCCGGATGCGGTGATGGCCGCGGCCGTGGACGAGCACCTGCGCTCGATCGCCGAGAACGCGAACACGCACCAGCCGCTCGCGCCCGGCCACGAGCGCATCATCACCGAGGGGTTCATCCTGTGGATGGGCATCCGCTCCGAGCCGGCCTGGAACGTCGTCCAGCGGCTGCGCCTCCGGGCCGACACGATCGACCCGGCGATCGAGCAGGTGCATGCGATCCTGGCGGCGCGGGGGAGGACGGAGTGCAGCTGGGAGGTCGGAAGCTCGGCCACGCCGGACGGCCTCGTCGAGGAGCTGCGCCGGCGCGGCATGGTCGACGACGACGACCCGGACGTCATCGGGATGGTGCTGCGCGAGCAGCCGCCCCCGGTGGCGGGCGTGGAGGCGCGGCCGATCGCATCCTTCGAGGAGTTCCGGGAGGCGAACGCCGTGGCGTTCGCGGCGTTCGGCTCGCTGCCGCCGACGGACGAGGCCCGCGAGCGGGCACGGTACGAGGAGGAGATGTCGGCCGG
>Ga0068871_100003625_pt1 | contig 10610 bp, 11 predicted proteins | sample KBSMisM72_FD_72750 | JGI IMG/M metagenome (GOLD analysis project Ga0068871, IMG submission 72750) | Miscanthus rhizosphere microbial communities from Kellogg Biological Station, Michigan, USA - KBS Miscanthus M7-2 | ecosystem: Host-associated > Plants > Roots > Rhizosphere > Soil ...
GTGACGGCCGCCGGGAATTGGCCGTGGGCGCTGGAGCGCTGCTGATCCCGGTAGTCGCGCGCGGTCCGCGATCCGGCGCGAAACCGTCCGTTCCCCTGTTTCAGTTGCTCGAGCACCTGGCGCGGTGTCATGCGGTCGCGCTCGGCTTTCGTGAGGGCGCCGTCGACCTTCGTTCCCACTTGCGCGATCAACGGCGCCGCGGCGGGAACGATGCACGCGCCGACTGAGACGGCGAGAAAACGACGACGGCCGGTGCGTTTCACGGTCTTCCTCCTTGCTGCGACGGCGCGATCACCAGAGACGCCGTGTAGCACAGGCAGGACGCGTACCGTTCGGCGTTGCGGCGTGGCCGCGCGCGGAAGCTGTTGATGGAGGGGCTGTTGAGGGAATTGCGGAGCCGGATGTACTCGTCGAGGCGGCGCTGCGCTCTCAACAGGCTGAGAGCGCCTCAATGCCCGCGCTCAGGTATGAGCGACTGTCACGGTACAGCGGCGCTGATTCGGTTCGAGAACTCTATTGACGTGTTAACGAAAACGAGTTCGACGCCATCAAAGTACCCACCTGCGAGGACGTGCCGGCAACAAACACGTTGTACATTGCCGACCCCGTTGCGGTGAGGCTGTTCCCTGCTACTGTTCCGTTCATTGCGAACGTTTGAATGCGAACATCTCGTAGGGCGTTGCTGTCCGGACATTGTGTGGGAGTCATGTCGCACCCTGAACAAGTGGACCCTGACATCGTCACTACGTTCTGAGCGACAGACTTCGCGTAGTTGAGGCTGCCGGACGACGTTGTTAGCGTGGCGCTCACCGAACTGCCATTCTGCGTAAACGTCATCGTGGTTGGGCCGCTACGTCCAACCGCTTGTTGAAGGAATGGGCCTAAGCATTCCCCGCCAGTGACCGACGTCGTTGTTAGCGTGCCCTGCCAGACCCCTGCGATCTGTGCGTTCGACGCTGACGATGGTCCTGATGCGTTGCTGCCGCAGGAGATCGCTAAGGCGATCACCGGGAAAAACGACACCCGCTTCATTAGTGCGAGCCTCGATAAATGATGATGGGCGCGCGCCTGAGCGCGAAACGGTATCCGAGTACGCCAACGCCAATCGGGAAGCCAACGATTGCGGAACTCGCTGCCGCATTCTTGGCGCTGCTGCAGTCGCAGTCGTCGTTCCAGCCTATTGCTTCAGCTCGATTCTCGGAAGAACCGCCGCCTCGACTTTCGCGGTGTTCGTCTTCGCGCCCGCGCTGCGACGCCGCGATCGCCGATTATTCGTGGTGACACCGACCCCGTTCGGAGTCGTTAAAACGTCACGCGAAACAGAAGGGCCGGTACAAACACAAGAGAGCCAACCTGCTTGAGGATGTTCGGAGGCCGGTCCGGATCGGTTCGTCGAATCAGGTGAATTCGAAACGCGGGCACGAACGTTAGATGCGGGGCAATCGATAACGGAGCATCTACACCGGCGACCGCGCCAAATGTTGTCTCTGGCGACGGACCGATAAAGTCCCCGTTCAGCTGTGGGGTGATCACAGACATTCCTCCCACGAGTTGCAAGGTCGGCGCAACCTCGTATCGGACGACGCCGGCGATGATCGTCTCGCGAAAGGTTCCGTGGATCGTCGCCCCGATCAGTGCTCGCTCCGAAAAGTCAAAAGATCTTTCGAGCATGATTTCCGCACCGAGCGAGATGCGCCGGCCAACCTGCACGCTTACGCCTGCCATGCCGGCGACAGTGGTTCCTCCTATTCCAGACGCCGGCAGACTGGGGCCAGGCGCGTCGTCCAAAGTCGGCGCTCGAACCACTGCGACGCCGAAACCGCCATCGACGACAGCTTGAGCACGAATGAGGGTCGGCCACATCAGCGCCACAACTACTACTGAGAATCGCGCAACAGCGTTCCGCGTCAATTACTCTGAATCCAGGAGTGATAAAAGTCGTACGCTGGCCGGTTGGTCCAATCTGGCCTGATCACCGAGTATGAACAGTTCTGACCATCGTACAGATGGTAAAAGAAGACGCTCGTCCAACCAGAGTTTCGACGTGGTTCGAACGCTTGGAGAATCGTGTTGTAGGCAGATGACTGAGTATTTTCACCACCAGCGTAACAGCTGTTGTAGCCGGCTTCAGTCAACCACACTGGCTTTCCCTGAGAGTTTGGTAGAACGTAAAAGTCCATGAACCTACCGATGTCAAAACATGCCGCGCTATCGAAGTAGTAATGAACGGTAACGATATCAAACAGCGAGCTTACATCGGTCATCACGCGCGCGAATGTTCCATCGCAGACGCCGTGATGATTGATCTCCGGTCCTAGTACGCTAGCGTTTGCGTTTGCATCTTTAGTGGTTGTCATCGACCAGGTTGAGCCCGCGGATCCGAACTGAGGACCGGTTGACGTTCAGATTAAAACGTGGCTTCTCCGGCTGCAGCTCCGGAGGCCCGTGTTGGTGTAGGATGCCATCAGGTCCTCCAACCGGAGCAACAGCATGAATGTCCGCCACCTCGCGCCGTCCGTGAGCCGCCGGCTCCTGGCCATAGGATTCCTCATGTTGGCGGCCGGCCTGCAGCAGCCGGTTCACGCGTCAGGTGTAGACCTCTCGAAGTTCAGGCGCATCGAGCCGCAGTACATCGCGGCGCTGGGAGACCCCGGGGCCACCTCCGGCACCGGCGCGCAATCTTGGGGCCTCTGGAGCCAGGACCCGGGCCCGCGCGGGTGCAAGCTGGACCGCTACCCTGAATTGAAGGCGGCCGGCGGCGTGGCGCCGGCACAGTGGAAATTCGACGCGGCGGACTGGTGGCTGGAGGAACACGGCTTGATCATGGAGAAGCCGACCTTTCCGCTGCCTCCTGGGAAGTACCTCGTCACGGGTGACCGCACGGTGACGACCGTGCTGACGATTCAGCCCAAGGACAAGGACGGCAATCAGCGGTGGGAACTCGCCGACGGCGCGACCCTCTACGATGTGACCCATCTCGCATGCCGCTCCGCACGCTACACGCCGTCGACGGCGAACACCTCGTGCTCGCCCGCCAACGTGCGGACCACGGGTTTTCCGGTGACTCCAGGGGCGGCCATGCCCGTCGTGAACGGCTGCCACAAGCAGGACTACACGGTGCTCATCGTCGTTGGGCTGCCCGCCACTCACTGAGTGGCAGCACCCAGGGCGCGACCGCTTTCACGCATTCCGTCTTTCAGTTCCTCGCGTAGCCACTCAGGACTCGAATGCATCAGCTCGTGTCTTCAACTCGAAATTGCTATGCTGCTTGCTCGGCGCCGCGTCGGGTCGTTTCGAAACAACCAACCGATCAAGAACGTGAAGTATGACTGATCGTCTTTCCGACAGCACTGTTTGTGTCGACCACAAATGTCCCCGGTGTGGCGCGCGGGAGCATGTGACCGTAGAGCGCGTCGTCATTCGCGATCGCGCCGTGACTCACTGTCACTGTCGCGTGTGCGGCCATTCGTGGCACCCAACAGAGTCCGCCGCCTAAAAAGCAATTCCTACCCTTCGCGACTAGTCAGGGCTCGGGGTATTTGTAAGAGCACGGCCCGGGGGCGCAACTCCAGCGGTCGCCCTCTTCAGGTGCGGAACCGAAGAGCATCTTCGACCCGTCGGCGAATGTCACCTCGCGTCCGTGGACGGCTCGGGCTGCGGGATCCTTTGCCGCCCATCCCGAGATCGTGACTCGCGTTCCCTGCTGGAGCTTCTCCCTGAAATCCGTTTGCTGCCGCAGCAGGACGGTGGGAGGGAATCCTTCGAACGCCCATCGGCCCGATCGGCTGCCTGGCGCCGTCGCCTCGACGATGAGAACGGCATGCGGGTTGGTGGCGCGTAACTCGACGACCACCCCGGTAACGGAGACGAGCGTCGACGTGTCGTAATAGGGCGTAATCGGATGGTGCGCGCTTGCGGGAACGACTGCCGCCAGGACAAAGGCCGCCACGAAGAATCTCATGGTTTCCTCCTCTTGCCAACCGTGCTGCACTCAGTTTACGGGCTAGTCGCCCTGCATCGAAAACAAATCGGCCAGTGGGCCAGTTGAGGCGCTCTACGCAGATTCGTCGCGATAGACGCCGATCTGTGGATCTAGTTCAGCGAGGCGATCACTCGCACTCGGTCAGCCATTCGACGGCCCGCCGTCGGGCTCCGTCCGAGAGACTCCCGAGCGGTTGGCACTACGAGCGCCCGAACAAATGCCACCGCCGATCGTATTCAGCCGCTGTGCGCTCTCACAACGACCTTCAACTCCCTATCTGGCTGAAATCCGTAGCCCTGGCTATTTGGGTGGCCGCTGCAGTCGGCGCGTTCCTGCCGTTCGCCGTGGGAACCTCTCCGTTCGATGCCGTCATGCGTCGGGTCCCCAACGACGAAGGCAACTGGTGGCACATACTGATCGGCGCGCCGTTCTTCCTGGCGTTTCCGATGATCTGGCTCCGGCTTCGCGCGTTCTTGTCTGGCGCGCCGCTTCCATTTGGTGGACGTCGCGCCCTGTGGATCGTGAGCGGCTTATTGATGTTCGGGACGCTGCTGGTCGAGGCGCCGTTTTTGGCGCACCGCGCCGGCACGAGCGAACCGCAGCGGCTGGCGGTGATTGCTGCCGGACTCGGCATCCCGCTCGTCAGCATCAGCCGGCTCGCCGCGCGTTGGCGGACGATCGGGGCGACTCGCGCCTGCATCGCCATTCTCACGGTGGCGTATCTGGCCAACGCGTCGCTCTGTTTGATTGTCTACGGCGAGGCCAAGTTCGGCACCTCTTCGCGATCCGGTTGGTACCTCACGATGGCCATCATCTGGCCGATGGCGTTGGAGCTCGTCTGGGTTCTCTTCGGCACCGACAGAACTGTCCGCCAGGCGGAGGCTGTCAGTTAAGTTGGTTCATTGTTTCGCTTGGGCCTCTGCGTTGCGGTGCCCGTTCGCCAACCGATCAAAGTTTGATGCGAGGGCAAGTGCCGCGGAGCGAAGGAGCGCAGCATGGCTCGCCGAGCTTGCTGCCGGCAGTATTCCTGCGATTGCGGTGCCAAGATGGCGCACGCCACGGCGGTCTTATTATCGAACGCAGTGATTCCGTCCCTCGAAACGAAACGCCTCTGGTTGCGTCCACTCACGGTTGGAGATGCCGACCAGATTCAAGCCCATTTCCCCCATTGGAAGATCGTTCGTCTGATGTCGGGCATTCCATGGCCCTATCCACCTGACGGGGCCCTCACCTGGTGTCGAGATCGGGCCCTCCCTCAGATGAAACAAGGTGAGGCGTGGCATTGGACACTGCGCCTGAAGGAGGCACCAGAGCAGGTGATCGGCGCCATCAGCCTCATGACGGCAGACAACAACAATCGTGGTTTCTGGGTTGGTCTTCCTTGGCAGCGACGAGGCTTCGCGACGGAGGCGGCTGAGGCTGTCACGGGATATTGGTTTGACGTGCTGAAGTTCGCGGTATTGCGCGTGCCCAAGGCGGTGGCCAACCTCGCCTCGAGAAGAATTTCGGAGAAGCAGCAGATGCGTATCATCGCGATTGAAGAACGCGACCACGTGTCCGGCCGCCTTCTCGACGAGATCTGGGAGATCACGGCCGACGAGTGGCACGCTCGACGAAGAGTCGCGACTTGATGCCGCCCAACATCGGCGTGGAGGCGTCGCCATAGTCGGTACGAACACGTGGCCGCGCGCGGCTCAGGCCGTGCGTAGGTCGCGATAGACGCCGTAGTGGTGACCGAACGCCTAGCGGGATCGCTCTACACTTCGCGACTTCTCGTTACCAATCGATCGACTCATAATACTGATGGGACATGTCCGCGTTGATGTTTGAAGGGATGAAGCCTATGCGAGTGCCACTCGGAGTGTTGTTGGCAGCGGTCACGGTCATCACCGCCACGGCCCAAGGTCGACCGCGCGGGCGCGATCTGGGCATCCCGTTTCCCGGCCGGACCGGCGTGAACAATGCCATCACGGATGTCGCCGGTGTGGCGGTCGGACATGTCACCCTTATCGAAGGTGAGGGTCGGCTGATACCGGGTCAAGGCCCCGTTCGCACGGGGGTCACCGCTATTCTTCCTCGACCGCGCGGCAACTGGGATCCTGTGTTTGCAGCCACGTTCAATCAGAACGGCAACGGTGACATGACCGGCATCAACTGGATCAAGGAGTCCGGGTTTCTGGAAGGTCCGATTCTGCTCACCGGCACTCACAGCGTCGGTACGGTCCGCGACGCTGCGATCCAGTGGCAGCTGAAAAACGGTCGGCAGTTCATCTTCACGTACCCCGTCGTTGCCGAAACGTTTGACGCCCTCAATGACGCCAACGGCGAACACGTCAAGCCCGTGCACGCTTTTCAAGCGCTTGATGGGGCAAGACCCGGCCCGGTGCAAGAAGGTGCCGTTGGCGGTGGTACCGGCATGGGCTGCAATGGATTCAAGGGCGGTATCGGGACGTCGTCCCGTGTCTTGTCGACGGACCAAGGCGGGTACACGATCGGCGTCCTCGTGCAATGCAATTACGGTGGCGACTTACGGATCCTCGGCGTCCCTATCAGGTCGGAGATTACGGATCTCGGGCAATGCTCGGTGCTGCCGCAGCCGTTGTCGCGACCGTGGACCACGCAGCTCCCGCCCTGCCCGGCGACGGGCGGGGCACGGAGCGCGTCCGCTGTGACCGACAATGACGGTCGCGGTTCGATCCTCGTAATCGTCGCGACCGATGCGCCCCTCCTCCCGCACCAACTCGAACGCATCGCCAAGCGCGTGGGGATGGGGCTCGGCCGGCTTGGCAGCTGGGCCAGCAATACGTCCGGCGACCTCTTTCTCGCATTTTCGACTGCGAACGCGGGCGCCGCGCGGCCCGACGGCACGACGGCTTTGACGATGTTGCCCAACGATCGAATCAATCCGCTGTTTCAAGCCACGATTGACGCGACCGAAGAGGCGGTCGTCAATGCGATGCTCGCGGCGCAAACGATGACCGGCGCCGACGGCATTCGTTTGTTCGGCCTCCCAGGAGACCGGGTGGTCTCGGCGTTGAAGAAGTACAACCGTATGAAGTGATCGCGGTGCCGGCGAACACTCAAGAAAGCGGTTCCGCCGTTCTCTCGATTCTGTCGGTCACGTGCCTGTCCCGTCCGTGTGACCGGAGAGGTCCGTTGTCGGTCAAGCACCACGAAGCTAGCTGGGATCGCTCTACACTTCGCGACAAGGGAGGAGTCATCCGGCGGATACTCGCGGTCGCGAATGGCGCGAGGGGTGCTGCACGTCAGCAGCGGCCCGCCGGTTCGAATCCGGCCGCCCCCGACCACTTCTCAGCTCGCGCCGTGAAGAAAGAAAAAGAACCTCCGGATCGTTGACCGAAGCCGGCTGCCTTGCAGCTGTCCGCCCGCGACCGCCTGGGTGAACCATCGCGAATACGGCTCTGGATGGCGGCCGAGCGAGTCTTTATAACCGACGTAGATCGCCGGCGCGAGCACGTGCAGTCCTCCATCCTGCGTGTACCAATACCAGCGCGCGTTTCGTCCGGCTCCGAATGCCTCGCTGACGATCTGCTCGAGTGCTTCAACGGAGTCCTCTTCGATGAGACCGGGCGCGGTGTTATAGCCCGCCGATCGATCATGATGCATCACCTTGTTGACAATCACCGGCTCGGTGCTCAGACGCGTGACGGCGTGCCGGACGTCAGGATCGTCAAGTCGGTACGGCGGGTGCATCGCCTCGTGAATGGCGCTGTGCAGCAGGACGTCGAATGGATACGACATGTTGGTCACGAACCGCAGCCCCGTCAGACGGATGTCGTGCGGCGCCGAGTATGCGAGGACGTAAACGGTGATCGTGTGCGACGGCAGTGCGAAACCGAGGCGCCGTTCGATCGTCGGCACGATGTCGTATCGCGGCAGGTCTGGCGTCAGTTCCGCAATGCGTGTGTCGATCTTCGCTTTCACTGTTTGAGTCCAATATGCTGTGAACCCCACACGGTCGAGCGCGCGCAGGGCCGTCTCCAGTGCGGGCGCCGCCTGTTCATAGGCTCTCCAGGCGTTGGGACTCCAATACGGCGTGGCTTGCAAAGCCCGCTTCATAGCGGAGCCGTCACGCGCGGTACGGATCATATCCGCGAGCGTTGTGTCGTCGACGGCCGAGAAGTACAACGTCAGCGTGGCCGAAACAATGCCATCGCCTTGGTCTTTGAGGATGTGCTTGAGTTGCCTGAACGCTGTCTGTTCCTCTGGCAGAAACAGCGCGTGAAAATGGTCGTACTCGCGCTGATAGTACGGCAGATAGTACGGATCGCCGCTCAGCACGTTGAGTAGGCACAGCGCGTCGTACTTCAGCGAGGCTTCGAGCTGCCAGATCGTGGTCGTCGGCGCTGCGGCCGGCGGACGCCGACTGCACCCACCGGCAAAGGCACTCCAGCAGATGATCAACCATGCGACTGGGCGAGTCTTGCGTCCAAAATCACGCATGCCGGCTCCAGCGTAGCGCAGCAAGGCCTTGGCAGTTGAGAGATCCGACGAACCGTCGACACAGTTGGATGAACAGCCGAAACAGCCGGATGAGGCCCGAAGGTTGTGAGAAGTGTCAGCGAACAATTAGTCCTGGCTGACGCCGAAGTAGCGACCCCGACGTCACAGCAGAATCGCAATTGCTGCGACGACAGCGGCAACGAGACTCATATCGGTCAGGATCACGAACCACACGCCATCATGATGGTGAACGCGCCGGCGGCGTTCCACAGGAACGCGGCGACTGCGACAACCCACAGGTTCCATCGGATCGGTCGGCCGATGTCCTTCCGAGTCAGCCGCGAGGGTGACTGACCAGTCATCAATCCATCGTGGGCAGCTGCGCGCTCTCGACCACGATTACCTTGAACTCTCCTTTGCCCGGTACCAAGCGCAGCCCCCATTGCTCCCGGATGGCCGTGGTCAACGACGGGTTAGCAGATTCGGCGAGCTGGGCGTCTGTCGCCCCAAACAGATAATCGAGATCGAGTGTGTAGCGGCCGGTCAGGCCGGTGCGATCCTGTGTGAACATGCCCAGGACCTGCCGCCCCGGCGGCAGCGAGAGAAAGCCCGCGACCGTAGACATCGTGGCGCCGTCGATGATCAACCCGCCGCGCCTGAAGCCGCTGGGGCAGTAGGTCAGCTCAGGATCGTCGGCGTCGGACGCCGGTCCCACCACGAACGTGTCGCCGACTCTCTGCAGCGGCCGTCGTGCCGCCTGCATAAGGAGCTGCGGCATCACCTTGGGACAGGTGCCGTCCCACTTCTTGACCTTCGGTCCGAGTGTCCCGTCGGTCCGATCGAGGACGAGTGTCAGCACATCTCCGGTCCGCGTTTCGTTCCGGAGTTTCAGCGCGAAGCGGTCCTCGAGCAGTCTCTGCAGCATGAGCCGCAGCTGTTGGGGTGTCGACGGTCCGGCCGCGACCCCTTCGACGTAAAACGCCGTCTTGCTCACCCAGTCAGGACCGCCGGTGACGCCCGTTCCCGTGTTGAAGCCGCCGTTCCCATACGCCTCGTAAATCAACAGCGTGAGCGTCTTGCTTGGGATGCGCAGGCGATTCGGTGCGGCCGGCGCGAGGGGAAGCGGGCTGGAGCTTCGCTCGGCCAGCTTGATCGTCGCCGCTTCGAATGCCGGCCGTTGAGCCGGCTGCTGTTGGCCGAATAGCGGAGCGACGGATGCGCCGACTACCACGAGCACCAAGGTCATCGCCCTCCTACGCCACAGTCGGTCGCTGCATCGCAAGACCATATTCGACTGTCCTCCTTGTCAGGTATCGCCGATGAATTAGGACGCGAGTTGATCCGTCTTAGCGTACGAATCGATCGAGCCAGGGCTGAAGCTCTTCCGCCCACGCCTTGAACCCGGGCTCGTGTATCCCCGCGTTTGGAGGACCTGGGATGGTCCACATCTTCTGGTTGTGGGAGCCGTCGGGAAGGAAGAAGCGGTCGCCGAAATTGGCGTAGAAGACGGTGCTGTCGTCGGTGAGTCTCCTGTACGCCACGGCGTTCGCATCCGCGACCGTGCGCCACGCCTCTCGACGCAACCGACCCCGCGGAAAGGGCGGCAAGATCAGAATCTTCGCCTGGGGCTGTCGCGCGCGGATCTCCGAGATGAGGCGTGCGTAGCCGGCGACGAACTCAGCTTGGCGGTCGCCGATCGGTAGGTCTCCAATGTTGCCGATCGGTTGGCCTCCGCTGATGCCCGTGACGCCGACACCGTGCAGGACGACGAGCTTCGCTTGGTAGCCGTCCAGTTCGCCGTTTTGCATGCGCCACAACAAGCCGTCGGAATGTGTGCCACCCGAGCCGAAATTCGCGGCCTTGAGCGATCCGAAGGCCTGATCCCACACCCGCTTGCCGCGGTCCACGCCACCCAAGGGGCTGTCCGCCCACGACCACATCGCAGTGTCCGTCGTGCCGAAGAAGACAAGATCGATGTTGCCTGCACGCGCTCTGTCGATAAACAAGTCGTGATGCCTGCCCTGGAGTGCGGAGAGCAGATTCTTGGGAGCGCCGGAGGCCGGCGTCCAGACCGCGCGGATCGATGGGTCCCGCGTCGGCGTGGTCTGTGCGACGAGGCCCGCCACGAACGGCGAGGCCAGTGCGACACACCCAGCCAACGCCA
>Ga0068871_100003626_pt1 | contig 10609 bp, 6 predicted proteins | sample KBSMisM72_FD_72750 | JGI IMG/M metagenome (GOLD analysis project Ga0068871, IMG submission 72750) | Miscanthus rhizosphere microbial communities from Kellogg Biological Station, Michigan, USA - KBS Miscanthus M7-2 | ecosystem: Host-associated > Plants > Roots > Rhizosphere > Soil ...
GCCGCCCAAGGGTCAGGACATCCTGACGTCCAGCGCGAACAACTTGTACGTTGGCCTGACGATGAGGGACCTCGAAGGTTACAAGGAGGCGCACGCCCTCAACTCGCGCCTGGTCAAGCAGGACGGCCGGATCGTCGAAGAGGTGTATCGCGTCAACGGCCGCTACCACGGGCAAATCAGCGCGATCGTCGAGCACCTCGAGGCGGCGATTCCGTTTGCCAGCGAGCCGATGGCGAAGGCGCTGGCCGCGCTCGTCAAGTTTTATCGGACGGGCGAGAGGTCCGACCGCGAGGCCTACGACATCGCGTGGGTGCAGGACAAGGCTTCGTCCGTGGACACCATCAACGGGTTCGTCGAGGTGTACCTGGACGCTCGGGGCATGAAGGGCGGCTGGGAGGGTCTGGTCTTCTACGTGAACCCGGAGAAGACGTCCGAAATCCGGAAGATCGCCCAGAACGCGCAGTGGTTCGAAGATCGCATGCCGTGGGACCCGAAATTCCGCAAACAGGGCGTGAAGGGCATCACCGCCAACGCGATCGACGTGGTCATCGAAACCGGCGACTCGGGACCGATTACACCGGTCGGCATCAACCTGCCGAACGATCAGGGCATCCGCGAACAGTACGGCAGCAAGTCCGTGTCGCTGTCCAACGTGAACGAGGCATACGACAAGTCCACGCTGCCGGAGTTCCGGAGCGAGTTTTCCTGGACGGCGGAAGAAGCGGCGCGCGCGGCGAAGTGGAACGCGCTGGCCGGCGAGCTGACGACGAACATGCACGAAGTGATCGGACACGCGTCGGGCAGGGTCGAGGAGCGGCTCAACGGCAATCCACAGGCGGCGCTCAAGGAGCAGTTCTCGGCGCTCGAAGAAGCGCGCGCGGATCTGGTCGCGCTCTATTTCCTGCCGGATCCGAAACTCGCCGAAATCGGTCTGCTCAGCCAGGCCGATCAGGGCGATGTCGTGCGCGCGGAGTACGAAGCGTATACGCGAAACGCCCTCGTGCAGCTGCGTCGCGTCAGGCACGGCACGCAAATCGAAGAAGATCACATGCGAAACCGCCAGATGGTCGTCACCTGGCTGATGGCGAACACCAAGGCGATCGACGTGCGCAAGCGCGATGGCAAGACCTACTACGTGATGACCGATCCAGCCGCTTATCGCGAAGGCGTCGGCCGGCTCCTGGCCGAAGTCCAGCGCATCAAAGCCGAAGGGGACTATCCGGCTGCGAAACAACTGTTCGAGACCTACGGCGTGCATTTCGACTCCGCGCTCAGGGATGAGGTAGTCGCGCGCGTCGAGAGGCTCCACCTGCCCTCGTACAGCGCCTTCGTGATGCCGAGGCTCGAAGCCATTCGCGACGGGGATGTCATCAGGGACGTAAAGATCTCCTATCCACAGGATCTCGCGACCCAGATGCTCGAGTACTCCGCCGCTACTCGTACACTCCGTCAGTAAGGCGATCTCCGTCCCCCCGCGATATCCTTGTAAGCGGTGACGTTCTCCGCACGCGTTCCGGACGATCTCGGGTTGAACCGCATGGCCCAGGCGGTGCAGCGGGCGCGAGCCGCAGGGCCTTTGCTCGATTTGACCGAGTCGAATCCGACACGTGCGGGATTCGATTACCCGCGCGATCTGTTGACGCCTCTTGCGCACCCCCGCGGACTGACGTACCAGCCGAGCCCGCTCGGCCTGCCCGAGGCGCGGCGGGCGGTCGCCGCTGATTACGCGCGGCGGGGCATTGCGATCGATCAGGACCGCGTCGTGTTGTCGGCCAGCACGAGCGACGCCTACTCGATGGTCTTCAAACTGCTCGCCGACGCCGGCGACGAGGTGCTGGTACCGCGGCCCAGTTACCCGCTCTTCGACCACCTCACGCGCCTCGATGGCGTAACGGCCGTGCCGTACGACCTCGAATATCACGACGCGTGGACGATTGACATGGCAAGCGTGGAGCGCGCCGTGACGAGTCGTACGAGGGCGCTCCTGATGGTCAATCCCAACAATCCAACGGGTTCGTTTGTGAAAGCCGGCGAGTTCCAGTGCCTCAAGACCGTCTGCGCCGCCCGTGACGTCGCGATCATTGCGGACGAGGTGTTCATCGACTACGAGCTGCAGCCCGGCGCGCGCGCGGCCGCTGCGTCTGTGATCGATGACGTCGCCGGCGGCCCGTTGACGATCAGCCTTGGCGGTCTGTCGAAGTCAGCGGGGTTGCCCCAGCTCAAGCTGGGTTGGATGGCGCTCGGCGGACCAGACACCGTAGTCAAGCCGGCACTGGGGCGCCTGGAACTCGTCTGCGACACCTACCTGTCAGTATCCACGCCTGTTCAGGCCGCCGCGGCGGAGCTCATCGAGCGGGCCGCGCCGATTCGCGCGCAGATCCAGGGCCGGACAGCGGCGAACCATCGGCGGCTGGTCGAACAGGTGGCGGATGTCCCAGCATGCCGCGTCCTGCGCTCTGAGGGCGGATGGTACGGCGTGCTGCAAGTCCCGTCCTTCGGTTCCGAGGAGGATCTCGTCGTCGCGCTGGTCGAACGGGATGGCGTTGTCGTCCATCCGGGCTACTTCTTCGACTTTCCGCGCGAGTCCTATCTCATCGTCAGCCTTCTTCCACCTGAGGCCGTCTTCGCGGACGGCGTCGATCGCATCCTTCGCCGCGTCACCACGGCAGCCAGCGGCCATGCGTGACGCCGCCCTCGGCAGACGCGCGGGATTGCTCATCCCGCTGTTCTCGTGTCCGGGCACGAGCAGCTGGGGGATTGGCGAGATCGGTGATCTGGTTGCGTTGACCGGGTGGCTGGCCGCCGGCGGACAGCGTGCCCTGCAGCTGCTGCCGATCAACGAGATGGCCGCCGACCAGCACTCGCCTTATTCGGCCATGAGCGCGATGGCCATCGATCCGATTTACATCAGTCTCGCCCTGGTGCCGGATTTTCCAGGCGAAGCCTCGCTCCTGTCAGACGATCAGGCCCTGCTCGCGCGCGTTCGGCAGTCGGCCGCGATCGACTACGAGGGCGTGCGAAGGCTGAAGCGCGGCGCCCTTCGAACGTGTTACGAACGCTTCGTGATCCACGAACGAAACCGCGATACGGATCGCTTCCGGGCGCTCGCGGCCTTTGTCTCCGAACAGGCCTGGTGGATCGAAGACTACGCGCTGTTTCGGGCCGTCCGTGCCCGATACGGTGTGCCCTGGACTGAGTGGCCCGAATCGCTCCGGCGCCGTGATCCCGCTGCCCTGGCCGAGGCCAGACGTGACCTCGCGAACGAGCTGCTGTTCCATCAGTACCTGCAGTGGATTGCCCATTGCCAGTGGCAGCGGGCGCGATCGATGGCCCACGGCGTGGCGCTCTTTGGCGACTTGCCTTTCATGGTGGACGGCGACAGCGCCGATGTCTGGGCACACCAGGATCAGTTCAGGCTCGATTGCACGGTCGGCGCGCCTCCCGATGCCTTCAGCGCGACCGGCCAGGACTGGGGCATGCCGGTCTACCGGTGGGACATCATCGCGGCGGATGATTTCAGGTGGCTCCGCGACCGGGCACGGCGCAACGCCCAACTTTACGACGGCTTCCGCGTCGATCACCTCGTCGGTTTCTATCGGACGTACGGGCGGCCCAAAGAGGAAGGCGAGCCGTTCTTCACTCCGTCCGACGAGCCCGATCAAACCGCGCTGGGAGAGCGCATCCTGACCGTCTTCCGCGAAGCGGGTGCCCACGTGATCGCCGAGGACCTCGGCATCATCCCTGACTTCGTCCGCGCCTCGATGAGCCGACTCGGCATGCCTGGATTTCGCGTGCTGAGGTGGGAACGCCATTGGCACGTCGCGGGTCAGCCGTTTCGCGACCCGTCCGAATATCCCGCACTTTCGGTCGCCGTATCGGGCACTCACGACACAGAGACCATGGCGGCGTGGTGGGATGGCATGGCCGAACCCGAACGTCATCAGATTCTGGACCTCCCGATCGTCCGCCGGGTGGCGGCGGCCGCTCCCGCATTCAACGCGAGCGTCTACGGGCCCGCACTCCGTGACGTGCTGCTCGAGACCCTGGCCGCGTCCGGTTCTGACTTGACGTTGCTTCCCGTGCAGGACATCTTCGGATGGCGCGATCGCATCAATGTTCCCGCCACGGTGAACGAAAGCAATTGGACCTTCAGGCTGCCCTGGTTTGTCGATCGTCTTGACGGTGTGCCGGAAGCACGCGAACGGCAGACCTCCCTGCGCGCGTGGTCGGAGAAGCACGGCCGCATATAATCGGGGGATGGCCACGCTCCGACCATTCCGTGCGCTGCGTTCGACGGCGTCGGACGCGTCTGCCGTCGCCGCCGTGCCGTACGACGTCGTCAACACCGACGAAGCGCGCGCCCTGGCCGCCGGCAACCCGCTCAGCTTTCTCCGCGTCTCCCGGGCTGAGCTCGAACTGCCGCCCGGCACGAACCCGTACGCTGACGCCGTCTACGATCGGGCCGTCGCGAACTTCGACAAGCTGAGAACGTCGTCTCTTCTGGTGGAAGACGAGCCCAGCGTCTATTTCTATCGGCTGCGGGACGGTGTTCACGAACAGAGCGGACTTGCCGGATGCTGGGCGCTCGACGAGTACGACAGCGGCGTCATCAAGAAGCACGAACGCACGAGGCCCGACAAAGAGGACGATCGGACCCGCCACATGATCGCGCTGGGCGCGCAGACGGGGCCGGTGTTCATGACCTATCGCGCCACTGCGGCCATCGGCGCGATCGCCCCCGCCATGACGGCGGGGGAGCCGCTATTGGACTTCGTCGCGGCCGACGGCGTACGTCACACTATCTGGCGGGTCACGGGCGGCGATCGCGATGCTCTCGTGGCGGCGTTCGAACGCGTCCCGGCGCTGTACATCGCCGATGGCCACCATCGCGCGGCAAGCGCCGCGCGGGCGAGAGACGCATTCCGGAGCCGCGGCGCGACGCGTCCTTCTCTCGGGGACGGCGCAGACTTCAACACGTTTCTCGGTGTTGTGTTTCCCCACGACCAGGTCAGAATCCTTCCGTACAACCGCGTCATCAGGGATATCGGACACCTGTCGGCCGACGCATTCATGCACGCCGTTCGGGAGCAATTCGACGTCGAACCCGGCCCGGCTGCGCCAGGCAGGCGTGGCGAGATCTCGATGTACTTCGACGGCAGCTGGCGCACCCTCCGGCCCCGCTTGAAGCCTGGCGGCGACGATGTCATCGGCGCGCTGGACGTGAGCGTGCTGCAGAACCAGCTCCTCTCGCCGGTGCTCGGTATTCACGACGTGACCACCGATAAGCGAATCGATTTCGTCGGCGGTGCGCGAGGAACCGCGGAGCTCGAGAAGCTTGTCGGGTCCGGGAAGGCCGTCGTCGCGTTTTCGCTGTTTGCGGTCAGCGTCAGCGACCTCATGGCGGTTTCAGATGCGGGCGCCATCATGCCGCCGAAGAGCACCTGGTTCGAGCCCAAACTGCGCGACGGGCTGCTCAATCACCTCATATGAACTCCACTTCCACTCCTCGCGTATTCAATTTTTCCGCGGGTCCGGCCGCCTTGCCGCTCCCCGTCCTCGAGCAGGTGCAGCGCGACCTCGTGGCGCTGCCGAACGTCGGCATGTCGATTCTCGAAATCAGTCACCGCTCATCTGCGTTCGAGTCGATCCTCGCGCAAGCCGAAGCCGACATGCGGGCGCTCGCCGGAATTCCCTCGAATTACCGCGTCCTGTTCCTGCAGGGTGGCGCCAGCCTGCAGTTTTCCATGGTGCCGATGAACCTGCTGTCGCCAGGCGCGACAGCCGACTATCTGGACTCGGGCTCGTGGGCGGCGAAAGCGATAGACGAGGCAAGGAAAGTCGGCAGCGTCAACGTGGCCGGCTCCACGAAGTCGGACAAGTACGTGCGGATTCCCGCCCAGGCCGATCTCACGCTGACCGCTGGCGCCGCGTACGTCCACATGACGGCGAACAATACGATCGAGGGCACGGAGTGGAAGGACCTTCCGCAGGTCGGCGATGTCCCGCTCGTCAGTGACACCTCGTCCGACATGTTCAGCCGGCCGCTCGATGTCGGCCGGCATGCGCTCATCTACGCGGGCGCGCAGAAGAACATGGGACCCGCCGGCCTGACGGTCGTCATCGTCCGGGACGATCTGCTGGAGCGGTCGCGCGCCCGGGCGTCGGTGCTGCCGACCATGCTCAACTATGCCGTGCATGCCGACAATCAGTCTCTCTACAACACGCCGCCCGTGGTGGCGGTGTACGTGCTCGGGCTCGTCATGAAGTGGTTGACGACGCAGGGTGGCCTTGCCGGAATCGAAAAGGCAAACCGGCGAAAGGCCGCGAAGCTGTATGCGGAGATCGACCGCACGGGCTTTTACAGGGGCACGGCCCTGGCGGACAGCCGGTCGATGATGAACGTCACGTTTCGTCTGCCCTCAGAGGAGCTCGAGGCGAAGTTCGTCAAGGAGTCGGCGGCGGCGGGCTTCGACGGCCTCAAGGGGCACCGCGCCGTGGGCGGGATGAGGGCATCGATTTATAACGCGTTTCCCGAGGCTGGCGTCGATGCGCTGGTGTCCTTCATGAGTGAGTTCGAGCGGCGCGCCGGATAGCCGGCGCAGGTCCGGCCGTTACAAAAATACGACAAACCGTTTCATTTCATAGCGTTGCGAGTAACATCCGGCGTGCTACCATGACCCCACTCATTGGCAGTTTGTGAGTGGGAGGTTGCTCGTGCTGGTTTCGCTCGCCATTTGTCTGCTCGCGTCCGCCGCCGTCACGCAGGTCGCCGTGCTCGGCACGACGATTTACCTGCACCGAACCGCCACGCACAAAGCGCTGGAGCTCCACCCGGCGGTCGTCTTCCTGTTCAAGTTCGTCCTGTGGCTGACGACCGGCCTGGCGACGAAGGAATGGGTCGCGGTGCACCGGAAGCACCATGCGTTCACCGACGAAGACGGCGATCCTCACAGCCCGAAGCTGCTGGGTTTCTGGCAAGTGCAGCTCGGGAATGTCTACTACTACATCCGCGAAGCGAAGAAAACCGACGTCATCGAGCGCTACGCGCGGGATATCGACGAAGGCTGGTGGGATCGCCATGTGTTCAAGTACGGGATCGCCGGTCTGAGTCTGGGAACCGCGCTCCTGTGCCTGGTCATCGGGCTCTGGTGGGGGCTGTTAGCCGCGGGCATTCACGCGGTCATGTACGTCTTCGTCCTGTCGTCGTCGATCAACGGGTTGTGTCACCACGCCGGCTACAGGAACTTCGACAACACCGCGACCAACATCCGCTTCATCGCGCTGCTCACGGGCGGTGAGGGGCTGCACAACAACCACCACGGCCACCCGCGGAGCCCGAAGTTCAGCTGGCGGAAGAGCGAGATCGATCCCGCGTGGCCGGTCATCAAACTACTGAGCGCGCTCGGCCTTGCCAAGACCTACAAGACGATCGACGAAATCGCCGCGTAGAGTCACCGAACGCTATCGTTCGGGCGCCGTATGACGGCGGCCGCGTCTGCGGCGCCGCCGCGGCCTCCGACCTGAAGGGACGTTCTCAAGGCCCGGTAACCCGGAAGCGGCGTCGGGTCCTGCCGGTTCAGCGGCCGTCTCCGCGAGAATCGCGCGCCAGTGCTCGACAATCTCCGGTGAATCGCCGTGCACTTCGAGCCAGACGAGGGCATCGCGGAAAATACTGCGATGGGCGAGCGCACGCTTGGCGCGCGGGTTCGCGCCCAGATCGCGAAGGCGCCGCTGCAGGCTCAGGACCTGGCGAAGCCGTTCGACATCGTTCCGTGCGAGGGGCAGCTCGCCGAGCTTCAGCCCGGGCGGACGCTTCGGGACCTTGCCGTCGGCTTGCGGTATGCGCTCGCCGACCAGCGGGATGCCGAGCGGCACGATGAGCGTCCCGAGCAGGATGGCGTTGTTCAGTGTTTCCGGCGTGGACTGAAACCCGCGGCGGTAATCGTCGAGCGACGCCAGCGATTCCCATAACTCGTCGCCGACTCCCTTGTGGAGCTCGGCCGAGATCGGTTCGAGCAGGCCGATCTCCCACAAGCTGCGGAACGTCCGCTCCGCCGATCCCGCCCGGAGAATCTTGTAGTACTCCTCCATGAGACGCGGGGGCGAGCTCCTGGCGATCTCATGCCGATTCTTCCGGATCGCGTCGGCCAGCGGCGGGTCGATGGTGAAATCGAGGCGCGAGGCGAGCGCCACCGCGCGCAGCATCCTGACGGGATCTTCCTTGATTCGCGTCTCGGGATCGCCAATCGATCGCACGACCCGGGCGGCCAGGTCCTCGAGCCCGCCGACATAGTCGATGATCGAAAAGGTTGCGATGTCGTACGCAAGCGCGTTGACGGTGAAGTCGCGGCGAAACGCATCCTCTTCCGGTGTCCCGAACGTGTTGTCGTGATGGATCAGAACCTTTCCCTCGGCGGTCGAGGGATCCGGCGCGGGCACCCCCTCGGCCACCACCTCTTCGCCCGGGGCAAGCTGCCGTCTGAATGTGGCGACTTCGATGACCTTGGTCCCGAACTTGACGTGCGCGAGGCGGAATCTCCGTCCGATGATCCAGCAGTTGCGAAAGAGTTTCTTGACCTGATGGGGATGCGCCGAGGTCCCGATATCGAAGTCTTTCGGCCGCCGTCCCAGCAGCAGGTCGCGGACACTGCCGCCGACGAGATACGCGACGTGATCGGCCTGACGAAGCCGATAGAGCACCTTGAGCGCATCGGGATCGACGTCGCGCCGCGAGAGCGGGTGCTCGGCGCGCGGGACAATCCTCGGCTCAACCATCGGCGGGCATTGTACCAATTATCCTTTTTCTACCCGGTTTCAGCCCTTGGCTTCTTTCCAGCTGCGTCCGATCCCCACATCCACATCCAGCGGGACGTTCAGCGCGGCGGCCGACTGCATCCGGTCGCGGACGGTGGCGGCAAACGCCTCGGCTTCGGCCTCGGGCACCTCGAATACCAGCTCGTCGTGGACCGTCAGAATCATCCGTGCCTGGGGTGTGGCGGCGAGCGCCTCGTGCACGTCCACCATGGCCCGCTTCATGATGTCCGCGGCGCTTCCCTGGATCGGCATGTTGACGGCCGCGCGCTCCGCGGCTGAACGTCTCTGAAAATCCCGGCTGACCAGATCGGGCACGAGCCGCCGCCGGCCGAACATCGTCTTGACGACGCCGGTGGCGCGACCTTCTTCGAGCGTCCGGTCGATGAAGCGGCGTACGCGCGGGAAGCCGGCGAAGTACGCGTCGATGAACTCCTGCGCGGCCTGGGGCGTCACGCCGATGTCCTTGGCCAGGGTGAAGGCGGATTTGCCGTAGAGCAACGCGTAGTTGATCATCTTCGCCGTCGCGCGCAGCGCGTGCGGATCCCGGCCGCTGTCGGCGCCGAACATCTTCAGCGCCGTTTGCGCATGGATGTCGTCGCCTCGCTTGAAGGCCGCGATCAGCGTCTCATCGTCGGCCATGTGGGCGAGGACGCGGAGCTCGATTTGCGAATAGTCGGCGGAAATCAGGACGTTGCCCGGATCGGCGATGAAGGCGCCGCGGATGGCGCGCCCGAGCTCCGTGCGAATGGGGATGTTCTGCAGGTTCGGGTCGCTGCTGCTCAACCGCCCGGTCGCGGCCACCGCCTGGTTGAAGCTCGTATGAACGCGGCCCGTGTCAGGGTTGACGAGCACAGGCAAGGCGTCGATATATGTGCCCTTCAGCTTCATCAACCCGCGCCAATCGAGAATCATCCGGGGAAGGTCGTGAGAAAGGGCCAGCTCTTCCAGAACTTCGACGGCCGTTGACGGCGCCTTCGACGCGCCGGTTCGTTTGCCGACGGGCAACCCGAGCTTGTCGAACAGGACCTCGGCGAGCTGTTTCGGCGAGTTGATGTTGAACTCGCCGCCTGCCCGCTCGTAAATCTGCTTCATGAGGCGGTTCAGCTCGAGGTCGACTTGCCGCGACTGGACTGCCAGGGCCGCCGAATCGATTCGCACCCCGGCCCGTTCGATCGCGATCAGGACGGGAATGAGGGGCAGTTCCAGTGAGTGGTACACGTCGGCCAACTGCTCCTTCTCGAGCAGGCTGCGCAGAATCGGAGCGATTTGCCCGGCGAGGTCGGCCCGCTCGCAGGCGAAGTCCAGCGCCGCCTCCACCGGAATGTCGCCGAGGGACAGCGCCTTGACGCCCTTTCCGCAGATGTCTTCCTCGGTCAGCGCCTTGTACGACGTATGTTCGAGCGCGAGATCCTCGAGCGGATAAGTTGACCGGGTGGCGTCCACCAGATAGCTGGCAATCATCGTGTCGAGGTCGAGTCCGGCCAGGCGCACACCATGCCGAGCGAGCACGATCGCGTCGAACTTCAGGTCGTGCCCGATCTTGGTCACGCTCGCGTCTTCGAGCAGCGGCTTCAGGAGTTCGAGCACGCCTTCGAGCGGTAGCGATGCGGCGTCGCCGAGCGCACGGTGGCCGGTCGGAACGTAGTCGGCCTCTCTCGCCGACGTCGAGAACGCGAAGCCGACGATCGAGGCGCGCATGGCCGAGAACCGATCCGGCAGGACCCGCAGCGCGAAGCTTCCATTGGCCTGGAGCCGGGCAGCCAGCGCGCGGACACCCTCGGTCGTGTTGACGATG
>Ga0068871_100003630_pt1 | contig 10605 bp, 5 predicted proteins | sample KBSMisM72_FD_72750 | JGI IMG/M metagenome (GOLD analysis project Ga0068871, IMG submission 72750) | Miscanthus rhizosphere microbial communities from Kellogg Biological Station, Michigan, USA - KBS Miscanthus M7-2 | ecosystem: Host-associated > Plants > Roots > Rhizosphere > Soil ...
CATCGAAGACCGGCGCTTCTTTCAACACGGCGGCGTGAACTTCCTGCGCCTGGCCGAGGCCACATGGGTTGACGTGATTCACGGACGCCATGAGCAGGGTGGATCGACCATCACCATGCAGCTTTCCCGTGCCTTCTTTTTGACTCCGCAGAAGACGGTGAAACGGAAATTGTCGGAGATGCTGATTGCTCTGGAAATGGAGCAGAAGCTCAGCAAGCAGCAGATTTTCGAGTTCTATGCCAACCGCGTAGATCTGGGACAGCGCGGTTCGTTCACCATCAGCGGCTTTGCCCAGGCGTCACAAGCTTATTTCAATAAAGACCTGAAGGACGTGACCCCGGCAGAAGCTGCTCTGATTGCGGGAATTATTCAGGCGCCGAGTTATCTTTCGCCGTATCGCCATCCGGAGCGCGCTCTCGAACGCCGCAACCTGGTGCTCGACAGCATGGTGGAAACGCACACCCTGAGCCAGGCAGATGCAGAAAAAGCCAAAGCCACCCCGTTGAAACTGGCTCCGCCCAACGTGGAGGCCAGCGACGCGCCCTACTTCGTTGACCTGCTGCGCGAGACTCTGATCAGCAAACTCGACGAGCGCCAGATGAACGATCAGGGCTACAGAATCTATTCGACGATCGATCCTGATTTACAAAAAGCGGCCGCTGCGGCGGTGCAAACCGGAATGAAGCTGGTCGATGATCAGGTCACCAAGCTGCGCACGAAGCGGACAAAAATCGGCAAAAACAAATACGAGACAAAAGTCCTGCCCGGGCCGCAAGCGCAGGTAGCAATCGTCGTGATGGATCCGCACACTGGAGAAGTTCTGGCTTTGGTAGGAGGCCGGAATTATGGCGTCAGCCAGTTGAATCACGCGGTGGCAAAGCGTCCTACGGGGTCGATCTTCAAGCCGTTTGTTTACGCGGCAGCTATGAACACTGCGCTGGACGGCTCGAACCCGGTATTCACCCCGGCTTCGACTGTGCCGGATGCGCCCAGCACTTTCGCCTACGGCGACCAGATTTACGAACCGCGCAATTACAAAGAGGAATACCACGGCGACGTCACCGCGCGTTACGCGCTGGCCATGTCACTGAACAATGCCACCGTCAAACTGGCAGAGGAAGTGGGCTACGAGAAAGTGGCGAACCTGGCCAAGGCCGCGGGGATCACATCGGTGAAAGCCACGCCAGCCATGGCATTAGGCGCCTACGACGCCACACCCATGGACATGGCGGCGGCCTACACGGTCTTCGCCAATGCCGGAGTGCGTTTGTCGCCGATCGTGGTCAACTCGGTGCGTAATGCGAATGGCGACATTGTCCTCGATTTCAAACCCGAGAACCGGCCTGTGCTGGACCCTCGGGTGTCTTTCCTCATGACTAATATGATGGAAGGCGTCATGAATTTCGGAACGGCCTACGCCGTGCGCCAGCGTGGGTTCACCGCACCCGCCGCAGGCAAGACCGGAAGCTCGCATGACGGGTGGTTTGCCGGCTACACCAGCAATCTGTTGTGCATCGTGTGGGTGGGATATGACGATTACAGCGATTTGCGACTAAGCGGGGCGCAGACTGCGGCTCCCATCTGGGCCGAGTTCATGAAGAAGGCGGTCACCTTTCCGCAATATGCCAATCCCCAGCCGTTTTCACAGCCTACTGGCGTCGTGGATGTGCAGCTCGATAAGACCACGAACCTGCTGGCAACTCCATCCTGTCCAGAGACTTACAGTGCGGCGTTCATTGCCGGAACCGAGCCCAGCGAAACTTGTGACCAGGGCACCGGGATGCGCGGGTTCTTTTCGCGGGTGTTTGGCCTGGGAGGCGAGAAAGCCCTTCCGCCCCCACCCCCCGGAACCCAGCCAGGAACGCCTGCGACGGCCAACAGTGGGACGCCCGAGGATCCCAACAAAAAGAAAAAAGGTTTTTTTGGCAAGATTGCGGGTATCTTTAAGGATGACAAACCGTCTAACGATCCACCGCCCAAACCGGCGGACGGTAGCGGTAAGAGTCCTCAGTAGACGAGCTGGCACCGAGTTGGCTCTGTCTTCAGGAGCGGACTTATGGGTCGTCAATATCTGCTGTACGCCCTGCTTGCAGTGATCTGCCTCCCGCCTTCCCTGCTGGCTCAGATTCATCACTTCGATCGCCAACATTCCTCCGAACAAGTTGAGGTCTATCCGCCACCCGTGCGGCGCGCCGATACTCCTGCGGGTGACGCGACAGTTGCAGATCTTGAGCAACGGGCCGACACCCTGCGTTCGGAGAAATCTTACCTGGATGCTCTCGACTACTACCGGGCCGCCGTCGCGAAAGAGCCAGGCAGCGCCCGGCTCTACAACAAAATCGGCATCGACGAATTGCAGATGGGACGCTTCAGCGAAGCCCGCAAGGATTTCGAGCGTTCGATCAAATGCGACCGGCAGTTCGCCGACGCCTACAACAATCTGGGCGTGATCTACTACCTGCAAAAGAAATTCGGTCCGGCTATCAAGCGCTACGAAAGCGCCATCAAGTTGCGCGAGGATTCCGGCTCCTATTACAGCAACCTTGGTGCGGCCTATTTCTCCAAGAAGGACTACGTGAAGGCCAGCATGGCTTACAACCAGGCGTTGCAACTGGATCCGGATATTTTTGATCGAACCTCCCACAACGGAGTGCTGGCCCAGATGTCATCCCCGGCGGACCGGGCGCGTTTTTACTACGTGCTGGCGAAGCTTTATGCCAAGAGCGGAGTGAGCGACCGTTCGCTACAGTACCTACGTCGGGCGCTGGAAGAGGGTTACAAAGGAATTGAGGACGTCTACAAGGATTCGGAGTTTGCCGGATTGCGCAAAGACCCGCGATTTACCGAGCTGATGGCGGCCCGGCCGGTGGCGATTCCGGTAAACAATTGAATTACAAATATTTACAAAATCCTACGAAACTTTCCGCCGGCATGGTGTTTAATCATTTCAATTACTCCTGAAAACAACAGGGTGAGTAAGGAGAAACGGTAGCCCATCGGTCGTCGACCCGAGCACGCCCCAAGCAGACGGCCGGTGGGTTTTTTGTGAGAAGAGCTTTTAGCCATTAGCTTTTGGCTCTTAGCTAAATCCAAACCTTCCGGTTTCGTCCCTCTTGCATACTTCTTGTTTGCCTTTTGATTTAGCTAATAGCTAAAGGCTGACCCGCTTTTAGCCTTTGGCTCTTGGCTCTAAGCTAAATCCGGAGCTTCCGGTTCTATCCCGTCCGCAAGCTTTTGTATGGCTTTTGATTTAGCCAAAAGCTAAAGGCTAATAGCTAAAAGCTGTTTTTCAATTCCCGCCCGAGCTTTCGTTCCGGATGTAGGTCTCCACGGACTGTTTCCACAGTCCCTGCGCCTTCAAGATGAATTCGATCACATCCCGTGCGGCTCCCTCGCCGCCCGCATGCGGCGTTACATAGTGGGCGGCATCTTTGACTTCGCGGCGGGCATTTGCAACGGCCACCGAGAAACCACAGTTGCGCATGACGGGAAGATCGATGACGTCGTCGCCGACAAAAGCAACTTCGCTGGCCGTAAGTCTTTCACTCTCCAATATTTCGCGGAAAACCTTCAATTTGTCTCTGCTGCCCTGGCGAACCACTTCGAGCCGGAGGTCGCGAGCGCGAAGTGCCACGGTTTCAGAGTTGCGCCGGGTGATGAGGCCGGTCTTAATTCCGGCGATGCGGGCTATCGATATGCCTGCGCCATCCTGCGCGTGAAAGCCTTTGGCTTCGACCACAAGCTGGCCCTGGGCCGTCTGAACGGGGAAGAGAAAGAGTTTGCCGTCGGTGAGGACGCCGTCTACGTCGAAGAGAAGCAGTTTGATTTTTTTGGCGCGGGCCTTGGCAGATTTTGAGTTAGCCATTGCGGGAATTCTAGCACTGGAAAATCATGGTCGTTCGATCCAGAGAATCTCGACCCGCCGTCCAAGCTTTTCGAAGTCCCGATCCGAGGTGACCAGGACAGAGCGGTGCAGTAGCGCTAAGCCTGCCGCAAGGCAATCGACATAGGGAATCTTGTGACGCGCCTTGATTTCACCGGCCTGAAGCGCTTGATGGATATCCACGGGAACCAATTCGAGGGGTAGCCTTGAGAGGTTCGCGAGAAGCCGGCGGGCGGATTCCTCACCGTCACGCTGCAATGAGTGATAGAAGACCTCGCCCCAGTTCACGACGGACATTAGAACTCGGGCCCGTTCGTGGAGAGCTTCCTTGAACAACTGCTCGACACGCTTGGCACCGGGGCCGTCTTCCACGAAATCCAGCACGGCGTTGGCGTCCAGCACGAAGCTCTTGCTCACTTTGCTGTCCGATCCTTTTCAATCTTGTGTTCGCGCTCCCGTGCCTCGACTAGTGAAGTCTTCCCCTTGAGCGAACCCCGAAGGCTGTGGATAAATTCATCCGTGATCGGCTGCAACACAAGATGGTCATTTTCCCGTTGGATAGCAAGTCGCGTCCCGGCTTGGATGCCAAGCTGTTCGCGTAAAGCAGCTGGAATAACGATTTGTCCTTTGGAGCTGACGATGGTAAAGACGGTTTCCATATGTCTTACATTCTATCGTGAATAGGAAATTATCTACAATCTTTACGATGTTGTCTGTATCCTACCTGCGTAGGGCGGGAGCGTTCACCCGCCCAGCGGAGAGAAGCTCCGCAGACTTAGTAGGCTATGGCGTAAACCTCTGGCGAGCTTTGCTCGCCTTCCCGGACGGGGCGTCAGGGCCTACCTGGGTCACACATAGGCGAACGTTTTACGAAAGTCGCCATGTTAGAATATTCAAGATGTCTCCCCTCCCTTCCACCCTCGCCTGGGCACACCCGCTGGTGGCGGAGTGGTTCGTCGGAAAGTTTGGAACGCCGACGGAGCCTCAGGAGCAGGGATGGCCGCACATTCTCGCTGGGCGCACAACCCTCATTTCGGCCCCTACCGGCTCGGGCAAGACTCTCGCCGCGTTTCTCGCATGCATTGATCGGCTCGTGCGCAAAGCTTTGGCCGGTCATCTCGAAGACCGCACTGAAGTTTTGTATGTGTCGCCGCTGAAAGCGCTGGGCAACGATATCCAGAAGAATCTCGAAGGACCATTGAGCGAGATTCTGCAGATGGCCGGCGACCGCGGGCTGCTGATGCCCGAGATTCGCACAGCGGTCCGCACCGGCGACACTCTCATGCACGAACGGCGGGCCATGCTGAAGAGGCCACCGCACATTCTCGTAACCACGCCTGAGTCGCTCTACATTCTGCTGACCGCTGAGAGAAGTCGTGCGATTCTGCGAGATGTTGAGACCGTCATCGTCGACGAAATCCACGCTGTCGCCGATGACAAGCGCGGCGCACATCTGACGCTTTCGCTGGAGCGACTGGAAGCGCTGACTTATCGACCTCCGGTGCGCATCGGGCTCTCCGCAACCCAGAAGCCAATTGAAGAAGTGGCTCACTTCCTGACCGGTAATGGCCGGCCAGCGCCGGTAGTCGTCGATGTCGGGCACAAACGCAAGCTCGACCTCGCAGTAGAAGTGCCGGGTTCATCTCTGGGACCGATCACAACCAATGAAATGTGGGAAGAGGTCTACAACCGGCTGGTGGAGCTGGTGGAGCAGCATCGGTCCACGCTGGTCTTCGTCAACACCAGACGGCTGGCGGAGCGGATCGCCCATCACCTCGGCGAAAGGTTAGGCGAAGAAAACGTTGCTGCGCATCATGGAAGCCTGTCGCGCAAACTGCGTCTCGCAGCAGAAACAAAATTAAAAGAAGGCAAGGTCAAGGTGTTGGTGGCAACGGCATCGCTCGAACTGGGAATTGATATCGGCACCGTGGACCTGGTGGTGCAGATCAGTTCACCGCGAGCGATCGCGGTCGCACTGCAACGCGTGGGTCGGTCCGGCCACTGGCGTGGCGCCATTCCCAAGGGACGGTTTTTTGCCGGCACTCGAGATGATCTCCTGGAATGCGCGGCACTGGTGCACGCGATTCGCCAGGGAGATTTAGATCGCTTGATCATTCCCGATGCACCGCTTGACATCCTCGCGCAACAGATTGTGGCGTCTTGCGCAGCGGAGAGCACCACCGCTCGTGTGGCGCGGGCGCCCCGCCCGCGAACGTTGGAAGCCCTATCAGAAGTTGGGTATCCAAAACCGGAATTTTGGAGTAGCCAATCGGTCGGCACTGAAGACATCGCTCTTGCCACTGTCGACTCGCCGGCGGGGCGCCCGCGCCACACAGAGCAACCGGAGCCTACAGAGGGAGGATGGGACGAAGACGAACTTTTCGCCCTGGTCACTCGCGCCTATCCCTATCGCAATCTATCCCGCGAGACTTACAACTCGATTCTCGAAATGCTTTCCGAGGGGATTGCTTCGCGCCGCGGACGCTACGGCGCCTACATCCATCACGATCGCGTGAACCGCAAGCTGCGTCCCCGGCGGGGCAGCCGTCTGGCAGCCATTACCAGCGGTGGCGCCATTCCGGAGACTGCACTATTCACCGTCGTCGCGGAGCCCGATGGAATTGTTGTCGGCACTCTGGACGAAGATTTTGCGGTGGAGAGCAACGCTGGCGACATCATGCTGCTGGGTAACACCTCGTGGCGCATCCGCCGCGTGGAGGGCAAGTCCGGACGCGTATTGGTGGAAGATGCGCACGGCGCGCCGCCCAGTGTTCCCTTCTGGCGTGGCGAGGCCCCGGCACGCACACAGGAACTTTCAGCGCACGTGGCTGGTCTGCGCAAGGAAATCAGCGATCGTTTGCGCCACACTTCTCCAATCGGCATCTCCCAAAGCCAGCCTGCGGTTTCCGAGACTGTCGCATGGCTGAAGGCCGAATGCGGACTCGACGATTCCGGCGCCGAGCAAGCTATCGAGTACGTTCTGCAAGGGCGCGCCGTGCTGGGAGATGTCCCTACGCAGGACACCATCATCGCCGAGCGCTTCTTCGACGAAGGTGGCGGGATGCAACTCATCATTCACGCCCCTTTTGGTGGCCGCATCAACAAAGCCTGGGGGCTGGCGCTGCGTAAACGTTTTTGCCGCAGCTTCAATTTTGAATTGCAGGCCGCAGCCACCGACAACGGCCTGAACATCGCGCTGGCTGAACAGCACAGCTTTCCTCTGGCTGACGTTTTTCATTTCCTCAACGCAGAGACGGTGCAACCGGTGCTGGAGCAAGCCGCGCTGGCTTCTCCAATCTTCGGCACCCGCTGGCGCTGGGACGCCAACCGGGCACTGGCACTGCTGCGTTTTCAGGGTGGCAAAAAAGTTCCGCCGCAAATCCAGCGCATGCGCTCCGATGATCTGCTGGCCTCGGTCTTCCCCGACGTGGCAGCGTGCCAGGAAAATATCGAAGGCGACATCCAGATTCCCAACCATCCCCTGGTGAATGAAGTAATGAAGGATGTCCTCACCGAGGCCATGGACATCGACGGGCTCAGGGCTCTGTTGAGCGGAATTCAAGAGGGACGAATTCGATGCCTCGCGGTAGATACGCCTGTGCCGTCGCAATTCTCGCACGAGATTCTGAACGCCAATCCCTACGCTTATCTCGATGATGCCCCGCTGGAAGAACGGCGGGCGCGAGCGGTGGAAATGCGCCGCATCCTGCCTGAGTCTGTGCTGGAAGAAGTGGGCAAACTCGATCAGTCAGCGATCGCACAGGTTCGGCAGGAAGCCTGGCCCGATGTGCGGGACGCGGACGAACTGCACGACGTCTTGCACACACTGATTGCGTTCCCCGAGAGGGCGTGGGGACAGCCTTCCCCGCCTGTCCAGCCAGACGCAACGGTTCTGGGAAACATCCTTTCCCTGACTCCTCAATCGGACAATCCGTCCGCCGGTCGAACTGCGCTCGAGCGGACACCTGAGATTGGCCCTCACGTAGGCAGTGAGTGGCCACGATATTTCGAGAGGCTGATCGGACAGGGACGGGCCACGCGGGCCGAGCATGCGGGCAAAACCTACTGGGTGGCAGCGGAGAGAGCCAAGGCATTTTCGCTCCTGTTCCCCGACGCAAAGTTTGATCGCGCCATAGCCGAGATTCAGGGAAATACGCCCTCGTCCGACGATGCTCTGCTGACGCTTGTCACTGGCTGGATGTCCCATCTAGGGCCGGCCACCGCTTCACAGCTTGGCCACATGCTCGGGCTTCCTGGCTCCGAAATCGAGAAAGCATTCCTTCGCATGGAAGCCTCCGGCGCTTTATTGCGAGGCCAGTTCACCGATGCTGCATCGCGGGCGGGTCGCCCGCGGCCACATGAGCCGCAGCCGCAAGAAAGTGGACCTGAACTCGAATGGTGCGACCGGCGGTTGCTGGCGCGCATTCACCGCCTGACTGTCGCCACACTACGGAAGCAGACCGAACCCGTCACGGCAGCGCAGTTTATGCGCTGGCTCTTGCGCTGGCAGCATGTTGCCCCGGGATCGCAAGTTCAGGGAGAACGGGCCACTCTCGATGTACTGCGGCAGCTGCAGGGTTTTGAAATTCCAGCCAATGCCTGGGAGCGGCAAATTCTGGCCCGTCGGATTTCCGACTACGATCCCAAGTGGCTCGACCAGCTTTGTCTGACCGGAGCCGTGGGTTGGGGACGATTGTCGCCTCATCCTGCCACTCTCGATGACACGGCAGCAGGAAAGCGGCGCGTGATTCCCACAAGCGTGGCTCCGATTACTTTCTTCGTGCGCGAAGAATCTGACTGGATGACGCCACATCGTCCCGATGCCGGCCAGCCTGAAGCGCGCGGTCTGAGCGAGGGTGCGCGCCAGGTGCTGGAGTTCCTGCGCCAGCGGGGGGCTTCATTCTTCGCCGACATTGTGCGGGGTACGGATCGCTTGAAGGCTGAAGTCGAGACTTCCTTGTGGGAACTGGTTGCCGGCGGCCTTATTACGGCCGATGGCTTCGACAATCTGCGCTCGCTGATTGATCCCAAGCGTCGCGCCGGGCAAGGAAGTGGACGCGTCGCGCGTCCGCGGCATAGTACGGGCCGCTGGGCGCTTTTGTACACAGACCAGGCTGCCGATCGCAATCGTGCGGTGGAAGCGACTTGCTGGATGCTGCTCAAGCGCTACGGGATCGTCTTTCGCGATTTGCTGTCCCGCGAGCCGAACCTCCCCAAATGGCGCGAAATGCAAATGGCCTTTCGCCGGTTGGAAGATCGTGGTGAGATTCGCGGCGGACGTTTTGTAGACGGATTTCTGGGCGAGCAGTTTGCCTTGCCCGTGGCTGTCGAGTCTTTGCGCGCGACCAGGAAAATGCCTCCGACCGGAGAGACGGTTTTGTTGTCGGCTGCTGACCCTCTGAACCTGGTGGGAATTCTGGTGCCCGGAGAAAGAGTACCGGCCATCTCGGGACGGACGGTCACTTTCCGGGACGGAGTGGCGGTGCAGGAGAACGGCACGACGGATTCACAACAATTCGCGGCGACCGGCGATTAGAAGGTTTTCTGCCCTAAAAAGGAATTCGAACAACCGGTTCTCAGCTGTCAGTTCCCGGTTCTCAGTTTTGGCGGCAAAAAATGATCGGGAACCCGATGAGGGGGTCCCTCGGATTCCCGACCAGCACATCCCGGCGAAATTCCTGAAAGCGCTTCCCCCGTCGCTTTTTGCCGAGCCGCACTCTCCGTTCCAAGCATGTTTGGAGCCATCCGCCGACAATTTGGTATTGAATATAAGTATCTCATTTTAAAAGGCTTACATCTATGGAAGGGTGCATGTGGTCAGGGCTGCACAGGAGACATCCTATCCAAACGGATAGAGGTCTATCTGTTCGGATAGTGGAACAAGCAAGTACAGCGTGTTCACGAATCTCAAAAAATGTGTTAAACCGTAGCCGTTAGCGAGGTGTGACAACGGTGAAGCCCAGACTCCAGGTTGCCGCGGGACCATTGGCAGATTCAATCTATTTCCTGACCGAACCCGAAGTGCGGATTGGAAGAGACCCATCTAACTCCCTGGCAATCGGCGATCTTTCTCTTTCCCGGCGTCACTGTGTCCTGTCTCGCCGCGAAGATGGTTACACTCTGCGCGATCTCGAGAGCCGCAATGGCACCTTCGTGAATGGCGGCGTTGTTTCGGAAAAGCGGTTGAACCACGGAGACCAAATCTCGGTGGGAGAATCGGTCCTCGTATTTCTGGTCAAGGACACCGGTGGAGCGGAGGGGCGGGAAGAAGTGGAATTCGACGATACCCTGACCCATGCCACCACGCAGCTTCGTCCGCAAGATGTTCTCTATCTGCAGCCCGAGCGTATTCAAAAAGAATTGCCTACAACTTCCCGCGTGGGACGCAACCTTAACGCGTTGCTGAAAATCAGCCGGGTTGTACACTCCATCTCCGACCTGGATCAGCTGCAGGCGCAGATCCTCGAACTGATTTTCGAAGTAGTGCCGGCCGAGCGCGGTGCAATTCTGCTGGATGCCAATGGCAATATCAGCGACAAGTTTTCTTCCGTTTTCGCTCACCATGGGCCGAAAAAACGTGGAGAGACAGTGCGCGTCAGTCGCACGATCACCCGCCAGGTCATGGAAGAGGGAGTCGCCATACTCGGTGGGGATGTCCCGGGAAGCCTTAGTGGAGTCGAGAGCCTGGTGAGCTTACAGGTGCGCTCGTTGCTGTGCGTGCC
>Ga0068871_100003631_pt1 | contig 10603 bp, 14 predicted proteins | sample KBSMisM72_FD_72750 | JGI IMG/M metagenome (GOLD analysis project Ga0068871, IMG submission 72750) | Miscanthus rhizosphere microbial communities from Kellogg Biological Station, Michigan, USA - KBS Miscanthus M7-2 | ecosystem: Host-associated > Plants > Roots > Rhizosphere > Soil ...
GCGATCTGCAAAAGTTCGAGCCGGTTGGCGGCTACGGTACCTGCCATTTTACTTCTCCTGTTGCGCTATGCTGCGCGTCTTTGAATGTTCGTTGATAAGCTTGTCGGTGAGCACGAGTTTCGCGTTGGCGATGGCGCGAAACGGAAATTTGACGTCGGCATTATCGGCCCGGATCATGACGTCCTGGCCGTCCAGTCCCAGAAGCGTGGCGCGAAAACGCCTGCGTCCTCTTATTTTGTCGCCCGTCGGCATGCTGCCGCTACCGACTTCGGCAACGCTCTCGACCGGCGCGTTGAGTTCGATCTTGGCCTCATGGCCGGACCAGCGCGCGAAATCGGTCAGCCGGGTCAAGGGACGGTCGATACCGGGCGAGGAGACTTCGATCTCGTAATCGCCCTCGATCGGGTCTTCCGCTTCGATGAAGTCCAGCAGGGCGTGGGAAAGGCTGGTACAGCCTTCCACATCCATGCTGCCGTCGGGCCGCTCGGCCATCACCTGCAAGGTGCGCGAAGCGCCGCCCATCATGCGCAGGCGCACCAGCTTGAACCCTGCCTGTTCAATGACGGGTTCAAAGACCGGTTCCAGATGTGTTGCCGCCGTGACGACCAAATCGAAATGCCTCTTGCCCGCGGCGGCCGGACCGGCCGCCACACAACGAATATTTGTTGTTTGGGATGGCGGCTATTTACGCCCCGGACCCCATAAATACAAGGGTCAGGGCTTCCTGGGGGGGTGAATTTCCATGCTGACTTCGCCCGTGGCGACGGCGGCATCGATCTTTTTCTGCTGAAGGGCCTGGTCCTGCCGGGCCTTTTCCCCAGCCAGCCGCGCCTGGGCTTTCTGCAAACGGTCAGCCGGCGAGGGCGAAAACAGGATCAATATGACGGTAACGGTGCAGAGAAAGGCGATCAGCACCAACCCCAGATCGCCGACATGCATGCCGAAAATGGCGCGCTTTTCCTCGGGGCTTTGGTCGTAGGTGGGGGGCTTTTGCATCAGGTGTTTTTATCCCGGTCCCAGGTGTAAGCGAAGCCCCTTAAGGCCGGCGCCGCGCAAAGCGCAGAAATGCCGGCGGACCCTTGATTGCCTTGATTTCATAACGGGTTGGCGGCCAGTCGGCCGGGCGCTGTTTCCAATCCGTGGAACTTTGCGCCAGCCATTCAAACCCGGAATGGGCGACCAGCCTCTCAAGGGCGTAGGGCAAGTAGGATTTGTCGTCGGTGGCAAAGCGCAGTTCCGCGCCCGGACGCAGCACCCGGAAAAGCTGATCCAGCATTTCGATCTGCAGAAAGCGGCGTTTGTGATGCCGGGTCTTGGGCCAGGGATCCGGGAACAAAAGGAAGAAGCGGCCGAGGCTTTGATCGGGCAGGGCCTCGATGATTTCCCGCCCGTCTCCTTCGTAAATTCGAACAGTGTTCAGAGCATTTTCTTCTAGCTTTGTCAGTAGCTTGGCGACACCCATCTCATAGGGCTCGGCACCGATCATCCCGATATCGGGATGGTGCTGGGCTTGCCAGACCAGATGCTCGCCAGCGCCAAATCCGACCTCCAGCCAAACATCCCGAACGCCGTTCGGAAACTGTTTGAGGGGAGCCTCACCGACCCGATAGGCGAGTTCGCCTAACAGTGTTCGGCGAAGACCCGCCTGCCGTTCAGACAGTTTCGGTCCCTTCCGGCGACCGTAAAGTTTCCGGCAATGGCGCTCCGGGTGACCGGCGTCAGCCAAGCGCTGATTTGATCTGGTCTGCCAGGTCGGTCTTCTCCCACGAGAAGCCACCGTCCGCATCAGGCTCCCGGCCGAAGTGACCGTAAGCAGCAGTGCGGGCGAAAATCGGCTTGTTGAGATCCAGATGCTCGCGAATGCCACGCGGCTTCAGGTTCATCAGCTGCGGCAGGATCAGTTCCAGCCTGGCCTCGTCCACTTTGCCGGTACCATGGGTATCGACATAGACGCTGAGCGGCTCGGCCACGCCGATGGCATAAGCCAGCTGGATGGTGCAGCGGTCCGCCAGTCCCGAGGCCACGACATTCTTGGCCAGATAGCGCGCGGCATAAGCGGCCGAGCGGTCCACCTTGGTGGAATCTTTTCCAGAGAACGCGCCGCCGCCGTGCGGGGCCGCGCCGCCGTAAGTGTCGACGATGATCTTGCGCCCGGTCAGGCCGCAATCGCCATCGGGCCCGCCAATCACAAACGATCCGGTGGGATTGATATGCCAGACGGTCTTCTCGTTGATCCATTCCTTGGGAAGCGCCTGGCGAATATACGGCTCGACGATCTTGCGGATATCGGCGCTGGTCTGGGATTCATGGGCGTGCTGGGTAGACAGCACGATCTGGGTGGCCTCCACCGGCTTGCCGCCGGCATAGCGCAAGGTGACCTGCGATTTGGCGTCGGGCAGCAAAGTCGGTTCTTTGCCCCCATGGCGCGCATCGGCCAGCAATTTGAGGATTTTATGGCTGTAATAGAGCGGCGCCGGCATCAGCGCCGGGGTCTCGCGGCAGGCATAGCCGAACATGATGCCCTGGTCGCCCGCGCCTTCGTCCTTGTTGCCGCTGGCGTCGACACCCTGGGCAATGTGCGCCGACTGGGCATGCAGCAAGACTTCGACCTGGGCATTCTTCCAGTGAAAGCCGTCCTGCTCATAACCGATGTCCTTGATCGCCTGGCGGGCGACATCTTCCACCATCCCGGCGCCGACGCGCTTGGGGCCGCGGGTCTCGCCCGCGATCACCACGCGGTTGGTGGTGCAAAGCGTCTCGCAGGCGGCGCGGATGTCCCAAGGGCTCATGCCTTCCTTGGGGCCTTCGCGGAAAAACAGGTCCACCACCTCATCCGAGATGCGGTCGCTCACCTTGTCGGGATGGCCTTCGGAAACGCTTTCGGAGGTGAACAGATAATCGGAACGCGCCATGCTGCTGGTCCTATGTCTGAAAGAGCGCCCCTCTTTACAGGGTTTGGCAGGGGGGTCAACCGGATATGCCAAATATGACATATCCTGTGTTGCCGCAGGGGATTCCCCGCCACGGAACCCGTGCTATAAGCCAAAAACAACCGAAAGCCCGCCATGCGCACCGCCACCGTCGAACGCAAGACCCGCGAGACCGAGATCACCGTCTCCCTGGACCTGGACGGGACGGGCGATGCCGATATCGATACCGGCATCGGCTTCCTGGATCACATGCTGGAGAGCTTCGCCCGCCACTCCATGATCGACCTGAAGGTGCGGGCCGCCGGCGACCTGCATGTCGATTATCACCACACCACCGAAGACACCGCCATTGTCATCGGACAGGCGGTGAAACAGGCGCTGGGGGATTTCTCCGGCATCACCCGTTTCGGCTCGGCCCTGATCCCGATGGACGAGGCGCTGACGCGGGTGGCGATCGACATTTCCAACCGGCCCTACCTTATCTGGCATGTGAAAATTCCCAAGCCCAAGCTGGGAGAGATGGACACCGAACTGTTCAAGGAATGGTTCCAGGCTTTCGCCCAGAATGCCGGTGTGTGCCTGCATATCGAGAATCTTTATGCCGACAACAGCCACCATATTGTCGAGACATGTTTCAAGGGCCTGGCCAGATCGCTGCGGCAAGCTATCGCGCCCGACGAGAGATTGGACGGCGCATCGCCTTCCTCCAAGGGCAGTCTCTAATTAAACTCGCCTAATGATCTCCTCTGCCACCGCCGCCGAAGTCGCGCGCGGGGTGAGCCGCCTTCTGATGACCGAAGGCTACTCGCCCATCCTGGAATTCACCCTGCCCAATGGGCGCAGGCTGGACGTTGCCGCCATCGGTCCCGGCGGCGAGATGCTGGGGGTGGAGATCAAGGTGGCGCTGGCCGATCTGCGCGGCGACAACAAATGGCCGGAGTATCTGGATTATTGCGACCTGTTTTATTTCGCCATCCCGCCGGATTTTCCCGATGAGCATGTGCCCCAACAAACCGGACTGATCGTGGCCGACCGCTATGGCGGTTCCATCGTCAAGGAAGCCGAAGTGCAGTCCCTGCATGCCAGCCGCCGCAAGGCCGTCATCATCAGCTTCGCGCGCTGCGCGGCGGAACGGCTGTCGCGCCATCTTGAAGCGCTGGCCCTGGCGCAGACCCCCAATCTGGTGCTGCCCGATGCTGAGTAAAGCTGAAGCGCGCAAGGTGATGTTGTCGATACCGGGCACAGACGAGCGGCTGTGGTTCAACCAGCCATCGGTCTTCCTTCATGACCGCTTCCTGGCCAAGACGCATCACAAGGAGAACGCAGTGACTCTGCAGGTCGGCTCGATGGAAATGCGCGACATGATGCTGGAGGCAGAACCAGAGCTGTTCTACATCACCGATCACTACCGCAAATTCCCCTTCGTGCTGGTGCGTTTGTCGGCGCTGACAAAGACGGTGCTCAAAGAGATGTTGGTGGGGCGCGCGGCACAATTGGCGGCGATGCCGGTCAAAAAAGCCCGCAAGCCGGCCAAAAAAGCCAAAAAGCTAACCAAACGCTAACACTGGCCGGCGCAGGATTGCGCCATGCTGTCGAAGTTCAAAAGTGATTTCGCGCCCGAATGGTTTGCGCTTGTTGCGTTGGCCATGCTGAACCTGTTTTGGGGGCGGGCGATCGGCTTCCACCTGACTGCCGATTGGAGCAACGGCAAGATGGTCGGTGGCGGCATCGCCGTGATGCTTGTGTTACGCTGGTTTTGGGCCCGCGGCGGCATGATGGCGGAATATTTTTCGTTGACCGCCGCCGCCTCTGTGGTGTTCGGAGTTCTGTCCTATCTGTGCCTGGCCTCGTCCGGCGCCATGGCCGATGCCCGGCTGTTGGCGGCGGACCGCGCCTTGGGCTTCGACTGGATGGCGAGCTTTAACTTTGTGCGGGCGCATCCCCTGCTCGCCTCGGTGCTGGAGTTCGCCTATGGCAGCATGGTCTATCAGGCGCTTTATTTTTGCGTGCTGTTTTCGCTGATGGATAAGAAACAGCAGTTGCGCGAAATGTTCTGGCTGGTGCTGGTGACGGGCCTTCTGACCAGCGCCGGAGCCCTGCTGTTTCCCGCCTTGGGGCCCTACAACACATTCCATGCCGGGCCGCTCGACGGCTTCGTACCGGTGATGCAGCACCTCAAGAGTGGCAAGGATCTGAATTTTGCGCTGGGCCAGCTGACAGGCGTGGTGAATTTTCCGTCCTTCCACACCGCCATGGCCTTTGCCTATATCTGGGGTTTCCGCCGCACCGGGCCGATCGGCTGGGCGATCGCGGCGCTCAATCTGGTGATGCTGATTTCCATTCCCTTTTTCGGGGGCCATTACCTGGTGGACATGATCGCGGGCGCCGGTGTCATGCTGCTGTCACTGGTCTTGACGCGCCTGTGGTTCGCCGGACCGGCAGGGTTACGGTACCGGCCCGATGCCGTCCTGGTGGAAAATCCGGCTTAAAACGGGCGGGGCCGTTTGCGGGTCATGACAAAGATAAAGCGGCCGCTAACCAAACGCTAACGACACCGGGTTCAAGATCGGCGCGCCATCAGTCTGGACGTCCATGCAGTTCCCTGCCCCCTCCCCCAGCAAACTGCTGTCTTTTGAGTTCACGCCCGAGTGGCTTGCGCTTCTGGCCGTTGCGCTTATCGAAATTATCTGGATTCAGGCGACGGGCTTTCGCCTGCATGCCAGCTGGGACGACGCCCAGGTTTTGAGCGTGGTGCTGGCCATAATGGCTGGCCTGCGCCTGTTCGCCTACCGGCGCGGCAGCCTGATGGCGGAATATCTGGCTTTGACTCTTTGCATGGCCATTGTGTTCAAGATTTTCTCTTACCTATGCATGGCCGCATCCGGACCACTGGTGGATCGTCAATTGTTGGCGATTGACCGCGTGCTCGGTTTTGACTGGCTGGCCGGTTGGCGCTTTTTCACTGCGCATTCCTGGCTGATGACGGTAATGCGATGGCTTTATAACAGCCTGACATACCAGGCGCTTTACATGTGCCTGTTGCTGGGATTGATGACGCGCATCGCGGCTTTGCGCGAAGTCTTCTGGATCATTTTCCTGTCGGCGATCGTGACCAACCTGTTCGCCATCATCCTGCCCGCCTATGGACCGTTTGAGATTTTCGGCCTGTCGTCGCATGGCAGTTTCCTACCTGACATGAAGCATCTCAAAAGCGGCAGCGTAATGGACTTCAAATTGTCGGAGCTGACGGGTGTGATCTGCTTTCCGTCGTTTCATACCGTGATGGCGCTGGGCTATGCCTATAGCCTACGCCGTACCGGCATCATCGGCTACACCCTGGCCACCGCCAATATTATCATGCTGATCGGCGTACCATTCCTGGGCGGCCATTATGTGATCGACATGATCGCGGGCGGCGCCGTATTCGGATTTGCGACCCTGGGCGTGCGTCATGCGCTGTTGCGCAAGACCGTGCCGGGCGAAGACCCTTTCAAAGACGTCAGGCTGCCGGCGCTGGATCCGGTGCGGGAAATGGCTTAACGCGAACGCTCACCGCGGGCTTCTCTTGGCCAATATCCGCTGCAGGGAGCGTCGGCCCAGCCGAGCGCAGCGAGATGCCCGGCGCGCAAAGCGCGCCTAATTGACTATCGGGCGCTGCGCGCCCCCTCCGCGCGACCCCAAAAAAACTACCGCGGACTGCGCTTGGCCAAGATGCGCTGCAACGTGCGGCGATGCATGTTCAACCTGCGCGCCGTCTCGGACACATTGTGGCCGCACAATTCATAGACCCGCTGAATATGCTCCCAGCGCACCCGGTCGGCCGACATGGGATTTTCCGGCGGCTTGGGCTTGGAACCCGGCACCGCCATAAGCGCCGCCAGAATGTCATCGGCATCGGCGGGTTTGGGCAGATAGTCGATGGCGCCATATTTCACGGCCGCCACGGCGGTGGCGATATTGCCGAAACCCGTCAACACCACCACCCGGCTTTCGGGGCGGATGGTGTGCAAGGTTTCCACCACATCCAGGCCATTGCCGTCATCCAGCTTCAAATCGACCACGGCATAGGCGGGCGGCGCCTCCTTGGCGCGCGCCTTGCCTTCGGCCACCGATTCCGCCTGGGCGACGATAAAGCCGCGCGCTTCCATGGCCCGGGCCAGGCGCTCGCGAAGCGGGCGGTCATCCTCGACCAGCAGCAGAGTTTTGTCGTCGGAAGTCATTCTGGGGGCGGCGTTTAGTCCCCTTTTGCCGACCCGTCAAATATCTCAGTCGGGCTCGGATTGGGCGGGGGGCTGGGGGCCGTCGATAACCCCGCGGGCCCAGCGCAGGGAAACCTGCGCTCCGCCGCCCGGGGGATTCTCCGCATTAACCAGGCCGCCCGTCTGTTCCAGCAGGATCTTGGCGATAAAAAAGCCCAGTCCCATGCCTTCATGCTGGTTCAGAGGGCCTTGCGGGCCGATATCGTTTTCGCCCAGCGCGTGATGGCCCGGCCGCGAGGTGATGTAGGGCTCGCCCAGCGCCTCGAAAATTTCCGGCGCAAAGCCGGGGCCGTCATCGGCCACCGAGATATAGAGCAACTGCTGATCCCAGCTTGCATTCACCGTCACCAGCGATTGGGCGAAGTCGGCGGCATTTTCAATGATATTGCCCAGCCCATGCAGCAGTTCGGGGGCGCGCCAGACCTGCGGCACCTGGCCGTCGCCTTCCGGCGGCGTCACGGTAACGCGAATTTCCAGGTCTTCGCCGCGATGCGGGTCGGCGATGTCGTCCAGGAACGCGCCCAAGGGAAGCCTGGCGGTCGCACCCAGCAACGTCTCTTCGGGATTGGCGAGGCGGGCAATAATGGCGCGGCAGCGTTCGGCCTGTTCGCGCAGCAGGCGCACATCTTCCATCTCGGGGGTGTTTTCCGGCAAGGAGCGCTCCAGCTCCCGCGCCACCACGGCGATTGTGCCGAGCGGCGTGCCCAGTTCATGCGCCGCAGCGGTGGCCAAGGCGCCCAGCGCTGCCAGGCGATGCTCACGCGCCAGCGCCAATTGCGTCGCCGCCAGGCCCGCCGACATGCGGGCGGATTCGCTGGCGATGCGCCAGGCATAGACCGATGTGAAACCGATGCCGATCACCAGCGCGGTCCAGATTCCCGCTTGATACAGCTGCGGTAAAAACAATGTTTCGCCTTCCGGCCAGGGCAGCGGACGATGCACCACCGCGATCAACGACACCGACGCAAAGGCGATGCCCGCCAATATGAGGACATTGCCCAGATTGAGGGTCGCTGCGGCGATCACCACCGGACCCAGAAACATCAGCGCAAAAGGATTGGCGATGCCGCCCGTGAGATACAGCAGCGCTGCCAGCTGCAGCACGTCGAAGGCCAGATAGAAAGTTGCCTCGCGGTTGGTGAGGCGGTGCGCCGGAGCATAGCGGAGCGCCAGCACCACATTCAGTCCCGCACTGATGGCGATGGCGACGGCGCAATAGAGAATGGGCAGGGAATAGCCCAGCGCGAAATAGACCAGGAACAAAGCCGCCGACTGGCCCGCGACCGCCAGCCAGCGCAGGTTCGACAGGGTGCGAAGCCTGACCCGGCCGCCCGCGCCCGCGCCCGGCGCGAACCCCCTGACTATCTCCTTGCGCGCCAATGCCACTTCCCTCGTGCGAATGGAGGGATTAGAGCATGGCGGGCGAAATGGAAAAAGCATGCTGCGCAACCGCCAGGCTCTGATCCCCTATCTGCTGCTGGTCGCGGCGCTGGCCGGCGGCCTGTTATGGCATCAAAGCGAACAAGTGCCGGGATTGGGAAAGACCGTGATCACCGGCCGGGCCGATGTCGGCGGGCCGTTCCGGCTGATCGATCACACCGGCAAACAGGTGACCGATGCGGACTTCCGGGGCCGCTATATGCTGATCTATTTCGGCTACAGCTATTGTCCCGATGTCTGTCCCACCACCCTGGCGGTGATGGCCCAGGCGCTGGAAAAACTTGGCACGAAATCCCAGCGCATTGTGCCCATTCTGATCACCATCGATCCGGCGCGCGATACGCCCAAGGTGCTGACGGATTATGTCAAAGCCTTTGGGCCCACTTTTGTCGGCCTGACCGGCAGCGAGGCCGCGATCCAGGATGCGGAAAAGAAATACCGCGTCTATGCCGTCAAGAGGCCATTGGAATCTTCCAAGGGAAGTGCAAGCAATTACGGCGTCGACCATTCTTCGGTCCTCTATCTGATGGGACCGGACGGCAGACTGGTGAATTTCTACGATGAGGCGGTTTCGCCGGATGACCTAGCGAAAGACTTGCGGCAGAGGACTTAAAGCGCCGTGGGCAACGGCAGGCCGTTCTGGGCGCAGGCGGCAATCAGCGTATTGTGCATCAGGCAAATGATCGTCATGGCGCCGACGCCGCCGGGCACAGGCGTGATGGAGCCCGCAACTTCCTTGGCCGCCTGATAATCGACATCGCCGACCAATTTGTATTTTCCCTCGCCCGCATCGACGCGATTGATGCCGACATCGATCACCACCGCGCCCGGCTTGATCCAGTCGGCCTTGACGAATTCCGGCTTGCCGATCGCCGCCACCAGGATATCGGCGCGCCGCGCCAGGCCCGGCAGATCGCGCGAACGCGAATGGGCCATGGTGACGGTGGCATTGGCCGCCAGCAGCAATTGCGCGGCGGGCTTGCCGAACAACAGCGAGCGGCCGATCACCAGCGCTTCCTTGCCGGCGATATCGCCGGCATATTCCTTGAGCAACAGCATGACACCGGCAGGGGTGCAGCTCACCAGATGAGCGCGGCCCGACAGCAACAGTCCGGCATTTTGCGGCGTCAGGGCGTCGACATCCTTGGCCGGATCGAGCGCATCCAGCACGGCATTTTCATTCAGATGCTTGGGCAGCGGCAGCTGCACCAGGATGCCATGCACCGAGGCATCGGCGGACAGCGCCTTCACATGGGACAACAATTCATCCAGCGAAACATCGGCGGGCAGTTCCACATGCACCGACTTGAAACCGATGGCCTCGGCGGTCTTGCGCTTGTTGCGGACATAGACTTCGGAGGCGGGGTCCTGGCCGACCAGCACGGTGGCCAGTCCGGGCTGCAGCCCATGCCGGGATTTCAGCGCGGCGGTGGCGGCGGCGATTTTTTCGCGCAGCTTTGCGGCACTGGCTTTGCCGTCAATGATGGTGGCGGACATGGACTATAAACCGCCCAACCGGCGGTCGACCCAGGGCAGGACGCTGTAAATGATCCAACTGAGCAGCAGAAGGACGATCAACGGCGAAAGATCCAGCCCCCCCATGGCGGGCAGTATCCGCCGGATCGGGCGGAATACCGGCTCGGTCAGGGAATAAAGCGCCCGCATCAGCGAGCGGGCGAAATTGTTGTGCTGGTTGATGACATTGAAGGCGGTCAGCCAACTCATGATCACCGCCGCGATGATGACATACCAATAAAGGTTCAAGACCATTGCGATCAGGGCGAGGATGGGATTTTCCGGATAGATCATGGGGCCGTTGTAGCGGGGGGAACCGCGCCGGAAAAGCCCGAAAATGGGGCCGCTTGACGATCCGGGCCCCCGTCCCTAAAACCCGGCCCTCCGGCAAAGGCCGGAAAACCGGTTCGGGGCTGTAGCTCAGTTGGGAGAGCGCCTCGTTCGCAATGAGGAGGCCAG
>Ga0068871_100003632_pt1 | contig 10602 bp, 7 predicted proteins | sample KBSMisM72_FD_72750 | JGI IMG/M metagenome (GOLD analysis project Ga0068871, IMG submission 72750) | Miscanthus rhizosphere microbial communities from Kellogg Biological Station, Michigan, USA - KBS Miscanthus M7-2 | ecosystem: Host-associated > Plants > Roots > Rhizosphere > Soil ...
AACTTGGCCCGTTCCGCGTCGCTCGCATTGCAATCGAACTCGCGCGGTTCTGTTCCTGGAGGCGCCCGATAGTACCGAAACTCGTAAGTGTGGGGTGTGGTGTACGTTTTCGGGTCTTCCCAGGTGAAGACCACCGAAAGCCGCTGGCCGCCATTCAGCAGCCGGTAGCGTTCCATCAAATGCGACGTAGCGGTGCGAGATCCGCCGCCAGGAATCGCCAGAATGCCTTCGTCCGAAAAACCGGTTGTATCCACCACCAGCGTGTCGCCCTCCCAGTGCCCGATGGAGTTGCCGGTGGAAGTAGGATCGAAGGTTTCAGCGCTGACGTGCGGCCGTCCATCGGTGTAGATGTGGCGCGCGGGCGTCCGCACTGGCGAAGTAATGGCGATCTCTTTGCCATTGGTATTCTGCAGGATCTCGAGCGGGGACCACGCCATCATATAGGGCACGCCGAAATAGTGGCACCAACGAATCGCATCCGCGTCGTGCTTGACCATTGCGGCACGCTCGGCGGCGGTAGGAGGGGCGACCAGGGACGCCGGCGGAACATTCCGGCTATCGAACTTCAACTCCCAGTAACCGGAAAGATCGGGCGACTTGCTCTGGCCGGACAAAAACGCCGGGCAAACCAGCAGCGCGCAAAGGGGCAACAGCAGAGGCTTATTCATGTTCCAATTCACTAGTATTTTTGACCCGGCTCGACCACGCTGCCGCTCTGCTTGGGATCGTCCGGATGGCACGTTTCTTCAAAAGCGTAGGTGCCGGGGTCCGACTTGTAATACTCCAACTCGTAGGTGTGGGGCTTGGTGTAGATGGAAGGATCTTCCCATGTGGATTGGACCGTCAGTTTCTTGCCGCCGTCGATTAACTTGAACCGTTCCGTCAGATGCGTGTTCTTGCCCACGCGCCCGCCGCCTGGAGTTCCACCACCGCCCATAAAGCCGACGGTATCGACGATTAGCGTCTCGCCGTCCCAATGTCCGATGGAGTGACCGTTTGCCGACGGCACCATAAGCTCGGGCGACGGATGCTTCCGGCCATCCAGATAGATGTGTCTGGGGAAGGTGTGAACTTCGGACGCTTGCATTATCTCGGTCTGCGTCTGGAAAAGATCCCAGGCTGCGGAGTGCTGCATGAAAAAGGGATAGCTAAAACTCAGACACCACTTTGACCCGAAAGCCACAACATCGCCCTGGGCTTGCCGAGCCGCCGTTTCCCGGTTGGCTTTGACGACCTCAGGAGTCAGAGAGGCTTTGGGAACAATCTTCTCGAGGATGCCTCCGAAGTTGCCTCCGCCGACGTCGTCGCGGCGCTCCCAGAAGCCGGAAAAATCCGGCACCTTGGCGGGCGCTGCGCTCTGGGCCAGGAGTGCGCTCCCGGCGCCTCCCAATGCGAGGGTTAGCAGCGCCACTCCCGCCGAACGCTTCACAAGTGTAGTCGGAAACTGTTGATTCATGGAGTAAATCGTCCCACCTATAAATACATCACCCCGGCGCCCCGCGCAACAGATGTGCCGTATAAAAAATAGCCCAGCCACTGACAGATTACAAGGTGAGTACGGTTGCGATACGTGGCGATGCGCCTATAAAGGCGAACAGCTTACCAGAAATAGGTGGCGAGGACGTGCGGTGGGCCCGCGCTGCGGCCCACGGTATCGGTTCCAATGACGATCTGCATGTTCCTGTGGTCCCAATCCCTGGGAGCCCCTTTGGCCATCTCATCCAGGGCGGAGCGGCTGGTAAGAAATTCTCCTGCCGCTTCGGTCCCAAACTTGGCCAGACCAGAAGCTGTCACCACCACTCGGCCCGTGGTCGAGTCGACCACACGCGAAACGATCGCGTAATCCTGCTTAAGATTCTGATACGGGGCATTCATATCGTCAGACCACTTAGAATTTTGCGGATCGTTGTGGTCTTGAATCCGGTTCACCATCGTCTCGGGATTTCGCAGGAAGCTGAAGCGCAGAGGACCGGTAAGGCGAAGCGTGAAACTATTGTTAAAAGCTCCGATCAGGACCGCAGGACCGTCGCGTAAGTCCTCTATTTTGGAGGACATCTGGAAGCGTATGCGATATGGCCGGTTGTGCGACACCAGCAGCGAAGTGACCCGGGCCAAGGCTGTAGCGTCGGCGAAAGCCACTTTTTCTGAGTTCTGGAGGTCGATGGTGTTCACTAGCGGAGTTTCCGAGGCGTAGCCGCCGATGTAAATCGACACCGGATCGGGTGAACTCAGGACCGGCGCCCAGAAGCGATCCAGCGCAGACTGCGATTCCCAGGGCCGTGCAATCCACAGAACCAATCCGATCGCTACCGCCGCGAGTGCAATGGAAACGCCGACGCGCGCGACTGGCTTGGCGACCGGCGCGGGGGAAGGCTCAGCAAGCACCGCCGGTTTTTCCGGCATGCGGAATTCTGGCAGATACGAGCCTGCAGGGAAATCGATCCGGATCTCGTTCTGGTGTCCCTCTTCGTGGTAATACTGGGCGATTCGCTTCCGAATCTCCACGGCTGTGGTGCGCACCACGGGATCGAGGTTAGTATCGTAATCCGGCGCGCGCCCAAAAACCTCGATGCCTAGAGTTCGTTCCTTAAGAGGCTCGGAATGACCGTGCAGTGAGCGCTCGACAACAAAACGCAGTAGATTCGGGAAGCGCTTGCTCTTTCGGAACAGAGGGCTAGATAGAATGCGCTCCAGTTGTTCCCGTATGGCATTGCGCTCGGCTTCAGATTCCGGCGTCCAGGGAGCGGCGGAATGACCTTGCGGATCGATGGACGGCCCGGTCTGCGTAGAACACCCCCGGCGTCAATTTTATAACATCGACGGTAAGGGCCGTTGCACGGGCTACAACTTCTGGGCGCGAAAGCCGCCACGGGAGCGGTCGTAGAACCAGATAGCGCCGAACACGAGCAGTAAAATCGCCGGCAGCGCCGCGACGTCCCGGAAGGAAGTCTGCGCGGCGATACCCAGTATTCGATCCAGCTCCGGTCCCGGAGGCAATGCATTAAATGCGTCCGTTCCGCCCGCTAGCTCCACTTTCTTGTGATCGAAGATCGATCCCATGATCGGCAGGACGAACTGAATGGACAGCGTCCCGGCGGTTCCCATCAAACCCATCAGCAGGGCGCCGCCACGCGGAAAGCGCTCTGAGGCGGTCGCCAGCATGGTGGGCCACATGTAACAGACGCCGGTGCCCCAGAGCGTCGCGGCCAGCAACGCGGTGACGGGAGAATTGGCCACGCTGAGCGCGTAGAGGCCCAGGGCTGCCCCTAGGCACGACAGCCACAAGACGCCGATTGCGGAGAACTTATGTACCAGCGGAGTAGCAAAATTTCGCATCAGGAACATGAGGCCGCTTACGTAAACCAGCAGCAGGATGCCGGGCATGTGGACCGTCCGGCTCAATGCCAAATCCACCCATTGGCCAGGCGCGAGCTCCGAGGCGGCGGTCAGGAACATTGCGGCAAATAAAACCAGAAAAAGCGGATTCGCTAGCTCGCGGAACATTTCTTTCGTCGTGACGCCCGCGGCAGCACGCTCGGTTGGAGGAAATTTCATACCGGCGCAGAGCGCAATTAAAGCGACAGCAGGCACGAACACGATCCCCAGCTTCAGCTGCCATCCCAGCCCGAGATGCGACATGCCGACGCCCAGCAATCCGCCGATCACCAAGCCCCCAGGCCACCAGGCGTGCACCGCGTTGAGCCGTCCGGTCTTATTATCCGGATAAAGCGACGCAATCAAGGGATTCACAACCGTCTCGACTAAGCCCCAGCCGATACCAGCCACCAGCGCACCCACCCACAGAACGGTGTATACGCCGCCGCCGGATGCCAAGTCGCCGGCGAAGATCATCATCAGCATTCCAAGCGAAAGAAACACCCCGGAAAGCGGCAGCAGCAAGCCCATCCCGATGTAATCCAACAGCGGGCTGCCGATGGCGATGGTTACGGCGAACCCCAGAAACGGCAGACCCAGAATGCTGGCGATCATCTCGGCCGAATGGGCTTTATCGATGGGATCGAGAAACACGCGTTGCAAGTCGGACGCGGTGTTCGCCCGCAGAGCGGCGTTGATCCCTGCCATGGTGAGCGCGAGCGCGCTCGCAACGAACAGGCGAGCGGCTTTATATTGACCGGCGACGTTGCCGGCGGCGCGGGGGAAGGGCGCTGACACACTCATATGGATACGCTCATGGCCACGACTAGTTTACTCCGCACAATGGCTTCGGCGTCAACGGGGCTACCGTAGCGTTACTGTAGAGCAGCTTGAAATAGAAGCGCTTCGATGTTAGGTTTAGGGACACTCATGCATACAAGAAGAGACTTCGGGAAGATCGCGCTTTCGACGGTGGCCGCAGCTCCATTGGCGAGCCTGCGAGGCGCGGCGCGAATTAATTCTACAGTCGCCGGCGTAAAGCTGGGCGCAATCACTTATTGCTTCCGCGCCATACCGCGGCCGGCGGGCGCCGACTATATCGACACCATCGTCAAGGCCTGCGTCGAATGCGGCATCGGCTACGTGGAATTGAATAATCCCATGGTGGAACCCGTGAATACTCTTCCGGGCGGCGGCCGCGTCCCCCCCGATACGCCGGAGTTCAAGAAAATGCGCGCGGACCTGCGGCAGTGGCGTCTCACTACCCCGCTAAGCCGGTTCAAGGAAATCCGCAAGAAGTTCGATGACGCTGGAATCGACGTCTTTGGCTATGTCATGACCTTCGCCGAAGACTTCCCGGATGAAGAAATTGATGTGGTTTTCAAGCAGGCCCAGGCGCTGGGCGTAAACATCATCGGGACCAATCAAACCACCGTCGGAATGGCTCCCAAACTGGTGCCCTACGCTGAAAAATACAAGATGACGCTCTCGTTCCACAATCACGCCAAGTCGGGCGACCCCAACGAAGTCGCGTCGCCCGAAAGCTACGAGAAATTATTCGGCATGTCCAAATATTTCAAGGCGAATCTGGATATTGGCCACTTCACCGCCGGCAACAACGACGGAATCGCGTTCATCGAGAAGCATCATGACCGCATCACGCACATGCACCTGAAAGATCGCAAGCGCAACGACGGGCCGAATATGCCGTGGGGCGAAGGCGACACGCCTCTGAAGCAGGCGCTGCAGCTGATCAAAACCAAACACTATCCCATCTACTGCGTCATCGAGTACGAATACAAAGGCACGGGGACGCCCATTGAAGAAACCAAGAAGTGCATGGCGTATATGCGCGCGGCCTTGGCTTAAAGCGTCAGACTGACGGCACGTCCACCCAGGCCCGGCGCTGGCTGCTGGCGAGTTCCGCTTCGAGAATCGTTAACTGCCGCAAGCCGTCTATGAACTGCGGATACTCCGGCTCAGCACCTGGATCCTCGATGCTGTGATAGAAGCGCCGGAAGACCTGCTTGAAGGTGTCGTCGTAGCCTTCGCTGTGTCCTCCCGGCAGGTCCGCGTACGAACGCGCTGCGGGCAACATAAGCGACGGATCCTTAATCTGGATCTGGTTAGGGCCATCGCGGTGCCCGATCCACAATTCATCGGGACGCTCCCCGTCCCACGTCAGACTCGCTTTCGAACCGTAAATTTCAAAGCGAAAATTATTCTTGCGGCCCGCGCTCACCTGGCTGGCGGTGAAACTTCCGCGAGTACGCTCGCCCATGCGGAACATCACGGCGCCGAAATCTTCAGTATTGATCGGCACGTCTTCGGTTTCTCCGGCCGCCGCCGTCCCGAACGAAGCCACCGCTTTCTTCGGGCGTTTACGAGTCTTGTAGAACGTCTGCAAGTCGGCACACACTGACGATATACGCAGGCCCGTCACATGTTCCACGCCGTCGCACCAATGCGAGCCAATATCCGCCAGGCAGCGCGAAGCGCCATTCTCCGCCGAAACCAGTCGCCAATTCCAGTCGGTCTCATACAGAAGCCAATCCTGCGAATAAGTGCCTTGCACGATCAGGATGTCGCCCAGCTCCCCGGCCTCGCACATCCGGCGCGCTTGCTGCACCATCGGGTAATAGCGTAGGTTGTGGAACGTGCAGTTCCGCAGCTTGGTCGTGCGCGCAAGCTGGACCATCTCACGCGCCTCTGCCGTCGACATCGCCAGCGGCTTCTCGCACAGCACGTGTTTACCCGCTTCGAGCGCCGCCTTCGCGATGGGAAAGTGCAGAGCGTTGGGAGTGCACACGTGCACCGCGTCGATAGCCGGGTCCGCTAGCAGCGCGCGGTAATCCTGACTGACCTTATCCACATGCAGTTCGGCTCCAAGGCGCGCCGCGTCATCCTCCGGGCCTACGCCAATCGCATAGACTTCGACGTTCCCCAACCGGCGGATGCCCTCGACGTGGACACGCCCTACAAACCCAGTTCCAAATACCGCTGCTTTTAGTTTTTTCATCCCGTTCCTAACTTGATTTTCCCGTAGGGGCTTGCCCACGGCGCGTTTCAGTGACGTCGCCGATGGCCAGCAGGATCATGCGCTCGCCATCGCTCTGCCGGATCTCGCGCGCATGCAGTAGCATGGTCCGCAGCCCGATCCCCGGATACGTCTGCTCCAGCTCGAAATCCATCATCACGGTTTGCTTCGGCAGAATATTTTCCAGTAACTCGCGCAATTTGGGAATGTCCCAGCGGCGGTTGCCGAGTTCGTATATCTGGTGGCCCACGACGTCTTTGCTTTCCATTTGAAACAACCCATAGAACGCCTGATTCGCCGTACGCACCCGCAAACCCGCGTCCAATACCAGTAGCGGCTCGCGCACGGTGGCCACCACGGCCTCCGCAAAATCGCGCGCGCGCTTGAGGTCGTCGATATCCACCAGCGTGGCGATGGCGCCGTCGATGGTGTTATCCGGTCCGCGGTAAGGCAAGATACGCAGCGAGAGCCAGCGGCCTGACGCACTTTCCATTTCGATGTTCTGGTTCTGTTCACCTGCGAGCGCCGCGAGTAGTAGTTCCCGGAAATTGGGAATCGCCGCGGAATGAAGATCCGTGATCGGGCGCCCTTGATCGGTTGGCAGCAAATTCAAGAGCGGCTCCATGGCGGGCGTGAACCAACGAATATGCAGATTCTTACCCACCATCACCAGCGGCACGTTGATGCTTTCAAGCAGCTTACGTAGATCGCTATTGAGCGCTCCCTGTTCCAGATTGCGCGCGCGCAATTCATCATTGACCGTGTTCAGTTCTTCATTGGAAGCCTGCAATTCCTCTTTGGCGGTATCCAGCTCTTCATTAGTAGCCTGCGCCTCCTCGTTCGCGGAGCGCAGCTCTTCGGTGGCCGCTTCCTGGGACTCGACAATCGACTGCAAATAATCCCGCGTGGCCCGAAGTTCCTGTTCCAGGTGCAGGATGGTATCGTGGTCCCGGTTCGATTTGGGCACAATCGCCAGCTTCGCTTTGCCGCGCGCGGCGCCTCTCCCGCGGGGACTCTCCTCGAACAAAATCAGCCAGCACTGGTCGTTCCCGTTAGGGTCGCGAACCGGCAACACTCGCAGATCCACATCGCGCGTGTGCCCGTTGTCCCTTACGCGGAGCCCGCTCTCAATCACCGCAATCTTTTCGTGCCTGGCTTTGCGAATCGCGGCCTTCAACGGCGCCAGCAGGCCCGGCTTCACCAGCCTGGTCAAGTCCGTAGTGGGATCTCCGGGGGGCAATTGCAAGTAAGAGCCGGTGTCGCCGCGCACCTGAATCACATGCAGCGCATCGTCCACGATGACTCCCGGCGGCGAGTACTCGGCAAGCAGCATGCGGTCCACATACTTCTGAACGTTCTTCACTGCGCCAGCGCTTTCCACGGCAGCGTTCTCCTCAGCTCGCGTGGCAAGCCCGGGGCGGCCTCCTCCCAGGTCCAAGCTCAGGGAACCAGAGCTGGCTTTCTTCGAATAGATCCTTTGCTTGCGATCTACGGTCTGGAACGAATCGGCGTAAGAGCCGATCGATTCCGAGCTGCCCAGCACCAGAAATCCACCGGGCTTCAGGGCGTAATGGAACAAGGAAATCGCGCGCTTCTGCAACAGCGGTCCAAGGTAGATTAAGAGATTACAGCAACTGACCAGATCGATTTTTGAAAATGGCGGGTCCTTTGTAAGATCTTGTTTGGCGAAGACGCAGGCGCCCCGGATGGATTGGTTGATCTGGTAGACGCGATCCCGGCTAATGAAAAAGCGCCGCAAACGCTCTGCGGAGACGCCGCTGACTGCATTTTCGGGATACACGCCCGACCGAGCCCGTTCGATCACTGAGTCGCTGAGGTCTGTGGCAAAGATTTGGATACCGCAGGATGCGCCATGCTCTTCCAAAAATTCCGTAAGGACGATGGCGATCGAATACGCCTCCTCGCCGGTGGAGCAGCCCGGAATCCACACCCGGATCGGGTCTTCGTTTGACCGGTGCTCGAGCAAGGCCGGGAAAACCGTGTCCTTCAAAGTCTTATAAGTTTCCGGCTCGCGAAAAAACGCCGTCACATTGATCAAGAATTCCTGCGCGAGAATCTTCGCCTCGGCGGCGTCATGCCGGAGCTTGCGCGAGTAATCCTTAAAGCTCTCGATTCCGTGAAGCGCCATGCGGCGTTCGATGCGCCGCAGAATCGTGTTGTGTTTGTAGTAGGTAAAATCGATTCCGGTGGCAGCTCGCAATACTGTGAAAATCGGCGTGAGATCGCTGTCCGGCAGGGGAGCGATCTCTTCGTGAGACTCCACTGCGTGCCGGTGGTTCAAGTAAGGGTGATTCGCGAGTGACACCAATTTCTTGGCGATGTCTTCCGGCGTAAGCACAAAATCCACCGAGCCCCCGGCGATCGCGTTGCTGGGCATGCCGTCGAATTTCGCCGAACTTGGCTCCTGCGCCAGGGTGATCCCGCCTTCCGCCTTGATGGCCTTTAAGCCGAGGGTGCCGTCCGAAGCCGTTCCGGAAAGAATGATACCGAACGCCAGGTGGCCGCGCTCCTTTGCAAGGGACTCCAGGAAGCCATCGATCGCCATGTTCGGAACGCCGGCTGCGACGGGGCGGGCCACGGTGAGCAAGACGCCTTTTTCGATCCTTAGATTATTGCTAGCCGGCGCGATGTATACGCGATCGGGCTCGACGATGGTATCGCCCTGCACCTCGCGCACTGGCATGCCCGATTTCCGTGCAAGGATTTCCGGTAGTTGGCTGGGGTGCGTCGGATCCAGGTGCTGAACCAGTACGAAGGCCATCCCAGTGGTGGACGGCAGATGCTCCAGCAGTTGCGAAAACGCTTCCAGGCCGCCCGCCGACGCCCCCACACCGACGATGGGAAAGGTCGTCATCGGTCGCCCAAAAGCGTGAGCGGTCTTCGCGATGGAAGGCGCGGATGCCGGCTTACTGGCGGTCTTGCGTGGTGTCTTGTGGGGTGCCTGGCCCTCACCTTTTTTCGCCATACCCGATCCTCCATGCGGAGCTCCGGCTGCTCACCCGAAGCAGGACATTTCCGCACGGCATAGGGCTAGCCCTGCGAAGATACTATCAGATCATAATTTGCGGGCGCGGGCCAAAAATATATTCTTATTCGGCGTCTTCCGGCCTCTTGAAATCTTCCGGAAGCACACCGCTGCGCAAAAAATCGTCGAGCCGCGAATGCGCCTGCATCATGTCCTTTCGTGCATTGGACAGGATATGAGCGGCCTGGTGTATTCGCTGCGTTCCGTCCGGGTGAGGTATGCCGGTCGGGATAGAACCTATGATTCCCTTAAAATCGGCCGCAGCCGTCTCGGCCCGGGCACTGGTCTCGGCCACTTCCAGCTGTAAAACCCTGCGCACATAATCGTTGTGCAGCGGCGCCGGCTTTGGCTGCCTGGTATCTGTCGCTCCAACACATTCGGCGCAGAGCGGTATTTTACTCTGGTACAAGGATGTATCGGACCCGCAATAGATGCAATTTGCCATCGGACGCCGGAGTTTTGCCGCGATGTTTTGGAAATTTACTCCCTTTGCGCCTCTCAGGTCAACCCTGGGTTGCGCTACGGACCCCGAGCCATCACATCCAGGCCATTAGATTGCTCTTGGGAACGGTGTAATGATTCGCGCCTCTCTTGCCGCTACGGGCCGATTTTTGCTGTATCTCTACAATCAGTGGGATTCCCTCAATATCCCCAAAATGGCGGCCAGTTTGACATATTATGCGATCGTTGCACTAGCGCCGATCATGGTAATCTTTGTGGCGGCCGCGCAGTTAACATTCGGCTCGGTGACGGCCCGCGATCATCTGGTAGCAGCGGTGCGTCTGGCGATTGGAGATGCGGGGGCCGGAGTCATCCTGGCTCTGATCGCGCACGCCTCGGTCCCTAAATTGGGATTTCTGGCTACATTACTGGGAGCCGCGGCACTGTTCTTAGGCGCTACCGGCGTATTCATCGAACTGAAGGAGTCGCTCAACGTAATTTGGAATGTACGCCCGGCTCCACCTGCGAGTCTGCTGGGAATGCTCGAGGAGCGGGTTCTTTCCTTCGTAATGGTTTTGATCACCGGTATCGTGCTGGTGCTCTCCATGTTCGTCAACATTACTTTGTCGGCGATTCATAAATACGCGGGTGGGTGGGTGCCTGTGAATGGCGTTCGAATCGCCGAGTTCCTCCTTTCATTCGC